>Ga0307380_10008449_pt1 | contig 13198 bp, 25 predicted proteins | sample UN3MG_FD_202239 | JGI IMG/M metagenome (GOLD analysis project Ga0307380, IMG submission 202239) | Soil microbial communities from Risofladan, Vaasa, Finland - UN-3 | ecosystem: Environmental > Terrestrial > Soil > Coastal area > Acid sulfate soil | place: Finland: Risofladan, Vaasa | collected... | reverse complement strand
ACCCAGCCTGGCGTGCGTTTACGCCGAGGCGGACAATGGAGTTCTCCAGCTCACGGCAACGGACGGGTACCGCATGGCTCATTTAACCGTGCCTCTGCCTTTCCCTACCGGCCACTTCTCAATGAAGGCTGCCGGAGTAAAGGACTTCTCCCAGCGCCACTATAACGAGCAAGAGGTCACCGTCGAGGTGGGTCCACCTGCGGTGCAAATCCGCCCAGAGATTACACCCCTATACATCAAGATGGGCGAGGTCACCGTGGAGCTCGAGGCCAGCCCCTATATCGACTATCCCAGCGCGGTGCCGGAGAACTTTGACACGGAGGCCATCATCGACACTAAGGCTTGGATAAAGCCCATTCGCCAGGAAAAGCCCGAGTCGATCGGAGTGGTCTACTCATCATCCGGCTGCCGAATGTATCTCCAGAGCAAGGGTGGGGAAACAACGGCCTGTGAGTCACTACCGGTACAGATGTTCTCTGGCCCGGACAAGAAAGTGGCTTACCACGGCGAGCGATTCAGGAGAGCCCTGACCAGCTGCGGTCCAACCGCAACTATACAGGTGGGAGACACCAAGAAGGCTACTCTCCTTGAGGCCGAGGATTACTGGCACATCATAATGCCCCAGGAGGGCTTCCCGCGAGAAGTCAGCATGTCCACAGCCGAGAGAGAGTCTATCGCTTGGGCGATGGAAGCCCTTGAAGCCGTGAAAAAAGGAGAAGTGCCAGGGATTGTCCTCATCGGGGGCGGGAAATTCTACCTTGAGCTGAGGTCCGGGTTGCTGGCCACCCAGATTCAGCTTCGAGAACCCCAGCTCGCCGAAGCGGTCGACGCCGCATCAGCTGAACAACCTGTGACCCAGGCGGACGAGGCCGAGGAATCCCAAACGTCAGAGGAGGTGTAACTTGGCTACTGTGCATCTAGCAATAAGGGTCTTCCAAGGCGTCCTGAGTGATGTTGAAGTTCACGCCGAAGAAGAGACCGCCCGGGACAAAGTCAGAGATTGGAAGAACGAGGGTTGCCGTGATTCGGATGTTACCTACCAGGAGGCGCAAGTCATCAAGGTAGGCACACCGCTCCGGACACTAGGTCTAGAGAAGCCGTATTACAATGCCTTGAGGCGGAATCGCATCAGGACAGTGGAGCAACTAACCGACATGACCGAAAGGCATCTCTACTTCTGTCATCGGGTTGGGCAAAAATGCGTAAATAAGGTAAAGGAGGCTCTGAAAGCGAGGGGATTGGCTCTGGCCGAAGACTAGACGCTCTGTGGTCAAAATCTAGGGCGGTCAGGCTTTTGACGAGTGGTAATCTACCTTTCAAAGCTGTGGTTAAATATTCTGCCAGAAATCACCGTCAAGGGCTTGACAATGCCTCTAGGCAATATAGTATAATGGTAAAACCGAAGTAGTCGGGCTGGTGGCAGGGTGTTGTAGCTGAAAAGAAGGCTTCTTCACCATCCTGTAAAACCAGCCCGACAATCGGGAGGGGACAAAAATGACCGAAGATAATCAAGCACCGGATATCATCATGTGGGTTGGGAGTGCGTTCTATCCCACCATCGACTCCTATGTTAAAGAAGCTTTCAACCTGGGATGTGCTAAGAGAATCCCGCAGCTACCAGCCGAAATCTTGCCTGGAAAGTCAAGGTGCTTTCTCGCCCACGATGAAGGGAAGAAAGGCCATGGCAGGATATTCGGCTTCTTTGTCATCTCCGGGGTCGAGATCATTCTTGACGACGAGGAGAAGATTAAGAAATACCAGGATGAGTACGAGAACCTTAACGTCCAGCCGATTTCATCCGCCGCCGCTGCGGTAGAGCCAAGCCGACTCTGTGGGCAACGGCACTACGGTGCTAGCTACCTGGTCGGTGAAAAAGACATGTCCAAGGTGTTCGAGGCAGCTCTCCCGCTAGCTGAGAAGGCTGATATCCAGGGCGAAATGGTTATCCTACTTCAGCCCATACCTTACCCGAGGTTGCGATTCCGGAGCTGGCATTACATGGAGCCGGAGTTCCTGGCGAAGTATGACTGGCCTCAGAGGTCGCTGCCGGTGAAGAGGATGGTTAAAATCGAACACAAGGAAAAGAATCAGGTCGCAGTAGCGAGCCTGCCTTTGTTTAAGGGAGAGAAGCATGGGTAGTAAAGCTAGAAGTGGGAGCCATCGTAAGGTCGATACGGCCAAGCACCGTAAGCGACGGAAGAAGGAGCTGTCAAACAGGGCAGGCCAGAAGATAGTCCGGGGAGAGGCGGATTTCGCTGAGCGGATACAAAACGAACCTCCGTTGAAAGGAAGGTAAGAGTGGAAAATCAGGTTGAGTGTCCATTCAGGACTAGGCCGGTAATCAAGTACCTTGGGTCTCATATCACGCCAGACTTGATTTCCTGCCCTACCTGTGGTCGGACTCGTCTCAGAGATGAGAAGACGGGTGACCCCACGCCATTCTACGAGTGGTGTAACCAAGTGGATGAGGCTATCAGGCACATCAGGAGGCCACTCAAGGTAGCGGTGATGGGATGCGAGGTCAACGGCCCGGGAGAAGCCAGGGATGCGGATATCGGCATAGCCCTAGGCAAAGGCCGGGCAGCCCTCTTCAAGCACGGTCAGGTCGTACGGACCGTGCCTCTCGAGGGTGCACTAGACTGGTTATTAGAGGAGATTGAACGGACATGGTAGAGGAGAGAGAAAGAAGGTCAGCTTACGCTCAAGCCGTTCTCGCTGCCGGTGACCGCTATCGGAAAACTATGGAGGCAGCCGATAGGGAGGTGCGGGTAGCCTACGATGTGGCCAATCACCGATTCAAAGAAAGGATGCAACAGGCTCTCCGCCTCTATGACGAAGAGCTTAAGGCAGCGGCGATTGAATACGAAAAGGAAGATAGGTGAGGACAATGGAACTGAAACGAGCACCTGGGACATGCTGCCCTGAACCGGGCTGTGATTACCACAACTGCCTGGGGTGCGAGTATCTGGCAGTGTGTAAGGACGACCCGCAGCGGATAGACTACTGCCCGCGTCCCAGAACCTGCCCGAGCTGTGGCGCCAACTGCCTGATGTGTCCTCTCTGGCAGGGTCCGATTGTAAGGAGGGACTTCAGCAAGATGACAGAGGGCCAGGCTCTCTACTCGCTTGGTGTGAGGGCGACAGAGAAGGACGGTAATAAGGGTATTAACCTCCCAGTCCCGGGTAAGCCCGGAGAGACCTTATTCATTCCGGCTTCTGATGAGAAACCTGACGCCATCGTGGCCAGCGAGCACAAAGAAAGCAGGGTGAAGGGAGCCCAAAAGACCAGGTGCGCCGATTGCCGGCACACGGTATGGATATCACCGGCAACCCAGGCGATGCTCAAGCGTTATCCTGGGACACCGGTAATATGTATTGCCTGCTTCGTGAAGCGGGCGGAATCAGAAACTAAAAAGGAAAAGGAGGCATAATGACTAGAGTATTTGTTTACGACAACCGTGAATTCCCAGACCCCGACCCGAATCTAAAGGTCGATGAGGTACGCCAGCACATGAGCAACTTCTTTCCAGAGCTGTCAAATGCCGAGACGAAGGAGAGCAAAAGACCGTCGAAGACCGTAGCCGGCGAGATGGAGAGCGTCTTCGAGTTCAAGAGGCGGGTTGGCGTCAAAGGAGGCTAAATGTATAGGTCGGATTTGATTAAACTGTGCGACCCAATGAAACCAGAGGAGGTCCTCAAGCACCTTTTAGAGCTTCAAGACGCTCTGGAGAAGTCGGCCTGGGGGACAGCCGAAGACCTGCAGGCGGTTACCGCCGGCGTAAAGGTTCTAGAGGCTGTCCTGCCCGGAGATCCCGGCCTGAGTCTTGAGCAGCAACGCCAGAGAGGATTTGGGAGGGACTGATGGACAAAGATAAATTCAAGCTAATCGATGGGATACTGACCACCAAGGGATTCCGTGAAGACCGGCAGGCCGCACTGGATATCCTTGAGGTCGGCGTCCGAGAGGGCACCTTGGCCGATGTGGCCCAGGTAATCGCCAGGCGTTATGCCCTCCAGCCTGAGGCAGTCGTCGAGTGGTTTGGCGAGGTGCTAAACCGGCGCATCCAAGCGACTCAAGAGACTATCGAGAAGATGAAGAAGTGGAGGGTGAGTAATGCCGGAAGCTGAAGATATCGAAAGAGTGGTTGAAATTCTCCGGAAGGTTCCTGAGAAGAGGCTACTCCTCATTGACCTGGCTAACAGCATCCCTATTAAGTATGGCCTTCTGGACTTAAACACCTTGGCAGACAAGCAACGGGAAGTCAACCTTGCGGTAGCTGAGGCTAAAGCCTACGGAAGCCGTACTATCATGGCGGTGGATGCACTGGTCAGGTTGCGGGCGAGGAAGGAGGTTTAGCTATGTGGGACTTAGACACGATTATTACGCAAAACAACCAGGCTGCCGTTGAGTACATGATGAGAGGGCGGGAGGTTGACGTAGCTCAATCTCCACAGCCGCAGGGTTGGTCGCTATCCTTGCTGGCCGACAAGTTGAAGGTCGGTCCACCACTGCTGACTAAACTCCTGGAGGCTTTTACGAACTATGATACTCTGGCGGGTTTCCTGCGTTTAATACGAGAGTTTCTACCAGAAAACGAGGACGAAATCTTGTCAGAACCGGGTGGACGGCGGGTGTATAGGTTCTGCTATCTCTTTGGGAAGAAATATTACCCGCTGCCTCCCTACACCTTCGAGGCTAGCGTGGAGCAAATCGTGAATGGCATGCCCGTGGAGCTTATGGGCATGTCCTACTCAGCGTACCATGGGCTTGATTTAAGGCCGGGATATCTCTTACTGCTGTCACTCCTACCCTATCCCTTTGACGGCGATGAAAGAGACGAAGAATGGGACTACGACGAGCCAAAACCGAAGGGTAAGACTCTGCGAGAGGTCTTCAGTGGAGGCAGGGTGCCCGTTATGGACACGGTACAGCGTATAGTTGGTGCGAACTTGGCCGGTATCATACCCACGGACGGCTGGCAACCAGCTGACTTGCACCTGTTGACCGATGGGACACCGCATGATGCAGTAGGTCACTTCGCTGATTGGGCATTTTCTGAAACAGGGAGCGTCATTCTGGATTCGAGCTATGACGATTGTGGCTACATAGAAGGCATGGGAGAGCCGATATTCAAATGGACGATGTTTAATGTTGATACCCTGACCGAACAATGGCCCAAGGTTCAGGAAATCAGGCAGAAAATAGACATTATGGTTGAATGGCTGGAAGCCAACCCGATAATTCACTTCGGGGAGCTCTTAGAGTTCCTGACGGCAAAGGCTAAATCTACACGCTTGAAACCAGCCAAACCAAGGGATAAGCACTACTACGACCCTACTGAGCATTGGATTCCACTAGACCAACAAGAAGAATTTGACGAGGAGGAAGATAATGAAGAAGACGGCGGCGACGGCCGACTCCAAGAGGCCACCCTCGGCGACATCGCAGCCATCCCCCGGTTTTAGCTGGGCGGTTCCTGATGAACTGGGCATCCCGCCTGACCCGCTGAGACTGAGGCTGGACTTTTGCCACCAAGCGGTTACGATGACCTTCTTTGAGGGAGACACCGTAACCAGTAAAGTAGTCTCGGCTATGGACGTGTCGCATGCCCTGGCCAGTGAGCTGTCGTTTGGCTCCGGGCTATTACCGCCTGGGACTATCTGGTGGCGGAATACTAGGAGTGGGACTGTGGTCGCAATCTACGTGGAGAAGCACCTCAGGCAAGTGGCCCTGCAGAAGAATATCAAGAAAGCGCCGAAGCGGTTTAAGATACCGATGCCCGGACTCATCTTTCTATGCCAGCCCGGGAAGGCGCCATGGGTCTTTGCGGTGAAGAGTAAGCCGAAGAAGGAGGCGGATATCGTCTATAAGGCTCCGCTGGCCAACATCCATGCCAACGGCCTGTCCTGTGCTGGCAGCCATAAATATCCTGCCCGGCTCGAGGACACGGTTGAGTCCTTCTTCATCTCATTCTTTAGTGCGACGGCAGACCTCCATAATAGGTCAAAGCAATTCCCAGAGAATGTGATTCACCTGTGGGAGTTTCTTGATAAGAAGAAGCGGTACCCGCTGGCGGATCTGGTTGAGCATGGCACAATAAGCGACCTGATGAATATGGGGATGGACTGATGAAGATGGTCGGATATCTGACTAATCACCCCGACGGGCTGGAGGGTGAACGGGGCATATACTACGACTATGTCCTAGCATCCAACGGCCTATTCATCGAGGCCGAGGGAAAGCTGATAGCAGCCCGGGTACCCGTCGCATGCAGCGAGATTCGGGGCCTGGCGCCACTAGAGCCAAAGGTTGTCCTGCGTTATGGCCGCATCCCGCAGCGTTTCTTTGACCTGGCGATGAGTGCGTTCTTGGTCGATACGAGCAGGGAGCGATACGTGGCGGTGACCTGGCAAGATGGTTACCACCTGTATGTTCCGGAGCAGGAGACCGAGGAGGCAACTGTCGAGTACCAGATAGGAGACAGCGTAGCCCTTGACCTCCACTCCCACGGCAATATGGTGGCCTGGTTCAGCCAGAAGGATAATAGGGACGAGACAGGGATGAAGCTCTACGGAGTTGTCGGAACGCTCGACAAGTCCCCGGTCGTTCAACTGCGGGTTGGGGTCTATGGCTACTTTCAGCCCATCTCTTGGGCTGACGTGTTCGACGGTAATATGGTAGGAGTTCAAGACTTTTTAGAGCAGAAGGAGGTGATAAGCGAAGATGAGCTACGAAGTGACCTTATCGGAGTCCTTGGGGCCCCCGAAGATAGTGGTGGTTGGCTGCGGAGGCACTGGCGGTTTCGTCGTAGAGGGTCTGTGCCGGCTATTATCGAATAGCTCCATAGACATTCTCCTGGTCGACCATGACCGTGTAGAGCCACATAACCTGCGGAGGCAGAACTTCTTTGAGGGAGACGTGGGCAAGTTCAAGTCCCAGGCTCTCGCCGAGCGCATGGCACGGCAGTATGGCCGTCCGGTGGGCTACACCGTCTATCCCTATGACCGTGAACTGCTCAATGAGGCTACCAGGATTGGGATGCGCCAGATGAAGGGCATCATCATTGGCTGCGTGGATAATGCCAACGCCAGGCGGAGCATCGCCGATGGGATTCAATGGGGTGACTGGTGGCTGGATGCTGGCAACGGTTATCAATCCGGCCAGGTACTCCTCGGCAATACTTCGACTGTAGACGGGTTGGAGGAGTCCTTTGATGAAGCGGGACATACAGTAGACCATCTGCCGCTGCCGTCTCTCCAGCTCCCGTCGCTCCTGCAGGAGTCAACTAAGCCCGTAACACGGGAACTGGACTGCGCCGAAGCGGTGGAAGAAGAGGAACAAAGTCCAACGATAAATCAGATGATGGCCACCCTGGTTCTGGAGTTTATGTTTCGTCTCCTGAAAGGCACACTAACCTGGATGGGGGCTTATGTAGACCTGGATGCCGGGAATCTTTCGACCGTACCTGCTGAACCCGAAACGGTCGCCAGGATGTTTGGGTTAAAGGTCGAAACCCTGAAGGCCGCGAAACTCTGTAGCCGTGGCATGTATATTGGAAGAAGGAGGTGATACTATTAGCACTACGCTGGTTGCAGATAAGCAGAGGGTAAAGAGCGTTCTCAAGGAGTGGGGTGCTGTAACCGAGGTTCTAACTACCCCTATCGTCTTTCATCCCGGGGGTTGGGAAAGCTCACTACCCGAGTGGCTTCCACAAAGGGTTCTCGAAGAGAGGATAGCTATGGTTAATAACGGCGGGTGGGACAAGGCTACCGATGCCGAGGTGACCTGCTACCTCTTTACGGCGTCCCTTAGTCAGCCACTAGGCGGTGACTGGACAGAGATTACTCTCTACCAAGCAGCTCTACAGATGCCCCAACTGCGGAAAGTACTTCCCGCTACACCGAAGGAGCTCTCTGCTTATCAGTTGACCCAGCTGAACGACCTGAAGTACAAAATCAGAAACAGCCAAATAAGACATCGGAAATCAAATCGAAAGGAGAAAGGTATGTCTAATAGAAAACTAGTCATGGAAGAGCACGATGGTAGTGTCTTGGTGGGCGTGCTGCAGGATAACTGCGACCCATACATCAAGACCGAAAAAGGCGCCATCGAAGCGGTCCTGCCTAACGTTCCGGACTTCCTGAAAGAAGCCCAGGACAAGTGGGCGGTATCGCCGAAGAACCCGGCCTACGTAGCACCCACCCCGCCAAAGGCAGCACCCAAAGCGGCAGCAACACCAGCTCCGGCACAGAAGGCGGCGGAGTTACCTTTGCTTGCTGGGACACAGAAGGCACCAACCGCTGAAGCACCCGCTCTGGAGCAGGCTCCGACAGCTGAAGAACCAGTGGCTATTGAAGCCACAGTGGAGGACAAGGCACCAGAAGCAGAGGTGGAAGTCACCGAGCCCCCAGCCGCGCCGGCTGCAGTCGAGCCTGAACCCGAGGCCCAACTGGCCGAGACCGCAGCTACCACGCCCATTGAGAGCGGAGTAGCGGAGGAAAAGGTCGAGCAGGAGATAGGCGAGAGAATCGCCGAGGCGCCTGCACCCCAGCCGGCTCAGCCCACCCCCAGTGCCCCATCTAAACCAGGTGAGTTTGAATACCTCCTGCAGGATGGACGTGGCCCATTTGAGTCCGTTCAGGCTGCTATGGATGAGATGGGTCTGGACAAGAATAACCGACCCATGCACAACCGGTGGGACCGCCTCTCTACAGCCCTGAAGGAGAAGATACAGCGGAGACCGAAATCTTAGGGAGGTTACGATGAGGAACGATAATCTAGGGGAGTTTCTAAAGGCACGACGGGTTGGTAAAAGGCTAACGCTTGCCCAGCTCAGTGAGCTATCAGGGGTGGATACGTCATTCCTGGGGCGCATTGAGACTGGCAAGCGGTTCCCTTCGGCTAATGTCCTACAGAAGATAGCTGCCCCGCTGGGGTATAGTGACGCGGAAATCATGAAGTTAGCTGGCTACCTCTCACCCGACCAAACAGACGAGAGGGTAACCAAGATGAAGGAATCCATGAAAGGTGAAATTGAAACAGCTATGTCAAACCTTATGGAAAAGGTAGAGACACTGTAAGAGGTGAGAAGTGAGCAAAGTAACAATACCGCAAGAGGACTCCGACCACATTCTAGCGGTCGGGCATAAGGTGAGGTACGAGGGTAAGGAGGCCGTTATCGAGGGCATCCGGGTGTGGCATGACATGGGAACGCTTCTGGGCCCTCCCTGGCGTGGTAAGCCCGTCTTCGATTTGAAGGGTGACGGTTGGAGTACCATGAATATCCCGTTAGACGACATTGACCTCTGGTTACCGGAGCCAGAAATGCCACGGCTAAACCAACCACCTGATTAGGAGGTTGAGGGAAATGATAAGGGACACAAGCGGACTAAGTAAAGTGGGGCTCGCCCTGCTACGCAGGAATCTGGGGAAGCTTACTCCGACCGAGAGCATTGAGTTGAAGGTCCGGGGTGAGCAACAGGTTGTCATCGTAACAGGGCCAAACGACAGTTTCGAGAGTAATTCATTCGGCTGGGGACGAGCCGATGAGCGAACCAAAGCTCTTGCGGAAGCTGCCGCCGCCCTGGGGTGGCCACTTCCCTATGATGAGTTCCAGAAGAGACCATTCAACGAGGGCTGCCTCATAAAGAAGTGGTAAATTTAACATGGGAGAGGTAGGGGATAGCGTTCTGGCAAAGGATTGTCCCCCTTTCGACTGAATACCCTGCCTTTCCCACCAAAGAAAGGAGAACCGATGTGCTTAGAGTAAGAACGGCAGGACCGCTTGGCTACTGTTTTGGCGTCTCCCAGGCCATTGAGAAGGCTGTTAAGTTCACGGAATCTCAAGGCCAACTCTACAGCCTGGGAACACTGGCTCACAATGAGGTCGTGGTAGAATACCTCCGCCAGCATAAGGTCACGCCCATCGCTATGGAAGACCTCGAGCAAGGCATGAAGGTGGCTATCACCGCCCATGGTGCCCCTCCCGACATTTATCAACAAGTACTGGCCTTAAATGAAAGCACCATGGCCGGGAAAAGGATACAGTGGAGCAAACATACAGCGTTGCTGGACTGCACCTGTCCCATAGTCCGGAAAGCTCAGACTGTAGTTAGCGAGAAGATGCGTGGCTTCGATATCCTGATATTCGGAGACCCTGACCATCAGGAGGTAATCGGCCTCAATGGGTGGGCAAAAGGCGCCAAGTTTGTCGGCAACTTCGATGACCTCTTCACGCCTGACCAAGATTATAAGCAACTGGGTCTTGGTAGCAAAATCGGGATAATTAGCCAGACTACGAAGATACCTTCTATGTACTCCGACTTCGTGGCTACGGTAGTGAATCGCTTCCTGGGTAATTTCACAGAGCTACGGGTATTCAACACCATCTGCCCGATAGTTTCTGCCCGGGTAAATGAGACCCGTAAGCTATCTCAGGAAGTGGATATGATGTTCGTGGTCGGCTCTCAGGAGTCGGCTAACACCAAGAACTTGGCTGATGTCGCCCGACCAGGGGTAGGGTCACAGTTCGTCTACATCGTTCAGGACGTAGACCAGATAGGAGAAGCCCTGAGCGACTGGTTTGTGGAGAATGAGATGGCCTTTCCCAGAGTCGGTGTGACCGCGGGTACCTCAACACCGATAGAAGTGGTGGAAGAGATAGTTGGTAAATTGAAGGAGTTGCTGTATGAACGTGAAAATAGTGATTAACTGCCAGGAAACGACCCAAGACGATATACGAGCCTTTGTCCAGATGATAAGGGAATGGGAGCTCAGGACTCCCAGGTCCAGTATCACCGGTGTCCTGTTTGAGACCGACCCTGAAATTTCAAGCGCCGAGGCAAAGGCAATATTCGAGGGGCTATTCCCAGAGTTTGAGCACCTGGTGGAGATACCAGCTTCCAAAGGGAAGCTGCTACGCCTGGGTACCCGGCTCATCACCGTCGAAGGTCAGCCGATAGGCACCTGTGACGAGCTCACCCTGAGTATTGGTGAGGCATCCGAGGAGGAAATGCAGAAGCTCCAGGAAACTAACTGTATTGCCTTGGTCAAAATGAATAAGGGCTAGGAAGTGAATATGAAAATTAACATGTCCATTAAGAGCGAGCAGCTCAATAAAGAGGACCTGCGTGCCTTACTACAGGCCATCCGGGACTGTGAAATGTCAACGTTTCGGGAAAAGGAAATCTTCATCGGTGTTGAAGCCCCCGACATGTCTGGTAGCGATATGACGGACGTGCTGACGAGCATCAAGCCTCCGTATGACTACGGACCGGTAATCTTCAAATACAGCGATAAGGAGGGTCGAACATGAAGGGAATGGACGTAACTATCCAAGGGCATAGAGCCTGGGTCGAGTATATCAAGGGACAGCCAGCACTTGAACCCTGGCATAAGGAGCCAGAGCTGGTGGTTTGGCTTGGTATTGATAGTCCCCACTCGGTGAGTGGCTTCGGGATAACTCTTCCCCTCAAGGAATATACCCCTGATGAGCTAAAGAAGCAGATAGAGGTGGAGGGCACCCGCCAGTTTAACGATATAATCGCCAAACATGATGCGGAAAGGAAAAAGAACGAGGATTTCGCCAATCGGAAGAAACAGGCTGAGGATGTTGCTCGTAAGGTAGCGGAAGCTGCCAGCATTGAGCTACTGGTAGAGAGGTAGAAGATATGAAGAAGAAAGGAGTAGGGATGGTTTCGATAATAATGCTAGTTACCCTCTTGGGATGGCTAGCAATCGTCAGCATGGTTATTAAGCCACCCTTCTGGCTCGGGGCCATCCTGTCTATTATCGGTGGTATTGCCATCGGGACGGTTGTGGCCTACCTGATAAGGCGTTGGTGGTTCAAGGGAATGTGGGGAAAGGTTCTGTTTGATGAAACCGAGACCCACAGAAAACCTGAGTTCGAGTGGGGTACCAACTTCGTCTACGCTGCCGTTACCTATCGCTATGCCCGGGCCGGGGAGGACTTGAAGCCAGGGACTATAGTCGAGGCGGATCTGGCTGGGCGAATTGCCCCTGAGCCGGAGTATGACACCGTTGAAATAACCTCCGAGCTTATTTGGGGAAACGTCAAGGCAGCCAAAGATGTTGACGAGCATGGGGCGAATGTTCTCGGCTGGCCTGTGGTAAATGTCAAGAAGGGACGGTGTTGCTGGTTAAGACAACCGCCGCTCGGGTCAGAGTTTAAGAATGACGAGGAAAAGGCTGGCGTATAAGATGAGTTATACGCAGAGGAGGCTACTGGTGTTAGAAGGAATCATTGACCCAGTGGCGTTAAAACTCCTGACCACACCATCCAAACCGGTCAAGACCATAGATGGCGTAGTCAGGGAAGTCGCCGAGTTCCTGGAGCACCAGATGACTCTCCTTCACAACGGGCGTGAGGCCAGCGGTTTTGCGGCCGTCCAGTTTGGTGAGCCTATCCGACTTATCATCTTCCAGTGGGACACCATGACGAACCGGGTGCTGATAAACCCCGAAATCATCTCGGAAAAGGACAGCGTGGACGGGTTTGAAGAGTGCTTCAGCATCCCAGGCAAAAGCTTCATCGTCAAGCGTCCTAAGATGGTGAAGTGCCGGGGCCTCAACCTTAACGGAAAATCCGTGACAATAAAGGGACGAGATAAGATGGCCAGGCTTCTGAAGCACGAAGTTGACCACCTCGATGGTATACTGATTGATGAAATAGCAGAAAGGAGGCTATATTGAAAGCGAAGGTCGAGACTATCCCAGTGCAGGGTAGAGGCGTAGAGATTGAGTCTGAGACCGAAGAGGAGAAACAACTCCTCGAGAATATCTGGAATACTCACGGCGGGCTAGCCAGCCTGGCCAGGACAGAGAATGGTAATATCCAGCTCGTCGTGGCGCCAATGGTCGAAAAAGAATGAGAGGTGAAAGTATGGAGTACAGTGTAGCAGACCGGGAGATGATGTTCCGGAACCTGGCCGGTAACCCCGTTGCCAGGCACGTCGCCGAGAGAGCTCTGCAAATCGAAGATGAAGAGGAAGCCAAACGCAGGGAAAACCCAAGCCTGTATCCCTGGTCTGGCTTCGAGTGGCACGCTATCCCGGCCCAACCCGGACAGCTTAACCAGTTGGCGATTGATGAGCTGCTGGTGACCGGTGGCGGGAGAAACACATACCGGAGCCGCTCAACGTCCACTTACAAGCTTAAAGAGCCCGAGCTGGTGAGAGAG
>Ga0307380_10008446_pt1 | contig 13200 bp, 10 predicted proteins | sample UN3MG_FD_202239 | JGI IMG/M metagenome (GOLD analysis project Ga0307380, IMG submission 202239) | Soil microbial communities from Risofladan, Vaasa, Finland - UN-3 | ecosystem: Environmental > Terrestrial > Soil > Coastal area > Acid sulfate soil | place: Finland: Risofladan, Vaasa | collected... | reverse complement strand
AGCGTTCAGGACGTGGTTCAGACGATCGTCACGGCCTCAGGAGCGAATATCGTTCTCGGCGATGTCAGCGGCCGAATCACCCTCAACGTCGATAACGTTCCGGTCGAGCGCGTGATCGAGATCGTCTGCGCGGCGAAAGGCTTCCACTGGTGGCGAGATGATGACGGCACGTACTTCGTTTCCTCGGAGCCGCGACCCGTACCGTCCGCGGTTGCCGCTGTAGTTCCGGGCGTCCCGGATCAGGACGGAGCACAGCGCATCTCCCGCATGTACCATCTTCAGTTCATGCCGCCCCAATTCATTGCGTGGCTTTTCGGCACATCCGATGACCCTGGTCCGCTTCCGGTCCAGGCCGACGCCATGCCGAGCGACGTTGGGTCCGTGTTCCTGCGCGGCGGCGGAAAGAGCTTCTCAACATCGCCTGGAGTGGGTGAGCTTGCCGGCGGTGGACGAGGTGGTGGTGGCGGCGGCGGCGGACGAGGTGGTGGTGGCGGCGGCGGCGGACGAGGTGGTGGCGTCAGCGGCGGCGGACGAGGTGGTGGCGGCGGTGGCGGTGGCGGCGGCGGCTTCTTCGGGAGCGGCGCGTTGGCCGAGTTCCTGCCCGATGAGATCGATGCTATGATAGCATTCCCGCCGCTGAACTCTCTCATGATTCGCGGCACCGAGGAGAGCATCAACGAACTCATCGAGCTGCTGAAGCTCGTCGATCGGAAGCCTCAGCAGATCATCGTCGAGCTCCAATCGGTGCAGGTGAGCACCACCCTTCAGAAGCAGTTGGGCGTGGATTGGTACTACAACGCGGGCCTCTTTCGTGTCCGCCCAAGTGAGATGGGCGTCCCTCCCAGCATAACGGTCAGCTACTCGCCGACCGGCGCGTCGCCGAACTTCGCCGCCGCGCTCACGTACCTGCTCGAAACAGGCAGGGGCCGCATCGTCGATGCTATCCGTGTGTCGACGATGAACCTGCTTCCGGCCGTGAACCAGGTCGTGGTCAACGTTCCCTGGGTCACGGTTGGGGGCATCGCGGGAGATCCGTTCCGAGGCACGAACATCCAGACCATTTCGGTGGAGACGTACTCGGTGGCGACGACGCTCGTGATCACTCCGCGTATCAATGGCGACGGCACGATCACCATGTACGTTCCGTACACGAAGAGCGTGATCAGTGGTACGGTCATCATACCCGTCCCGGGTGGCAACGTCGAATACCCCATTACCACGACGAACAACCTCTATACGACGGTCAACGTGCGGGACGGCGAGACCTTTGTTGTTGGCGGCTTCATCAACAGGGATGAGCTTGAAACGGAGCGTCGGCTCCCTCTACTCGGGAGTTTGCCCATCATCGGAGACCTCCTGTTCACTCGCAGCGTCCGCAGTGTGAACGAGACAGAGACGCTGTTGTTCATCACGCCTCGTATCGTGAAGGAAGAGGCCGCACCGGCCACTCTGGGGCCGATCTAGCCCGCCGGGCGGCCCGGCTTCGAAACTTGCTCGGAAGCGGCGCTCGCGGCAGGGTGCCGCTTCCGCTGTCTTGGTGGTTCCTTGATGTCACACGGGCAGGGGTCCGCGCTTCTCGTGGACCTGGGAGAACGGTCGTACGAGATCCACATCGGCGCTGGCTTGCTGGCGCGAGCGGGCGACCTTATTTCGGCCGCAGCCGGCTCTCGCGGTTTCGTGGTGACCCATCCCATCATCGCTCGGCTGCATGGCGAGACGCTGGCGCGCGGGCTGGGCGCCTTTCGTGCCGAGACTCTTCTCGTTCCGGCGGGGGAGCGGCAGAAGTCGATTCGGCGGGCAGCGGCTTTATGGGAGGAGCTGCTCGATAGGGGTGCCGACCGTCGCTCCGTGATCGTAGCCTTCGGAGGCGGGGTGATTGGGGATCTGGCCGGGTTCGTCGCGGCTACCTTCATGAGGGGCGTTTCCTATGTTCAGATTCCGACCACTCTGCTGGCTCAGGTGGACTCCTCCGTTGGGGGAAAGGTCGGCGTCAATCACCCGAAGGCCAAGAACCTGATCGGCGCGTTTCACCAGCCCCGCCTCGTCGTGGCTGATGTGACGGTGCTCTCCACTCTCCGGGCACGCGACTATCGGGAGGGCCTGGCCGAGGCGGTGAAGACGGCTGCCATCGCAGACGCCGATCTGTTCGACTGGGTGGAACGAAACGCGGCTGCCCTCTCGCGGCGAGATACAGGTGCGATGGCACATCTCGTGCGTCGGTGCTGCGAGATCAAGGCCGAGGTGGTTCGCGCCGATGAGTGCGAGTCCGGGCCGCGCGCGATCCTCAACTTCGGTCATACGGTCGGACACGCTCTCGAATCGCTCACCGACTACCGAAGTCTGCGCCACGGCGAAGCCGTCGCCATGGGCATGGTGGCCGCCGCCCGCATCGCTCGACTGCTGGGCCTCCTGTCGACGGAGTGCGAGGAGCGACTGGCGCGGTTGCTGTTGTCGCTTCGTCTGCCGACAGGTATTCCGGGCACCCCGACGGAGGCGATCCTAGGGACCATGCGGTCCGACAAGAAGGCGATCGCGGGAATTCCCCGCTTCGTGCTCCCGCGTGCGATTGGGGAGATGGAGCTGGGGGTTGAGGTGCCCGAGGCGACGCTGAAGGAAGGGCTCAAGGAGGTAGGTGCCAGTGAGTGAAACAGGCGTCGAAGCGACAGTCTATGATTTCCACACGCACTCGTTTCATAGCGATGGCGTTCTCCTTCCGATCGAGCTCATCCGCCGGGCCATAGTCGCCGGCTACGACGCCATCGGCATCACCGACCACTGCTCGCCAGGAAATCTTCGTGCCGTTATCGAGGCACTCGTTGCCGACTGTCGGCTGGCGGAGGAGCACTGGGACATACGGGCCATACCGGGAGTCGAGCTGACTCATCTGCCGCCCCCCGCTATCGCGGAAACGGCCGCCGATGCCCGCCGTCTGGGTGCCGAGTTGGTGATCGTGCACGGGGAAACACCGACTGAGCCGGTCCTGTCTGGCACGAATCTCGCTGCCCTGCGCTGCCCGGAGGTGGACATCCTTGCGCACCCCGGTGCGCTCGATGTCGAGCTGGCCGGTCTCGCCGCACGCAGCGGGATCTACCTCGAGATCTCGGCGCATCGGGGGCACGGCCTCGGCAACGGCGCCGTCGTTGCCGCCGGGCGTGCCGCGGGTGCATCGTTCCTCGTGAACAGCGACGCGCATACACCTGATGCGCTGCTGAGCATCCGGATGGCGCGCCGTGTCGCTCTAGGGGCGGGCCTTTCCGAGGAAGAGGCGGAGGTCGTGCTGAACGGGAATCCGCGGCGGCTGCTGGACAAGATCGACGGCCGCCGTATCGGGCGAACCCCAAGCGCGCAGTGAATCTGTCGGCCTGGCGCGCCGGGCGTGCTGTTTTTGACACCCGTTCGGGAGGCGTGATATACTCCGGCTGCCTTTCGGCGATCCCCATGTGAGGTGACTGACATGCCACGCGTTCGCACCGCTCTCATCAGCGTATCCGACAAGACGGGCGTAGCGGAGTTCGCGCAGGGATTGGCTGCGCTTGGGGTCGCTATCATGTCCTCGGGCGGGACCGCGGCCCACTTGAGGGATGCGGGAATAGCTGTGACCGATGTTTCGGAGTACACCGGCTTCCCCGAGATGATGGACGGGCGCGTGAAGACGCTCCATCCGAAGGTTCACGGCGGGCTTCTGGCTCTCCGCAACAATGCGGAGCACATGGCTGCGGCCGACCGTCATGGGATTGCCCTCATCGATCTGGTCGTGGTCAACCTCTACCCGTTCGAGCAGACTATAGCGAAGGCAGACATCTCCCTCGCCGACGCCATCGAAAACATAGACATCGGCGGCCCGTCCATGCTCCGGTCGGCGGCGAAGAACTACCAGTCGGTGGCCGTCATCTGCAATCCGTCGCGATATGCAGCGGTGCTGGAAGAAATGCAGGGGACGGGGGGCGACGTGACGGACGCCACCCGCGCCCGGCTCGCCGTCGAGGCGTTCGCTCATACCGCCCGCTACGACGCCGCGATCCACAACTACCTCTCCCGCCAGATCGACGCGGCAGAGCTGTCCCCCGCTCTCTTCGTTCACCCGTTCGAGCGCGTCACAGATCTCCGCTACGGGGAGAACCCGCACCAGCAGGCCGCCTTCTATCGTCGAGCGGGCGGTGCGCCGGTGGGGCTTGCGGCGGCGCGGCAGCTTCACGGCAAGGCGCTCTCCTTCAACAACTACCTCGACCTCGACACGGTGCTGGGCTTCATTCGGGAATACGCGGAGCCGGCCGCTATCGTGGTGAAGCACAACAGCCCGTGCGGCGCCGCCCTCGGGGCAACGCTGGTCCAAGCATACCGCGACGCCCTCGCCACGGACCCCGTGTCGGCCTTCGGCGGCATCGTCGGGCTGAACCAGCAGGTCGATCCAGAGACGGCGCAGGCGATCGTGGAGGGCATCGAGCGGCATGGGTTCATGGAGTGCATCCTGGCGCCGGGCTACCACCCCGACGCGCTGACGACACTCCAGCGCAAGAGGGATCTGCGGCTGCTCGAACTGCCCGACATCGCCGCCGGAGACCCGTGGGCGCTGAAACACGTGTCTGGTGGTTTGGTCGTGCAGTCGCCGGACCACCTCAGCGCCCCCTCCGAGATGAAGGTTGTCACCAAGCGCGCGCCCACGCCCGGCGAGGAAGCCGCGCTCCGCTTCGCCTGGATCGTCTGCAAGCATACGAAGTCGAATGCCATCGTCATCGCGAGCGAGAGGAAGGCGGTGGGCATTGGCGGCGGCGTGACCAGCCGCGTCGACGCCGCACGTCTTGCCGTTGAGAAGGCCGGCGAAAGAGCGAAGGGCGCCGTCCTCGCCTCGGACGCCTTCTTCCCCTATCCCGACGCGGTTGAGGAGGCGGCGAAGGCGGGCGTCACGGCGATCATACAGCCGGGCGGCTCCCGGAAAGACGCGGAAGCCATAGCGACGTGCGACAAGCACGACATAGCGATGGTCTTCACGGGCGTCCGGCATTTCCGCCACTAAGCGCAACCGGCCGATATGGGTATGAGTAATGGGATCGACACGTTGATTCGAGGAGCACGATGAAGCGCACGTTGAGGCAAGTAGATCCGGAGATGGCCGACGTGCTTGAGGAGGAGCTCGAGCGGCAACGCACCTCGCTCGTCATGATACCATCCGAGAACTATGCATCGAATGCCGTTCTCGCCGCCCAGGGATGCGTCATGACGAATAAGTACGCCGAGGGGTATCCGGGCGCGCGCTGGTACAATGGCTGCGGTTCGGTGGACAAGGCGGAGCAGCTCGCCATCGACCGCGCGAGGGAGCTCTTCGGCGCCGATCACGTAAACGTGCAGGCGCACACGGGATCGCAGGCGAACATGGCCGCCTACTACGCGGTGCTCGAGGAGGGCGATACGATGCTCTCCCTGTCGGTCGACCATGGCGGCCACCTGAGCCACGGCCAGAACACCAACTTCTCCGGACGTTACTACCGGGTGCACCACTACGCGCTCGACCGCGAGACGGAGCTGCTGGACTACGAATCCGCCCGCAAGATCGCGCACCTCTATCGGCCGAAGCTGATCGTCGTCGGTTTCAGCGCCTACCCACGGATCGTCGACTGGGATGCGTGGCGCGGGATTGCCGATGAGGTGGATGCGCTGCTCATGGCTGATATAGCTCACATCGTCGGGCTCATCGCGGCCGGCGTGCATCCGAGCCCGATCCCGTATGCCGACATCGTGACGTCGACGACACATAAGACCCTTCGCGGTCCGCGCGGCGCCTTCATCATGTGCAAGCGCCATCTCGCCGACGCCATCGACCGCGCCATCTTCCCGGGCATCCAGGCCGGGCCGCTCATGCATGTCATCGCGGCGAAGGCCATCGCCTTCAAGGAGGCGATGGGCGAGGATTTCCGCCAGTACCAGCGGCAGATCGTCAGCAACGCGAAGGCGCTCGCTGAATCGCTCCAGGAGCGTGGCGTCCGCCTAGTGTCCGGCGGCACCGACAACCACCTCATGCTCTGCGATCTTCGGCCGCTGACCCTGACCGGACGGGATGCGGCCAATTTGCTCGAGGAAGCAGGCATCATCGTCAACAAGAACTGCATTCCCTACGACCACCAGCCGCCGGCGATCGCCTCGGGGATCCGGCCCGGTACTCCGGCTCTCACGACTCGCGGCATGAAGGAGCCGGAGATGCGCCAGATCGGGGAGATGATGGCACGGGTGCTGCGGAATCCACTCGACCCGGAGGTCCGCAAACAGGTCCGCAACGAGGTGCTGGGGCTCTGCGGGCGTTTCCCGGTCTACGATGACGTAGACGTCGTCTGAGCACTGCGACCCCTGACCGGACGAGGGCACGAAGGCCGCTCCGCCATGCCACGAATTCCCACTGGGGATCCGATTCGCCAACCTGAGGCCCTCCGATGACATACGAGGAAGCCGTCACTTACCTCGAATCCCTCATCGACTACGAGCGGACGCCCGCGGGAGCTGCCGCCGCGCGCGTGTGGAATCTCGACCGTATGCGGCATATGCTCGAGCAGTGCCAGAATCCTCACCTGGGTCTCCGCTGCCTCCACATCGCCGGCACGAAAGGGAAGGGCTCGACGGCGGCGATGGCGGCATCCATCCTCACGGCCGCCGGGTGCCGTACCGGTCTCTACACTTCGCCTCATCTCGTCTCGTTCCGCGAGCGAATCCGAATCGATGGGGCGATGATCCCGGAGGCAGACGTGGTTGGGCTGGTCGAAGAGGCCGAGCCGATCATCGAATCCATGCGGGCCGGCGCCGTAGGCATGCCGAGCTTCTTCGAGGCCTACACACTCCTCGGGATCCTGTACCTCACCCGGCAGCAGGTTGACATCGCCGTTATGGAGACCGGCCTCGGGGGGCGGCTCGACGCGACGAATGTGGTCAATCCCATCGCCTGCGGGCTCACACGCATCGGGCGAGATCACACGCAGGAACTGGGTGATACCATAGCCGAGATCGCGCGGGAGAAGGCCGGCATCATCAAGCCCCGCGTCTCGGTTATCTCCGGCCCCCAGTCCCCGGAGGTCATCGAAGTCTTCCAGGAAGTCTGCCTGGAGCGCGGCGCCCAACTCCTCGTCGTCGGTGAGCCGCCGGCGCCCCGCCTCCTCGAAACCCGGCCGGACAAGTCTCACCAGGTGATCACCATCCAAGGCCGAGAGCGGCTCTACGGCGACCTCAAGTGCCCGCTCCTGGGCGCGCACCAGGCGGAGAACGCCGCCCTCGCCATCGGCCTTGTGGAGATCGCAGAGGAGCACGGGACCGAAGTAGGGGAGGACGCCATCCGAAAGGGAATCGCCTCGGTCCGGTGGCCGGGGCGGTTCCAGGTCGTCAGCAAGAGGCCCTACATCGTCTTGGATGGGGCTCACGACGAAGTCGGCGCGGCCGCCCTTGCGAAGACGATCGAATCGGTTCTTCCCGGTCGGCGCGTGATCCTAGTGCTTGGGACCGGCAGGGACAAGGACGGAGATGCCATCGCCGCCCATCTCTGCCCGGTGGCCGATGCAGTCATCGCCACGGCGAGTAGCTCCCCTCGCGCCCTCGACGCGTATGAGCTCCAGCGATTGGTGTTCCGGCGCTGCAAGCACACATCCGCCTACACCCCGGTCTCAGCGGCGATCCGTGCGGCCATCGACCAGGCCAAGGCCAACGACGCCATCGTCATCACCGGCTCCCTCTACGTCGTCGGCGAGGCGATGCAGGCGCTGGGGGTGGCCGATTGAATGGTGACGAGGGGTGGTAGAATGAGAGGCGTGAGCACGCCCCCAGGGAGTTCGCTTTGAGAAACGTGCCTCCGCTCGTGGCGAGGGTCGCCGACGAGCTCGACAAGTGCAACCGCTGTGGATTCTGTCAGACGCGCTGCCCCGTGTACCGCGTCACGGGTCGCGAGTCCTCGGTGGCTCGCGGCCATCTCGCGCGCATGCGGGCGGCCGCTTCCGGCGAGATTGAGTTTGACGATGAGATCAGGGATTCGCTGTTCGAATGCCTGATGTGCCGAGCCTGCACCGCTGAATGCCCTCCGGCGATCAAGACCGATCGCGCTGTCTTCGCCGCTCGCGCCAGCTACTTGGCACAACGGCAGTCGCCGCTTCAGCGCGCCATCTTCCGCACCGTGTTGGGCAATCCGCCCCTGCTCAGGGCGGGCGCGCGCCTTCTCGGATGGCTCAAGCGAACCGGCCTCACAACCTTCTCGAAGCTGCTGCGCCTTCTGCCCTGGCTCGACCGCGGATATTCGGAGGCGCCGGCGTGGATGCCAGCGCCGAGCACTTTCCTTCGGCAGCGGATAGCTCGCCGAACCCCTGCCGGAGGCGCGAGCGGGAAGGTCACCTACTTCGTCGGCTGCGCTATCGACTACGCCTTCCCCGACGTCGGCGAGTCCACTCTCGATTTGCTGGAGGCCGCCGGGTACGAGGTCTCGGTGGCTTCGAACGTGTGTTGCGGGCTGCCGCCGTACTCCTACGGCGATCTCGAATCGGCGCGCGCCCTCGCCCGCAAGAACATCGAGGCACTCCAGGCGGCGGGACACGAGATAGTCGTCACAGACTGCGCAAGCTGCTCTTCCTTCCTGCGGGATTACCCGGATCTCTTCGAGAAGGACGACCCCATGCGGGCGGCAGCGGAGGATGCGGCCGGACGGGTGAAGGAGCTGTCACAGTTCTTCGCCGAGTCGGCCCTATCTGACCGCCTCCAACCCGTCGTCGCCGTGGTGACATACCACGACCCCTGTCATCTCAGCCGCTACCACGGAATCACGCGCGAACCGCGGGAGCTGCTCCGGAGCGTGCTGGGAATCGAGTACCGAGAGCTGCCCGAGGCCGACTGGTGCTGCGGGGGTGCGGGAAGCTACTCCATGTCCCACCATGAGATCTCGATGCAGATACTCGAGCGGAAGATGAGCAACATTCGCGCGACGGGAGCCCGGATCGTCGTCACGCCCTGCCCCGCCTGTATCATGCAGCTCCGCTACGGGGCCGAGAAGTTCGGGGTTCCCGTCGAGGTCATCCACCTGACCGAGATGCTTCGGCGCGCCCTCTCGCAGGCCGCCGCTGCCGCTGGGGAGGCGGCGCGCTAGATGATTTCCCGCGTGTCCGTCGGGCCAACGGGTGTCGGCGCGAAGAAGGGGTTCTGGCGGAACCTGTCGCCGAGAATCACCGCCGGGTGAGTCTGCAGCGCGATCACTAGCATGTCGCCTGAAACCTGGCGTCGGTCGTACTGGCACACCATCACCATGGGCAAGCTCGAGATTTCGTGGGTCAGTCTCCCCTCGAATTCCTCCCATGCCAGCGGGTCTATCCGGTCTTCGCGGAGCCAGGATACGTCGTTGGCGATCCGCATCGAGTAATAGCCCTCGCGCTGATTGTCCTGCAGCAGCGCCCGGAGCAGATCTATCGTCCGGTCCGGATCGAATGCGCCACCCTGGAGATAGAAGTCGATCTCCGAAATGATGAGGAGCTGGCTTGACGCTTCGAGCGTGGGCAGGTCGCCGCCGAGGTCCTGCAGCGCCTCCCGCAGCGCTGCCGCCGACCTTTCCTGCCCAATCCACACGCACCGCTGCTCGGCACGGATGCCCGCCGATACGAAGGGCCCCATGACGTCCATCTGTTGGGCGGGGCTGTCGAAGATGGCGCAGATGTGATCCCCCCAGTTGAACCGGAATGCGTCGTACCCGAACTCGGTCGGCGTCTCCACTCCAGTAGCCTCTCTCTCGTCCTTTCGACGACCGCGGACAATGCCCTGGGTGGCACCGACGACACGAGCGAATCAGTACGTCGCGAGTCGAGCTGATGAACGGCTTCGGGGGCGCCTCTTCAACTCGCGTTCGAGAGCGCTTCTCCAGGGCGAGCCGCGCCATGTGTCTCCGCGAAATACAGCGCTCCGCGGAGTCGTCGCGGTCCGCTGACGCTCGCAGCCGCTGCTAAGGAAAACGTGGAATAGTCCATTTGGTGAGCTGGCCAGATCCCCGCTGAGGTGAGTGACCATGGTGCGTAGAAGTGAGGATTTGGCCGAACGGCTATGGCCCGAGAAGCTGCAGGAAATCCAGGACGCGCTGAGCCGTTCATGTGCCGTACCCATTTTGGTAGTTGAACCATCCGGCCGCCCACTCGCTGCGTGCGAGGACCTATCCCAGTTCTGCCGTCGCTACACGCGTTGCGTCACCTTGTCTCGCCCCTGCCTTGGGTGCGGCCGGTCCGACCGCCTCGGTGAATCCCCCGATGCCAATCTGAGTGCGCTCCAAGACCGCTCGGACCTCCATCGGTGTCCGCTGGGCCTCACTGACGTAGCCGCACCGATATGCTCCGCCGGGGAGACCCTGGGGCTGCTCTTGAGCGCGCAGGTGGTGCTGGATGAGGATGTGCCGCGATGTCCTTCGGGTTCGAGCCCGGGGGCGAGCGATGTGGAGGGGTGGGGAGAGCTTGTCGCGGGGGTGCCACACGTATCGCGCGGCCGAATGCTTCGGGTGTCGGCCGCCCTCTCGGCGGCCGCCTGGCTCTTGGGAGCTCTGGCTTCGGCTCGACGCCGGAACCTACGACTGTCGGACCGCCTCCGGCGTCAGAGTCGATGGATTCAGCAGCAGACGGTGACGGATGCCGTGACGGGCCTCCCCAACCGCCAGCGCTTCGCGGATACGCTCGAGGCGGAGATTCGACGAGTTCGTCGCTACAGGCGACCCATGTCTGTTGCCGTACTCGCCATAGACGGGTACCGCGAGATCGACGAGGAGTTCGGGCACAACGTGGGGGATGCCGTCCTGTCGTCGGTCGCCAATTGCCTGACGTCTACGCTGCGACAGACCGACTTCATCGGCCGAGTCGATAGTGACGCCTTCGGCGTGCTGCTGCCCGAAACCGCTCGTCACGAGGCCCTCATCGCTATGGCCAGGGTGAACGCCGCCATCGACGATCTCAACGCTTCGGGGGATGTGCCGGTCGAGGTCCGGCTGGCAGTCGGCGTCACAGACCGCGTTGCCGACGGCAGGGGGATACTCGAGGATGCATGCACGGCCGCGAGGCGCGCCCGGGAGCTCGACGCCATCACCGCATAACGGGCCTGCGACTAGAATGCCGAGCGCCGCTCGCAATGGCGCCACGTGACCTCGCTCACGCGAGGAAAGCGAGGTCTCCGCTGGAACCGCATGACGTGACTGAGGAAGTCCTGTGGGGTTTCGAGCGCGACGGAACGCCTTCGTGACTTGCGCCGCGCAGCCAACAGAATGATCTCGACGGCGTCCTCGAGGCGGAGCTCTGCGGTGTTCAGCGTGATGTCGTAGTGGTATGGGGCGTCGATGTCGGCGTCGAAGCTCTGGCGAACAAAGCGAGCCCTGCCTTCGTCGCTGACGCGAAGGAGCCGCTGAGCTTCCGCTCTGAAAAGCCCTTTGCGCTGCACGAGACGGGCGACGCGGCACGGCATCGGCGCGACCACGCGGAGGTGCAACGTGCCGGGATCGGTGAGGACGAAAGCCGCTCCCCGCCCGATGATAAGAACATTGTCGTCCCGCTCCAGCGCCAGCAGTGCCTGAACGAGACGGCGGAGGTAGATGCCGTGGCTGACCGACGTCCGCCACTCGGCAATGACGGCCTCGATCGGCCCGGGCATCGCCTCGTCGAAAACAGCAAGCTGTGCGATGGGAAGGCCCTCGCGCTGAGCGATTCGCTCGAGGATGACCCGGTCGGCGAGTTCGAGCCCGACCGCCGCCACGAGCGCCTGTGCGATCTCCTCCCCCCCGGATTCCGCCTGCCGAGATAGCGTGATGACCAACTGCCGCTTCCCCCCACTTGCCGAAGTCTACTGCACTTCCTGGTTCTCTTCCGAGTAGGCCTCTTCCTCGCTCCAGTCCTCACCCTCTGTCTCGAAGTCATACAACTCGTCGTACCCCGTTTCGCCTTCGGCCTCGGCGCCAGACACCTCGTCCCCGCTCTCTTCCGGGTACTCCTCCTCGTAGCCCTCATCCACCGCCTCTTCCTCGGTCTGCTCGACCTCCGCCTCGTAGAGCATCTCCCACGCCTCGGCGGTCTGCGCCGCGTCGAGATGGCGGAGGTGCTCCACTGCCTCCGCCGCCGCAGGGTCGAGCGACAGGGCGGAGTAGATCCATTCGCGCGCGGCCGCGAGGTCGCCTTGGGCCTCAGAGATGCCGCTCAGCAAGATGCCCGCTCGCATCTTCTGCGCCTGGGACAACGGCGGCTGTCCGGCCCAGATCCCCTTGAGAATTCCCGCGGCCTCGAACATGCGATCCCAGTCCGAAAGAGCCGCCCCGTAATCGAGCAGGTAGTCGCCGTTGTTCGGGGCCAGCGCGGTGGACCTCTTGAGTGCCTCGAGCCCTGGCTGGGGATCGTCCGACAAACCCTGGATGATCCGATTCACGGTCTCCGTCCGGGCCCCCCTCGTTGCATCAAAGGCGATCTGGTCGACCGTCACCACGCGGTACCCGTAAAGCAGCCAGCTCCCGAGGAGGTACTGGGCGTCGGCCAATTTCGGGTTCTTAACCGCCAGATCCTGCGCCGCCTTCAAACCGCGGTCGGCGAGCAGGCGCAGCTCGCCCAGCTCTGCCGGCGTTCCGGCCCTCGTTTCGAGGACAGCTCCTAAGGCGACGTTCCGTTCGAAATCCCGCATGCCGTCGGCAATCGCAGCCGGCCCCGGCGCCGCCGGCTCTCCTGCCCACGCCACGCACGCACACGCCATCAGCACCATCACTGCGAGCACTGCCTTCATCGCTCATACCTCCTGGCCTAAGAGCCAGCTATTCCGGCGGCAACGTGGTCTGTAGTTCGGCTACGTATTGCGCGGCCGGTCGGTACCCCGTGATACGGCGCAGCTCCCGCCCGGTGTGGTCGAGAACCACGGCCGTCGGGTAGGCCTGCACATTGAACGCGGCCACCAGGTCGCGTCGATCCACTTCGTCCACCTTGATGCACACGAATTGCTTGGAGCATGCCACGACATCTTCCCGGGAGAATACGTCCTTTTCGAGCCTGCGACACCATCCGCACCACTCAGCCGTGAAGTCGATCACCATCGGTTTCTGCTCGCTCTCGGCGAGCGCCTTGCCGGCCTCGTAGGAGAACCACAGTATCTTAGGCTGAGCGGCAGCAAGAGCCGCCAGGCGCTGCGCGACCTCCGCATCTTGCGGATTATACCGAGCTGCCTCCCGCAGCCACCGGATCTCTACCTCGGGCT
>Ga0307380_10008445_pt1 | contig 13202 bp, 13 predicted proteins | sample UN3MG_FD_202239 | JGI IMG/M metagenome (GOLD analysis project Ga0307380, IMG submission 202239) | Soil microbial communities from Risofladan, Vaasa, Finland - UN-3 | ecosystem: Environmental > Terrestrial > Soil > Coastal area > Acid sulfate soil | place: Finland: Risofladan, Vaasa | collected... | reverse complement strand
GATAGCGCATCGCGTCGGTGAACGTGCTGAGCGGATAGGTTCCGGCAATGACCGGCGTGACCTTGCCGGCTTCGATGAGCTCCTTCAGAACCACCAACTGCTCATGTGTTGGCACTGCAACGAACATGCTCGCCTGCTGACGCAGGACTAAGGACAACATGAGCGCTCTGAGAATGTAGCCCATGCCGGCGTGGCCGGTATTGGGTTGGATAACTCCCTGAGGTGTGAGTGCGCGCCGTAGGTCCGAAAACGGATGGTTGCCCACATTGTCGAGAATGAGATCGTATCGCTGCCTGCCCTGGGTGAAGTCTTCCTTCGTGTAGTCGATGACATGGTCTGCGCCGATGGATCGCAGCACCTCCAGCTTCTCAGCACTGTCCACGGCGGTCACTTCGGCCCCGAATGACTGCGCGATCTGCACAGCAAACGTCCCGACGCTCCCTCCTGCGCCGTTGATCAGGATCTCGTGTTCGGGCTGAACCTGCTTGTGATTCCTGAGAGCCTGGAGAGCGATGATGCCGGCTGAGGGTAGGGCCGCCGCTCGCTGGAACGTCAGCCAATCCGGCTTCCGAGCGAGGGTATCCTCCCGGGCGCATACATACTCGGCAAAGGCCCCGAAACTGCCCTGGAGAGGAGACAAGTCACCGAAGACCTCATCGCGTGGCCGGAATGCGGTCACGCTCGAGCCGACTGCTTCAACCCGCCCGGCGACATCCGATCCGAGGATCTTGTATCGGGGCCGTAGTGGCGCTCCGATGCGAACGATGAACACGCCTCTCATGTTCTCCACGTCCGTCGCATTCACGGATGCCGCGTGGACTTCCACCAAGACGTCATCGTCGCCCGGCATCGGCTTGGGGATCTCCTCAAGCTTCAGAACATCGGGCGAGCCGTATCGGTGGTAGACGATCGCTTTCACAGGAAGTCGCCGATAGCCCTAGGCCAAGCGTCGCCCTGTTCCTGGAGCATCCGGTACGCCCCTGATCAGAAGCCACAGCCCGACGACCAATTCGAGTGCCGCAATCGGGTAGAAGACGAGCATGCTGACTTGAACGGCTGACAACAGGAGTACCATGCCGATCAGGCCCACGGATTCAATCGCGAGCCCCAGGGCAGATAGAACGCGTGGGACGCACCTCGATCTGTAGAACAGGTAGAACCACAGCACCCCGCCCAAGCTGTAGAAGACCATGTGAATATGGTCTCCCTGCCCATAGAGGCCGGAATACAAGAAGCGCCCCAGCGCTTGATACTGGGACGGTTCCGGAGATCCGGCTCCAATGAATTGCTGGCTCAAAGGGATCAGAGCCAGAGCCCCCAACTTGCTGACGGCCAGTGTGATCGCTTCGGCCATCCACCATCCCAGGGCCACCAGCGCGATGATCTTGTTCTGGTTGCGTAGGAGGATGTAGAAAGACACTGCCAGGACGACGATCCCAGCGCTGGTGAGCAGTCCAACCAGAATGCTGACCCGCATCAGCGCAAGACTTGCCGCCACATTCGCGAGAATCTGCGGTATGCCACCAGATCCAATCACTGAATTGAGCAGCTGAGTACTGATCAAACTGGCTACGAAGACAAACAGAAACGCCGCGCCTGCTAGCCTGGCAACATTCTTGTCGCTATTCATGCGTATCCTCCGGATTGAATCGATGATTCGCGTGCGCACATCGATCATCGTAGCGCACCCCGTCCGCTCTCCGTCTCTCCCATTCCCGCAGTTCGACGGTCGGCCCCTCGTGTGGAAGCTCATCATCGTGACCGTGTTATCCTTCGCTGGCTGTATGAAGCGCTAGTCAGGCGATTCAACATCGTGCGCTTCCTCTTCGGGATAAGACCGAAGAACGAGTATGCGGGCTTCAGCAGCAAATTCAGCCGGGATCGAGAACCCGGCAAGGGCTGCAACCACACTAGTGGTCCACGGGACATCGATTCTCTGGATTACCGACCGACACAATGCCTCCATGAACTTGGCAAGCGCAGATTTGTTTCAGGCACTGCAGACATAGGGGGTTCTGGAGGCTATGTCACCAGAGGAAGAACTTCCGTTCTCTCCCTGGCTTGGTAGTCTAGAGGCTGGGGACTGAATATAGAACTCAAGTGCTCGCCGCTGCGTGGTAGATTTCGTTTAGCGAGAGACGGAAGCCAGTACTGAAGCATTCTTCCTGGCAAATCGTGATGCTCGATTCTTGGCTTCAGGGATTCCTTAAACGATGATACGGTGATCAATCTATCAAGGATGTGCTCGTACTGCTGACAAGCTGGAGAAGCAGGCTGGCTGCAGAGGCGGATTGGATCAACTCTAGATGTGAGCTGGTCATAGGGGCCGGTCAGTGGGCCTTCCCTTTGTGTGCATCGGACTGCTCGACGGGATCGTCCCCCTTGGCGACCTCCTCCGTCGCGAGGGAGGCTTCGTGCACTCGGAACCGACTCGGCCAGCAGCAACAGCTGCATCACCCTGTTCAACAAGACCAAGTCCCGTTCGCTCAACGTGATCACCACATCGGATGTTCTCCGAATGGGGCCGATCGAGGGAGCACGTGCCATCTTACTCAGCAAGAGCATTGGCTCGCTTGCTCATCGGAAGCAGGCCGATCCGATCCTTGTCGACCTCTCTGAGCTCAATTTCTCCCCCATGGTGCTGGAGCCGATCCGAAACATCCTCCCCAACCTCGTGTATGCGACAACCGGGCACGAAGTCGACAGCGTGATGGTCGCTGACCGATTGCGGATGTGTACCAGACCGGTCTTTGCGGTCGATGAGGAAGACCTTCGCCGTGAGGCACAATAGGCGGCCGAGGAGGCCTCGCGCCGCGTCCTCGCAGATCCCCGTGACGTATGGAGCTCACGCTGTTTGACGCGATGTGCGACTGCAGGCTGTGGCTCTGTGGTCTCCACAATCCTCAGCCGCGCACCTTTTCGATCAATGGGATGCCTCTCGACGAGGTCCGCCAGCCCATCGCGTGCCGACGTCCTGCTTCCAACGCGTGCTCTTGCAGTCGTTCGTCGCGAATCACATAGGGTTCCGCAAGGCCGATCGCACAGGAGACCGGACCTACCCGCTATGTTGGCGGGCAATCCTCTTCCACTACCGGCTTGCCAGCCCTCCTGCCAGCTCGCCGCCGTCGATGACGATTGCCTGGCCGGTGATGAACCCCGCTTCATCGGAAGCGAGAAAGGCGAAAAGGGCGGCGACCTCGTCCGGCATCCCGACACGCCTCAGCGGCACCTTCTCCTCGAACGCGTGGAGCATCTCCGGTGTGTACTCCGCCTCCTGCATCGGGGTGAGAATGAAGCCAGGGCAGACGGCGTTAACGCGGACGGTCGGGGCCAGTTCCAGCGCCATCGACCGGGTCAGCTCGATCACGCCAGCCTTTGACGCGTTGTAGTCAGCGTAGAACGGGTACCCCGCGATCCCGTTGCTCGAGCCCATGTTGAGGATGACGCCTCCGTCGCCGTCTAGCATTCGCTTGGCCGCCGCCTGGCCGACGAGGAAGATGCCGGTCAGGTTCACGTCGAGGACCTTGCGCCACTGCTTCGGCGTAATCTCCATGAACGGTTTCCGAACGCTAATCCCGGCGTTGTTGATCAAGACCTCGATCCTGCCCCAACACTGGTCCAAGCGAGCAAACGCCGCGTTGACCGCGTCGGCATCGGCAACGTCTGCCTCAAGCACGAGGTCGAGGCCTGGCAGCGATTGGCGGATGCGTTGTATTGCCTCCGGACTGCGGTCGATGACGGCGACCTTGGCACCTTCATCGAGAAACCGCTTGGCTGTCGTGGCTCCGATTCCGCTTCCCCCACCGGTGATCACGATGTGCCTTCCCTCCAACCCACGCATACTGCCTCCTTCGTACTCAGCCCGATCCAGCAAGACCGCCCCCATCAACAACGAGCGTCGTCCCAGTCACAAACGAGGCCGCGTCACTCGCTAGATAGAGAACGGCCTGTGCAATCTCCTCTGGATAGCCAATGCGCTGTAACGGTCGATCGACAGACTCAGCAAGGATCTGCTCGTGCGTCTGTCCAAGCTGGCTTGCTTCACTAGCGAGCATTGGCGTGTCAGTGTCCCCTGGACAGACAGCATTAACGCGAATCCCTTCAGGCCCATGGTCGATCGCCATTGCCCGAGTCAATTGGACAACGGCCCCCTTGGAAGCGCAATAGGAGACAGCGTTTTTCCCTCCGACAAGCCCCCACCCAGATGCTGTGTTGACGATCGATCCCCCTCCGCGGGCGATCATGACCGGCAGGGCCGCCTTCGCCATGAGAAAAACTGATTTCACGTTGACAGCCATCACCCAATCCCATTCCTCTTCCGTTGTGCCGAGGACCGAGGCGCGACGTGTGACTCCGGCATTGTTGAACAAGACATCAAGGCGATTCCACCGCTTCACGACTTGCTCAACCGCGTGCTCGCACGCATCACGCTTCGTCACATCGCACGCGAGGAAAATGGCCTCGCCTCCTGCGTTGGTGATCGATTCAACAGCGGCTTTGCCCGATGTTGCGTCAATGTCGATAATAGCTATGGCTGCGCCCTCTTGGGCGAATAGCTCGGCCGTTGCTCGGCCAATCCCCGATGCCCCTCCCGTGATCAACGCAACTTTGCCAAAAAGGCTTCCGCTTCGTGTCTGCCCGTTCTTCTGCATCATCATTTTCACCCGCTCTCCAAATTGGATTTCGATGCTGTGTCCGCACCATCACCCGCCACAGATACGACGCGGACAACGCGAGCATCATCAGGTCCGCAAACAACCCGAATGTAGCCGGCCAACCTTCGGTCTATCTCATCATCTCCCGTATCGACAAGGAGAGGCCGTACAATCAATCGGTTCAACTTCCCCGGCGTGGCAATGGCAATCACGTTTTCAACGCCGACGAGACGAAGAACGTCTGGACTAATCTGCTGGTTTCCGCGGCCAAATAAATATCCTTGACCCCCAATCGGCGTCACCACGATTTTTGCAGCTCTCTCGTCCAGCAGCGCAATTAGCTGTGCTTCGCTAACATCCGATGCGAGCAGCTCTCCTCGATAAACCACGTCCACACTCAGCAAGCCCTTCTCGATGCCCAGCTCAGAGAAGATGCTGCGTGTCGTTGTTCCCGGGCCAACAATGTAGAGAGAGTCGTCATCCATTTGGCTGACAATATGTCTGGCAATCGCTGCTGCTGTTGAGGCGTCACTCTCCACGCTGCCCGCCTTGGCTCCTTGGATCCGCCTTGCGTCGTCTGGGACGCGAAGCACACCATAGAACCTCGTACTGACCACGTCTCGACGCAGCGCCTGCTCATCAACATCAAGAACTTCAGCCTCGCGAGTTCCCGTTGTCTTACCCGTCAGGTATCCAAGTGCGAGATCTCCGGCCACAGTTGGGCCAATGGCATATGCCGCTGAGTGCACCTTCACTCCGGCGGGAATCCCAAGGACCACAGCGTCTTCTCCAATCGCCTGATACAAATCGCAGGCAGTGCCATCACCGCCAGCAAATAGAAGAAGGTCGACGCCAAGCGCCACCATGTCACGGGCAGCCACGCAGGTGTCTTCAGCCGTCGTCCCTTCAGTCGTAATCGTGCCAATCACCGTGGGATCGAATCCAGCTCGTCGCGCGGCTAACTCTCCCATGTCACCAGGGTATGTCAGCAACGTGAGCTGGGCTGCAATCGGGGCAAGCCTCTTCAGCGCCTCGATGGTCCGGTCGACGGCTCGCGGCACAGCGCCGAGTTCGAGCGCCTTTTTCTGAATGTCGCGCCCGTCACTCCCCTTCAACCCAACGCGCCCACCGAGTCCGGCGACTGGATTGACGATCAGACCAACGCGTCGCATCAGATTGTCACCCACACTCGCCGACATCATTCTCCTACCTGGTCTCTCTTCTTCAGATACGCTCGCCAGGTAATTGCCCATTGGGACGGATCGTCAAGCACCGCGCCATCGGTTCGATGGACTGTGCTGTTGTGAGGTGCCGTGCGGATGGTTTCCGGATCGGTCCGCGCTTCCTCGGCCACGTAGCGCATGATGGCCGCGTACTCGTCGAGATCCATCTTGGAGAAAGACTCGGTTGGCTCCAACGTACACGGTTCTGCGACGACAAACGGATGGTGGCTTGTCCAGTAGTGGACACCGAAGTCAGCGGCGCGCAATCCGATATCCTCTGACAGCACCCCTGTCTCTTTGCAAAGCTCTTCCCAGCTGTAGCGAACCTGCTCGATGCGGTGTCGCCCCTTGGCATAGGGGGCGGTGAGGCCAGGGATCTCTCGCATCCGCTTCAGGAGGTAATTGTTGTTGAGCACTGCCGTTTTCGAGGTTTCAAGCAATCCTTCTGCCCCGAGGCTCATCACCCAGGCGTACGCCTTAAGCACAGCGCCCGCGACGCCGTAGAAAGCACGCAGTTTTCCAATGCTCCTGGGACGATTCCAGTCAAGCGTATATCGTTCTCCGTCACGGGCGACGACGGGGGTGGGAAGGAGTGGAGCGAGCACATCGGTCACTCCGAGAGCCCCGGCCCCCGGTCCGCCACATCCATGGGGTGTAGAGAACGTCTTGTGAAGATTGAAATGGCACAAATCGAATCCTGCATCGCGGGCGCGCGTAATCCCGAGGATGCCGTTGGCGTTTGCTTGATCATAAAAACAAAGGCCGCCTGCTTCGTGCACGACATGGACCCACTCGACAATCCGCGGATTGAAGATTCCCGTGTCCTCGGGATTGGCGATCATCAGTGCGGCCGTTCGCTCAGATACCGCAGCCTTCAGGGCATTGAGGTCGGGATACCCATCCTCGTCTGGATACAGCGTGATGACGTCAAAGCCTGCGACCTTGGCACAGGCTGCGTCAGATGGATGGGAGAAAATCGTGGTAATGATCTCGCGCCGCTGGATTGCTTCGCCTCGTTCAGCGTGGTAGGCACGGATGATCGAGGCAGCAGCGTAGATCGCAGCCGATCCCGCTCCAGGCTGCAGCGAGAAACGATCCATCCCCGAGATTTCCTTCAAGATTTGCTCAAAGCTGTAATAGATCTCAAGGATGCCCTGGGTCGTCTCCTCTGGCTGCAATGGATGAAGCGCCGCCATCTGCTTCGACCCGGCCAATTGATCATTGATCTTCGGACTGTATTTCATCGTGCACGTGCCTTGTCCGACATCGACGTTGAAGTCGAAGCCAAGGTTCTCCTGTGAAAGCCGCAGGTAGTGTCGAACAACCTGCGGTTGAGCAATCTCGGGCAGCATCGGCGGCGTAACGCGTTGTAGCGTCTTCGGGAGGGTTGAGACTACGTTGCCAGCCACTGCACGGATTTCATCTTCGACTGCCGGAAGTAGAAGCCCCCGTTGGCCTGGGGTACTCAACTCGAAGAGAATGGGCTCGTCCCATTGGGCTTGATGGAATCGCCGTAACTTGGGTTCCCCGTTTTCATAGCGTCTCGCAGTGATGTTTTCCATCTAGCTCACCGCCTTTCGTAGGGCATCGACAAGGGCATCGAGGTCAGCCTGGCTATGCTTCTCAGTCACGCAGTAGAGGGCGCAAGCGCCAAATTCAGGGAACTCCTTGGAGATATCCTTCCCTCCAAAAATCCGCTGAGAAAACAACGAATCATTGATCTCTGACACCGTCTTTCCGGTTCCTTCGAAGGAAACAGCGAACTCCTTAAAATGCGGTGCAGCAAAGAGCGGCGCCTTCACTCCATCGATCTTGTCAAGCTCCATCATCAAGTAGCGTGCTCGCTGCATGATTCCTACTCCGAGTTCCTCCATTCCCTTGGGCCCCATCAGTGCGAGGTAAACACCGGCTGTGACTCCCCATAAGGCAGAGGCGGTTCCGACAAATTCTTTGCCTTCCTCTCGATGAGCAAATGACGTTCGCTCATAGGCTACGTCACCGAATCCGTACTCACCCGGAACGCTGGTCGGGGCAAGGCCAAACAGCCGAGACGGGTACTCCATGACGTATTTCACCTCATCACGAGTGCCGATAAACCCGGCGTGTCCGCCGCCAAACTGCATGTGAATGCCTAGAGATTGGATATCACCACAGACGATGTCAGCCCCATAGTTCGCCGGAGGAGCAATCACGCCAAGAGAGATGGGATCGACACCAACAATGCAAACTGCTCCTACGCTGTGGACCAGTGCAGAGATTTCATCTCCATGAGTCTCGAGTGCTCCAAGATAGCTGGGATTCTCGAAGTAAACGGCGGCGATGTCCGTTGAGAGGGCATCCTTCAGGCGAGTGAGATCCAGTTGTCCCGTTTCAAGATCGGCGTCAAGCATCTCCACATCGATGCTTGGCCCGCAATAATCTCGCATCTTCGACAACACCGAAGGATGGATCGTCTTCGCCACCAGGATACGCTTGCGTCCAGTAATCCGAACCGCCATCCGAACCGCCGTTGCTGAGGCTTGCAGTCCGTCGTACGTCGGCACATTAACCACGTCCATGTCGAGGAGTTCGCCCATCATGCTCTGGTACTCAAACAAGGCTTGGAAGCGCCCGTGATCGTCATAGGGCTCGCCAGCATAGGCGGTGAGAAACTCGCTTCGTTGGTTGATCTCGTCACACACCGCAGGGACATGGTGATCGTAGCAGCCCGCTCCAAGGAAGCTGGAGAAGTCTTCGCATGTCCTGTTCTTTGACAGAATGCCGCCAACGTGTCTTGCTAATTCGACCTCAGAGAGCATGGGCTCGGGAAGGTCGAGCAGTCTCCCCAAGCGCAGATTCTTGGGGATGTCCTCGTACAGCTCGTCCACGCTGTTGACCCCGATTTCGGCAAGCATCGCTTGTCGTACATCGGGAACAGAGTTCGGAATATACGGATAGACAAGAGGTCTCTTCGCGTTCATATGCATCTCCAATCTGATCGTGCTACGCCAATTTCTCGACTCATCACCTTCACCGATCCGACCCTCTTCAGGTACTCATCGTGCGGCTGATTCCCGCTTCAGGCTCGTTTAGCTCTGTAAGAATGCGAGCTTTCGATTGCGCCAAATGCTTCTCCATCGTCGTTCGCGCAAGCAACTCGTCACGAGCCAGGAGAGCGTCTGTGATTCGTTCAGCCAATTCACGATCTTCATCAAACCCCTCGACACTCATCAGCGGATCTCGAATTCGAATTCGCGTGCTGTCCTGCAATAGAGATTGGATGAACCGGGTCAACCGTCCACTCCTAGACAGGATGGCCACGCCAAGATGGAAGGCATCGTGGAAGTGTGTGTAGGATTTCAGCGAAGGTGTTCCCTCAATAACAAGGCGCTCCAACCACTCGTCGTTTCGTCGACGAAGGCCGAGGATCTCCTCCTGCGACGCGCGCCGGGCAGCCAGGGCTGCAGCCTCCATCTCAAGCAGAAGACGAAGATGATAGACCTCGTGAACGTCGTGCAAACTGATTCCTGTGACGCGATAGCCAAGACGCGGAAGAACCTCAACCAACCCCTCCTGGCTGAGAAGCGCGAGGGCCTCCCGAATCGGGGTCTTGCTCACACCGTATTCCTCAGCAAGACGTGCTTCAACGAGGATGTCGCCCACTGAGATCTCCGAAAAGACAATCCGATCACGAAGATCAACGAGTATCGAATCGGTGAGAGACACCCTATTTGGAGTCGTCGATCGTTGTACGTTCCGTCCACTGTGGGGTTCGATCCTTGTCAAGACATCACCTGATTGACGTAATATATTACTTAGTATATCAACTTGTCGAAGTCGTTGCATGTTGCCTCGACAACAAGGATTCCCCGGAAGGGATTCCTAGTGCTGAATCCATTGAAGCCTCTGCCAGGAATGGGAATAGCCTTCTGAAGCCATCGCTAGATGGGGTCGATGGAGCGCCTCCGCCTGGATTGCCCTCGGAGCCGTGATCGCCTTTCGTCTTCACAGGCATGTGTTCAACACAGAATTCGATGCGCAGCTTGACGTCAATGCGGCAGGCTGTGTCAAGTCTTGTGTGTAGATTGATCTCTCAGGCGACAGGCTGAAGCACAACCTCCTTCTCATGTTCTGAGGCCGTCTCGGTTTGGGTCATCGTTAGATACCGAGAGCCAGTCATCCATTCCTCTGATTTCTCGATTGCCAGCGCCGTGACGAGGTGCAGGCAGCTCCGCCGGTTGGGAAAGATCCGTACCACCCGTGTCCGGCGCTTGACTTCCTGATGGTACTTCTTCGAGATTGTTGGTCGTACGAAGCCGCACGCGATGCCACGTTGGCAGATGGAAGACGTTCAGCGTCTGCTCAATCGTCTCTTCCAGCCACTCGGCAAATACCGGTACGCGGTGGTCCCATTGGTCAACCATCTCGCTGGCTCGTCGCTGGGCTTCGTCGTGGTCCGGAGCTGCAAACACGTCGCGAAGTTGAACATGCACCTCGGCACGATCTCTTCGTGGAACCCTGGACCCAGCGTTCTGCTGGTAGTGGGCTTGACAGCGCTGCCAAGCCGCGTGAGGGAAGTACCTCTGCAGTGCCTCCCGCAGTCCGAGATGGTCGTCGGAGGTTACACAGACGACTTCCGAGGGATCCAGTCCCCGCTCGATCAGCCCCCGGAAGATCTCTCCCCAACTCGATGCGTCTTCCCCAGGCGCCATCGAAACTCCAATCACTTGGCGGTACCACTGTTCGTTGACCCTCGTGTGAGGCTCGAATAATGAGCATGGGTGATTCGACGGTCCCCCGTAGCATCTTGGGCTTTGTCATGCGGTTGGTCAGAAGCAGAACCCTCCGAAAGCTTCTCTCCAATCCGAGCTCCATGCTTGGCCTCGTTCTCGTTGTCGGCTTCATTTTCGTCGCGATTCTCGCACCCTCCATTTGTCCGCCGAGCGATCCTGCCTACGCGTACATGATCCCGCGTGACTCGTTTGAGACCGAGCCCAAGCCCCCGAGCTTTGAGCATCCGTTCGGTACAACAGAAGGTCAATACGACATTCTCTATGGGATCATCTGGGGAACCCGGACGGCGTTTCGCGTCGGCTTAATAGTGGTCGTCGCGTCGGTTGTCACCGGGGTTGTCGTGGGAACGATCTCGGCGTAGTACGGAGGTTGGGTCGACGAGATTCTGATGCGCATTGTCGATATCTTCATGACGATGCCGTTTCTCCTCGCCGCCATGGTGTTGGTCACCATCCTGGGGACCGGGCTCGACAACGTGATGATCGCGATGATCGCCTTCGGCTGGATGACGTACGCTCGCCTGATCCGTGGTGACATCTTGGCCGTGCGTGAGTTAGCATACGTCTCAGCCGCAAGAGCAATCAGCGCAAGTGATCTCCGGATCATGATCCGTCACATTCTCCCCAATGCAATCTTCCCCACGTTCGTCATGGCAACGATGGACTTGGGGTCTATCGTGTTGTGGGCATCTTCCCTTAGCTTTCTCGGTCTTGGTGCTCCGGTCGGCTACGCCGATTGGGGGCAGATGATCTCGCTCTCGCGCAACTGGATGCTTGGAACGTAAGTCGCTGTGCAGGGAAGCAGCTGTTACAATGGGCGGATCTTGTCGGAAGGACCCGAGAAGGCGACTTCAATGACCAGCATTGCAATCCTACTTGCCACCGGAGCTGCGATCGCGTGGGCGCTTGGGACCGTTCTCTCCAAGCCTGCGCTGCGCTACATGGACATGTTCTCATATGCGGTCATCCGCCCCCTGTTCGCCCTCGTGTTCGTAATACCATTTGGCCTTTTCACATCCGGCTTTGATTACCCCGGCTGGAAGTTTCTGAGTATTGCAGCAGTGGCCGGTGTCATCGATTCGTTCGTCGGCTCGATACTCTTTTACTATGCGGTGAATCGGGTACCCGCGCACGAGGCAACGTCTCTTGCTAACACAGCCCCGTTTTGGGGAGTTGTCACCTCCATTCTCATTCTCGGTGAGCGGATGCAACCGATTCTGTTCATCGCCGCCGTGTTCGTCGTTCTCGGTGCGTTGTTCCTCGTCAACCGGAGCGATGAGAAGTCCATGTTCCGCTTGAGCTGGAGCGCACTGCCGGCGCTGGGGTCGGGGATCCTATGGGGCTTTGTAGAGACGGTGCCTGCAAAGTACTGTCTTACCGGTGGCATGTCCGTGATGACGTTTCAGCTTGTTCTGATCTGTTCTTCTGGTATCGCCTGGGGGATCGCGGCGCTTGTACGGTCACGTCGCACTCCTCTTCGCTTTCCCCGTCGTGGCGTTGCGCTTGCCTTCGTCACCGCCATCCTTGGCTACGCCGTCGGGTGGATTCTCTGGCTCTCGGGAGTGAGTATGGTACCGGCGAGCCTCCTCTCACCCGTGCGAGGGTCGATGACTCTGTTTACGTTCCTGTTCAGCGTGGTTCTCCTGCACGAGAGACCGTCACGCAGATCAGCGTTCGGGGCGCTGTTCGTCCTGTGTGGAGTCCTACTTGTCTCCATCTTCGGTTCCGCGTGATCGGGATTCAGTCCCTTTGCGGGATTGATACCGCTGACTGTAAAGGGACATTGGATTTGTACAATCAGCTATCAGCATTCGTCTACCGTCAGCGATACCCTCAACGTAGTAGGCAAGTTACATGCACCAAGCTGCGCACGAAACGGAAGTCGCGATTGTTGTAGCGTCGGAGCCCTGTCCGCATTTCAGACAGGCAGCCTCCGACGTTGCGGTTGTAGCTTTCTGTTGTGAGAAAAGCCCAACGTGGCAGACAAACTGCACACGCTCCGAAGAGAAAGAGTTGTGCAACGTTTGGCCTTATGCTGAAAATTGCGCTTGCATATTGTGTCTAGCGCTGGAGTTCATCTGCAACGTTCGTCAAAGTCGGGTAGGTTTTCGCAATCATCTCCAGTGATTAGGCCATCGACAATCGTGATCAATCGACTTACCCGATCGAGAAGGCGAGAATCGTGAGTAGCGAACAAGAAGGTCGCTCCCCGCTCCGAGTTTAACCGCCGCATCAGATCGATCAACTCGTGACTCGTCGCCGTATCGAGATTGGCGGTCGGCTCGTCAGCGAGGACGATCGCGGGCTCAGCAACGACTGCCCGAGCCACTGCCACCCGCTGCTGCTCTCCGCCGGAGATACGATTCGGATACTGATCGGCATACTGCTCGATCCCCAGTTCAGCTAGGATCTTGCGTGCACGCGCAATCCGTTCGCTTCGTACGATTCCTTGCAGTTCGAGGACGAACGCCGTGTTCTCGAGAACGGTAAGGACGGGAATCAGGTTGTATGCCTGGAAGACAAAGCCGATGTTCGTCATCCGCAAGCGGGCG
>Ga0307380_10008439_pt1 | contig 13207 bp, 11 predicted proteins | sample UN3MG_FD_202239 | JGI IMG/M metagenome (GOLD analysis project Ga0307380, IMG submission 202239) | Soil microbial communities from Risofladan, Vaasa, Finland - UN-3 | ecosystem: Environmental > Terrestrial > Soil > Coastal area > Acid sulfate soil | place: Finland: Risofladan, Vaasa | collected... | reverse complement strand
ACTCTCCATCTCAAGAAAGCCGGCTTCAAAGCGGAGGGCTTTTTCGAAGCGAAGAGCTTTCTCGACTCACTGGGAAAACGGCTCCCTGACCTGGTCCTTCTCGACCTCATGCTCCCGGATATCGACGGATTGGAGGTCTGCAAGCTCCTGCGAAGGAAGGAGGAGTGGGCATCCATTCCGGTGATCATGGTCACGGCCAGGGGCGAAGAGGGAGACAAGGTCCTCGGCCTGGAGCTCGGTGCCGACGATTACATCACCAAACCGTTCTCCGCCAAGGAGCTCGTCGCCCGGGTGAAATCCGTCCTCCGCAGGCAGACCGGTCCGGCGCAGTCAAAAAAAATCGAGGTCGGCGACCTTCTGACCCTGGACCCGGAAAAATACGAAGTCCTGGTTCAGGGCAGGAAGGTTGACCTGACGTCCACCGAGTTCAGGATCCTGAAATTACTGGCCTCGAAGAAGGGCTGGGTCTTCACCCGGGACCAGATCCTGGACTATCTGTGGGGGCATGAAAAAATCGTCCTGGACAGGACGATCGACGTCCACATCCGTAACCTGAGGGAAAAACTGGGACCGAGGGCCGCCCGGATGATCAAGAATATCCGAGGAGTGGGGTACAAGCTGGAACCATGAGAAAATCGATTTTTTTCAAGGTCTTTGGGGGCTACGTCGTCCTTCTTCTACTTCTCTCCGCCGCATTCCTTCTCTTCTCGTTCAGTACGATCAAGAGGCACTACTTGGATACGCTGGCCCGCGACCTGGAGAACATCGGTCATTCTCTGGATGCCCGTGTCTTCGGCTATCTTGAAGAGAATCGCTTCCCGGACCTGGAAACCTTCTTGCAGGAGCACGGAAGAAAGATCGGCGCCCGGCTCACGGTCATCGATCCGGAGGGAGTCGTCCTGGCGGATTCAGAGCAGGACCCGGCGACAATGGAAAACCATCGTTTCCGGCCGGAGATTAGTCGAGCCCTGGAGGGACGCCCCGGGCGGTCCCTCCGCTACAGCAACACGGTGAAGGAAGATATGCTCTATATCGCTCTTCCCCTGGCTCGGAGCGGCCGGGTTGAAGGAGTCCTGCGGATCAGCCTGTTTGTTCGGGATATCAATATCCTGATCAAGGCCGTAAGAAAGGACATCGGCCTGGCCATGGCGATCGTCATCGGCCTGTCTCTTGTCGGAGCTTTCGCCTTTTCCCGGAGTCTCACCCGGCCGCTGCGCGAGCTGATGAAGGCCTCGCGACAGGTCGCCGCCGGCGATTTCAACACCACGGTCAGGGTGAGGAGCTCCGATGAATGGAAGGACCTAGCCACAAGTTTCAACGCCATGACCTCCGAGGTCAAGACGCTCTTCGACGACCTCCGCAAGCGTAAGGAGGAGCTGGACAATATCATGGCCTCGATGCAAGAAGGGCTCCTGGTCCTGGACGGGGCCGGGAAGATCGTCCTGGCCAACCGGAGCGCCAGAACGCTGATCGACCAGGAAGCCCTGGAAGGAAAATATTTTTGGGAAGTGATCAGGATGACTCCGTTCGTGGACCTCGTCCGCCGGGTCAAGGAGGAGAAAAAAAGCAGGACCACGGAAGTCGACTTCGATGAAAGGAGCATCCTCTGCCGGGCCGCCTTCCTTCTCGCCCAGGATGGTGTCGTCGTCACCTTCCATGATGTCACCGAGATGCAGAACCTGGCCAGGATGAAGAAGGATCTCGTGCTCAACGTTTCCCATGAGCTTCGCACTCCGCTCACGGCCATCAAAGGCTACGCCGAGACCCTGGAGGATGCTGCCGATGAGCAGACGCGGAACTATGTGTTGACCATCATCCGCCATACCGATCGTCTGATCAGGATCGTCGAGGACCTGATCACCCTGGCCACACTCGAAGAGAAAGCGGCGGCTCTCGAGGTCGAGAAGGTCGATCTGAAGGACGTCGCCGAGAACGTCGTCAGGATATTCGAACCGAGGGCCAGGGAGAAAAATCTGGACCTGCGCCTGGAGGCCGGCTCCGGCCTGCCGCTCGTCGACGGCGACCCTTTCCGGCTGGAACAGATGCTCGTTAACCTCGTCGACAATGCCGTCAAATACACCGAGAAGGGAAGCGTCCGGGTGGCCCTGAGGAGAGAGGAGGGCCGCGTGGCCATCGAGGTCGTCGACACGGGTATCGGGGTTCCCGAAGAGGACCAGGCCCGGATTTTCGAAAGATTCTATGTGGTGGACAGATCCCGGTCCCGGAAGGCCGGGGGAACGGGACTGGGACTCTCCATCGTCAAGCACATCGTCTCGCTTCACGGAGGAGAGATCCGATTGCAGAGCAGGCCGGGAGGCGGGTCAAAATTCACCGTCTTTCTGCCCCTTCAGGAGGTTGGATAGGATGGAGGGCAAAGTCAAAAAAAACGGGTCCTTTTTCTCTGCACCCATAATTCCGCCCGCTCGCAGATGGCCGAAGGGCTGCTGAGGGCCCTCCACGGGAGCGAATATGACGTCTTCAGCGCCGGCACCGAGCCCGCCCCCCTCCATCCCCTGGCCATTCGAGTGATGGAGGAGATCGGCATCAGCATCTCCGCTCACCGTTCGAAGGATGTCGCCCAGTTCGTTGACCAGGAGATGGACGTCGTCATCACGGTCTGCGACCGGGCTAAGGAAACGTGCCCCTTCTTTCCCTATGGCCGGCGGTTTCTCCATCAAGGCTTCCTCGATCCGGCCGCCGTTCAGGGAGGGGAAAAGGAGCGAATAGCGGCCTTCCGCCGGGTCCGGGACGAGATCCGGGACTGGATCGAAAGGGAATTCGGAGAGGCCGGCCGCTAGGCGAATGCTCGCCCCGGGTCAGTCGATGATGGCCGTGGGATTCGGACGAAAGGGGTTGATCCTCGCCGCCAAGGAGAACAGGAAAGGGTAGCTCTTCTTGAGGTGCTGGGTGTAGGCGATCCATTCGCCGGCGATCTGGGAATAGGCCCTTTTCAAGTCCCCGCCGAGGTGTTCGTAATCGGCGGCCGGAAGAAGATCGATCTTGTCGCCTCGGAAGGACAGCTCCTCGGAGAGATGGAAGACCGCCCAGAGAAGGTCGGTGAAGCGTTCGTGTTCGAACAGGTTCGGGTTCTCCAGAAGCTGCACCAGGAAGGTCCTCTTCTGGGCGAGGAAAGTCTGCAGATCGACCAGGGCGGGGACGTCGACCCGGACCTTGTAGGGAAAACGGCGGGCGGCCTCTGCGGCCGCCTGGAAATCCTTGTTCGTCCAGGCGGGCTTGATCTCCAGCTCCCTGCTCAAGTCGCCTGAGTTGGAGACGAAAGCGCTGAATTGCTGCATCAATTTCAGGCCGACCTCGCTGAAGAAGGTGCCGATAACCATGTTGAGTTTATTGATCAGGGCGCGCTTCTCCCGCTGGGCGAGGACCCGCTCGATAAACAGCGTGACCACCAGCACGCTGATGAAGAGAAAGGCGATATCTCCGATCATGTAGATGAAAATGTGGTGGACGTCCCTGAATATGAGATAGTGAATAAAATAGGCGATCGCCGAGGCGGCTATGAGACCGAACGCCATCCAGATCCGCCAGTCAATTTTCTTAATCATGTTCGGACTCCCGTTTGAGCTCTGAGGACGATAGTCATCCATCTTACAGGAAAAGGCGATTTCCCGCCACAGCCCGACCCTCTGCGTTAGCATCTCTTTTTCCATGATTCCATTGGTCACAGGAGGCCGCCCTTGGCCCCCTCACCCCGGGGAACCAGTCCCGTCGGTTCCCCCCATCGGAAAATCCGATGGGTCCCCCTTCCGCTACGGGGGCTTTAGGGCGGCCTCCTGCGACCATCATGAAGATCACGGATTTGGAGCTGCATCCCCCCCTCTTCCAGCGCGCTTGTGCTATAATTCCGGCTTCATCCGGATTTATGTTGATTCCGGGGACGGTCTCCCCAAGGGCCCCCGTCCCCAGCCAAGGAGGAGACGATCATGTCCCATATCGAGGTTGATGGAAAAGCTTACGAAGTCAACGAGGAAGGATTCCTGGTTCACCCGGAGGAATGGACCGAGGCGGTCGCCGCGGCCCTCGCTCGAGCCGAGGAGGGGATCGAACAACTGTCCAAAGAACACTGGGCTGTGATCAACTTCATCCGCCGCTATTTTCTCGAGAACAACCTCGCCCCCATGGTTCGAAAGGTCTGTCAGACGACAGGTTTACAGCTGCGACAAATCTACGAGCTGTTCCCTTCGGGTCCTGCCAAGGGAGCTTGCAAAATCGCCGGCCTGCCCAAACCCGACGGCTGCGTCTGACGGTCGGTCAGGCCCGGGCCCGCTTTTTCCTCTGGAAGTCGGCGATCTCCCGGACCGCCCCGATAGCCGTCTCGATGTGCTCATCCGTGTTGAACGGCCCGATCCCGAAGCGAACCCCACCGTGGACTTTGTCCGTTCCGAGGTGTTCATGGACCAGAGGAGCGCAGTGGAGCCCCGACCGGCAAGCTATGTTGTGGTCCACGTCCAGCATGGTCGCCGTGTCGGATGCTTCCAGGCCGTCCACGTTGAAGAGGAAGATTGAGATGTGGTCGGTCAGGTTGTCCTGGACGTAGAGACTCACTCCGTCCACATCTTTCAGGCCGTCCCGGAGGTTGGCCGTCAACCTCATCTCGTGTTTATGGATAGACGGAAGCCCCTGTTTTTCGATCCATTTCAGGCCGGCCTGGAGGCCGGCGATACCGAGGGTATTGGGCGTGCCGTATTCGAGCCGGTAGGGATACTCGTCAAGGTGGGTTCGCTGGGCCGAGCGGACACCGGTGCCGCCTGCCCGGGTATGCCGGATCTCGACGCCCTCCCGGACGTACAACCCGCCGATCCCCGTCGGGCCGAGCAGGGACTTGTGTCCGGTGAAGGCCACGATATCAATGTTCATCGTCTCGATATCGATCGGGATCTTTCCGGCCGACTGGGAAGTATCGACGGCAAAGGGGATGCCTCTCTCGCGGCAATATCGGCCGATCTCTTTGACGGGTTGGACGGTGCCGATGACGTTCGAAGCATGGTTGACGACGACCAGCCGCGTGTTCGGCTTGAACCTCTTGGGAAAATCGTCGGGATCGACGAACCCGCGGCTGTCGAAGGGGACATAATCGACCTCCACTCCCTCGTATTTCCAGAGGTGATAGAGCGGCCTCAGCACCGAGTTGTGCTCGATAGTCGTGGAAACGGCATGGTCGCCGCTGCGGAGCAGGCCGAAGATGATCAGGTTGAGGGCGTCGGTGGAATTATAGGCGAAGCACAGGCGGTTGGGGTCCCGGCCATTGAAGAAACGCGTCAACATCTTCCTCGTTCCCTCGACCACGGCCCCCGCCTCCAAACAGAGATCATACCCCGACCGGCCGGGATTGACCCCGAAATTTCGGTAAAAGCGATCCATGAATTCATAGACCTCCGGCGGCTTGGGGAAAGACGTTGCCCCGTTGTCCAAGTAGATCAGCTTTTCCATGGGCGAACTCCTATGGGCGAGAAGGATTCTTGCCCGCTCGGGGAAGCCCTATATTAATCGAAGAAATTCCCAAAATCAAATGCCTCTTCAGGCGTTCTCCAGGGGGCCTCCTGAGGACGAATTGACCTGAAAAATTGACAGAATGCGCCTCTTTAGGGTAGAATATTAACCTTCGCTCCCCTGAAATGTTCGCATCTAAAGGCCCGCCGGGCATAATTTTTTCTCCCTCGGGATGTTCGCTGTCCATTTTATCGATCCGGGCGGTATTCATGCCCGGCCGCTGAACGTCGATGACGATGAGATTCAATACCGCCAAGGCTATCGAGTTCCTCCTGGCCCGGGGCCATCTGCCCGTTCTCTACTGGCTCAAGCGGGATATCCTGGATGTCCCCATCGATCGCGAGAGCAAGAACATGCGCAAGTTCGCCGCCCGCGTCCGCATCCTTGAGACCCAGAAGCCGGACGGCAGCTGGTGGGAAAAGCGCTCGGACACGCCGGTTCAATGGGAACGTACGCTCTATCGCGTCGAAACGTTGAGAAATCTTAGCCGGCTTTATGATTATGGCTGCACCATCAGCGAGGAGGGGGTTCAAAAAGCTTTGAACTTCCTGTTTTCCCTCCAGTCAAAAGAAGGGGATTTCCGCGGCACCGTACTCAACGAGCATACGCCGACATTCCATGCGCTGACCCTGGAGATGTTCTGTCGTTACGGTTTGGAAAAGGACCGCCGAGTGCAGAAGGGATTTCGCTGGATTCTGGCCAATCGACAGAAGGATGGAGGCTGGGCGCTTTTCCTGCAGCGGCCGTCTCAGGCCGCCGCCAGGTCCTCCGCCTTCAACCGCTCCAACCCTCGGGGCCAGCCCTTCAAGCCGCGCCGAACCCAGCCTTTTTCCCACCATGTCACGGGCATCATCCTGAGGGCCCTTGCCGAATCTTCCACTTGGAGGAAGAGCAGGGAAGCCAGGCAGGCCGGCGAGAAACTCCTGAGTTGCTTTTTCTGCGATGAGGTCTACAAAGACAGGACCTTTCCTTCCGATTGGGAAAAGATCTGCTATCCTTTCTGGAACACCGACATCCTGGGCAGCCTCGACTCCCTTTCCAAGGTTGGTTTCGGCACCGAGAACGAGACTATCCAACAAGGGCTCGAGTGGCTGCTGAAAAAACAGAATAGCCAGGGCTTCTGGGAATGCGGCAACAAAAAGGCGACCCTGGAAGACCATCTCTGGGTGACCGTGGCCGTCCTCCGGGTTCTCAAACGCTTCGAGCTGCTGCGGGCCTGATTCCCTAGTTTACGAATTCGACCGATCTCTCCTCAATCTCATCCAGAGCCTTTCTCAGTCGGGCCTTGAGATGGGTGAACCGCAGGTTGAGCGTCCCGCTTTCTTCGGCGTCCTCCCTTTCGAGGACGAGTCGAGACAAGCCGCTCTCTCCCGCCAGGCACACCCGGATGTTGCGGATGAGCCTGGTGAGCTCGCTCCGGTCCCCGGTTTTTGTCGGGCCGAGGAGCTCCAATTCGTGGAGGAAGTGCCCGAAGACGTTCGCCCATTCGGGATTCTTCCCTGACCGCAGGGTGATGATGAGCTCATCAAGGAGATGGGCCAGTTCTTGGAGGCGCCAGGGTTCCAATCTGGACATTTCAGATGTCCGGAGCTCCGCAGTCGAGTTCTCGGATCGGCTCCTTTTTTTCAGGGAAACGGAGAACTCGGCTCATCGGTGTCAGCCGATTATACCAGAGCTCCCCCGATTTTCAACAAACGTGGTCGAATAAGACCTTTACGAAATGGTCCCGCAGTGTCGGGGCCCTGTTCGTGAAACTACCCTGTTAAAACGGTGCCGGCATCGAAGGCCTGAAATATTTCTATTATGCACACCGGACTTGACGGGACAATATTGAAACGCGAAATTGACAGTGCTATGATGATAAGCCAACCGAGAGAACGGCCTGATGCGATATTTTCTAATCCTCGGGAGCAATCTCGGGGATAAGCGCGATAACCTGGCCCGTGCTTTGAGCGCGCTGGGAAAGGCCCGCGTGAAGGTGCTCCGGGCTTCCTCCGTCTACCGCACCCAGCCCGTCGGCGATACCGACCAGCCCTGGTTTTATAATCAGGTCATCGAGGCGGACACGGCCTTATCGCCCGGCGAGCTCCTCGCCCTGGCCCAGAAAGTGGAGCGAGATCTGGGCCGCCGTCCGGCCCGGGAGAGCGGCCCGCGGACGATCGACATCGACATCCTGCTCGCCGGGGACCGTACAATCGCCACCACGAATCTGATCATTCCTCATCCCCGGATGGCCGAGCGGAATTTTGTTCTCATTCCCCTAAAGGAGATCGCTCCGCAAGCCGTCCATCCGGTCCTTGGAGTCGATATCGAAGAGCTCTCCAGTAGATCGCGCGACCGGTCGATCGTCCGCAAAGTCAAGCCTCGCCGGTCGAGAGGGCGTCTGCTGAAAACAAAAGACGACGGAACAGCTGGTCAACGAGGAAAGTGTTCGTGAGGAAAGCCGCCCTTTTCATTGTGACGCTTGTCTTCATACCAATGCTGAGCTTCGGGTTGGACATCAAAGGCCAGGTGGTCAGCTCGCAGGGCCGCCCCGTCCGAGCGGCGGTGGTTTTCCACCGGGCCAGCGGCCAGAAGGCGGTCACGGACGCCGGGGGGAATTTCATATTGGCCGTTCCCGCGTCCGAGAACGTGGTCATCGAGATCATCCATCCGGACTACTTGGAAGAGGAAGTCCGTCTGACCGCCCAGGACCTGAGCCGTCCGCTCACGATCACCCTAGAGCCCTATATCCGCCAGCGCGAGGAGGTCGTGGTGACGGCTATGAGATACCCCGAGCCCGTGGCCGAGGTGCCCGCCGCCAGCACGGTCGTCTCGGCCGTGGCCCTCCAGGAAACGATGTCGTCCAATATCGCCGCAGCTCTGGCCGTTTTGCCGGGAGTGACCGAACTGGGTTCGGGAGGGTTCTCTGTCGTCCCTTCCATCCGGGGTTTGGCGCGGCGCCGGGTGCTGCTAATGGTGGATAACGCCCGGCTGTCGAGCGACCGCCGCACCGGTCCCAGCGCCTCTTTCGTCAGCCCCGAGGATATCGAGCGGATCGAGGTCCTGCGCAGCCCCTCTTCGGTATTTTACGGCTCCGATGCCATGGGAGGGGTTGTCCATATCTTGACCCGAGAGCCGGACGACCGGAGTGGACTCCGGGGGAAGCTCAATACTAGGTACGGCACGGTCAACCAGGAAAAAGGACTGGGCTTGTCTCTCATTGGAGGACGGCCATCGCTCGGGTTTTTTCTTTCTTTCCAAGGCGTCGAGGCCGGCAATTACCGGTCTCCCGATGCGGAGGTGCTTCAATCCCGGTACGGCCAGGCCAGCGCCTTAGGAAAGCTCCGTCATCAATCCAAGAAGAGGGATGTCATTTTCAGCTTCCTCCTGGCGAGGGGACGGGATATCGGGAAACCGAACCGGGACAGCGCGACCAAGCCGACCTGGTATCCTCGCGAGAATCAGAACTTGGTGCAGTTTCATTGGCAGGAGAAGGAGGTCTGGGCTGACGGTGAGCTCTCCCTTCATATCTTCGCCAATCCCAACTTCCTGGAGACGCGAACCGACACGGTCCAGCCCTTCAAATCCAAGGAATCATATGGCAAGACCGAGAGCACGGATTACGGCCTGCTGCTTTCTTTCTCCAAGAGGTTGCTGTCCCGCTTCCGGCTGACGGCGGGCCTGGACTGGTACGGCCGAGCCGGTGCGGCTGCCGTGAACTCGGATCAGTATCTGGACGAGCAAGGCGTCGTTATCCAGACTTTCGAGGAACATCCTTATACCGGCGGCCTGCGCAGGGATTTCGGTGTCTTCGTTTCCGGCGATTATAACGGGATCAGAGGCCTTGACCTCGTCGCCGGCGTGCGCTTGGATTTCCTGCGGAGCCGCGCTCATCCCGGAGGCGAGGAGGAGATCGAGACCAGCGACCAGAAGGCCATGACGGGTTTCCTGGCCGCTTCCTACAAGCTCTCGGAGAAATCCATCTTCTTCGTCAACATCTCCCGGGCGTACCGGGCTCCCGACCTCAACGAGCTCTACTACACCGGGATCACCGGCCGGGGATTCATCATTTCCAACCCCGCTCTGACTCCGGAGTCCAGCCTGAGTTACGACGCCGGGATAAAATATATGGGACGGCGGCATTTCCTGGGTCTCTACGGCTTTTTTTATACGATCGAGGATATGATCGAGCGCTACCGCATCGAAGAAAAGCTTTACACCTACGGGAACATCGAGAAGGGGAGGGTCCGGGGGCTCGAGCTGGAATGGGAGTTCTTTCCCTGGACGGGATTCAGCCTGTTCGGGAACCTGGCGGTGATCGAAGGACAGAGCCTGAACGCCGGCGTTCCACTGAACGATATCCCGCCTTGCCGCCTGCAGCTGGGCGGCCGGGCTTGGCTCGGCCGGTTGTCCCTTGAGGTCAACGGGACATCGCAGCAGAAAAAGAACGATCCCGGACCGGCCGAGATCGCCATCCCTTCCGCCCACAGGGTGAACTTCAAATCATCCTATTTCCTCGCTCCCTCGGTTCATTTCTATTTTGTGCTGTCCAACCTCCTGGAGGCGAACTATCTAGCCCGGCCCGACCCGGAATCTATGCCCGCGCCGGGGCGGAATTTTCACTTCGGGATCGCCTACTCCTTCTAGTGTCCCGTCTCGTTAATCTCTTCCAAGAATCCTCCGCAGAGACGGGACACTTCCAGGGGGGAGTCAAGCTCCCCCCTCGGCGCTTCGCTCCGCTGACCCCCTGAGGGGAACGACGCCGTCCCCCTCAAACTCCCCCGCGGTGGCGCGTCTTTACTGATCGTTCTAAAGCCAAGTTATTTGTGAGATGCACCATTTATAGAAAATATCGGGAAAGTGTGAATTTCCCCCCCGGCCGCCGTCAGAAGGCGTCCCGGATGTGGCGGATGCGAGGGCCGTCTTTTTCATCCCAGACGAGAGACAGGACATCGAAGCGGCAGGGAACGTCGGCGAGGTTATTCAAGGCCAGATAGGCTTCGGCCAGCCGGCGGATCTGGTTCTGTTTCAGGGGCGTCACCGCTTCCTCGGGCCGTCCGAAATCCTGGTTCCGCCGGGTTTTGACCTCGATGAAGACCAGGGTGTCCCGGTCGCGGGCGATGATGTCGATCTCGCCTTTATGGAAGCGGAAGCCACGGCAGACGACCCTGAATTTCTTTTTTTGGAGATAGGCGACCGCGACATCCTCGCCGGATCGGCCGAGAGCACGGGCCTCGCTCATTCTTGTTTTTTTGAAACCGGCACGATCTTCCAGCGAACGCCATCCTTGGTGTCCTCGAGGACGATGCCGTCTTCGAGCAGCTCGCGCCGGATCTTATCGGCCAAGGCAAAATCCTTTTCGGCCCGGGCCTTTTGCCGGCGTTCGATCTTGCCCTTCTGCTGAGCTGTAATTTCGTCCGTTACAATGACTCTCTGCGGAGGCACACTGAATTTAGCGCTCAATGGGTCGACCCGGACGGTCACGCTTTTTCTTGGGCTTGTTACTCCCAAAACTTGATTTATAGAACTCATGAATCGATCGGCCTTCTGGGCGTCTTGGCTCCTAAAATCTCCTCGGGCAATAGCCACGTTGACCTTCTTGATCAGGTTGAACAGGGCGGTCACGGCTACGGAGATGTTGAGGTCATCGCTCAGACCGTCCCGGAACTTTTTTTCAGCTTCCTTGATGATCTGTCCAACGGCCTGGATTTCGCCCTCCGGAAACTCTCCATATTTCACTTCCCCGGCGAATTCGTTGATCCGGTTGAGGGCTGTTTCCGCCTGGTCGAGGGCTTCGAAGGTGAAATTCAGAGTCTTGCGATAGTGGGTCGAAAGGAGAAGGAAACGGAGCGCCGCCGGGTTGTTCTTGGCCTTCAATATCTCCGGAATGGTGATCGTGTTCCCCCTGGACTTCGACATCTTCTCGCCGTCCCGGATGAGGTGGTGGCAGTGCAGCCAATAGTTGACGAATTTTTTTCCGGTGAAGGCCTCGGATTGGGCGATCTCGTTCTCGTGGTGGGGGAAGATGTTGTCCACGCCGCCACAATGGATGTCGAAGGTCTCTCCCAGGTACTTGGAGCTCATGGCCGAGCATTCGATGTGCCAGCCCGGTCGGCCGGGACCGATCTCGGTCTCCCAGAACGGCTCTCCCTCCTTTTTCGCCTTCCAGAGGGCGAAGTCGTGGACGCTTTCTTTCTCATATTCGTCCAGGTCGACGCGCCGGCCGGGCTGGAGCTCTTCGCGGTTGATCTTGGAAAGCCGGCCGTAGGAGGGAAACTTGGCGATGCTGAAATAGTAAGATCCGTCTTTCTCGTAGGCGAAGCCTTTTTGGATGAGCCCCTTGACGATGGCGACCATCTCCGGGATATGTTCGGTCGCCCGGGGATAGCGGTCGGCGGGAGCGATATTCAGGGTCTTGAGGTCGGCAAAAAAGGAATCGATGTAGTCCCTGGTGTATTCGGCAAGACTCACGCCTCGGGCGTTGGCGCCGCGGATGGTCTTGTCGTCTATATCGGTTATGTTCATGATGTGGGTGACGTGGTAGCCCATGAAAAGCAGAAACCTCTTGAGCAGGTCTTCGAACAGGTAGGCCCGGAAATTCCCTACGTGGGCAAAGTCATAGACGGTCGGGCCGCAAGTATAAATTTTGACCGCGCCAGGGGCGACGGAGGTGAATGTCTCCTTCCGGCCCGTCATGGTGTTAAAAAATTTAATCACAGCTGGATAATAGTCAGAACGCTCCGGGGAGTCAACTTTTCTCAGGGCGGAGCCAGGTTGACCGCACCGGCCCGTTTGTGCCATAATCTTAGACTCTCAAGGACGACCATTTTGAGCCCCAAAATAGCTCTCGGCATCCGCCGGGAAGACAAGAACCCCTGGGAACGCAGGGTCCCTATAATACCCGTCCACGCCCGGGAGCTGATGAGGGAGCTTCCCCTGGAGATCTGGATCCAACCGTCCCCGATCCGCATCTTCGCCGATGAGGATTACCGCCGGGAAGGCGTGACCGTATCCGAGGACCTTTCGCCCTGCTCCGTCGTCCTGGCCGTGAAGGAGATCCCGGCGACATTCTTCCGGGACGAGACGGTCTATATTTTTTTCTCCCACACGATCAAAGGCCAACCTCACAACATGCCCATGCTGAAGCGGATGATGGAGCACCGCGCCACCCTGATCGACTATGAGAGGATCGTCGACGGGAAGGGCCGCCGCCTGGTCTTCTTCGGCCGGCAGGCCGGCCAGGCCGGCATGATCGACACGCTCTGGGCCCTGGGGAAGCGCCTCCGGCGGGAGGGTATCAAAAATCCTTTCGTCGACATCCGCCGGACCATCCGCTATGCCAGCCTGGTCGAGGCCAAGGAGGCCGTCCAGAAGGTCGGCCGGGCGATCCACAATCATGGTCTGGATTCCTCTCTGACCCCGCTGGTCTTCGGATTCTCCGGGTACGGCCGCGTCTCCCAAGGAGCGCAGGAGATCTTCGACCTTCTTCCCTTCGAGGAACTCGCACCGGGTGAGGTCGAGGCCTTGTTCAAGAAGAAGGACTATTCCGGGAAGAAAGCCTACAAAACGGTCTTCAAAGAAGAGGACATGATCGTGCCTAAGTCCGGCTTCCCGGATTTCGATCTCCAGGATTACTACCGAAATCCGAAGAACTACCGGCCGGTGCTGAACCGCTATCTTCCGTACCTGACGGTCCTCGTCAACGCCATCTTCTGGG
>Ga0307380_10008437_pt1 | contig 13209 bp, 9 predicted proteins | sample UN3MG_FD_202239 | JGI IMG/M metagenome (GOLD analysis project Ga0307380, IMG submission 202239) | Soil microbial communities from Risofladan, Vaasa, Finland - UN-3 | ecosystem: Environmental > Terrestrial > Soil > Coastal area > Acid sulfate soil | place: Finland: Risofladan, Vaasa | collected... | reverse complement strand
TCACCGGAAGGTTGTCTTGCACCGTGCTCCAGAGGCGGTTCAGGAATCGGTGGGCGCCCATCAGGCCTTCGTCGTTCCAGAGCTGATCGCGCTCCGGCGGCGTATCGGCAAGGATGTACAGCCGCAGCGTGTCCGCCCCCAGCCGGTGCATGATGGCGTCGGGGCTGACCACGTTCAGCTTGCTCTTGCTCATCTTGGCCACTTCGGCGTGGACGGGTTTTCCGCACTTCTTGCAGCGGCCCTCGGCCACCTCGTCTTCACGCAGCCATTTGTCTTCGTCGCAGTAAAACGCTTCCTTGCACACCATCCCCTGGCAGAAGAGGTTGGCGATCGGCTCCTCGAACGGCACGAGGCCGAGGTCGTGCAGCACGTGCGTGAAATACCGGCAGTAGATCAGGTGCATCGAGGCGTGCTCGATGCCGCCGATGTACTGGTCGACGGGCATCCAGTGTCGGATCGCCTCGGGATCGAGGGCCTTCGCATCGTCGCGCGGGTTGAGGTACCGCAGGAAGTACCACGACGAGTCCACGAACGTGTCCATCGTGTCGGTCTCGCGCCGCGCGGGGCCGCCGCACTGCGGGCACGTGGTGTTCACGAACTCCGGGCACCGCGCCAGCGGGCTTTCCCCGGTGGGCTTGAACTCCACGTTCCGCGGCAGCAGAACGGGCAGATCCTTCTCGGGCACCGGCACCTCGCCGCACGTCTTGCAGTAGACGATGGGGATGGGCGCGCCCCAGTAGCGCTGCCGGCTCAGCAGCCAGTCGCGCAGCCTGTAGTTCACCGTGCCCTGGCCCCAGCCGTTCTTCTCGAGGTGGCGGGTGATCTTCGTCATTGCCTCGCGGTTGGGCAGGCCGTCAAACGGCCCGCTGTTCACCTGCACGCCGTCGTCTTCGTATGCGTGGGCCATCTTGCCGTCGAGGGTGCCGTCGGGCGGCTGGATCACGATCTTGACGAGAAGGCCGTACTTGCGGGCGAACTCGAAATCGCGCTGGTCGTGCGCGGGCACCGACATCACGGCCCCCGTGCCGTACGTCATCAGCGCGAAGTTCGCCACGTACAGCGGCACCTCGTCGCCGTTGACCGGATTGGTGACGTGGAAGCCGGTGTCGATGCCGATTTTTTCCATGTCGAGGCGCTCGCGTTCGGCGGTGCCGCCCCGCCGCATCTCGCGAACGGCCGTCATCACCTCCTGCTCACGCGGCGAACCCTTCATCAACCGGTCCACCAGCGGGTGCTCCGGCGCGATCGACATGAACGTCACCCCGTAGACCGTATCGGGGCGGGTGGTGAACACCGGCAGCTTCTCGCCCGTCTCGGTGATGGAGAAGTCGATGCGGGCGCCTTCGGAGCGGCCGATCCATTCGGCCTGCATCTTCAGCACGCGCTCCGGCCAGCCCTTGAGCTGCTCGTGGTTGCGCAGCAGGCGCTCGGCGTCGGACGACATCTTGAAGAACCACTGCTCGAGGTCGCGCTGCTCGACGACGGTCCCGCAGCGTTCGCATCGGCCATCCTGCACCTGCTCGTTGGCCAGCACGGTATTGTCTTTCGGGCACCAGTTCACGGCCGCGCGTTTCTTGAGCGCCTGGCCCGCCTTGTAGAACTGCAGGAACACCCATTGGGTCCACTTGTAGTAGCCGGGGTGGCTGGTGGCGATTTCGCGGGACCAGTCGTATCCCCAGCCGGCGCGGTGCATCTGCGCACGCATCTTCGCGATGTTCGCGTTCGTCGATTCATCCGGATGCAGCCCGCCCTTGATCGCCGCGTTCTCCGCCGGCAGCCCGAAGCTGTCCCACCCCATCGGCGACAGCACGTTGAAGCCCTTCATCATCCGGTAGCGGACGATCACGTCGCCGATGGTGTAGTTGATCACGTGGCCCATGTGGAGCGCGCCGGACGGATACGGGTACATGCAGAGGACGTAGCTTTTCGGCTTATCGGCCCGCTGCACGGCCTTGAACCGCTGCTGGCGGTCCCATTGCTTCTGCCACCTGGTTTCGATCTCGCTGAAGTTGTACTCAGGCATTGCATGCTCCGGCTGACGTGATGCGGCGTATCGCAGGCATCGTCAAAACAATAGCCCCACGATCGCGGTGCGGCTCGATGGGGGGCCGCCCGCAACCTGGGGCTGGCTTCTGCAATATTCATAGTATAACCGGCGGGACGCAAAAATCAAGAAGAAAGGAAACGCCCGCACCGGGCGTGATGGCCTCGGCACGGGCGTCTGAGGGACCTGGTGCCGGCGGATCAGATCATCACCGGCTCGCACAGGTAGTCGGGCTTGCTGGCCGCGCGGCCGCAGATGTTGCAGATGAACTTCGCGCCTTCCGCGTAATCCGCCACCTTCTGCATCTCGCGGTCGGCCACGAGCGAGCAAAGATGCTTGCCGTGCGAACCGTGCGGCTTGCCCAACCGATGCTCCGTGATTGTTCGCTTCTTCATTTGCGGTTTCGCCATGTCGTCTCCTTCCGGAAAAATTCTCCAAGAAATCGCCCGATCGCAAACCCGTCTGTCCACAGTTTCGCCACGAAGTGATTTCGGATAAGCGGCTTTTCAGACTCAGTCATATCTGGCTTGTTCCGTTCCCTGCTCCTGCGGATTGTCCACTGCGTCCACTGCGTCCCTTGGTCCGCCTGGTCCCCGAAACCATGAATTCCGCTTGACAAACCCGGCCCGCGCCGATATATTGACAACAGAAAGGCATAGTTCCCGTCGATGGCGATCATGTGTTCGGAGGCTGGTCTCAGAGGGCGTGACGAATCGTGGCCGATATTGGTTTTTTCTGTCTCACTTGCGGCAAACGGAATGACGCCCCCGCCGCTTACGCCGGCAGGAAGGTGCAGTGCCGGTATTGCCACAAGCCGATCCTCGTGCCGCAGCAGGCATTCATCACCGAGCACGAACGCGACGCGGCAGAACCTGCAACCCGCGCCCCTGCCATTCTGCCGCAGCAGCCGGACCATCAGGAGGTACTTGCGATCGCACCACAGGCCGCTCCCGCATTCGCCGGACCAGCCGCTTCAGCGGCCCAGCCGGCCCCCCCGCCCTCCGGCCAGCCGGATCCGGCAGCCAGCCGCGAGGAGCGCCGCGAGATGCTCACTTCCACCACGGCCTGGGCGATCTCACTGGCGATACACGTGCTCCTCTTCCTGGGTTTTGCGGGCGCCACCTTCTTCGGCCTGGGATCCGGCAAGGACGATGGCACCGGGAGCGGATCCGCCAGGAAGGTCGGCATCGTTGAGGAATCAGGCCCCGCCATCAGATCGATCGAGCCGCCGGTAACCGAGCGGCGGCAGGCCGGCGTTTCCAGCGAGTTCGCCATCCCCGTGATCGATCTTTCCGGCACCGAGCCGCAGCCGGTGGAGGCGGCCGCCGCCGCTCGACCGATCATTGGCGGCGCCGCCAGCGGGGGCGGAGCAGGCGAAGGAGCCGGATCCGGCGAAGGAGCCGGCGAAGGAGCCGGCGGCGGAGCCGGGACCGGCGGCAAGGCCGGATTCTTCGGACTCCTCGCCGAAGGCCGAACCTTCGTCTACGTCGTCGACCAATCCGGCAGCATGCAAGGCCGCAAGCTCGACATCCTGAAGGCCGAGCTGATCGAATCGATCGGCAGCCTCAGCCCCACGATGAAGTTCTTCGTCATCTCCTACTGCGACGACTTCGCGTGCATGCGAGCAGGCGGAGCCGTGCCCCCGGGGCCCGTGGTTGCCACCGCCGCAAACAAGCGCAAGTACCTCGAGTGGGTGCGCTCCATCCAGTGCTTCGGCCTCACCAACCCCGTCGGCGCCATGAGGCACGCCATTGCTCTCAAGCCGGACGTCATCTGGCTGATGACCGACGGCGAGTTCAACCGGATGACCGATGAGAATGGCAGCTATATCGAGGTGGAACCCCGGCAGGCCGCCAATGCCATCATCGCCGCCAACGTCGATCGGCGGACCCCGGGCGGCCGCGTCGCCGCGATCCACACGATCTGTTTCTGGTCGCCGGAAGGCGAAGCCGAGATGAAGCGCATCGCGGCCAGCAGCCGCGGCCGGTATCGATACGTCTCGCCTTCCGAAGCCATGCGCAGGCTGAACAAGCCCGGCGGGCGATAGGAGGGATTGGCTTTGGGCTTTGGGCGATAGGCTTTGGGCCGAGGAAAGGCGGCGTGCAATCGAGTCCACTTGGTCCACTAAATCTATCGGGTTCTTTGCTCCCAACGAAAGGTCGCTCGATCATGCTGAATCTCCGTGCCCGACGCAACCGATGGGTGTTTTCGATGCTGCTGGGGATGACTGCGCTGGCGGCGTGCGCGCAGACGCTCCTGGCGGCGCAACCGCCGGCGACTTCCGGTTCATCTGCAACGCTCGTGGATGAGATCACGCTGTGGACGATGATCCGGGCGGGCGGAGTCGTCGGGTTCGCCATCATCCTGCTGTCGCTCGTCGCGGTCGCGCTCATCATCGAGGATTTCCTCGTGATCCGGCGCGAGCGGCTTCTGCCCGACAGCCTCGTCGAGCAGGTGCAAGGGCATCTCGACCAGCGCAACTGGCCCGAGGCGCAGCGCATCTGCGCGCAAGACGGCTCCTTTCTCGCTTCCGTCGTCGGCGGCGGCCTGAACCAGCTCGGCTCGATGTTCGGATTCTTCGACATGCAAAACGCAATGCAGGAAGTGAGCGAGCGGCAGGTCTCGAAGCTCTACCGGCGGCTCGACTACCTGTCGTTCATCGCAGCCGCCGCGCCGATGCTCGGCCTGCTGGGCACGGTGACCGGCATGATCCGCGCCTTCCGCGAGATCGCGAAGACTGAAGGCACCGCAAAGCCCTCCCAGCTCGCCGGCGGAATCTCCGAGGCACTGATCACCACCGCCGAAGGGCTCATCGTGGCCATCCCGGTGATGTTCTTCGTCGCGTTCTTCCGCAACCGCATCGACAGCATCGTGGCCGAGGCCGAGACGGTGGTCGAGAGGCTGATGGGCCGATTCCGCAAGGAGAATCCGCAGTGACGAAGATTCAGAGTTCAGAGTTCAAAGTTCAAAGTTCAACGGAGAACGCGAAACGCTGAGCCAGCAAACTGGCCAACTGAACAACTGAACAACTGGCCAACTGAACAACTGAACAACTGGCCAACTGAACAACTGAACGACTGGCCAACTGGCCAACTGAACAACTGAACGACTGGCCAACTGGCCAACTGAACAACTGAACAACTGAACAACTGAACAACTGAACAACTGGCCAACTGAACACTCGAACAATGAAACTGTGCAGGATCAGGCGCACCTACGGCCACGAGCTGAACATCGCTCCGATGATCGACATCGTGTTCCTGTTGATCATCTTCTTCATGACGGTCTCGCACATTCTGCGGCTGGAGGTGGAATCGATCAGCCTGCCGGCGGCGAGGAGCGGCGTCGACCGTGAGCGCGTTCCCGAGCAGATCATCATCACCGTCTTCAAGGATGGCGCCATCTCCGCCTCGGGCCAGGGCCAAACGCTGGCATCGATCGAAACGCTGCTGAAGGAGCGCGATCCTGACCACGTGGCCGTGCTGATCCGGTGCGACCGCGAGCTGCACTGGGAGCACGTGCGGCCGATCCTGAAAATCTGTTCCGCCTGCAGGATCACCCAGGTGAAGGTGGCGGTTACCAAACCCGAAAAATCGGGCGGGCGCTGAATGCAATGCGACTCACACGCCAGAAACGAGCGGGCGCCGGGGCCGAGCTGAACATCGCGGCGATGATCGACGTCGTCTTCCAGCTCCTCATTTTCTTCATGTGCACGTCATCGTTCGGCACGCTGGAGAACGACCTCGCGGCGAAGGCCACACAGCCCGGCCCGGGGCAACGTGCACGCGCGGACTTCCCGCCGGTCCGCGTGAACCTGGTCGCCGGCGAGCCCGTGCGAATCCTCTGCGACAACCGCGAGTGCGCCACCTTCGACCACCTCCTCGGCGAGCTGACCGCCCGGAAAGCCGCCGCCGCGCCCAGCGTGCTCACCGTGATCATCGCCGGCGACAGCGGCGTGCCATTCGCCGAGATGGTCGCCGCACTCGACACCTGCTACCTCGCGAAGTTGGAGACGGTGGCATTCTCCACGGCGGACGCACGATGATGAAGACAGCACTCGGCAGCGCACTTCTGGCCGCGGCGGCGATCATTGCCGCCGGCGCCGCATACGCCGCCGAAGGGCCGGCCGTCGAGCAGATCACTGCCCGGCTGAACGCCGCGCTCGAATGCGATTCGCTGGATCAGGCCTCCGCCCGCCTTGCCGAAGCCCAAGCCAGCCTCGACCGGAACAAGCTGTCGCTGTCCCGCGCCGCGCGAGCCTTTCTGCAGGCGGAGGTCTGGCGCGTCACCGGCGCCGTTACCATGAACCTGCTTCCGGCCGACCCGGCCGAATCGCAAGCCGCCCGCCGCACCGCGTGCAATCAGTTCCGGGAAGCCCTCGCCTTCTACCAGACCGTGCAGGAGCAGCAGCCCGGGGCCGTCGACGCCGACCGCTTCTGCATCGCGGCCGAGCGGTCTATCGCATGGGCCGAGTACGGCCTCGCGTGCGCGCTCGACGACGGCCCGGACCGCACGCTGCACCTCGAAAATGCCCTGCGGATATTCAGGACGTTCACCGCGGCCGGCGGCCGCGACCCCGTCATGCTCGACTGCCTCCTCGGCCACGCACGCTGCCTGCGCGGGCTGAGCCGCGGCCGCGACCTGATCGCCCTGCTCGAGCCGGCGATCTGGGGCGACCTCCCGCCCGCCTACGCGCGAGAGTTCGCCCGCCTCTTCATGCAGGCGTGCCGCGAGCAGCGCAACAACCTCAAGCTGCACCAGGTGGCCCAGCGGCATCTTGCACGGATTCCGGCCGGCCGCGGGCTCGACGCCATCGACCGCGAGATTGCCCGCGAATGGGCGCGGTGCCTTGCCGTGCTGCTTTCCGGCTGCCCCGGGAGCTATCGTCCTGCCCTCGAGGAGGCCGCCGAGAAGGCCCTGGGGCTGATGGCGGTGATCGCCGAGTCATGCCCGGAACTCGAGCAGGCAGCGTCGGCCGATGGCGGGGGCAGCACGACGGTTCACCTCGCACGCGCCCGCCGGTCGTTCGCCGAAGGCACCTGGTCCGAGGCCCTCTCGCACGCGGAAGCCGGCTTGAAGGCTGCCACGCAAGCCACGCCGCCCGCCGTGCTCGCCGACCTCCGCTACATCCGGTTCGCCGCCCAGTGGAACCAGCAGAACCTGGCGGATTCCTTCCACGCCGCCGCCGAATTCCTGGCGAATCACCCGGCGGACGCCCGCTGGGTGGAAGTGTGCGATCGCGCGGTCGACGCTGCCCTCGATGCGAAACCCGCCGTTCCGCCCGCCGCCGTGAAGCGCCTGCTCGAGCCGGTAAGCAGGCGGCTTGCCGGGCGGCCGGAGCTTCCGTGGTATCGGGGAGCACTGCTGCTTGCCGCGAATGACTATCCGCAGGCGGAGGAGGCGCTTGGCGAGGTCTCCCCCGCCTCGCCGCTGTATCGCCGGGCCTGCTACTGCCTCGCACGCGCGGCGTGGGAGCAGAACCAGCCGGCTCTCGCCGCCGATGCACTGGCGCGGCTCGCCGACGTTCCGGGCAAGCCGGCCGACGCCGATCTGTCCTCCGTCGAGCGCGCTGCCGCACTGGCCGTCACGGTGGCCGGCGCCCTCCTGCAAGGCGATCCCCCCGATGCCGCCGCCGCACGCGATCTGCTCGCCAAGACGGCCGCATTGCCCGCCGGAACGCGAGGCGACTCCTCACAGACCGCCGTGAGGCGGGCGGTCCTCCGCGTGCGGGCGGACCTCGCCCTCGGCGAGACCTCGCGGCTGATCAGCTACCTCGCGGGCATGGGCGCGTCGAAGGACGATAAGCTGCGAGCATGGGCGTTGGCGGAGCTGGCACGCGACCTCGAAGCCGCCTACCAGCGGCTGAACGACGCCGGCCAGGCCGATGCCACCGCCGGCCTGCACACATCCATTATGTTCGTTTACACCTCGCTGCTGGCGATCGCCCTCAACGAGCGGAACAAGGCACAGGAGCTTGCGGTGCGGCGGCACATCGCCCTCAACCTCCTCCGGGCCGGCAAGTACAAGGAGGCCCTGGCTGCCTACAAGCTGCTCGAGAAGGACCTCGCCCCCGAGCAGCCGGGCGACCTCCTTCGCGGCTTGGCGATCTGTTGCGGGAAGACCGGCTGCCCCGGCGAGGCCGTCCGCTACTGGCAGGCACTGTGCACCGGCCTGCCCCAGCAGACCGACGAATGGCTGGAAGCCCGCTGCAGCCTCATCGACTGCTACCGCACCAGCGGCCAGATCGAGCACGCTCGCAAGGTGCTCGAATACTTCAAGCTCCAATGCCCTGATCTGACCGAAAAATGGCGGACGAGAATCGAGGAGCTTGAGCGAACGATGGGTGACGGACGATGATGGGATGATGAGATAATGGGAAAGATGCTTGTCCGCCTTTCGCATCATCCCATCATCCCTTCATCTCATCATCCTCCATCCGTCTGTTCGCGTTCATCATTGAAGGTTACACAGTGCCGTATCAATTCATGCTGAACCGAATGCTCGGCATACCCGAGTCTGCCGCGGAGCCCGGCCCGTACGAGCTTCTGGGGCTTGACCCGGGGGAGTCGGACCGCGCGGCGATCACGGAGGCGCTGCAGAACCGCAAGCGGCAGTTGCGGCAGAACATCCCCAACCCGCGGTTCATCCCGCTGCTGGCGTTGTTCGAGAAAGACCTGGACGCCGCAGCGGCCGTGCTGCTCGACCCGGCAAGGCGGGCCGCGTACCTCGACCATCGCCAGCGGCTGGGAAAGCAGGGCAAGCTCCAGCGCCTGGAGGACGCCCGCAACCGTTTCAGCATCCACGTGCAGCAGATCGTCAGGTCCAGCCTGAACCCCGATGGCAGCCTGAACGACGAGCAGCGGGCGCTGCTGGCACAGCGGCTGCAGCAGCTTCGATTCGTCGAGCACAAGGTCCGCCTCAAGCTGCGGCAGGACGATATCGACGGAATCCTGGCTCGCATCCCGCGGTCGGCACCCGAGCCGGGCCAGGCTGCCCCCAACGTTGCACGGTACTTCCAGGAGGCGATCGGCGCGGCTTTGGCCGACGATTTCCTCTCGCCAAACGATCAGCAGCGGCTGGCCGAACTTGCCGTGCGGCTTGGGCTGGATGCAAGCGCCGCACGGGAAATGGTGAACGCCGCCGTCAGGGAGCAGGGCGCCTGGCGGCCGCTGCACCCGGGCGGCTCACGGAAAGCTGAGTTGCCCAATGCATCGGCCGGATCGCCGGACTCATCGGCCGGGTCGCCCGTCTCATCGGCTGGATCGCCGGTCGCACCGACCGGGTCGCCGAGTATCGCGGGCGAGCAGCCCATCAACGTGGCTCGGGTCCCGTTTCCGCGGCCTGCGCCGCGGCGACTATCGCTTGCTCGCATCGTGGTGCCGGCGGTTGCGATAGCAGCGTTCGCCGCGTTCGCGGTGGTGGCCGTGAAACGGCACGCTCGCGAGACCGCGCCGGCTCCGCCCGCCAAGCCGCCGGCCCGGCAACAGGCGCCCCCCGTGCAACCGCCTCGTCAATCCGCATCTCTGCCGGACCCGGCCCTGCCTCCGGAGCCGCCCCCGATCCTGCCGCAGCCTCCAGATGCCAAACAGTCCTCGGCCGTGCCCGCGCTCCTGGAATGGAAGACGCTGAGCCTGAAGGAGCTGCGGGAATGCTACACGAAGACCAAACGCAGCGATGAACTGCTGGCCGACCTGGCGATAACGATGTTCGTGTGCTGCGTGCGGATGGACGCATTGTTGACCCACGAGCGCATCATCGGCGGGGCGTTAGCCGATTATCGGGCCAACATCAGCGGGTGCGCCGGCAAGCTTGACGATGAGGACCCCGACGACCCGCTGCCTGTCCCTTACCGCCGTCATCTGAAACTCGTGGCCAGCACGGTGCGGCATTCGGGATTTCTGAACACGATGCTGCAGGCCTGGTCGAATGGCGAGCACAGACCTTCACTGCGTGAGCTGGAGGAAATCGAGGATCCGCCGGCCACGCCTGCCATCCTGGCGGAGCTTGCGGCGGCTACGGGCGAGACGACGGCGGTGCTGAGCGGGATCGTTCGGCGGCATCCGAGTGGCGGGCCCGCCCACTTGGCGCGAGCCGATTTCATCGAGAACGAGCGGGAAGTCCGCTGGGCGGCCTCGGCCAACCCCCTGCAGCAGACAGCCGCCGGGCTGGATGCCGTCGGCGACCTGCTGGAGGTGCTCGTCGACGAGTCGGCCCCCCGGGGCACCGCCGACGAGCTGCTCCGCCGCGCCCACGCCGGCTTCAATGAAGACGATGCGCAGCGAAACGTACTCTTCGAGCTGCGCGAGAACGCTTGGCGGATCGTTGCACTGCTCGACGTGCTGCTTAGCCTGCAGTGAAGGGAGGCAGGGGGCAGGCTGCAGGTACACAGGCTACAGGTACACAGGCTGCAGGTGCACAGGCTGCAGGTGCACAGGCTGCAGGCCACAGGCTGCAGGCCACAGGCTGCAGGCCACAGGGGCGGGCAGCAGGAAGCATGCGGCGGGTCACAGGCTGCAGGTTCACAGGCTGCAGGCCACAGGGGCGGGCAGCAGGAAGCATGCGGCGGGTCACAGGCTGCAGGATTACAAGGTTACAGGAGCTTGGCGTGTCCATTCGGTCCATTCGGTCCATTCGGTCCATTCCGTGCATTTGCGCCATCATAGCGCTTGCGGCGGCTGGGGCGGAAGACGTCGCGTCGACCCGACGTGAACTGCGGTCGCTCCGGGAGACGGTGCTGGCGAATCCGCTGGACGCGGCATCGCGCTACCGGCTGCTCACGCTTCGCGCGCAGGATGATGCCCGGCGGGCACGCGCGCTGGGTGAGCTTGCGGACGGCCTCGCCGCGTACTGCTCCAACGCCTACGCCGAGGCCGAAGCGCACCTGAAGGCCGCGGGCGACTCGCCTGACGTGATCCGGGAAGCCAACGCCGCACTCTCGGTTTCCGTTTCGGACCTGCTGCTGCGGGCGCGCCAGAAACAGCAGGAAACCGTGCCGGACGTGGTCCGCGCCTTCATGCAGTTTGCCGGCAAGGCCGCGTACCTGGCGGAAGGCGGCGTCGACTTCGATTCTGCCGGCTCGCTCGCCTGCTCGCCACGCCTCGCGGAATAGCCACCCCCGGTGGTCCCAGGGTCAATGGCGTGAGATTAGGGCCGTTCCTGTAGGGGCAGGTCGAGTCTTCGAGTTGCCTGCCCCTTGACTGGATTGCAGAAATCGTTGGCTGGTTTCAGAGGCGTCGGGCAGGCAACTCGCTCGAAGACTCGCTCGACCTGCCCCTACTGGTTTCTCGAACATGCCCTGAGACGTGCCACCGGCACGTCTCTACTCCCATCATGTCTGCACCGGTCCGGCGCGCCGCCGACATTAGCTTGTATGAGCAGTGCAGGCACGCTGATAGCCGAGCTGGATCGCCGCACCCGCGAGACGGGGGCGTCTGCCCTCATGGCCGTTCGCGTGGCGCGGCTGGTGTTCACCCACCTGCCCCGCGGGCGGCTGTTCCTGCCCCAGGCGATGAAGATCGGCGTGCGTTCGCTGCCCGTTGTCCTGATCACCGGCACGTTCACCGGAATGGTGCTCGCGGTGCAGACCTACACGCAGTTCAAGCGGGTCGAGCTCGAGAACCTGCTGGGCGCGGTCGTCTCGATCTCGATGCTGCGCGAGATCGGCCCGGTCCTCACCGGCCTGGTGCTCGCCGGACGCGTGGGTGCATCGATGGCCGCCGAGCTTGGCTCGATGAAAGTGACCGAGCAGATCGACGCATTGCGCGCCCTCGGCACCGACCCGGTGGAGTATCTCGTGGTGCCTCGCTTCTTCGCGTGCGTGCTCCTGCTGCCGGCGCTCGTGGCCTATTCCGACATCATGGGCATCCTGGGCGGCTGGATCGTGAGCGTGCGAGTGCTCGGGGTAGACTCCCACTACTACTGGCACTACTCCGCCCAGTACGCGGAGACGTGGGATATCCTTTCCGGCATGTTCAAGGCGTCGGTGTTCGGGGCGCTCCTGAGCCTGATCTGCTGCTTCAAGGGCTTCAACGCCCAGGGCGGCGCCGAAGGCGTGGGCCGAGCCACCACCGAGGCCAACGTGGCCACGTCCATCGGCATCATCATCGCAAACTTCTTCCTGGCCGTGCTGCTGAAGACGCTCTACGGGACGCTGTATGGGCGGTAGGTCAAGGAAGGAGTCAGGAGACGGGAGTCAGGAGGAGACATACCAATTCTTCCGACCGACCTGGTGATCCGTTGGTTCCGGGCTGCCTGACTCCTGACTCCTTGCTTTCTTGAACAAGGAACAAAGAACAGGGAACAAGGAGGGGGAGCGTGGTTCCCCCACATTACCCTGTTCGAAATCCGCTCAAGTTTGCCCGGCGCCCGCCGTTACGACAAGTGGCCAGAAAAAGCACACTTCATATCTGCTCCTGAAGAACGTGGCGGGTCGAAAGCGGCCCGCCCGTCTTCTTTCGCCTTCAGTGCCGGCGCATCCTGAACATTATTTTGAACTTTCCTTGTTGATCTGCGTCTAACTATTCCATTGGCGCGGGACGCCCCTGTGGCGAAATAACCGGCAAAACGGGAACTTGAGCCGTGCGGAGGTTGTTATAAAAATGGTGAATTATTCCCCACAATCCCAACGAACCCTACCGTATTGTAGCAAATTGTAAAAAGTCAAGGGTTTTTTCCTTGTGTGACCTTGACAAGCGGGCCAAGTCATGCTATAATTATATGTTTCGGCAATCGATTGGCGGCGTCCGCCCCTCGAAACGGGGGGACGGTTCGGAAACAACCCGCGGTCTGAACGAAAATGGGTGATATCGGTGGCCAACTTGATCCCGGAAGGGACGATAACTCGCATACTGGAAAGTACCGATATCGTTGAGTTGGTCAGCCGCTACTTTCCACTGAAGCGGGCGGGGCAGGGGTTCGTGGCCCTGTGCCCCTTTCACAACGAGAAGACGCCATCCTTCCACGTGACACCCCAGCGACAGATCTTTCACTGCTTCGGCTGCGGCAAGGGGGGAGACGCGATCCGCTTCGTTATGGAAATGGAGAAAATCCCGTTTCCCGAAGCGGCTGAAATCCTTGCGGAACGATGCGGCATCAGGCTCGAGCGGAACGCTACGGGCGACTCGGCCGAGAAGCGCAAGAATCTCTACGACGTAGTGCGATGGGCG
>Ga0307380_10008434_pt1 | contig 13209 bp, 11 predicted proteins | sample UN3MG_FD_202239 | JGI IMG/M metagenome (GOLD analysis project Ga0307380, IMG submission 202239) | Soil microbial communities from Risofladan, Vaasa, Finland - UN-3 | ecosystem: Environmental > Terrestrial > Soil > Coastal area > Acid sulfate soil | place: Finland: Risofladan, Vaasa | collected... | reverse complement strand
AAACCGAAGAAGCATTGAAAACCCTGCTTTCTGATACAAGCGGGAAAAAATACTATGAAGAGATGAAATCAATAGATATTGACAGCCGTCTTCTGTGGGATACGATCCATAAAACATTCCATTCCCGTATGCGTACCTGGTTGGAGATCTGTGCCCACTGCGGTTTGTGCGCGGACAGCTGTTTTTTTTATCGCATACACAATCGAGATCCCAAACAGGTGCCGGCTTACAAAATTCAATCAACTCTCGGCGAAATCATCCGTCGAAAAGGAAAAGTCGATAACAAATTCATGTGGATGGCGATGGAAACGGCCTGGGCAAAATGTACCTGTTGTAATCGATGTGGTCTATATTGCCCCCATGGCATTGATATGGGCGTGATGTTTAGTTATCTCCGCGGCTTGTTGTATCAACAAGGATTTGTCCCCTGGGAACTGAAAATCGGCGCCGGCATGCACCGCGTCTACCATGCTCAGATGGATGTCACAGACGAGGATTTTGTCGAGACATTTAAATGGATGGCCGAAGAATACCAAGAAGACTATCCCGGTCTGACCATACCGATTGATAAAGTCGGGGCGGATATCATGTATACCGTAAATGCCCGCGAAGTGAAACATTACCCGGAAGCTCTGGCGGAAGCGGCAATTCTTTTTCATTTGGCAGGTGAAAATTGGACAATTCCCAGCAGCGGTTGGGAACAGACCAGCTTGGCCATGTTTGCCGGTGACTGGGAAGCGTGTAAAATGCAGGTTGAACATGTTTACGCTGCGATGGAACGATTGAGGCCAAAACGCATGGTGGGAACGGAATGTGGCCACGCCCATCGCGCAACCGTTGTTGAGGGGCCTTACTGGGCAGGTCGAAAGGACGGCAGGCCTCCCGTTGAATCGCTACATTATGTAGAATGGCTTGCCGAAGCACTCAGAACCGGAAAATTAAAAATTGATCCGTCAAAACGAATCAAAGAACGCACCACCCTTCAGGATTCATGTAATTATATCCGAAATCATGGACTCAAAGAAATCACCCGGGAAATCATCGGTTATATCGTGGAGCCGGGTTATTTCGTTGATATGGCACCCAACCGTGACCATAATCACTGTTGCGGCGGCGGCGGCGGATTAAACGGCATCGGGATCTTTCGTGAACAACGAAACAAAGCCCTCATCACAAAACGTGACCAGATTATTAAAACCGGTGCGACGCTCGTACTTGCACCCTGTCACAACTGTTGGGATGCCATCCGCGACATTGAAAAAGAATACCGTATCGGTATCCGCTGGTCTTTGTTAAGGCCGCTACTGATCGATCTGGTTGAAATTCCTGAGCATCTTAAGCTCAATGAATAAGTGCGCAAGAAGAAGATCCGTTTCAGCGCACCCAAAAACGAGGTGATCTTATGTTCGATAAAATTCTTTTTGCCACATGCGCCAGAGACGCCTGTGATGCTGCCGCCCGGATGGCATTTGACATTGCGCAAAGATACAATGCCCATATTTATGTTTTTCACGTTTTTGGGGTACCCACCCACGGCTACAGTCAAGTCGTCATCGATTTAATTACGGGCGATGAGTTAATACTCAATGAAAATTATGTTGATTTTGTGAAAGAAGAAATCAGTGACTATTGTAATCAAGTACTTAAAAATACAAAAGATTATTCATTCGAAGTCACCATTGGGTTTCCTCACCGAGAAATATTGCGGTTTGCGCGTCGTATTGATCCGGATCTTATCGTTATGGGAGGAAGCACAGGAGACCCTGATATTTCATTTTATAAAAAAACGATGACCGGTTCGACGTACCAGCGGGTGGCAAAGGCCGCTCGCTGTCCGGTTTTAGTGGTCAGCCGACCTGCAGCCTCATTTGGGGGACATTTTTCGAATGTTGTATTCGCGGCTGATTTTTCCATTGCAGATGATGCAGCCTTCGCATTTGCTTTCCGGCTCGTTCAGGAACAGGAACTTGACTGTGAATTTCATTTGTTTCATGCGTTAGACATCAGGGGTATCCAGACGAACAAATTCGATACAACCGAATATATTGAAGGGAAAATTCGCAAAGCAAAACAGCAGATCAAGAGTAAATATGTTTCCCGGTTGGGGGAGTTTAAACCATACTCCGTTCAAGTATGGGAAGGCATCCCGTCTGTAGAAATTGTGAAATATGCCGGCGAAAAGAATGCTGATTTGATCGTTCTGGCGTACCATGCAAAACAGACAGAAACCGGTGACGCACCACTTGCAAATATCGTTGAACAGGTGATCGGCCGGGCCAACTGCCCGGTCGTAAGTGTAAACCAATACGCCGGAAAGTAGAATGAGACAATCATTTAAAAGCGCATTGAAAATTTTTCATAAGCACTCGAAGGATAACGGTGACTGCGATGGCAAAAATGTTTGACGAAGCCGATGAAATAGCCCTCTTGAATCAGGACACGGAGGATAAAGCAAGAGAGATTATCGGGGACCGGGGAAACCACTTTTTAAAGCGGATAGAGGGCGAGACCGCCGCGAACATCTCCGCCTGCTATCAGTGCTATCGGTGCACCAACGCCTGTCCGGTCAGCCATTACATGGATATTAAACCGCACCAGGTGATCCGGTACATTCAGTTCGGCTGGCGAGAGAAGCTTTTGCAATCTTCCACCATCTGGATCTGTCTGTCCTGCGAAATGTGCACCACCTATTGCCCCAACGAGGTCCGGGTGGCAGAGACCATCAACCATTTGCGAAATATGGCGTCCCATTCGTCGGTGGCGCCCAAGGAAAAACAATTGGCCCTGTTTCACCATGCCTTTATAGAAGTGCTCGAGAATTTCGGCCGGGTCAACGAATTCTGGCTCATGGGAAGATTGAACTTAAAACCCGGCGTGTTAAAAAAGAAAATCCGGACCGGCGCCCTGGCCGAAGAAATGGCCCTGGGCCTTTTGCTCTTGCGCAAAGGAAAGCTGAAACTGATTCCCCGTCGGTGCAAGGCCATGGGCGAGATTCGAAAACTCTACCGGCAGGAACGAGGGGAGATGGACTAAGATGAAGCTGGCATTTTACCCCGGATGCTCCCTGGAGGGGATGGCAAACGATTACAGCCGGTCCATCACGGCGGTGTTCCGGGATCTTGATATCGAACTTGTGGAAATCGAAGATTGGTCCTGCTGCGGCGCTACCGCGGCCCACAGCTTGAGCGAATCGATGGCTGTGACGCTTCCGGCCAGAAACCTTGCGCAGGCTGAGAAAATGGGTATGGATATTGTGTCGCCCTGCCCCAATTGTTTCAACCGGTTGCGCGCATCCCAGATCATGATCCAAAAGAAAATCATCGATGTACCCTGGAAGGTCACGGGAAAAATCGAGGTGCACGATATGACCCGCTTTCTGGCCGACCCGGACATGCTCGAGCGAATCACGGCCCGGGTTCGAAAGCCGCTGGAAGGCCTTAAAGTGGTCTGCTACTACGGATGCCAGATGGTCCGTCCGCCGAGCATCACGGGCTATACCGATTACGAAAATCCCCAGACCTTGGACAGGATCGTGGCAGCGGTTGGCGCAAAGGCCATGGACTGGTCTTACAAAACCACGTGCTGCGGGGCGAGCATCGGTATCGGCCGCAGGGATATCCAGGAGTCTCTGACGGCGCGGCTGCTTGACAAAGCCCGTCAGGCCAATGCGGAAGCCGTTGTGACCTCCTGCCCTCTGTGTCAGGCCAACCTGGATATTCTCCAGCGAAACGAGACCGAATCGACCCTTCCGGTTTTTTATTTCACCGAGCTGCTGCGCCTGGCTTTCGAGCCCGGAAGAGCTTCCCGCAAATGGTTTAGGATGCATATCGCCAATCCGGTTCCACTTTTACTGATAAAGGAATTGCTGCGTTGAAAGATCGAATCGACACAAAAAACATGGACGACCGACCCTCCGGGAAAGTCATCGTGGTCGGCGGTGGAATCGGCGGCATTCAATGTGCCCTGGATCTCGCCGAAACGGGATTTTTCGTCTACCTGCTTGACAAAAGCCCCACTCTGGGCGGAACCATGGCCGCCCTGGACAAGACCTTTCCCACCAACGACTGTTCCACCTGCATTTTTTCCCCCAAACTGGTACAAGTGGCCGCAAATCCCAACATCGAAATCATCACCTTAAGCCGCCTGCTGGATCTAAAGGGCGAACCGGGCCGGTTTACCGCCCGGATCCAAAAAAACCCCCGCTATATCAACATGGAAAAGTGCATCGCTTGCGGCCAGTGCGCACAAAAATGTCCCAAGAAAGTGCCCGACCCGTTCAACGGAAAGCTGGGGTTTCGCAAGGCTGCCTTTCTCACGTTTCCCCAGGCAGTGCCGCTAAAGTATGCCTTGGACGCCGAACACTGCCTCTATCTGACCCGAAAACGGTGCGGCCTGTGCAAAGATATATGCCCTACAGGGGCCATTGAATTTGATCAGAAACCCGAAACCCTTACCCTGGACGCAGGCGCGGTTATCCTTTCCACGGGTTTAGAGCTGGCCCTTACTCCCCAAGAGGGAGAATTTGGCTACGGCCGGTATCGAAACGTTGTGACGTCTTTGCAATACGAGCGGATGCTCTCGGCCACGGGCCCTTTTGCCGGTCATCTTCAGCGTCCCTCGGACAATAAACCGCCGAAGACGGTAGCCTGGATCCAGTGCGTCCTGTCCCGGGATGCCGCCCGAAACCGTCCGTTTTGCTCCTCGGTCTGTTGCATGTACGCGGCCAAACAGGCCGTTCTGACCCGGAGCCACCTGCCGGATACGGATACGACCATCTATTTCATGGACATCCGGGCTCACGGCAAGGGATTTGATAATTTCATCGACCGGGCGCACCACCAGCACGGGGTAACGTTCCGGCGTTCCATGATTTCCCAGGTGTACCTGAACCCGGAAAATGAAAGCCTGATCATCGAGACCTTCGATCATCAGCAGAACCGCAAGATTGAAGAAGAATACGATCTGGTGGTCCTTTCCAGCGGGTTCAAACCGGCCCATGACAGCTCGGATCTTGTCCAGCGGCTGGGGATTGTCGCCAACCCTTTTGGGTTTATCACCGCCGACTTCGATGAACCGGTATCCACATCCCGGCCCGGTGTTTTTGTCTGCGGCGGCATGGAAGCTCCCAAGGACATTCCCGAAACCGTTATCCAGGCGGGCGCCGCGGCCGCCGAGGCCTCGGCCCTGATCGAGACTGCGCGCCATGCCGAAACCGTTTCCTTAAAAATCGTTGCTGAAAAACCGGTGGAAGATCAGCCCAGGATCGGCGTATTCGTATGTCACTGCGGGTCGAACATCGCCGGCGTGATCCGTATTCCCGAACTCATGGAACAGGTCCAAAAAATGGACCAAGTCGCGTTTGCCACTGATTTTATGTTCACCTGTTCCGTTGAGACCCAGCAGACGCTGGTGGATCTTATCCAGGAACACCGGTTAAATCGCGTGGTAGTGGCTGCCTGCTCCCCCAAGACCCATGAGCCGCTCTTTCGGGACACCTTGCAAAAGGCGGGCCTTAATCCCTATCTTTTTGAAATGGTCAATATCCGAAACCAGTGTTCCTGGGTCCATGGATCAGAGCCGGATAAAGCCACCTTAAAAGCCATACAACTCATCCGCGGAGGCGTTTGCCGGGCACTTCGCCTGGAGATCTTAGAAGATTTCACCCACCCCGTGGTCCATGAGACGCTGGTCATCGGCGGGGGAATTTCCGGGATGGCAGCCGCGCTGACCCTGGCGGACCAGGGGTTTTCCGTACATCTGGTGGAAAAAGACGACCGGCTCGGCGGGTTTGCCCGCAACCTTTTCGAAACCCTGGAGGGAGATTCTCCTCAGAAGCTTGTCCGGCACATGGAAGAAAAAGTCTGTCGTCAGCCTAAGATATCGGTCCATCTTGGCAGTCGCCTCGTCACCCATAAGGGACACGTGGGAGCCTTCGAAGGAACGGTGGAAAATCGAGAAGGCAGCCATGGGATCTCTTACGGGGCCGTGATCGTTGCCACCGGCGGCCAGGCCTATGAGCCTCGCGAACACCTTTATTCGTCCGATGAAAGGATTCTGTCCCAGGTTGAACTGACACGCCGGATCAAACAGGATCCTAATTGGGCCAAAAGTATACAGCGGCTGGTGATGATCCAGTGCGTCGGCTCACGCAATCCGGATTTTGCCTTTTGCAGCCGTGTGTGCTGCAGCGCCGCGGTGAAAAACAGCATCCTTTTCAAAGAACTCAACCCGGATGTTCAGGTCATCATCTTGTACCGGGACTTGCGGACCTTCGGGTTCAAGGAACTTTACTACGCGAAGGCCCGCAAAATGGGCGTTCTGTTTTTCCGGTTCATTCCGGAGCAAGAACCTCGGGTGCACAAAGATGCCGACCATAAACTGGTGGTGGACTTTTACAACCAGAGCACCTACGAAAATCTTCGGGTTGAACCCGATCTGGTGATCTTGAGCACCGGCATCCGGCCCCATGTGGAAAGCGAACAGGTCGCACGGCTTTTGAAGCTGCCCCGCACGCAGGAAGGATTTTTCATGGAAGCCCACGTTAAGCTCCAGCCCATAGAATTTGCCTCCCCCGGCATTTACCTGGCCGGGCTGGCCCACAGCCCCAGGTTCATCCCGGAATCTCTTGCCATGGCCAAAGGCGCCGCTCAGCAGGCCGTAAAAATTCTCTGCCGAGAAACCATGACCACTCCGGCCACCGTCGCACAGGTAAATCCCGAAATCTGTGCCGCCTGCCTGGTGTGTGTGCGGTTCTGTCCCTTTGAAGCGCCGTTTATCAACGCCGATGGCGTTTCCGAGATACAGCCCGCCAAATGCCGGGGGTGCGGCATCTGCGTTTCTGGGTGCCCGCGAAGGGCCATCACCTTAAAGCATGCCACCGAAGATCAGATAAACGCCGAAATCGACGGCATCCTGGAATCGGTTTTTTAAAACCTTAGTTTACGCTTCTCTTTTTTCCTTGGATTTTTTCATCAGCAGACCAACACCCTCGGAAAGAAAGTATATGGCATATCCCCACCACACTGTGTAAATCACATAAAATACAACAACAGCACTGATGCCTAAAGCATGCTGCGAGGCTGATGCTGCTTCTACCCCAAAAAAGTTAAATGTCGGCTCGAGCGCCTTGATTCTTACAGTCTCTAACGATTTTATTGCATCAAACTTTTTGGCTTTTTTGTATACGCCTTCTATCTCTCTGAGAGACAGCCACCACTGGTGTATAACCTCTTTCCCGGCATATCCATATCTGTCGTATAACCTTTTGTCCTCACCCTTAAAGACGGCGTCTGCATCTTTAAGGACGTTTTTTAGTATCTCGCCCAAATCGCCTTTTATCTTCAGCTCGCCATTTTTTAGTTCAATTTTTGCATTTGCCTTTTCGAAAATCATCGCTGATTTTTCACTCCCGTTTATTTTGACATCCAGAGGTTTCCCAACATATTCATCTGCTATTTTCACCAGTTCTGGAATAAAATAAACCGAGCCTTTGGATACGGATACAAACATCTCATCGGTATAATTCACCATGGATTTTCCCTTGATGCTTATTACAGTGGTGGTATGCATGATAAATAAGGAGACAAAGAAAGTGACCGCAAGTACCGCCCCCAGTGTAAATTCCTTTTTATTCACAACAAGTGCCATTTTCTATCCCTCCTTTCTCAAACCTTCCTGCCTAAAAGTCTTAATGTTGGTTATAAAGCGGTAAAAAACCCACAGCGCAAAGTAGATTATGATTCCGTATAGTATTACGACTCCGACCAGCTTCAGGCCACCCCCCAGAGATTTGGAGATGTGGAATACCCCTAAATCCGAGAGCTTAGATGGTAGGGCAAGCAGCCTGTTCATAAAGCCCGCGAGCATGACAAGACCGTAAAATGCCCTGATGTGCATTCCTTTCACGACTTTGGTTGTGAGCGCTCCGAATTGAACGCCGATGAGCGACCCCAAAAGGAGGCCCATTGCCAATGAAACGAATATGAATCCATATATCGCATATTGGGCGATGGAGGCATAACCCGTAGTGAAGACGATCTGGAAGATATCTGTTCCAACTGTCGTGAAAGAAGATATTCCAAGCAGATAAACAAAGGCAGGAAATGTTAGAAACCCTCCGCCTACGCCCATTATTGCGGCAAATGTACCTACAAAAAACCCAACTATGGTGACTAAGCTGAAAGATATCTTTCTCCCGCCGGGTACCAGGTCTTCGTCGAATTTTATCATTGGGGGAATTTTAAGCGATTGCAGTTTCCGAGCCGCCCTTGATACTTCCACCTTTTGTTCATGTTCTTCGTGTGCTGCATTCCCTACTTTTCTAAGCTGAAAGTAATCGTGAATAGCATAGAAACCGAGAAACCCAAGCAACGCAACGTAGATAATGCTTATGAAAGCATCGCTCAGTACCGGATTGATGTTGTAAACGGTTCTGTTTATATATCCGCCGCAAGTGACACCGATAAAAGAGCCGGCAACAAATGCGATTGCGAGCCGATAGTTCACATTTCCCAGTTTCTTGTGCACTGCGGTCCCCATAATTCCCTTGGCAAACATGTGTAAAAGATCGGTGCCGACCACGACGATCCCTCTGATTCCCACGCTCATCAAGGCCGGAGTGATGACAACACCACCACCGACGCCGATGGCGCCCGTCATTAATCCTGCGGCAAAACCCACGAGTATCGCCACGATGAAGGCGCCCGCTGCAAAACCGATCGGAGGGGCATATGCCTTGTTCCCTCCGAGTATTAGGCCGTCATTTGCATAGACCAGGACTGCTCCCGTGCAGAACAGGGCAACACACAGTATAAGCAGGAAAAGCATCTTCTTTTTATTTCTAAGGATTGACATGCTTGTTTCATAGTCCCATTTCGCATGGGCATATGCGCCATACATGAGCATATCGTACATCTTTCTCATTACCTTCATAAGTTTCCTCCCAGTTGGTTCCTTTAATTTAAGACCGGCACAGCTACCTCAATGCAATATCACTGCCATGTGTAGTCGCAAAAGATATGCCAAGAATGGATTTAGGAGTAATGGGGAATAACGCCCTGATAAAACGGATTATTTTTTGAGATTTGGCAAATGATTTTCTGTGGGAGGAAAAGAATTGGTGTCAGTATTTTTTACAAATTGTAAAGTCAAAATACTCGTTCCATTGAATGTAACATTTTTTGAATGATTTATTCTGTGAAGCCAAAGCCATTTATCCAAACAATCCTTAATGCTTTCTAAAAAGAGTAACTATCAATATCACCCTGACTTTTAAAAGATTTTATAAATTACACCGCCTCAATACTTACAAAAGTCGATCATGGATACATCGGATAAAAAGTGAGTTTTCTATTGGTATGGTTCTTGCTCTTCATTCTATTAAAAAAAGTGAACCACACTTCGGTTTAGAAGGAGAGAAAAGAATGATTGAAAAAATGAATCTCGATGAAGAATGTGAATTCTTTACAGCAGAAAGGCTCGATGAAATCGTCATACTCCGTTTAAAAGAAGACCTTCTTTTTCGTGCAACCGACTTGAGTGTCAGAGACAAGGTATTGGACTATCTTGAACGGGTTTCAAGAACAGATTCTATCAAGGTTGTTGTTATCATCAGCTCTCCAAAGGCTACGGGAAGTGAAGAATATTTTGATTTTTATCATCGCGTGTTAACCTCAAAATTCGATGACAAGTATGTTCACAGATTGCACAATGTATTTGCTCAAATAATTTTGAGAATCGTGGATTTAAATAAAATCGTGGTTCATGCCAACAGCGGGAGGGTGATATCGTTGTTTTTGAATGTTAGCCTTGCCTGCGACTACAGAATCGTCGCTGACGACACCGTTTTCCAGAATCCTTATTTCAAACTGGGACTGGTGCCCATCGGCGGTGGCGCTTTTTTTCTCTCTAGGAGATTGGGGCGGAGCAAGGCTCTGGAAATACTGCTGGCCGACAAGGATATCACCGCGGATGAAGCCAAGAAACTGGGTATTGTAGACAAGGTTGTCCCTCAGGAAGAACTTGAAAAAGCCGCAGTAGATACGGCACGGTATTTTGCACAAAAACCCGCACGCTCACTGGCAGGTCTGAAGAAACTTATAAATTATTCCTTAATGGATCTAAAAGACTACATGGCACTCGAATATCAGGAACTTATAAAGGCAATCGGAGGCCGTCTTTATTAGCCTGAATTCTCATGAAGAACCTCAAACAGAAAGGAAAAAAAACGATATCAACAAATTATATTGAAATTTAAAGAATGGTCGAAATTGCAGATTGTAAAATTTAAAAAAATATGTTTGATGTTATTCATAAAAAAATTCCGGATAGGTGTGTTTTAATGACTCGGGAATCTTTCAGAAACTTGTGCCTTTTTCATACCCTTGATGGGCTTCGGGACGGTCTTACCCATTTTTCTGGGTCGAGTCGCGCGGCGCTCATCTATGCCATCAAACCTGAAGACCCGATTCGCGTCTACGATCCACAGCATCTCCTAAAGGGACATGAACCCATATTAAAAGAACTTTATCTTCAATCGAATCAATGGCGCAAGGATGTTGCGGAAGAGGTCCTGAAAAAGATGCTCTCAGGACACATCCACGCCGAAAAAAACCTTCAACTGGCGGGGCTGATTTCCTGCGGCGGTCGATCGCGTTCGATTTTCTACCAGATGTGGTTTACGGAGCATCACCCCGACATGTGTTCCATCGGGCCCACTGAATGCTGGCTGGAACATTCCGTCTGGCTCCTTTCCCATGATTTTGCCACAGAAGATCCCTTATACACAGGAACTTCCGGGAACGTACTTCGTGAATACGCTACCCATGCGGTGCGGGATTATATTATTGACCGAATGAACGTCCTTCTGGGCTGGGATACTCAAATACGGGTATATCCTATTCTGGACGCCGTCCTCGGTATTTCCAGGACCCGCGAGGAAAAGGCCTGGCCGCTGGGTGAACTGACTTTTGTTGAACCGAAAGCCATCGAAGAAATAGAATTTTTAGCCCGGTTTCCCCTTTTGGAACAGCCGAACCTAAACAATTTCAAGCATGTGCGCAAGCTCCTTCAGAGTGTTGAGAACTCTGCGCGCAAACTGATCTCTGACGGTAAAACCATCGTCGGAATTGCAGCCGACGCCGAAGAGACGTTTCGAATCGTTGCCGATTTCAGAGGTGAATACGGTTTTTTGAGCATAAACGGAGATCGGGTGTGTAGTTTTGCAGACGGCAGCTTTCATTCGACGACCCGACAGGCCAAGCTGGTGGAAGTGGAAGAAGCCCTGCTCGGATCGAATCTGGATTTTCCCACCGGGCATGAACTGTTTAAAATCATCACGCGAATTGTGCATACGGCCGAAAGAGAAAAGTACGGCTGCACGCTGGTCATCGACTTTAACGATACCCCCATCGAGATTGCAGGACAGAAATCGGAGCAAGCCTTGGATCTCAGACAAGAACGTTTTCTAAAGCTCTCGGAATCCCTGGCAAAGCTCGACGGGGCACTGCATATCGGGGCGGATCTGAAACTTCACGGGTTTGCCTGTCTCTTGGACGGTCACGCCATCCCGGGTGAGGATCGGGCCCGGGGCGCGCGGTTCAACTCAGCATTGCGGTTCACCGCCGAAAATGTTAATCTCATCGTCGTGGTCGTCTCCGTGGACCGGCCGATTTCGGTTATTCAAGAGGGCGTGGAATTGAACGCGCAGTGCGAATGGAAACCGGTCCCGGGATGTATTGACCCGCCGCCGACACTTGAACACTTCATAGAATAATCGTTTTCGAGTGGGTTTACAGAATCGTCGCTGACGACACCGTTTTCCAGAAGAAAGCACCACCGCCTTGTACTACTTTCCCATATTCACCGATCCCAAATTGATTCGTGCCGATTCGTGCGGACACTTAATAACGGAACGGGGCAGTGACGGAACATTTTTTTCGCCGTGGAGCCGAAAAGAATACCGGCGAGATTGCTTCGGCCCTTAGGTCCCATGACCACAAGATCGACGCCCTCATCCTTTATTGCCTGAATGATTTCACGAAACGGTGTCCCGACCTTAAGGATTTTTTTGACCGAAAGATGGGATGCAGGTGTTTCTTCAAGGAGTTGATTGATACGTTCTGATCGATTTTCCATTCTATTCTTTATAAACGCCTCTTCAGAAATACCTTCCCCCCCTATTGCTACCATTCGGATTACATCGACATCTTTTTGGTTAATTACATTGACAACAATCAGATCGCTTTTTAAATCTGCTGCCACCTCAATAGCATATCTTAAGGCTTCTTCTGAATATTCAGAAAAATCACAAGCCACCATGATTTTACGAATCCTTACCATTTAAACCTTCTTTGAGGGAACAAAGCACCGTTTAACATAATTAAAAACAATATCGCAGCCTGCCAAAAGGCAGGCGTTTATTTTTATTATAATGAAATCGATCTACCGAAACGAAGCATATGGTATAGTATCAACGTAAGCCATCTTTCTTCATGCGGCCTTATTTCATCACTCGCCGCTTCGATCAGTTCATACAATGTGGTTTTTATACATGTACCCTCTGAAGACCCCGGATCCGACATGAAAAAGCGCTGTGCTACAGGCTGCATTTTCTTTTCCTTTTTTTATAAACCCCACATATTGTATATTTTAATCGTCTGAGAAAACATAAGGCAAAAGACATGCCAACCATTAGTTTTTACATAATTTGAGATAACAGTTTGATAAATAGACAAGTTTTTTAACATCCCATGATATTTTCACTAAGAATAAGAAAGAATTCGTGTCAGAAATTTTTACAAAATGTAAAATGGATTAAATTTTAATAGGAGTGAGTACCTACGATAAAATAAAATTAATTGGATCATCTCCCGATTAGTTGTAGTTAATTTGGGTAAAATAAGTATGTCATCTCCAATTGAACAGGTGTGATCCCAGAGGGTTCAAGGATTCAAGGATCCAAGGGTTCGAGTGAAATGCTAAAGAATTACAAAGAGTTGAAAGTCTGGCAAAAGTCATACGAACTCTGTTTAGAGATATATAGAATAACAGCAAAATTCCCAAAGGAAGAAAAATACGGTCTAACTTCACAGATAAGAAGATCTGTTGTGTCTATTCCTTCTAATACCTGCCCTGTTAAATAATGCTTCGCATTAAAATCTGATTTCATGAAATGAGATTTTATTTAACAGGGTAAACAGAAGGATATGG
>Ga0307380_10008430_pt1 | contig 13214 bp, 10 predicted proteins | sample UN3MG_FD_202239 | JGI IMG/M metagenome (GOLD analysis project Ga0307380, IMG submission 202239) | Soil microbial communities from Risofladan, Vaasa, Finland - UN-3 | ecosystem: Environmental > Terrestrial > Soil > Coastal area > Acid sulfate soil | place: Finland: Risofladan, Vaasa | collected... | reverse complement strand
GACCGAGCGCGCACTCACGAAAGCGGCTGCGCCCACCCGCACCAGCCCGCGAGACCCACAGACGATCGGCGCTCGCCGTTTCTTCGGCGCGCGTGTCGGGCAGGACCCGATCGTGCGGTCGTTCGTAGCGGTCGATCAGACTGCGCACGGGAACCGAAAACTGACCCGCGAAGAGTGGGTCGAAGCGTTCCAGAGCTTTCGCTCAGCTCCCCGTTGAGGAGAACTGGTGGGCCGCCCGAAAGAAGATCCCCTGACCCGCTTCTGGAAGTACGTCATCCAGGCGGGTCCGTGCGTGAACCCGGCGCACTTGTTCCTCGGGACGCATGCGGAGAACATGGCCGACATGGTGAAGAAGGGCAGAAGTGCGGCCGCCGCGGCGAAGCTCACGGCTGAGCGAGTGAAGACGGCGCGGTACGCGTACTTTAAATACGGTATTCCACAGAGGCAGATCGCGAAGCGCTACGGCGTGACGCCAGCAGCCATCAACCGTGCCATTCACGGGCACACTTGGAGCGAGGTTTAGCTATGGCTACGGCGATCTTTTTCAACGGCAGAAGAATAAACGTCCCTCAAGCGGTCAGCGAGATCGACGCATCCGCGCTCGCGTCCGTGTCTCCTTCCGCGGTCGGCATCGTGGCACTACTCGGCACGGCCGAGGGCGGGAAGCCGCTCAGCGTGTCCGAAGAGTTCTCCGATTCGACGCGCTCGGATGCGCTGCGAAAGAAGTACCGATCGGGCGACCTGCTGACGGCGGGGCTCTTCGCATTCGAGCCGAGCGCCGATGAGGCGGTCCCTGGTGGCGCGCAGCGGCTCGTCACCGTGAAGGTGAACGCTGCGACGCAGAGCGCTGCGACGCTTCCCGACGGCAGCGCGTCCGACTCTGTGGATCTGACCAGCAGCGACTGGGGCCAGTTCACCGAGCAGATCAACATCGACGTCGCGGCAGGCACCACGCAGGGCAAGCTGATCACGATCACCTTCGAAGACGTCACCGAGACATTCGACGACGTCGGCGGCGACTCGATCATGGACGTGCTCTACACGCCCGGCACCGACGGCTGGGATGTGCCGATGCCCGCGGGCATCAGCTCGACCGCGTTCAGCGCGACGGGCTCCAAGGCGGATACCGGACTCGCCGCGCAGATCACTGCGACCGCGCCTGCCGGGTTCCCGAGCGCCGTGGACGTCGTGTCTGCGGGAGCCGACACAGCGACGGTCACGATCTACGGCGAAGGTCTCGCGGGTGTGCCGCAGCGTGAGACCGTCACGTTGGACGGCACGACGAATGTGCAGACCGTGCTGACGGACTGGACGAAGGTCACCGCCGTCGTCGCGAACGCCGCCATCGCGAACACCGTCACGGTATCCGACTTCCCGGTCGTCACGACGATCACCACGCTGGCCGCCGGACCTGCGGCGAGCGCCGGTGCGGTGGTGATGTCGAACGGCATCGCCGCGAGCGTGCTCACTGTCTCGCCGTCCGGCGCGACGCCTGACTTCGTGGGCGTCTTCGGAACCAACGCCGCTGGCACCGAGGTGCAGGAGCGCTTCGACATGACGGCGGGCACGCCGGTCGTAGGGGTCGTGCCCTTCGCGGACATCGATGTCGTCGCGCTCGGCGAGATCCCCGGTGGGACGACCATCACGCTGACGGCGACGACCATCAGCATCGCAGCGGCGACCTTCCCGACGATCCAGCGTGTCGTCGATCGGCTGAACACGCTCGACGGCATCACCGCGAATGCGACGGTCAGCAACCCGACGACGTTCTTGCTCACCGACGCGGACTACGCCGCTGCTGCCGACATCACGACGCCCGCGCAGGACTACTTCGCGGACTTGTACTTCTTCGTCAAAGCTCTCACCGACGGCAGCCAGTTCGTCGACGCCGCTCGCGCTTCGGGCGCTTCGGCCGTGCCGGCGAACACGGCGAGCCCGGTGTTCCTCGCGGGGGGCACAGAGGGGCCCTCGACGATCACGGAATGGCAGGCAGCGTTTACGCTGCTGAAGAAGCGACGCGTCACGACCATCGTGCCTCTCACGCGAGACCCCGCGATCCACAACCTGCTGCTCACGCATCTCGTCGAGCGCGCAGGTCGGTTGCGCAGCGAAGCGAACGGCTACGTGGGCCACGGGAAATCGGATGGCTCGGGCGCGACCCTCTCGACCATCAAGAGCGAGATCATCACGCTCCAGTCGCGGCACATCTCGCACCTCGCGCAGGAGATCCAACGCTTCGACCCGGTCACGGGCTTGGCGACGTTCTACCCGCCGCACTACCTCGCGGCCATCTCCGCGGGCATGCAGGCAGGCAGCGCGATCGGTGAGCCGCTCACGCGCAAGCGGCCGATCGCAACCGACATCCGCAACGACAGCTCGTGGACCGTCGAGGACAACGTGGAGTCGCTGATCGACGCGGGCCTGATGATGTTCGAGAAGGTCGACGGCGTCGGTATCCGGTGCATCCGCAGCATCACCGGGCACCTGGCCGACGACAACCTCGTCTTCAGCGAGATGAGCGCGAACGAAAGCGCGAACACTGCTGTGTTCGAGCTGCGCCGATCGCTGGAGCTGAAGATCGGGCAGCGCGCGCTGGCGGGCACAGCCGCTGCGATCAAAGGGCTGGCGAACGACGTGCTCTCGCGCCTCATCGACGACGAGATCATCGTCGCGTTCCGGGCGCTCCAAGTGGAGCAGATCGGCGACGTGTTCCCGGTGAGCGTCGAGATCGCGCCGGTCGTCCCGGTCAACTTCATCCCAATCACCGTTCACCTCGTCGCGCTTCGAACCGCGGCGTAACGGAGACAGCACATGGCGACTCGCGGACTCGTTCTTACTGGCGCACGCGCGCGCCTCCTCATCAACGGCGTGAAGGTCGCGCTCGCGACCAACGTGTCCTACTCGGAGGAGATCGCCCACGACCCCATCGAGGTTTTGGACCAGTACGAGGTGGCCGAGCACGTGCCCACCGCGTACCGCGTCACCTTCTCGGCGCAGATGGTTCGTGTGATCACGAACACGATCAAGAACCGTGACGGCGTCGTCATCATGCCGCGGTTGGAGGACATCCTTACGGCCGAAGAACTGACGGCGACGGTCGAGGACCGCGGCACAGGCAACGTGCTCGCGAACATCGAGCGCGTGAAGGCGGTGCGCTACACGAACAACATCGGTGCGCGCGGCATGGTTCTGACGGACGTCGAGTTCGTCGCGATCCGCGTTCGCAACGAGAGCGAGATCGTCTAGCCTGGGGTTCGCGCGCGGCTGGCTCGCTGCGCGCAGGAGGAGATACTCATGGAAAGCCCTGAAACAGTCAGCAGGCGACTCGACGAAGTCCACGCTGATCTCGTCAACAAGCCGGAGACAGATGACGAGCTGTCTCCGATCAAGTCGATCCACCTCGACACGAAGGGGTCGCGCGGCAAGCGCTGGACCGGCGACTTCACCTACAAGGTCCCGACGCTCGCCGACCAGATCAAGATCGGCGCGATGAAGACCGCCTACCTCCCGATGGGCAGCGCCAACGACAACACGGCGGCGCTGCTCGTCGAGCAAATCTGCTACCTCGAAGTCACGCTTACGAAGCGCCCCGACTGGTGGAAGCCGATGGACTTCTTCGATGCCACGCCGGTATCCGAGCTGTACAAGGAGGTGACTCAGTACGAGCGCCGATTTCACGGCGGCAGTGAAGACGCCGGAGCAGATGCAGAAGGAGCTGAAAGCGTGGACGAGCCCGTACAAGACGCTGGGGCTGATGTGGGCCGCAAAGTTCAACCTCCCGCCAAACGACGAGAGACTCTTGTCTCTCACGGCACGTGAGGTAGCCGAGCAGCTCAACGGGCTCGCTGCGATCGACATGCTCCGAGCGGAGCGCGTGGAGAGCGAAATAGAGCAGACCAAGATCCTGAGTGACCCCCGAGCACGGACAGACGAAAACGCCGCCTCGATCGCCGACACGCCGCACCTGACCGGCGATCCTGAATGGGACGCGATCGAGTTGTCAGAGACCGACCCGATGAAAGAGCGCCTACGGATCGTGACGTGAAATAGTGACTGAGCAGCGACACCGCACCGTCATCGAGATCGGAGTCGACGACCGCGAGGTTCGCGGGCTCGATCAGACGGTGCATCGCGCCTTCGATGAGAAGGCGCTGATCTCATTTGAACGTGGGGTCGAGCGCTCCACGCGCGCGATGCGCAACCTCGTGCGCGAGACCGAGAAGCTGGAGCGCGTGCTGCGACGCGTGCAGGGACTCGGAGGCGGGGGCGGAGGCGCCGTAGCCGGGGTCCAGGCCGCCATGGGCGGAGGAGGAGGCGGAGGAGGCGGAGGAGGCGGAGGAGGAGGCGGCGGAGGAGGCGGAGGAGGCAGCGAGCGCGCGATCATGCAGCTCACCGAAGCCATCCGCGGGCTCCAGCGCACGACGGCTTCGCAGGGCCGGCGGCAGATGGGTCGCACGGCGGCCGGGACCATGCTTGGCAACCTGGGCGCGTCAGCGGCGCGCGGGACGGCAACACAAGCGCTCGTCACGGCAATCCCCTGGGTCGGCCCGATCTTAGGCGCGGGTCTCGGCGCGATGCAGCAGTTCTACGGCGAGCACGCTGGTGTTCAGGCGCAACGATCGCAGACCTTCGGCACCACCGGTGTCGCGCGGCACTCCGCGGTAGGGGGTGCCGGCGGCGGCATGGGGCAGTTCGCACGGTACGGCTACAACCGGGGGCAAGCGTACGGGCAGCTCTCCAACATCGCGCAGCAGACCGGCCGCCGTGGGCCCGAGGGGCTCATGGGAGCCTCGGGGGGGTCCATGATTCCGACGCTCATGCAGGCGCAGGAGTACATGGGTGCCCGGCAGCTCGGGGGCCTCCTGGGGGCCGCTGAGACGTCTGGGGGGCAGGTTCAGGACCCGACAACGATGTTCCTCTCCGCGATCAGCGCTGGCGTTGCTGGCGGTATCCGAATCTCGCGCCTCGATCGACACTTCGCGCAGGTCGCATCGACGGTCGAAGACATGCGCTCGCGCGGCATCGACATCACGCCCGAGAGCTTGACCCAAGCGAGCGCTGGCTTCGGGCGCATGGGGCCGAGCCTGACGGGTGCATCCGGGGCCGGATTAGCGCGCGGTATGGCGAGCGCGATGACAGGCGGGCTCGGGCGCTCTCCCGGCGTCGCGAGCTTGGTCGCCTTGCAGGCCGTCGGCTATGGGCAGCCGGGAGTCGGATACCAGGAAGCGATGCGGCGGATCCAAAATCCGACGCCAGAGCGGATGCGCGCAATCGTCGATTCGATCAACCGCGCCGCCGGCAACCCCGAGGTTGCGGCAGAGATGCACCAGCAACTGGGCGCACAGATCTATGGATCGACTCCATCGCAGCGCGTGGCTGACGATCTCGCGAGGGGCGACACGTCGTCGCTTACGAGCGCTGCTGATCCCGCGGGGGGTGCGCGAACTCTGGGGGCGGCTGCCGTAGGGGGCCGCGCGGCACAGCGGCACAGGGCGGGCGAAGCTGCGTACGAAAACCGGCGGATCGGCCTCGGGGGTCGCGGGCCGATTCAAGGTGCCGTGCACAGCATGCGCAGCATGGACATGACCGTCGCGGAGACCACGCTGCCGATCATCGCGCAGGGTATCACCGGCATCATGGAGTTCATCCAAGGGACGATCGGCGCGTTTCAGACGGGTGGCGTCGGCGGCATGATCTCGCACGTGCTCGGCGAAGTCGCAGGCGGCTTCATGCGCAGCATCGCTAGCTCGATCAACCGCGCAATGGGCGAAATCGCGATCACCATCGCGACCGCACTCAATGCAATCCTCCCGTCCCACATGCAGCTCGACACCGCTGCGATGCGACGGACGATGGAACAGCAGATCCGCTTTGCAGAAGACCCGTCGGGAGCGCTCCGCGCAGCATCAGGCGGCGCAGGCGGCGTGGCGGCACGTCGTTCTCCCCGGCAGATTCAGGAGGGCCGCATCGGAAGCGCGCTCGATGCAGCGATGTCGCAGCAAGCCATGTCGGGCGGTTCTGGCGAGCCCCCGATCCCCGATACGCTTCGCACCACCGTGGGGAGCGGGATGTCACGCGCGGACATACAGCGGGCGTGGAGCCGCATGTACCGGGCACGCGCCAGCGCGACCGAAGCCGGGGGAGCCGACACGATGGCGACGCCTTTCGCACAAGGGCTCGGCGGCAACGAGGAGGCAGCCAGCGCGCTTGAAGAGAGCGCGGCATCGACCCTGCGCGCCGCGCGCGCTCTCCGCGGTGGCGGCACGCGCGAGGGCGACACATCGCAGGGGCGCTAGATGCCGAGAGACGAACGGCGACGATGGGAGCAGTCGACGCACACACGTGCGGTCGTCTCGTTCTTCACAGACGAAGTCGGTGGGTTCGAAGCTGTTGAGCCGATTCAATCCCACCCCGACTTTGGGCACATCATCGCAGTATCCACTGAGAAGACGCTCGGCAACGCAGCGGGCTCATTCTCGATCACGGTGAAGAGCCCGCCCTCGCCTCGCGGTCGCGGGCAGACGCAACACAACGCGCGCTCATGGAAGAGGCTATGGCGCGACCCCGAGCAGGTCTGGGTCTGGATCCGGTTCATCGTGGACGGCGAGACGATCGACGGGATGTTCGGGCAGATCGACACGGTGAACGAGAGCACGTCCCGTGGCGGAGGAGGCGAGCGATCGGAGACCTTCACAATCAGCGGGCGCGACTTCGGCAAGGTCTTCGAGACGACCGAGATGTTCACGAACTTCTACGCGGCCGAAGCGCTCACGCAAGGCGTCATGTCGCAGGCGGCTCTCATCCGCACGGCGCTGGAGAACATCACGGGGACGCCCGCGCACTTCGTTCGGTTCCTCGTCGAAACGTGGCTAGGGAACAATGGGATCGGCGAAGCGCAGTGGTTGCTGCCACGCTCGCTCGGCGGCGACGTGTTCGCGTCAGCGCTTCACCTCGGCACGATCCAGCGAATGGATTCGTTCACGAACGGGCTGCTGCACAACCCCAACATTATGAGCGTCGACTCCCAGCAAGGCAGCAAGCTCTGGGACACGATGCAGGAACTCTCGAATGGCTTGCTCAACGAGATGTGGGTCGACCTTGCGCCGCCGACGGTGCCCCCGATCCCGTACCTCGGCTACACGGCCGCATCCGTGTTGAGCGCGTCGTACGGCATCATCAGCACCGAGCGCCCGTCGTCGGGCACGGACGCAGCGCCGCTCACAGGACTCGTGCCTAGCCTGTACTTGCGCGAGCGCCCCTTCCCGACGCGCAGCTCACGCAGTCTGCAAACGAATCGCGCGAAATGGGATCAGCTTCGGCGACGCCGACTGCGGCCGGAGGACGTGCAGCAGCGCAGCCTCGCGCGCGGGGGTGCATCGCAGCGTTACAACTACTGGCAGCTCGATGCTGTTGGGCTTGGGTCGCAGGACTACGGCAACGTGAACCTGTTGCAGCGCGGCATCGAAGGCGTAGCGGCGGGCCGCCCTGGGAACAATCCGATCTTCAACGGGCAGTCGATGGCGAGGCACGGCGTGCGCCGTTACTTCCAGTCGACGAGGTTCCTGCCCATCAGGGAGACGGATGCCGAAGTGGAGACATGGACGCGCGTTGCTGCTCGCTGGTTGCAGAAGCTGCACGACTGGTACTCGATCGCGCAGCTAGAGCTGAGCGGGTCGCTGACAACGACGCGCATCATGCCGGAGATCCGCATTGGCGAGCGCATCGACGAAGAGCGCAGCGAGGGCACCATCTCCTACTACTGCGAAGGCGTGTCGAATGAGTGGGAGTATCCGAATGCGGGGCGCAGCACGCTCACGCTCACGAGAGGCGAGTACGAAGACGAGCATCTTCTCGACTACATCTACGACCAGTACGAGACCCCCGACGTGCGGAGCGCGCAGGAGGCGTGCTTCGTCCCCGAGCTACAACTTCTGACAGGCGAGGATCAGTCGCCCGAGCTGATCGACGCGCTAGCGCGCGGCTGCACGTTCCGCGCTCCGACGATCGACGTCGGAGGCGGGGACCCGACGAGCACGGGGCTCGGCGAGATCACCGACGGAGACGACGCAATCACGCGCGAGCACCGCACGCTCACAGCCGAGCGCGACGGCACCATCCCGACACCCGTGGACCCCGACGCCCCCGCCGTTCAGGATCCCGGTATGAACCCCGCGCTCGACGACACGGACGCAGCCATCGACGACGGCGCGCTCCCCGCGCCGGACGCGGTAACGGAAGACCCCGGAGACCCCGCGCTCACGCAGGAGCAGCTCGAACGTGGGGAGCCCATCGAAACCAGCGACGACCCGCTTTACCCAGACGCAATCGACGCGGGCTTCTGATGGCGAAGTACCAGACAGTGAAGCTCCGCGGCGGCGTGCGCGTGCAGAGCGGGCTGAACATGCGCAGCCGGAACGCACCGGACGATCCGCAGGTGCCTCGCCGCTCGCACTACCGAGCGATCGTTGTGAACACGAACGTCACCGACGAGCAGGACGAGTTCGGCCCGCAGTACGCGGTCGAGTGCGACGTTCTCCTCGTTGCCACCGGCGAGCGGCTGATGAACGTGCAGGTCATGCAGTCGCAGCACGGGGTCAACAACGTGCACGACTTGTGGATCCCGCGACCGTCGACGCGCGTCATCAGCGGCAACGGCAATCTGAATCTGACCGGAGCAGTATCCCTTCGGGGAACGTACATCGGGCCGATCACGCCGCTCGACGACACCGACGGAGACATGGTGGTCGTGAGCTTTCTGGAGGGCCGCCCCGATTGGCCGCTCATCGTCGGCGCACTCCCGCATCAACGCACGAACCGTGTCGTCATTGCCGGCGAGGGATGGGCCGAGGGCACCGGCGCAGACCAGCGCGGCGTGCCGGAGAAGAACGAATACTTCGTGCACCACAACGGCGCGGAGATCCGCGTCAACGGGTCGGGCGAGGTGCTGATCGACACCGTGGGCGCGTACACGGACGAAGCGACTGAGGACGCCTCGCCGGACGTCGGGCAGGTGCGCATTCGCGTGAAGGAAGCGGACAACACGTCCGTGCGCTTCACGGTCGCGATCGGCGACGACGCCGACGTGCTCGAAGTCTTCAAAGTCGGCTCGCAGCTACGCATCGATCTCGGTGAGAACGCAGACGAGCAGCTCGTGCTAGGCAACCGCCTGAAGACCTACATCGACGACGAGATCAAAACGAAGGTGAACACGTTTTGGACATCGGTCTACGCGGTGCACAAGCATTCGGTCCCGATGGCGGGAACCACGGGACCGCCCGACACGCCGCAGACGGATACCATCGGGGTGTTTCCCGACGCGGCCCTCTCTGATCTCGCGAAAACAAAGAAGACCTGATGGCACTACTTGCAGGAACAGCCACGACCCCCAACTCGCTGGCGAAAGCCATCTACGACGCCACGGTCGTAGAGTTCGGGACGGTCGCCGGAGATCTGGATACCGACCGGCAGCGCATGTGCAAAGCCATCGCGATCGGCATCGTGAATCACATCTCAGTTTTTGCCGACGTGCGCATTTCGACGAGTGATTCAGGACTCCAGCGCGACAACACGGGAGGCAATCCGGCGACGCTAGCGCCGGCCGCTGACGTAGTGCTAGCGGGAGCTGTCGAGTAGGATTAGCCAGCGATGCCGCCAGAGACCTTCACGCTACAGGGACCGGACGGCTCCGGGGCTAGTGTCCGCGAGCTGCGCGCGGGATTCACGCAGGGCTTTGTGCTGGAGCTGATCGATCTCACGCAGGAGCAAGCGATCGAGGTAGTGGTCTTCGCGCTCAACCCCCGCAGCTACACGCTCAGCGAGCCCTTCCAGGTGACGCTGACGCCCACCGAGGGCGACTCTGTGATCGCGGAAGAGAACGGGATCATCGTTCGCGAGATCACGCTCGACGGCACGTTCGGGCTTACGAAGAAGAAGGCAACGGGCTTCCTCGGCGCGCAGGGGAACGGCGACTCGCTGACGGGTACGTCCCACTTCACCGCGCTGCGCAACTTCTTCCGTCGGTACAGCTCGCTGAAGAAGGACCCGAATCGGAACGCCGACATACAGATGGTCTTTCACTCGCTGCGCGACGACGATCATTTCGTGGTCGTGCCGCGGTCGTTCGAGACCCCGCGCGACGCGCGCACGACGCGCGCTCACTACGATTACCGCATCCAGCTAGCCGCCATCGCGCCGGCCGAGGAGAGCCGGCTTCAGCGAAGTCCGAGCAACACCGGATTCGATTTCACCGACACGCTGCGCGACATCAACGAAGCCTTCAACGACGCACGCGGTGCGTTTGCCGATGCAACAAAGCGCGTCAGCGAGATGAAGCGCAAGGTGGGAAACATCACGGTCGTGCTGAACAACGCCGCGCAGGTCATCAACGCGGTGGGCGGGTTCCTCTCGGGCACGGCCGACTTCATCAACTACCCGTTACTCGCCGCCGCGTCGATTGTTGAGGGGCTCGGCAACGCTGCCGATCAGCTCGCGGCGAGCATCGAGGACGTCACGCTCGGCACAGCAAACGACACGTTTAGCTCGGACTCCCGCAACCTCCGTCGGATCGAAGCGGCGCTTGATCGCATCGCGATGTTCCCGTCGAAGTTCAGCACCACGATCGAAGACGTCGCAAAGGTGTTCGCTGGACCGCGCCGCCTCACTGCGAACGACGTCGCGAATAACGTCGCAGGTGCGCAGGACAGCTCACGCACGGAAGCAACCGCAGGCTCCGGTCATCGGTACGGGCTAGCGCTCGACACAGGCCGCGGCGTAGAGCGCGTGCGTGTCTCGCGGACGGATACTCTAGATTCCATTGCGGCCACGGCGGCAACGTCTCCAGAGACGATCATCGTGATCAACGACCTGCGCGCGCCGTACATCAGTTCTGCGGGCGGTCCTGGTGTCGTAAGACCAGGCGACTCCATTCTTGTGCCGGTAGGCGCTGGGGCAGGGTCGACCACGGAAGCCGGCGGCGAGTACCTCTCGCCGGAGGACGTGCTCTACGGAGTGGACTTCAAGCTCGACGCCACCGTCCTGAAGAAGGAGGGCCGTTTCGAGCTGAGTGTTGCGAACAACCTTTTCGACGTAGAGCTGTCGCGTGGGATCGCGAACGTCGTGCAAGGAACGCAAATCACGGTCCTCACAGAGAGCGGTACGACCGTGTTCGCGCGGGACATCGGTATCCGTCGCAACGTGGGAGTGAAGGGGACGATCCAGCACACGCTGCTCGCATCCATCGTCCTGCGCGAAGCCATCCTGGTAGACCCACGGATTTCTGGTATCCAGTCACTCCGTGTCGTGCTCGATGGCGATGTGCTCACGCAAGAAATCACACCCATCATCGGCACGTCGCGCCGGGGGGTAAAGCTGGTGCTGCCGTTTGGCCGCGCTTCGGGTGGCGGCTGATGAAGAGATTCTGGGCGAAGGTGCGAAAAGCGGAACCGGAAGATTGCTTCGGGACTCGGCAGGGTACCGTGAGCATGATCCTCAACGGCCGCCGAAGGAGTATCTGACATGCCGCTCTTCCAGCCGCGCAACCGCGTGCAGATTTTGAGGGAGATGGTCGCGCGCACTGTCGCGAGATCCCGCCTCGTGGGGCTCACGCGCAATTCATCCTTGTTCCACCTTCTGGCGGCCGCCGCCAACGAGGACGCGGAGCAGTACTTTCAGATGGCGCGACTGCGCGAGCTGTTCTCCATCGACCGCGCCACTGGGTCGGACCTTGATGAGCGCGCTGCTGAGATCGTTCCCGGCATCATCACGCGGCGCACTGCGCTGCACGCGTCGGGCACCGTAGCGTTCAGCCGACCCGGCACGACAGGCACCGTTACCATCGCGGTAGGCACGCAGGTAGCGGCGAGCGACGGCGACGGTGATATCCGTTTTCGCACGACGTCTGCGGGGACCATCCCGGCAGCGTCGATGGTGTCGGGCGCGATCGACGTCATCGCGACGGAGGCGGGGATCCGCGGGAACGTCGAGGCGGGCGACATCGTCAAGCTCATCACTCGCATCCCTGGGGCAACGGGGGTTTCGAATGCGGCGAAGTACAGCAACGGCTCAGACCGTGAGAGCGACCAGAGTTTCCGCGCGAGGCTGAAAGCGTTCGTGCAGGCGATCAGCCGCGGCACACCGACGGCTCTCGAAGCGTTCGCGCGCAACGTCATCCTGAGCGACGGCAGGCGCGTGCTGTTTTCGAAGGTCGTCGAGCCTGTCATCCCGAACGGACAGAGCGAGCTATTCATCGACGACGGCTCGGGCTCGGTGGAGGAGTTCTCAAGCGAGTTCATCACGTCGGCGGATACCTTCCTCGCGACCGCGCTCGGCGGTGAGACCAGCCTTTACACGGCGGCTCGCCCCATCCGCGACGACGGGTCGTTCGTGCTGGAGGTGAATACGCTCGCGGACCCGCCTAGCTCGGGAGGCGGGTTCGTCGCGCTCGTACGAGGAACGGACTACGAGCTGAACGCAGCACGTGGGCAGGCTGAACTGCTGAGCGGCGGAGCGGTACCCGCGATGCTGGTCGGATACGGAGCACGCGCGAACTACCGCTACTACACGGGGCTGATCCAAGAGACCCAGCGCGTCATCGACGGCGACCCTGCGACGCCGCTACGCAGGCCGGGCGTGCGCGCGGGTGGTACGCAGGTGTTCGTCAAAGCGCCGGCTACCGTGTTTCAAACCGTCACGGGCGGCATCTCGGTGCTCGCGGACTTCGACCCTCTTCTGGTGGGCGGCGAAGTCGAGAGCGTCGTGCAGGACTACATCAACACGCTCGACATCGGAGCAGACGTCATCCTCAACGAAATCGTTGAGCGCGCTATGGGGGTCGTGGGCATGTTTGACATTACGCTCAGTGCTCCAACGGCGAATCAAGTTGTCCTCGCAAACCAAGTAGCCCGGATCACAGGGGCGAGCATCACGCTGATCTGAGGAGCCATGAGCGCTGCAATTGTAATCAACGACGGCACGAATCCCCCGGTCACCGGCTCGGTCGATCTCGATGTCAGTTTTCTCGCTACTGCTTTCACGCTGAGTAACTTCAACGACTCGGCTGTGCTGGGCTGGCAGTGGACGCTGCTCGACAAGCCCATCGGTAGCGCCGCGTCGCTTACTACGCCCACGCTCGCGACGACGCAGATCACACCGGACATCGAAGGTACCTACCTCTTCCGACTCCAAACCTACACCGACGTTGGCCGCACGATCCTCGA
>Ga0307380_10008429_pt1 | contig 13214 bp, 16 predicted proteins | sample UN3MG_FD_202239 | JGI IMG/M metagenome (GOLD analysis project Ga0307380, IMG submission 202239) | Soil microbial communities from Risofladan, Vaasa, Finland - UN-3 | ecosystem: Environmental > Terrestrial > Soil > Coastal area > Acid sulfate soil | place: Finland: Risofladan, Vaasa | collected... | reverse complement strand
GAACGAAGGCGAATGATATGCAATAAACTATTTACAAATGGTCCTTATTTAATTGGTTATATTGGTAGCGTTAGAGTCGGGCAAGTAGTTAGACCAGAATTTTTTACTGCTCCTAAAAAGATTAGTGATTTTCCTGATGAACTAATGACACAGTTTGAAAAGAAAAAATGTTTAGCTGTAGACTCTGATACACAATGTTCCATTCATGAATCAAATTTCTTAATAGCAACCACAGAAGGAAAACTGTATGAAATATTGGTTGATTTTCAGATGAATGAAATTGAGGATTTTACATCAATTGGATCTGGATCTGATTACGCTCTTGGATCGCTATATACAACAAGAGACTGGAGTAGTCCGAAAAAAAGAATACTAACTGCTTTAAAAATAGCTGCTGTGTATGATATGTCAACCGGACCTCCATTTGTAGTTGAAGAATTTCTTGAAGATTAAAACTTTTAAATAATTGAGATTATATGTGAATTTATTGGAACAAAGTATAAAATGTGAAAGGAGAATATAGAATGGCAAGAAGCGGGTATGTGTTAGCTGGTTATGAAACATTAGCAACCATCATGGATAATTTTATTGCCGGAAGACGAGGACGATTTAACGATAATTTTACTCGTGATGATATTTCAAAATTTCTTGCTAATACATCGGCTGGATTTTTACATTCATTTGGTCAAGATTTTCCAGGTAAAAAGAAGTATGATAAGTATAAAGAGAAAGAAGGAACATTATATACAAAATGTCGGGATATGGGTATCTTTAATGGATGTAATCTTATAGCAGATAGCGGTGGTTTTCAAATATCAATTGGAAAATTAAGTCGGCGTGAATCAATGTTATTGTATGATATGTATTATGAATGGTTAGAAGAATACAGTGAAGTCTACGATAAAGCATTTATTTTAGATATCCCGCCGGGACCTGGTTGTGAGATATTTCATAACTTTGAAGATGTATATAAACTTAATTTGGATTCGTATAAAAGAGCAGCAGCGTTGCCAGATCATGTTCGTAATAAAATAATTTATATCCATCATTTTAGAACACCAAAATTATGGGAAATCTATACAAAAATATTACGAGAGAATGATTTATTTGATAAGTTTCAATATCATGGAACAGGTGGTATTGTGGCAAACATGTCAAGTGATATGTCAATTCCATGTGTTATTTATATACTTCCATTGATACCATTAATCAATGAAGCTATAAGTCATGGAAAAAATCATCTCAATTTTCACATCTTGGGTGGTGCTAATTTTAGAGATGTTTTATTTTATGAACTGTTCACGATTGTTATTAAGAAAAAACATAATATAGATCTCAATATAACTTATGATTCTTCCGGAATTTATAAACAAGTTATGCATGCTAGGTTTATATATGTGCAGGATGAAATGAATTGTATAAGAAAAATGAATATAAAAAGCAATGCATTACATTTGAAATTTTTTCCAGAAATGTCAATTAAATCTACAATATCAATAGAGGATAAAACTCAAATGGTATTTGATGCATTTGCAGATAGATTCAACTTTAAAAGAATATCAGTTGATGGTCTTTATGATCCTGCAAGAAATACATTTTGGGAAGATGTTAAAGTATACTCAATATTATATACATTGGATATGTATGCTAAAGTACAAGAATCAATGAAAGAATTTGCAAAAGAAGTATATCCTATTTATGAAAGCGGAGATAGAGAATTATTTTATAGAAAATGTCTTGAAGCAACAAGAGTTTTAAACCAAGGAAATCTAACTAAAAAACAAAGAATTAAAGCACATAGTATAACAAGATCGTTAGATGTATTGGGACAATTAGATGAGGATTATTGTCACCATCTTGTTAATCAATTTCTATCAAAAGATGAATTTAATGATCTGGAAGAGAATACGAAGGTATTATTAATTGACTAGATATAATAAATATAAAAAACAACTAGCTGACTTGAATGATGGAGAAGAGTGGTGCCCCAAATGTAAAGGTAAGGGAATCATTAACTATCCAGGAATACCTAGATTGTTACGAAAGGGGTTGATTTGTAGTGAGTGTCTTGGAGATGGGAAAATTGACTGGGTTGAAAAAGCAACCGGCAAAAAATCAAAAATCAGATATGGTGTGGGGATTGGGCCGGGAAGATGAATTGATAATTGAAGATGGTGAATTGATTTGTGATAAATGTGATGGAACAGGTGGAATTTCTATCAATGATCAGTTAGCGAAAACATGTCCAAAGTGTTATGGAACTAAAAAAGTTGACTGGATCCAAAATGCAATGGGTGAACAGGCACCCAAATATTTTACTGCTACTTGGGGCAAAGACAATATAACTACAAGTGAATTATATATAAATGACACACCGCTAGATAAATATATCTTGGATATTATGGCAAAGAAAATAGCTAAAGAAGTGGACAAACAGATCTTAGAAAAAATAACTCAAAGTTCATATGGAGGAAACTATTTGTGATAACAGAATCATTTTTAAATTCGTGTTTTTCAATAATTCTTAATAAAACTACACGAATAAAAAAGACGAAAGCTTTATATAGAGATATATTGAATGTATTGCTATTTGCTGAGGGAAGAGAGACATTGGAGATTCCTGTTTCAGTTCAATCAAAACTTGAGTGTTTGAAAAAAATCAATGAGTTGTTACTAACAGATAAAACTCTTGATAATGTTTTGGATAGTATTGCTTTCAGTGAAAAATTCAAACAACATAGAGATTTTCTTGATGTTAAGATAAATGAAGATCTCAAAGATCATGTGTTTCAAGATATTATAAAACAAATTAGATTGAGAAAGAAAATTAATGCATTGTTTGATAATTATGATGAACTCAATAAAGTTCTTGAATCGATTAAAGATGGATCATTTGATTGTATTGATGATCTAGTAGAGGACTATGAAGTTACAATTAAAACTCTTTATTCAAATATGATGGAAAGCAACAGAACAGTTACAATTGAAGCAGCAGCATCATTGGATTTATCTAAAGATGATTTTACTCATGTTGTTGAAATGATTAAAAAGAAATATGACAGATCGAATAAAACTCCATCCGGATTTTCATATTTGGACAATGAAATATTGTGGGGTGGATATGAACCATCAAGATTGTATATATGGGGTGGTGGTTCTGGTGCAGGTAAATCAACACTTCTGAATAATACAATTATAAACTCAGCGATTATGAATCCAGCAATAGTTGTAACAAATGCCCCAGTACCCGTACCAGGAAAAATAAGCAGGGTGTATATTTATATCACTCTTGAGAATACAATTGAAGAAGCACTGATGCGTACATATATGCCATTATTTGATGTAACATCAAAACAAATGCTTCTTCATATAGCACAGGGTGTAAATATTAGACAGAAGTTGTATGATAGATTGATTGAAAATGGTTCAACAATCATTATGAAATATTTTCCAGCAATGTCAGTTAGTGCTCTTGATTTAATGGCAGTTGTTGATGATGCTATTGATGAATATGGCGAAGATTCAATTGCTGGTTTATATATAGATTATCTTGATCTATTAAAGACTGACACCAAATATGATATTTATAGAATGGAACTGGGTCATATAACTTTATCATTAAAAACATTAGCAGTCCAATATAATATCCCAATCATCACAGCAACACAACTTGGACGTTCAGCATATAAAATTAGTGAGTCAAGTAGTTTAAGCGTTGATCAAATATCAGAATCAATCAAAAAAGTTGAACATGCTGATTTTGTTGGGTTATTAGCAAAAGATCCGGTTGTAGAAGGTCTTGTCCACGGAAAGGTTGGAAAGAATAGATCTGGTATAAGTAATATGGCAATTGATTTTAGAGTTGCATTTTCAAGGTTCAAGTTCATTTCTGCATCGGCAGTATCAAATAGATCCAAAGAAGATGCAACGACAAACCCAAAAGCAAAGGGTGATAAATCATGCTTAATGAAACCAATGATTTTTGAGGGGATTGGTGTATGAGAATTAAACTGACTATCAGAGGGTATCATATTTAGAACAAAATATAAATCGTGACTATTATAAGACCCGGTTATTTTATAAATAATTAATTTGGAGGAAAAATAAAATGAGTAGAAAAAAAGTTTCATATTCGAACTTGTTAAAAGAAGCAATTGCTGAATTTGATACATCAAAAACTGTAGATGTTAAAGGACCTATGCTAGACCCGATTCTGAAATGGGACGGACAGGGCGAGCTCCCCATTTATAAAGATGCAGCAAGTATTTTAGAAAGGTATTACTTCAATGAAAATTCTGACAAAGGTGTTGAAGTTGTTGAGTCAGAGTTCAATGAAGATGGTACAGAAGCAAAAACAGCATCAGAAAAAGATGCAGAAGGTGAAGGTACAGAACAAGCAGGCACATCTAAAGTAGCCATCCCAGCTGAAAAGAAAGAGATTGCAAAAGATCTTGCCAAAGAAGCTGAGGAAGTTGAAGTAGATGATGATGAAGAAGAAATTGAGGAAAAAGTTGCTATTAAAAAAGAACAAGATGAAGAAGTTGAAGATGATGAAGATGAAGTCGAAGTCGAAGAATCTAAAAAACTTACCGAAGATCTAGAAAATTCAGTTATTGAAAAATTGATAGCTGAGATGGAAGAAGAAGATGAAGATGAAGATGAAGCAGAGGAAGTTGAAGAATCTGCTGGACCAGAAGAAGATGCACAAGGTGCTGGCACACAACAAGCGGGCACAGGATCAGCTGATGGACAAGTTCCTGATAGAAAAGACGTTGCTGATCAAATGGTAAAACCAAAAAATTACAATGAGCAAGACGAAGAAGCTGCTAAAGTCGACGATGAAGGTGATGAAGAAGAAGATCTTGACGTTGATGAAAAAATCAAGGAAATTGCTGGTGTCGGAGCAGGTCCTGTACCACCTATGGCAGCTAAAGCTAAAAGTGATAACAAAGAAGGTGACGAAGCTGATGCTTATGAAGAAGCATTTAAAATCTTCAAAGAATCAATTGAAGATTCTGACTAATCAGTTTTGATATATTTGAATCTCTGAATTTATGTTGAGTGATAATTATGTAGTTTAGATTGTAGATCAACAAATAAAAATAGAGTTAAATAAGGAGATTTAAATTATGGTAGTTTTTACCTACCTATTAAATGTATCACAGGTTCTGATGGAAGAGTGCAATTCAACAGGGTAGGCTGTGGGGCCATTAAGGTGGCTGTGGGCAGTGATACTGCTATGAAGTGGAAACCAACTGATGGTTATCTGGGGCCTAAAACCTTAGTCAAAGATGGCACCGTTAGCTGGGACATTACGATGCATAAGTATTCCGACCACTAAGATCAAAATATGATGACTAATTAATCCGTTCGATGAATAACTCGATCAAAAAACTATTCCCCCCACAGAAGGTTGAACTAATAGCAACTGGAGGGGGCAAGTAAAAAACTAAACTCAGGAAAGGATTGGAATGAGAAAATTATTAAAAATTGAAGATAAAAATAGCTTTGTCTATTATAAAAATAGAAAAGTCCGAACTCCTGTGACTATAGAAGTTGATAATAAGGAACTAAAATCTCTTATACAATCTTTACGAATGGCTGGCATTCAAAAATATACCATAAGTCCAATTAAAGAAAAGAAAGAAGTATTAGTAAAAGAGGTTATTATTGAGGAACTTGAAGAAGAAAAAGAGGTTATTATTGAGGAACTTGAAGAAGAATCAACTACCATTTTGGGAAAACTGATGAAGAATGGAGATCTTGATAAATGAAGCGAATAACTATTTTTCAGGAGGGATCGTCGCCTATTGCAATTGATGATTCTGATGAGCAAAAAATTGAACAATATACCAGAGAGTTATCCAAATTACTTGAGAGTAATAATGTAGCTATTTTACATACCACTTCAAGCTCAATAATAATCCGACCTAATAAAATCTCTTCAATTGTGGTTTCAGATATGGGACCACCCACTTCTTCTAAACGAGAGTCAAAGGAATATAAACAACGACACCAATTACAAAAACAACCAGAAGAAGCAAAAAAATCGAATGAGAAAGAAGCAATTGAAAATTCAATTACAGACTAAGGAATTGTTATGAATGAACTTGTAAATTTAATACCGTTTGGTATAATTATTTTCTTGATAATTGTTTGTATGGTTTATGCATCAAACTTTTTCAAACATATGAGACATGAACGATATTTAAAGTCGTTTGTTGATTATGCATCTGTGCTTGACTATCATATGCAAAAAGCATATGATATTATTTATAAGGATAGAATTCTTGTTTATTCCTTAGAAGCTATGAGAATAAAAGATTCAGATTTCAATGCTATAATTCAAGATTTTGCTAGACTTGTAATAAAATTTTTGGGACCAACACTACATCAAGAGTTTCTTTATTTATATGGTGATCAAGATACTTTCATGTTTAATATGGTGGAATTTTTTAATACTCGTTATGAAGAAGATGAGGTTAGAAAATCATCAATAAGTGAAATTTCACAAAAAGAGGATTCACCATCGGAGATGGTAAATTATGTGCCAGCAAATTGACCCTATAACAAAACAAATTTTAGATGAGGCTCCTAAACGAACTACTCGTAATACGGTAACTCGTCAAACTAAAATTAAAAAAGCAACAGGTCAATTGGCAAGTGTTGAGGCACGCCAAAAAAATGATCCGTTGTATAAAAGAATGGTTCTTTATCGAGAGAAATACTTTAGATATAGAGCTATGATACACAAAAAGTACTCGCCGAGAGTTAGAAGCAAAGCTAGACGGTAAAGGAGAAAAATCGTTAAATGGCTAATAAAATTACCGACCTATATACTGACTTAAAATCAAGTATAGTTGGTACAAAAACTCAAAAAATAGATGCTGCATTAGATAAAGCGGTAAGTGATATTATTAAATATAAATCGAATAGTGGTAGAAATGGTTATATCGATTTAGTCAAATCTGTTATTGCAAAATCATCTACAGGTATGGGTTTTGGTGTTGGTGGTAGTGGTTTATTTTCTCAAGGACAAACCGGCCCTGCTGCATTTGGACAAGGCACACGTTTAATGAGATATAAAGCATACGAAGCCATCATTTCAAACATCAACTATGCACACAGAGCGTTGCAGGTTCTCGTTGACAACATTCTTTCACCCGATGATATTACAAAAGTGTCGTTAGATGTAAAACCAAAAAAATATCTTCAGGATGAACATCCATCAGAAGCTAAAGTTCAACGTGTAAAAGAAGTTATAAAAGAAATAAAATTAGAAGACAAACTTGATATGATTGTAAAAGGTACATTGTTATATGGGGATTTCTTCTGTGAAATTGCACCACCAAAAATTGCACTTACAAGCAAATCAATAATTAGTGAGGGTGTAAATTATCGTCAATATATAAATGATCAAATAAAAGACGGTGTTAAAGAAGTTTGGATTGAAACATATAAAAAAGATCGTAAGGAAAGAAGCATAAAAGTTTCATTGGATTATTCATCTTATATGGAAGAAGCCAGTGCTCCTACTCCAAAAAGTAAAGCAGATAAACGTAAAAAGTTAGCAAATCTAACACTTGTATTTCACACACCCAATTTAGTAATTAAACTTCAAAGTTCATTGTTTCCTATATGTTTTGGTTATTTAGTTTTCCCACAAATAAGAGGAATGAGTATTGCAGGTTCAACACTTGAAGATGAAGCAGTTAATAATATCTGTGCTAATATTTTAAAAAGTCTTGAAAAGAAAATACCTCAAATGGCAGAGTATAAAGATAATAATGAGATGTCAGATATTATTAAATTTATGATTAAACAAACTAATCCAAGTCAAGCATTAGAAATCAGATATGTGCCGTCTGATAGAATGACACATTTCTTATTGCCTTCAACTAAGTATTATCCATATGGCGAATCGATGTATGATGCTTCACAATATACAGCTAAAGTTTTGATGGCACTTGAAACTGCTCTTGCAGTTCAAAGGTTATCAAGATCTACAGAAAAAAGAAAAATTGCTATTGAGATTGGTTTGCCAAGAGATGCAAAGAAAGCTATAGAGGCCATGAAAGAAGAGTTCCGTAAAAGGAAAGTTAGTCTTGATAGTTTTGGTACAGTTGATACGATTCCAAGTATGATAACAACATTTGAAGATGTATATATTCCACAAAAAGATGGTAAACCATTTGTTGATATTTCTACATTCAATGAAGGTAATGTAGATGTAAGAAGTAAAGTTGATGAGCTAAAGTTCATGAGAGATCAACTTACTGCAACATGGGGTGTTCCACCAAGTTTTATTGGGATTGAAGAAAATCTATCTAATAAATCTGCTCTAAGTGAAGAAAATATTTTATTTGCTAGAACAGTAATTGGATATCAAAAACATCTAAGTCATCGTTTAACAGATTTAGTTAGTAAAGTTTTTGATATGATAGATCCTGAAAATGCATTAATAATACTAGACAATGTTGATATTCATCTGCCTACTCCAAAGTCATTACAATATGAAAGAGAAGCTCGATATATGAATGAGCTTGTTGGATTGATTGAAAGTCTAGAAAGAATTGGTATCCCAAAAGATTATTCTAAGAAAAAATATCTTTCTAACTTTGATTGGGAAGAGATTAAAAAATACGAAATTGATGATAAAGTTGAAAAAACCTTAGACCCAACAAAGAAAACCGATGATGGTATGGATATGTCCGGCGGTGGATTTGGTGGAGGTAGTTCATTCTAATGGAGGACAAAATAAATGAGTCTTAATAATATACTGGATAAATTACAAGATTTATTAAATAATAAGCTCACCGATTTAAATCCAGTAAAATTAGATGAGTTCGGACCGGGATTTACAAATCAATACCCTCAAACCACCAGTTCATTTTCAACATTTGATGCCGATGATGAGGTTGATGTACCAGATGTTTCTTCTGTAGATGTCCCATATACAACAAGCAGAGCTATTCCTGTACCAAAAGGAAAGAAAGGTGGTAGTAATTATCTTCCGTTTGAAAGTGCAGCAATAAGAGCCATTAAAGAAGCAGAGGTAGAAAAAGAAAAAGAAGTTGAAAAAGAAGTTGAAGTTGATAACACACCGACTGAACCAGACATCCCAGAAGATGATACAGTGGACCAACGAAACATGGACCAAGATATGGGTGGTATGAATCAGGACATGAATCTGGGTATGGGTATTGGTGGTGAAGAAGAAGAGAAAAAATCCGCTGGTGAACTTGGAAGAATATATGAGTTAAAGAAAATATATGCAAGACTTACAGCAATTGAAATATATCTAGCAAGTGAGTCATCAAAAGAGCTTCTCCAAGTTAGAGGATATGTATCACAAAGCATTGAGTTATTTGAAGTTATATCAGCAAACTTTGATTCATATACAGAGAAATTAGATGAGATCATTATTATGTTTTATAAATTTTTATTGGAAGTATATGCCAATGTAAAAGATTATTATAAAAAAGAAGCAGCAAGTTCAGGAGATAAATAAAATGAGTTCATTAATTATTGAGCAATGTATATTACTATCTGAGGCACAGATGGTTAAACAAACACCAACCAAAGCTATCTTCAGATGTCCAATACAAACAGTTGATGAAGTAAATCAAAATAATAGAATGTATCCTTCCGCTGTTTTATCAGAAGGGATGAGTAATTGTGATAGCAGAATGAAGCGAAGAGCATTTTATTCCGAACTTGATCATCCCCTGCCAAGTGGAAATGATTCTATTGATGGAATAAGACAAACAACTGTTTCTCTTGAAAAAGTATCTCATATCATTCGTGATTATGAGTTTAAAAATAATACACTAGTTGCTGAAATGGAAACAACCAGCACTCCAAATGGCGGTATTTTATTGGGGTTGCTTAAAGATAGAACTGGTGTTGGTTTTAGTATGAGGGGTTTAGCTGAATTAGAACGATTACAAGATCATAATGTTGTAAAATCTCCATTAACAATTATAGCATTTGACGCTGTTTCTGCACCTTCACATAAATCAGCAGTTGTTGATTTTAATGAAATGAAATTCGAGCAAAAAATGATAGTTGAAAGTAGAGCAGGTATGGTATGTCTCAACGGCAGATGTTTTGTACCTGATTATTTTGATAAATTAGTTGAAACAAAAGTAATCCAATTCTTTGATAGGTGGGTATAACTCGTGTCTAAATTGCTGGATAACTACTTATATATAATTCAAGAAGATGTAACAAGGTTAGATGAATTTATTGTCTTGCCTACTGTAGCATTACTTAGCGCAATCTACAAACGATATTTATCTAAAGCAGCAAAAGCATGTCGAGGAAAAAAATCATTTGAAAGACGCCTATGTGTTGTCAGTTATAAATTGATGGGAAGAAAATCTCAAATATTAAAAGTAAAACAATCAATTGGATCTTGTTCACAAGAAAAAAATCCTGATAGATGTGTAGAAAAAATGAATAATCAGGTTAAAAAGTATAATGGAGATATGACAAAACTATCAAACCAATTCAAAAGTATTAAAGCAAAAGGGGAAAATAAATGATAGTTGATGATTACCTTACCCATCTTTATATTAAACATGATTTCAAGGGTGGTCCGCTATCAGTTAGTGAATTTCACAATGCAATCAACTTTACATTCACTAACTATACAATGGAGTTAGAAAAGATATCTAAAGACTGTTTAGATTTAGCAGAAAAAGCAAAATCTGTGTGTATGATTAAAGCTAAAATACACGCCAAACAGGAACAACTCAATACATTAAAAGAACTTAAAACAATTGCAGGAAAAAATAACTCATTGAACAAGACAATTAAAGAAGTTATAAACGACTTGCATATGTTCAATAGCAAATTAAAATAAAGGAGCAGTTCTGTGAAAATTGAAAATTCAAATAACACAACGCACACGAAAGAATTGTTGCCACAAATAGTAGAGAGAATTTTTTCTATTTGTAGGACAGACCCCAATTTTCATTTAAAAGATGAAATGGAAATAATTGGAAACAAAATTGAATCTGTAAATCAGAAAATAACCAAACAAAATCAGTTGTTAGAACAATCCGATATACTAAAGAAAGATATAATACAGCGAATAGAAATCATTGACAATGAAAACAATAATAAACAATCTGAATTATTAGAATTGCTTGGGAGCGAATTATGATTATAGAAGAAACCAGAATTCCAAACGTAACAGAAGAAAATATTGTAGAATCAAAAATGATCTTATCTGAAAACATAATTCAAAATGTATACCCTCTGTTTAATGAAATATATACCAATCAAATTGAAGGTATAGATGAATTAAAGAAACAACTTGATATAGACAAAGCAAAAGTTTTGGAACAAAAAAATGAGTTACAAGAATTAGTTGATGTCTATAAACAAAAAAAGAAAGTAGCTAAACTTTTATCTCGTATTGAAAAGTTAATAACATCAGGGTTAGTTTATGATGGAGCTTTGAAGCATGAGACGATTATTCTTCTAAAAATATCTAATAAATTGGCAGATGAAAAACTAGATTATCACCTCCGAGAAACTTTGCAGACAATGACCAAAAGATTTTCACGATAAGAATTAAACTCAACTGTGAGTTTGATTCTTACCCACCTTTATTACCCAAGATAATAACTAACATCCATTTTTAATTAGAACATAATTTAAATGCCCGTTATACAACCACATGTGCGTAATTGTATTAAAATATTAATTATTACGTAATAAACTAAGGAGGTAATTACCTATGAAAGAGTTGCTTCAAGAAGTCTATGCGACTACCAAAAAACTCAGTGGTGTTGATCCTTCCAAACCTGGGAATCTGAAAGCAGTATTAGTCGATGATGCTGCATTTGATTGCTACGTTACTGGATTAGCTGAGTCAATTGAAAACAAAAAAGATAGAGCTGCATTTGTACAGCTAGCAGAAAACACAAGAATTAACCTATTGGAAAATTCAATGTTTCAGATCAATCCGTATGAAACACTGACTCTACCTATTCTTCGCGTTTTCTATCCCAAACTTGTTGCTAAAGAAGCTGTAACAGTTTCACCTATGGACAAACCAGAATCAGTTAAAGCGTTCATCAAAGCAACATTTGCACCTTCAAACAGTAGCACTCAATATGATGCCCCTGTTACATCAACTGATATTTCTCAGGGTGCCGCAGTTGGAACACCTGTTTCTGCCTCAATGGCCGTACCAAGTACTGCATATCCTGTTCTTAATGTTATTGGACTGACAAGTGCACAGGCACATCTTGAAAGAGATTTCGAGATTACTGGAGTTTCTCTTGACGGTACAGCATGGGTGAGTGTATCCATCGTACCAGCTGTTGAAGGTCACTTCTCAGCAAGTGTAACTTCTCCAGGTGCTGATGTTATTTCTGGTAAAGTTGATTATCTGAATGGTACAGTAGACATTTCCAGCACAACTGGAACAGTTCTGTTTGCTCGCTATACTGTAACAACTTCTCTAGAAGAAAACAGAATTAATCCTGCTATCACTCTTAATGTAGACAAAATTCGTCTATATGCAAGAGATAGACAGATCAGTGCAAACTGGACAATCAACATGGAACAAGATATGAGAGCTCTGTTTGATGTTTCTATGCAAGCAGAAATCGTAAATATTCTTGGTCAGCAAGTTGCTCTAGACATTGATAGAGAAATCATCAATGCACTTCTAACTGCTAATACTCGACTGAATGCCTCTTCACATCAAAAGACATTCAATAGAACCCCGCCAACAACATATACATGGGGAACTAAATATTGGCATGAAAACATCATTGTTCCACTGAATGAATTATCAGGACAGATCTACACAGATACAAACATCGAAGCAGGTAACACCATTCTGGCTAACCCACTAGATGTTGCAATCCTTGAAGATCTACAAACATTTAACTACACAGGTACTTCTTCAGTTGATGGTGACCTTGGTTACCGTTCAGCTACTGTAGCTGGTGGAAAATGGAAAGTTCTGACTTCAGCAGTAGTTCCACAAGGAACAATGTTGATGGTCTACAAACCAGTAGAAGAACTGAAAGCTGTTTACTTCTACTCTCCTTATGTCCCAGCTGTGTTGCATCCGTATCCTTTGGGTTACACACCTTCTCTAACAATTCTAAGTCGTTATGCGACAGCACTTGTTAGACAAGCTGGTATTGCTTCACTTACAATCGGTACATAATAGACCTGTTGTTTAT
>Ga0307380_10008428_pt1 | contig 13215 bp, 9 predicted proteins | sample UN3MG_FD_202239 | JGI IMG/M metagenome (GOLD analysis project Ga0307380, IMG submission 202239) | Soil microbial communities from Risofladan, Vaasa, Finland - UN-3 | ecosystem: Environmental > Terrestrial > Soil > Coastal area > Acid sulfate soil | place: Finland: Risofladan, Vaasa | collected... | reverse complement strand
CCATTGGAACTCCCGCGGTAGAACCCCTTACCCTCCTGCTCGATTCACCCGATCCGCAGATCCGCAAGCGCGCCGTTCTCATCCTGGGTCAGATCGGTGACCAGAGCGCCGTCCCCGCGCTCCGAAGCGCGCTGCGCGATCCTGACCTGGACATCGGCCGCCGGGCCGCCTACGCCCTTGGCCGAACCCGGGACCCGAGTGCTGTTGCTTCGCTTATGGGAGTCCTGGAGGGAGAGGATCCAGAAGGTCGGGAAAATGCAGCCCGCGCCCTCGCCCGAATCGGCGCGCCTTCGCTTGATCCTCTAATCGAGGCGCTAGCTCACCAGAATCCGGCTGTTCGCGAGCGAGCCACCTGGGCGCTGGGCGAAATCCGCGATCCACGCGCCGTGCCTGCTCTGCTTACAGCTCTTGCCGATCCCGAGGCCCAGGTCCGCTCCGCTGCCACCAGCGCCCTCAGCTATGCCACGGAGCCGCCCGCAGTGGAGGCGCTTATCCGCACTCTCGAGGATCCGGCGCCAGAGGTCCGCGAGAGCGCCGCCGCTTCCCTCGCTTTGATCAAGGACAAGAGATCGGTCGGCCCCCTCATCCTGCTGCTTCAGGATGACGAGCCCAGCGTCCGCGGGATGGCCGCAGGCGCGCTAGGGCAGATCGGCGACGCGGCCGCCGTGGAGCCACTCATTGACGCCCTCGACGACCCGTCCTCCGATGTTCGCAGATATACGGCCGGCGCCTTAGGCGCCATCAAGGACCCCCGCGCTGTGCCAGCTCTCACCAAACGGCTCGCGGATGAGGAGCCAAATGTAGGCGAAGTCGCCAAGTGGGCCCTCGACGAGATTAGCCGCCGGGAGCTAGGCCTCCGACTGCCCTGACTGTGCCCGCGAGCGCGGAGAGCTGCAGAGGCAGCCGCCCTAGCCCCAACGCTGTTCGATTGGCGCCGGAGGTGGCATCTCTGCCCATTCCTGGATAGGAGGTTACACACCATGCCGCGTTCACCCACCGCCTTGCCCCCATTGGCATGGCAGGCGCTCCCCAGCTCGCCTCCTGCCGTCCACGAACCGTTTGCTGACTAGGCCACGGAGGGTGACATGAGCGGCGCATCCAATCCTGTGCGTCTGTTCAAAAGCAGACTCCGCCAGCTCGCACGCAAGAGGCGCGAGGCTGACTACGCCTGGGTCCCTCCTGCGCATTTGACCAGCCGGGCGCCTCCGCCGCCCGAGGCGCTAAACAGAGACGTCAATGAGGACGCGCGCGAGTTCGCCTTCGCGCTCCAGGGCGCCGTCCGGGTGATCATCCCGCCGGCATTGAGCTTCGCGATGACCCCCGGCCGGTTGCTGCTGATGGGCCGAGGCGTCGAGCACTACGAAGCTCCCGTGTCGCCAGATCGGGCCTATCGGGCATGCTGGTTTCCCATCTCTGGCGCCCTCGCCCGGGTCGATCACACCGCCTACAGCCCTGGACGGGGCTGGCGCAAGGGCCCCGGGATCGCTCTGGTCGGCCGCACCGACGTCGAGAACATAGCGATCGCGATTGCCTGTGAGTTGGCAAACCGGGATACCGGGTGGGTCGAGGCTGCTTCTGGACTGCTGGACTACCTGAGCTTCATCCTAATCAGGCGCCTTCATCGGGGCAATGTGCTCCGGCTTCCGCAGTCTGAGTCACCCACCATCTCGACAGATCCCCGCATCTGGCGCGCGATCCAGGACGCGCTGCGATACTGCGACGACAATTTCCATCATCCGCTGCGGCTGGAACAGGTGGCCGCCGCGGTTGGGTACAGCCCAAGCCATTTGAGCCGGCTTTTCTCTTCCTACCTGGGTCACTCTTTCCAGGACCATGTGAGGGACCTCCGCGTCCACGCCGCGAAACAGCTTCTGGAGTCCTCGGAGCTGGCTATCGGTGAGATCTCCCGGTCGCTAGGCTATGCTGAGGTGTCCTATTTCAGCCACGCCTTCACCCGGGCCACCGGCGTCTCGCCCCGGGCCTACCGCAGCACTCGCCCGGCCAGCTAGCCTGGCGGCTACAGCAATAAATAACAAGTTCCCGTCACGGATTCGCATGGACTCTCCCCCGCCGCTCTGGTAGGCTTTCATCGAGGCGCAGGGGCATTTCCGCTCGGCGCCGCTAAGGAAAGGAGGTGATGTCGACAGGGCGAGTTGACAAGAAACGCTGTATTGGTGCTCCGTGGTTTGTGTGATCGGACTGCTCATGAGGAGGCAATGAGCATTATGCGACGATTGAAGGGCTTTACGCTGATTGAGTTATTGGTGGTCATCGCGATTATCGGAATCCTCGCCGCGATGGTGTTTCCGGTTTTCGCGCGGGCACGGGAGTCTGCCCGCAAGGCCGTCTGCCTGTCCAATGTCAAGAATATCGCGCTCGCTGTCCAGATGTACCTCGCGGACAATAACGACACGCTCCCGCCGCTGGAAACGCGGCAGGAGGTCGGCGACTACTTTGACGCCAACCCGGGAGGTGACGACAGGGACCCTGACTCGAACCTCCTGGGCAGCCACTGCGCCCGGTGCACGGAGGGCAATCCCTATCTTCGCTGGCCGGTGGTTTTCGACGAGTATGTGAAGAACCGTGACGTTTGGTCCTGCCCCAGCGCCAAGATGACCGGTGGTGCAGGCTTCATCGTCGGGGATCCGGACTGGCTGACCTACTTCAAGGCCTCACAGGGCCAGTGGGGCAAGGATGCACCCTCACCCTTCGAGATGGTCGGGCCTTGCGTGCACCCCTTCCCCGCAGGCTGGGGAGGCGAAGTGACGGACTCGATCAAGCAGGGACGAATAGCCATGGCCACGTACGGTGTTATCGGCCCCACGGCCAACAAAGTCTTCGCGCAGAGCATCGCGACCCAGGACGCCTACGGTCTGAAGCTCGTCAAGGTTCAGGACCCCGTCAGGTATCCCATCTGCGGGGACGGCAGCAACCAGACCAACGACATGAGCGTCGGCATGACCGCCTATCCGGACCTCTGCAACCCGGAGTGCGCCGGCGACCTGCCGTTCTGCGATCCGTGGGTTGACTGGGAGGAGTGCACCTGGGCGGTAGACTGCGGGCTCTACAACTTCGCGCCACAGAATGGCAGCTTCTACCGGAACCGAGAGCTGCTCAAGCCCTACACCCGCCACCTCGGCGGCGTCAACCTCGGCTTCCTCGATGGGCACGCGAGCTGGATCAACAGCCAGTCCCTCATCAACAAGGTAGCCGAGGGGGACATCGAACTGGACTCCGAGGGCCCGAACAGCCAGTGCTGCTACGGCGCACAGTGCGAGCCTGACACCTACAACAACTTCCTCTTCTAGTCGAGGGCTATCTCTCTGTAGCCTCATCGTAAGAGAAGGCGACAACCAAGGCGGGGCGCCGGCCGGCGCCCCGCCTTCTTTCGCGTGTCTGAGCAAGACGCCCCCGGCGGGCGTTCGAGCGAGGTTAGTGGGGGTACTGGTCGCTCGGCACGAGGGTGTAGATGCGCTCGCGGGCCATGAGGCCGTCGAGGAGGTCCTGCGGATACTCCTTGCCGCCCGCGCTGACGGTATCGAGGCCGAGCTTGGACCATTCGGGGCCGGCGGTGACCCAGGCCTCGTGCTGGAGGTGGGCACCGCCGCTGGTGTCGGTGATGAACCAGCCGTAGTCGCGGAGGGCGACGGCGAGGAGGCGGGCGTAGGGCTTCATGTGTTCGATCTCGGGGGGGAAGGCCGCAATCCACTCGTCGATCTGCTCGTCGGTGACGTCGAGGGCGAAGCGCATTCCCTCGGGGATGCCCTCGGGGCGGCCCGGGTGCTCCAGCTTGGTGGCCGGGGGGACGAAGCGCCCGCCGTCGGTGTTGCGGATGGGCATGGAGAGGGCGTGGCGGATGGCAGCCTGGCTCACCTCCTCGGGCCGGACGAGCATGGCGAGGTACTGGACGCCGATGCCGCGGGAGGGGGCGAAGCCGTCCTCCTTGGTGCGGTAGTCGCCGTCAACGAGGTTGGCGTTGGAGGCGTGGAAGACGCCGTCGCGGAACTCCACCTGCCAGGCGTTCCATTCCCGGCCGGTCTCGGGGTCGAGGAGGATGATCTGCCCGTCGGTGCCGGGGGCGGGCTGCCAGTCGGGGTTCCAGGGGATCGTCTTTCCGTTGAGGTTGCCGTGGCGGCTCTGGACAGGGTACTCGCCGGCTGCGCCGGAGGTGTAGTAGACGGGATAGGTGTAGGCCCAGAAGTTGAGGTTGAAGTTGCCGGGGCGCGAGCTGGGAGCGTCGTTCCAGAGGCGGTCGCGGTAGAGGTCGGACTGGGGGTGGCGCGGGAGGCCCTTTACGGAGACGTTCCACGGCGCCTGCGGGCCGTATGGGCGCACGTATTCCACCGTTCTCCTCCCCTCTTCCGTCGTATCGTTCGGTCTTGCAGCAGCGGTCGCGCGACAGCCCGGCGCGGAGCCCACGAGCAGGGCAATACCGAGCCAGGCGGCGAGCGAGGTAGCGGCGGGAGCAGCGAGCGGCGTCGGCCTCGGTCTTGAAGACATCAGCGGCGCCGACGATGAAGTCAGTGCGAGCGGACTTGCCGGGCTGGAGGGTGTGGCGGAAGTGGAGGGCGGCGCCGACGGGCTCGCGGCTGGAGACCATGCCGGAACAGCGGCCGCGCTCCAGGGCGATGGGGTTGGCGAGGGTGCGGTACTGACCGGTGAAGGCGTTGAGGTTGGCGTCCCAGGAGGCGGGTTCGCGGGAGCTGAGGAGGACGGCTCTGTAGTAGGGGTTGGGGAGGCCCATGGCGACCTTGCGGGCGGCGACGCCGTGGGCGCGCTTCAGGGGGAGGCTGTGGAGGTAGGAGGCGTGGCCGTAGAGGCCGACGTCGGTCTGGAGGGAGAGCTCAGCGAAGGCGAAGAGGGAGAGCCGGCGGGGCTTCGCGCCGGGGTTCGTCACGCTTACGGTCCAGATTTCGATGGGGTCGTTGGAGGCTGGAACGAAGAGGCGCCAGGTGACCTCGATGCCGTCGGTGAGGTTGGTGATGATGGTGTACCCCGCGCCGTGACGGGCCTCGAAGCGGTCGGGCTCGCGGCAGGTCGGGTAGTAGCCGACGTTCCAGAACTCGCCGGTGTCGTCGTCGCGGAGGTAGAGGAGGCGGGTGTTGTGCTGAAAGGCCGGCTCGTAGCCGCCCTCGACGATGTCGGTGTAGACACCGCTGGGGTCGCCGAAGCGCGAGAAGCCCGCGCCGCACTGATTCACGACGGCGAAGTAGCGGTCGTTGAAGAGGAAGTTCTCCTGGGACTTCGTGGTCGCCGGGGTGGTGACGACGTATTCCCCGGTGTCGTACTCCATGCGGCCGAATCGTTCCACTCGCAAACCTCCAGAGCCGCCGCGCAGGGATCGCGCCGATCCGTGCTGCGTTAGGACGCGCGTGCGGTGTGAAAGTGGCGCTTGACCAGGTCGTAGGCCAGCTTGGGTCGGCGGTACTCGTCCACAAGGCCCTTGTTGTTGAAGGAGCGCGGACGGCAGAGGGCGCGGTAGGTCTGCTCGGAGGAGCGGATGTCGCAGAGCTGCCAGACGCCGACGCCGCACCAGCGGTCGCTATCGAAGAGCAGGTGGCGGAGGGACCGGTCGAGGAGCTCGGCCTGGTACTGCTCGCTCCAGTGGCGGGCGTTCCAGTCGCGCCAGCCCCAGATGGCTCCGGCTCCGATCTCGGCCATCATCAGGGGCTTGTCGGCGAAGCCGCGGGAGTCGATGGTGCGAGCGACCTCGTCCAGGATGGCGGGGATCTCCTCGGCCGTGCCCTCGTACCAGCCCGGATAGGCGTCCACGGCGACGACGTCCACGAGGTCGAGGCAGCCGTCGGTCTCGGGGCAGGTGCAGGTGTAGCTTAGTAAGCGTGATGGGTCGAGGCGGCGGAGCTCGTTCAGGAGGGCCTGGTAGCCGGGGCGACAGGCCGGGTCGTCGCTGCGGCTTTCGTTGAGTACGCCGTAGATGATGACCGAGGGGTGGGTGCAGGCGACGTCCACCATCTCGCGCAGGTTCGTCATCTGGGCCTGCATGAAGCGCTCGTCGGTGAGGTGCTTGGCGGTGTTCTGCCAGCCGAGGACCTCGCTCCAGACGAGGAACCCCATCTCGTCGCAGAGGTCGAGCCAGCGGACGTCCTGGGGGTAGTGGGAGCCGCGGACGAAGTTGCAGCCGAGGTCGTGGACGAGCTGGGCGTCGGCGACAAGGAGCGCGTCGGGGAGGCCATGGCCGATCTGCACGTGGGATTCGTGGCGGTTGACGCCGATGAGGCGAATGGGCTGTCCGTTGAGGAGGAGGCGCTGTCCGTCCACCGCCACCTGGCGGATGCCGACGCGCTTGCGCAGGTCGTCGTCGCCGAGGCGGACGTGGAGCAGATGGAGGTTGGGCTCCTCGGGCGACCAGAGGGCGGCTCCGGGAAACTCCAGGGTACGCGCGATCTCCGCGGGGCCGGGGTCGAGCGTCACCGACTCCTGGAGCACCACCTGTCCATCGAAAGTGACCACGAGAGGGGCTTCGATCTTCCGGGCGGCGGCGCAGCGGATGGTCAGGGAGAGCCTGCGCACGTCGAGGTCTTCGGTGGCGACGCGGAGGCCGTCGATCCATACGGGCCCGAGTCCTTGCAGCTCGACGCCGCGGGCGAGGCCGCCGTAATGGTACCAGTCGTAGTAGTCGAGGTGGAGGGGACAACGGTCGTGATCAAAGCGGTTGTCCACGAGGACGGTGATCTCGATCTCATCTTCGGCGGGCCTGTCGAAGTCGAAGGAGAAGCGGGTGAAGCCGCCGATGTGGTCGCCGAGCGCGCGACCGTTTACGAACACCCGGCACCAGTGGTGGACGGCGTCGAAGACAAGGCGCTGACGGGCCCCGCCGGCGGCAGGGACGTGCAGCCGGTAGGCGGCAAGGCCGCGCTTGCCGGCATAGGCCGGACTCGCGTCGAAACAGCCGGGCGTGGCCATGACGTCGTTGAACCGGATGGCTGAGACATCCACATCGTCCGGCTCCACCTCGCCCAGAAACGCGAAGTCCCACATACCTCGTAGGTCGGTTACCGCTCTCAAGTCATGCTCACGAAATCGTCGAGCCATAGGATCTCCCTCCGGAAGATGCGCTCACATGATACGCTTGAAGAGCCTCAGGTTCCGTAGTGTACCGAAACTAATCCGTGACCGCAACAAACCCAGGAATCGGCTGGGTTTCTGCCCTCCTGGCCTGGGGTTGACTTCCGGCTCGGTCTGCGGCATCCTTTCGCCATGTTTTGGCACCTGATTCTGGTTCTATTCTCCCCTGTCTACCTGATGTTTGCCCTGGTGTTTCGGGATGACCGCGCCCGACTGGTCGTGGCTCTGTATCAGCAGGTCCTGGTACTGCAGCGACAGCTGGGGAAGCGGCCTTCGCTGATGAAGAGCGAGCGGGTGGCCCTGGTGCTGTCGGGGCTGTTGCTGGGCAAGAAGAAGCTGGCACAGGCGCTGTTGATTGTGAAGCCCGAGACGCTGGTAGGCTGGCATCGTGCGATCGTGCGGCGCCACTGGAGGCTTTTGTCCAGGAAGAAGCCAGGCCGTCCCCCGGAGATCACCCCAGAGATGGAGCAGTTGGTGCTGCGGATCGCCCGGGAGAACCCGTGGATGGGATATGGCAAGATCGCCGGAGAGATGGTGTGTCCAGACAAGCCGTGCTCGGCTTACCGGTGGAAGTCCGGTCTCGGTAAGGGCCCAGCCGCCGAGTAGCTGAGCGGCGGCGCCGGCCGTAAGGGCGGCGTCGAAGCCCGCTGACAAAGGCCTCTGTAAGGAGGGCGAGCAAGCCTGCAGTCCGTAGCGTAACGCGAAGCCTGCCGCGCCGTTAGGCGAAGAGGACAAGGGGGAGCCGAGTCCGGCATCTCAGGGCGAAGGCCACGGACGCGGGGAAGAGCTGGGAAGCACCCGTCAAGAACCCCCCGGCGTAGAGGGCGCGGAATGCAGGGACAGTCGGGCACGGAACTGGAGAGACCCTCTCGGGAAGGGCGAGAGCCGCCCGGGAGGGAGTCGGAGCGGGGCATAGTACCGTTCGAGCCTGCGGACAACAGAACCGGAGGCGAGGGAAGGCCCCGCAGCTGAGCGACGCAAGGAAAGGAGTGCCGTGGGTGAGTGTCCCAGTGACTAACCGACCCGAAAACAAAACGACCGTACTCCAATCCAAGCTGTACCAAGCCGCGGTAGGCAACAGGGCTCGCCGCTTTCACGCGCTCCATGACAAGCTGTATCTGCCGTATGTCATGCGGCAGGCGTGGGAGCTGGTGAAGCGGAACCGGGGCGCTGGCGGCATCGACGGTCAGACGTTGGCCGACATCGAAGCCTATGGCGTGGAGCGGTTCCTCGACGAGACGGCGCAAGCCGTGCGAGAGCAGACGTACCGTCCGGTGCCGGTGCGACGGGTGCACATCCCTAAGCGGGATGGAAGCACGCGGCCGCTCGGCATCCCGACCGTGCGCGACCGGGTGGTGCAGGCCGCCGCCAAGCTGATCCTGGAGCCGATCTTCGAGGCGGATTTCGAGGGGTGTTCCTTCGGATTCCGGCCGGGGAGAGGACCCCAGGAGGCGTTGGAGGCTGTCCTCCAGCAGGCGCGCAAAGGCTTCCGCTGGGTGGTAGACGCCGACATCGAGCAGTTCTTTGATCGACTCGATCATGGAGTGCTGATGGAGGCACTGCGACGCCGCATCGGTGATGGTGCGATGCTGCGGCTGATCTGGCGGTGGCTCAGGGCGGGCTACCTCTGGGAGGGTAAGCGACACGATACCGACCAGGGCAGTCCACAGGGCGGGGTGCTCTCTCCCCTGTTGGCAAACGTCTACCTGCATGCCTTCGACCAGGCAGCACGCCAGCAGAAGGCGTTCCTTGGGAAGCTGACCCGCTATGCGGATGACTTTGTCATCCAATGCGGCTCAGAAGAGCAGGCACGCCGGGCACTGGCGTGGGCGACGGCGCAGTTGGCTGCACTGAAGCTGCGCCTGCACCCAACCAAGACGCGGATCGTGAACGACCGGGAAGAGGGATTCGACTTCCTGGGGTTCCATCACCGCCGCGTCGTGCTGCAGTCGCACAGTCGGAAGGCAGGTGGTAGAGAGTCGAAGGGAGTGCTACGCTGGCCGAGCCGGAAGGCGCAAGCGAACTTCCGGGAGCGGATACGCCAAGGCGTAGGACCTCCGGGGCGCCTGCGGGCGCACTGGTCTGAGGTCGTGAAGTGGCTGCGGGGATATCTCACGGGCTGGTGTCAGTACTACCGGCACGGCGAGAGCTGGGTCGTGTTCGCGAAGCTGGATCGATACGTGCGCGAACGCGTCGCCCGTACTGCCGCCCGCGCCCAGCCAAGAGGGAAGAAGCGGCGTCCTCGCCACTGGATCGAGTATTCCCGGTGGGTGGAGGATAGACGCGAGTTCCCTCGACTGGTGGACCTCCAGAAGAGTGCGTCCCGGGACTACCGAGGTCAGGTGAATGCTCAGTGGAGAGCCGTGTGAGGGAGAACCTCACGCACGGTTCGGAGAGGGGCCGCTGGAAACACGGTCCAGCGCACTTGGATGCTGTGCGCCAGCGGCCTACTCTACCGGAAGTACTATCGGGCGTTTGGGTTGGAGGGGGTGCTGGCCAAGATTGGCGCCGTGATCGGGAGGTAACAAAGCCAGCGGGTTGCGCCCCGCAGAGACTGACCTGATTTCGCCTGCGGTTGGGCTGCTACACAGCCCGCGCCGCCCCCACTTGACGCACCTCGACAAAGCGTTGAGTCTCGGCTGATTCCTTGGCGGCGAGGCAGGCGTAGATGCTCTGGATGCCGGCCAAAATGGGGGCTTTGGATTCGGCTTTGCCGCGGACGACGTCGATGAAGTTGTAGGCGAGTTCGAGATCGCCGCCGAAGTGGCTCATGCCCTCGCCCGCCTGGACCGTATCGGTGAATGGGGAATGGTGGTGGACGAGCTTGAGTTGGTTGCGGTACCAGTCGAAGCTGAGGGTGCCGTGATAGCCGCTGACGGTGGCGCCGCGGGCGGCCGCGTCGCGGCGGGAGTAGAAGACCTGGGTGTAGACGCCCTTGGCGCCGGAGGCGAACTCGACCAGCGCGCTGGAGGAGTCTTCATTCATGCCGGTTTCGGGCGTACCGATGTCGACGCCGAAGACACACGGGTGGTCCTTGAACGTCTCGGTGGAGAGGTTGTGGGCGCGGTTCTTCGGGCTCTCCAGGCAGGTGTCGCTTTCGTCGCATTGAGAACAGACGAGGCCGGCGGGCTTGTCGCCGGCGAAGACGCGTCCCCGGGAGGCCATGGCGGCAACTCGCACGATGGGCGATGACAGCAGATACATCAGGTAATCGAAGTCGTGGGTCGCCTTCTGGATGAAGAGGCCCTGGGTCACGTCGTAGTTGCGGTAGGCGGCGTCGAAGTAGCAGTGCCCGTAGGGGACGTAGTTGACGGCCAGGACGTGCTCGGGGGTGCCGACGGCGGCGTCATCGAGGTAACGGCGAGCCAGCTCGCACAGCGGGGAGACGCGGAGGGGAAAGCTGACGACGACCTGGCACCGGGTGTTCTCGAAGGCCTGCTCGAGTTGGAGGGCCTGTTCGAGCGAGGTCGCGACCGGCTTCTCCAGGAAGAGGGGGAGGTCGTACCTCGATGCTTCTATGGCGTACGGGGTGTGGAGGTTGCATCTGGTGCCGATGACAAGGGCATCGAGCTTCGCCTTCCGGACCATGTCGTCGAGGGTGGAGTAGAAGGCGACGCCGTCGCGGTCCTGCTGCGCCAGGCGCGACCGCGCGCCGTCTTCATCGGGGTCTACGATAGCAACGACGTGGATATCGGGCGCGACCTCCCGCATGGGGTCATTGATGAGATTGCTGACGCGCCCTCCGAAGCCGATGACTCCCAGCATGATGCCGCTCATTCGAAGCCTCCAGGTGCAAGACTCAAGTCTGTAGGGATCGTAGTTCTGTGTGGAGGCTGTGACGCCTTGCAGCGGAGCGGCAGTTTCCCGTAGGGATCAGAGGCACCAAATGGCTTTGACGGCGAGCCGGGAGACCCATTCGTCGGCGTTGGGGTCGCCGACGACGATGAGCATGTCCGTGCCTTTCCGCACCCTCTGGCGGTAGGAGGCGTAGAAGTTCGTGTCCCCACTGCTCTGGACCAGGCGGGCGCTCACACCCCGCTCGTCCGTGATGTCATAGGTGGCCGTGAGGACGAGCTGATGCTCGACTTCAGGAGCTATCACGTTCCCATCGTCGTCGAGGTCGGCGGCGTAGGCCCGCTCCCAGCGAAGCTCGCCCGACCATTTCTCGCTCGGGTGGAAGGCCTGGCTGATCGACATGTATCGATACGGGTAGGCGTAGCGCTCGCCAGCGGTCAAGTCGAGGTTGCCGCCTCGGTACATATCGTCATTATTCCACCCGCAGCCGGCGTAAGCGTCCCACTGGTCGAATCCGTCGCGCTCCCCGGTGGAGCTTCCGACCCACATATCCCAGCCGCTTTGCCACTCCCGGTAGTGGCCGACGTAGGCGCTGCGCCGATCCCCCTCCTCGGACTCTCCGTTGCTGAATCTTGCGCTCCAGTCGAAGTGCTTGACCGCCCCCTCGTCGTAGTTCCGATTGTAGCTGAGGCCGGCGGAGATGCTCCTGACTCCCGTTTCGGGAACATAGCCGTCATCGGCCTGGAACTCGGTGCCGGTGGCAGAGTAGTCGGCATTCCAGCCGAATCCCTGAAGGCGCCACGTGCCGGCACCGATCCTGATCCGCGAGTCTTCTCCGCCCTCTCCGTCGGTATGAGTCCAGGCGTGGTTGAAGTAGTAGTTCTGGTTGCCCCCCTCAAAGGGGCGATTCCAATGGCCGCTGAGCCGATAGACCTCGTTGTGTGGCTCATCGGGGAGGCGCCGGTCGGTTCCCCCCGCGTAGAGACCGGCATTGCTGCCGATGCGATGGCCATATTCCCAGGCGAAATGGTTCTCGCCTCCGCGGCGGTAGGCGTCGAGCAGGCCGAAGTGGTGGCGGCCGAGAGTGCCGAAGGCCTTGGCTCCCAGATCGAAGTCCTCGATCCGTCGACTGTAGAAGATGTCTCCCGGGAAGTACCACTCACCTTCGCGGAAGAAGGGGCGGTATTCTTCCAGATAGCGCTCGACATAGGTGAAGTCGATGGTCTCGACAACGTCCTCGAGGTTCCGGAAGTCCGGGTTGTAGGTGCCGAGGCCGACGACCCCGTTGGGGAACGTTCCCTTGGCGTCGAACCCCACGGTCAGCGGCTCGCGATCCTCCTCGTCTTCAGACATCGCGGACAACGCATAGGGCATGAAGACACAGCGGAAGGGAACGGGCGGGGTGCTGATTCCTGTCCACCGCGCGCAATTGTCCGTATCCCACACTCTGGCGAAGGCCCGCGGCCAGGTGCACCAGTCGTTGCCTTTGCGAGCGAGTATGCGGGAGAGGTAGATGCGGAAGGCGTCCTGACCATCGGGATAGCGTAAGATCGAGAAGGGGATCTCGATCTCGGCCGACCATCCGCCCTCGTCGGTCGTGCCGGCGGCGCGCCAGTCGCCCTTCCACTCGATCTTCTCCGAGGTGCCGCCGGGGATATCGTCGTACTGGGTGCCGGCCGGGGTGACGTTGAAGTTGTACCAGTCGATGCCGGTATTGCCCACGTCTATGCCCACCGCCACGCGGTCGTCGTCCCAGATGCGGCCCTGGCGCTTCTTCTGGGCGCTGCGGATCTCGGATGGCTTGCTGTCGTGACACCGGAAGGCGACGTAGATGGCATGGCTGTCGTAACAGAGCCAAGCCTCGGTCCGCTCTATCGGAGGTTCGTTCTCACGCTCGCGCCAGAAGTCCTCGATGTGGGTCGCTGCTTGCCAGCACTCATCATCGAGGAGGCCGTCGATGACGGGCGGTTCGGCTACTGCCACAGCCTGAACCGACAGGGGGCCGGTCTCCGCATCGCTCCGTTCGTCGGCCGCGCAAAGCCGACCGGGAGTTCCGGCTATCAGCACTCCAACGACGCTGGCGACCAGGAGCCCAGCAGCTCCTATTCTCGTATGGGACACGGTATCCGATTCCTCCCAACTGGCGTGTCCGGTGGGATGCGCCCTCGCCCGGCAGGTCCCAGCATACTATAAAACAGATGTTTGCACAAGCCCGCTCCGGGAGCCTTGCAGGCGGAGAGCCACGATCATCCACTAGACCGGGAATAAGGAACGCCACAGGCTGTGGCTGCCTGTGGCGCATGGGGCAAGGGGTGAGAGAAACGGTCAGGTATG
>Ga0307380_10008427_pt1 | contig 13216 bp, 9 predicted proteins | sample UN3MG_FD_202239 | JGI IMG/M metagenome (GOLD analysis project Ga0307380, IMG submission 202239) | Soil microbial communities from Risofladan, Vaasa, Finland - UN-3 | ecosystem: Environmental > Terrestrial > Soil > Coastal area > Acid sulfate soil | place: Finland: Risofladan, Vaasa | collected... | reverse complement strand
GCCGGACGCCCCCGCGCCGACGTGCCGATTTCTTCGTCGAGGGCGGTCCATCGCCCCAGGGCAGTGGCGGGAGCGGCAACCTCACGGTGCGCGGCGCCCCGCCCGACATCCAACAGGTCTGGGAACAGTCACACGCCGCCGACGTCTCACTCCCGAAGCTCGACGACGTCGTTCGCAGCGGCCGGATCGCTCTCGAACGCGACACTCTCGATCCCGAGCACCGTGAATACGTCCGAAAATACTTCGGCGTCGAAGACGATAACCGGTAGGGGAAGCCATGGACCTGAAGACCCGTGCCCGGAAGATCTTCGGCATCCTCAGGCAGACCCATCCCGACGCCCGCGTGATGCTCAACCACCGGAACGCCTACGAACTCCTCGTCGCTACCATCCTCGCCGCCCAGTGCACCGACGAGCGTGTCAATGAGGTGACGGACGGCCTCTTCCGGAAATACCCGACGCCCGAGGCGCTCGCCAAAGCGAAGCCCGCGACGCTCGAGAAGGAGGTCAGACCCACGGGGTTTTTCCGGCAGAAGGCAAAGTCGATCACGAGCTGCTCGCGCGTGATTGTCGAGAGGCACGGGGGCAAAGTCCCCGGCACGATGGACGAGCTGGTGGCGCTCCCGGGCGTCGGACGCAAGACCGCGAACGTCGTCCTGGGCGAGTATTACGACACGCCGGGCATCATCGTCGACACGCACGTGAAGCGCGTCACGACGCGTCTCGGGCTCACCGGGAACTCGGACCCGGACAGGATCGAAGCCGACCTCGACCGGCTCATCCCGCGCAGGGACCGCACGGTGTTCAGTCACGTCATCGGCTTCCACGGCCGACGCATCTGCGCCGCCCGAAAACCGGAGTGCGACGAATGTCCGGTGAGCAGGCTGTGCGACTACTACCGTCAGCTGACCGGAAAGGATGCACAGAGAGGCTGAAGACTGAAGGCTGCAGGCTGAAGGTACGGCAACGGCGGCGCTGCTTCCCGGAGGTTTACCCTCGAGGAGGAGATGAGACGAGATGGCGACGAAGACACTGCTGGTGATCGGGGCGCACATGGACGACTGTGAGGGCGGCGCCGGGGGAACCATCTTCAAGGCGATTGACCAGGGGCTCCGCGTGGTGCTGGTCAACACGATCGGCGATTTCTCGAACCGTCCGGAGATGACGGGCGGGGATTTCGAGGCCGCCCGGAAGAAGGTCATCGACCTCGCGACGGACATGGGCGCCGAGAAGATCATGCTCGACTACAAGTACCACCGGTATCCCGACACGCTGGAGGCCCGTCGGGAGATGGCGCGGATCGTGGCAGAGGTCCGTCCCGACGTCGCCATCATCCACCACTGGGAGGACTACTGGAGTGACCACCGCGTGACGGGACTCGTCGCCCGGGACGCCCTCGTTCACACAGACGGACTGGTCGATCGGTCGGGCGTCGAGCCGTGCCGGCGCATCTTCGCCTTCGGCGCCGGGAGACGCCAGACCTACCGCTTCGAGCCGGACACCTACGTGGACGTCACCCCCTATATCGACCGCATCGCGTGGATCCGCTTTGAACTCGACAAGGTGATGAGCCCTAACGTGCCTGAGGAGAAGTACTTCCGTCAGCACACCCGGGTCTTTCATCCCACCGACCCCTCGCTCGACCGCGAGATGAAGCTCACCGCCCACGCCGAGCTTCAGATGGCCAAGCTCCGCCTGGCCGGGGCGACGTCGGGCGTGCTCTACGCCGAGCCCTTCCTGGCGCTCTTCAAGTCCACGGGTGACCTCTGGTAGCGGGGCCCGTCTCCCTTGACTGCGGAGAACGCGGCAAATCCCGAAGCGGAAAGCTCAAGGCTTGAAAGGCGTGCGGAGGGGGAAGGGCACATTCAGACGGGAAATCCGTGGGGTTCAGTCGGCGGCGGAGGGGTACATACAGAAACCCCCTCGTGCTGTCATCGGTCCTTTCCGTTCGACCGCCGACAGCAGTACTGGTGAAAGCCCCCTGGACGTGTCCGAATTCCCAAATAATTGGAGGTGTTCGGCCAGAACGAACAGTTCACCAGGACGAGGGGGTTCTTTATCGGAACACCCATGTCGGTACGCGAGACCCGCCGACTCGGCGGGGTCTCGCCTTCCGACATCCCGCGCATTGTATAGTTACTCTACCACACGGATGGACCAGGCGCAAACAACTCGCAAAGTTTTTTTTCGACGGAATCCGAAACACACACCGGGGGGGCTCCCAAACGTGACACGGAAAGCCCCTCCCCCGGATGGCGTGTGTGCAGGAGAAACGGTATGGATCTCATGCACGGGGGTGGGCCTTTTCGTAGACCTCGCGCATCCGTTCGGTGGTGACGTGGGTGTAGACCTGCGTCGTGCTCAGGTGTTCGTGACCCAGCAGTTCCTGGACGCTGCGGAGGTCGGCGCCGCGGTTCAGGAGATGCGTTGCGAAGGTGTGACGCAGGGTGTGCGGCGTGATCTTTCCCTTGAGTCCCGTCTTGAGGATGTATTTCTTGAGGATGCGGTTGACACTGCGCGCGGTGAGACGCGTGCCGAGTCTGTTGGTGAAGAGGGGTGTGTTTCGTTCCGGTTTTTTCCGCTCCGTGAGCCTGCGACGTTCGAGGTATTCCTCCATGACGGCAAGCGCCACGCGGCCGATGGGGACGAGTCGGTCCTTCTGTCCCTTGCCGCGGGTGCGCACGGCTTCGGACAGGACGTCCACGTGGCCGACGTCGATGCCGACGAGTTCACTGACGCGCATGCCGGTGGAGTAGAGTGTCTCGAGGATGGCACGGTCGCGCAGTCCCGCAAGGGTGGCGGTGTCGGGCGACTCGACCAGTTTCAGGACCTCGGTTTCGTCGAGGAACCGGGGCAGTTTTCGGTGAAGCTTCGGGGTCCTGAGGCCGATGACGGGGTTGACCTCGACGTGTCCGCGTGCCGTCAGGAATTTGTATAAGCTCCTGACAGCGGCCAACTTACGTGCGATGGTGGTCCGGGCAAGCTCCCGCTCGCGAAGCGACGCCAGAAACGCGCGCACGTCGATGGTGCGGGTCTCGGCCAGGCGTCGTTTCTGCCCGACGAGGAAGTCCACGAATTCCGTCAGGTCGCGCGTGTACGCCCGGAGGGTATGCGGTGAGTAGTTGCGGGCGTGTGCGATTTCGGAAAGGAAGAGTCTGATTTCCCGTGGGGGACGGACGGCTTCACCGGTGGGTGCGTCGGACGACTGTCGAGGCATGTCCGAATCTCTTGTGACCGGTCAGGGGTGTTGTTTCTTCTGTGCCAGCTGCTGCATTTCCTTAATGATACACAGAACGTCCGGCCATTCAAGGTTGCAGTCCTCGCTTTCGGCACAATCCATCAGCTTGGCCTGCACGTACTCCTCACACCCGACCTCGAAGAGGAAGATGTACCGGTGCTCCCCTTTGACCAGGATGATGAAGTCCATCTCACGGACCATCTAGGGTTCCCTTTCTTCGACGTCGGGCTGCGGCACTTCGTCTTCGGTCGGGTCCACGAGCTTCGCTCCGCTCTCCATCATCGTTTCGTCGTCGGTGACGGTGCCGGGTGCTTCCGGTTCCGGTGTTCGCCGCGTCGGTCTGCCGGGCCTGGCGATCGTGTCGAACAGGTCCCGGATGCTGCGGTCCGCCACGAATTTCATGTACTCACTCATTACGAGCAGGTACTTCCTGGAGCCGAGCGGCGTCTCCTGCGCGTCGCGTCTGGCCGCAAAGGCCCGCACCTGCTCGGCCACCTCCTTCGTGTCGGAATCGTACACACGGTTGACGGAGCCCAGGGCCACCGCGGTGTCCACGGCGTCGGGATCGACCGCCGCGGGATACACCATCAGCAGCACCCCCACCCGTGGGTGGTCGTACGGCTCGTAGTCGGTGATGAACCCGACGATGAGGGCGTCCACGCCCAGACGTTTCGCGAGCACGTGTGCCTGCTCGGGAAGCTGGAGCTTCTGCTGGAGCACCGCCGCCCGCGCCACCGCCGGCGGAAACACGTCGATGCCGTACGAGCGCTGAAGTTCCATCGAGTAGACCTGTGCCGCCTCCCGGATGTCCACCTCGGCGTCCGAGGCGTTCAGGACCACCACCGCCACCTTCTCGATGCCGTAGAGGGCGAGCATGTTGTAGGGCTTTGACGGGTATTCGACCTGACGTCTGAGCGGCCAACTCTCGACACACCCGGCAACACCCAGAACGACGACGATGAGAAAGAGCTTCCTGATCATGACCGCATCCGTCCCCTGAGTTCTGCTGACGTCGGGCGCCCCGAGACGTCGGGGTACGAGGGTCCCTCCGGTCCGGCAGATGACCTCATCTACGGTATCGACCCCGTCGGAGCACGGACTTTAAGCATTCGGCCATTCCGGGACTTGCGGCGGATTTTGACTGTTCGGGAGACGGGTCGGACCGGCAGGAATTGCCGATGGGGGCGGCCGGTGTCACGGGCTGTGTCGAAACACCCGTGCATCCGCCGGACGGACCCCGTGGGGTGTGACGTTTTGAGTGACCGGTGTGCCTCGCGTGCGGCCCCTTGCCGGAGCGGTGGGCGTTCTCCCGGGGAAGGGGGGCAATGGGCGCGTCTGGACGCTCCGGGAGGACGTCGGGCGGCACGAAATGTTGCAAGTGCGGGCCTTCGTGCTATGATGGCACGAGGGGAGAGAGGGGAGATCGGGAGGAGAGCGGATGTCCAGGCTCAGGCAGCCGGTCTCGCGGACGCTGGTGCTGCTCCTGGGAGTGGGTGCGGCGCTGATCCTGGTGGGGAGCGTCACCGCGTACCTCACCGGGCTGCTGGGTGAGGTGGCCCGGCGCGGGCCGCAGCCGGCGTCGCCGACGCCGCCCCCACGTACCCGCTACGATTGTCTCATCATCCGCAATCTGACGGGCCGGGACGACGTGGTTGCCTCGACGGGGTTTCCGGCGTATGCGTCCACGGCGGAAGCACCCCTGTCGGGAGAGCCGCCCGTCCCGGCGGCCAGTCACCAGGCCGAGCTTCTCGGCACCCAGGTGCACGTCGCGGTCTACGGCATGCACCCCGACCGGGCCGAGACCGCCGTCAACGCCGCACTCGACCGCATCGATCAGCTCTCCCGAAAACTCAACATCTTCGACCCGGAAAGCGACCTCAGTCGCATCAACCGTGAGGCCCACGGACCCCCCGTCAGGATCGACCGTGACCTGCACCGTCTCGTCGACATGTCGGGTCGGGTGGCGGCGCTTTCGGACGGGGCGTTCGACGCGACGGTGGGTCCCCTGACCGCCCTCTGGCGCACGTACCGACGTCGGGGAGAGATACCTCCGCCGGAGGAGGTCGAACGGGCACGGGCACGTGTGGACTACCGGAAGGTCAGCGTGACGGATGGACCGACACTGACGTTCACGGTGGAGGGGACGTCGTTCGACTTCGGCGGCATCGCGAAGGGGTTCGCAGCGGAGGAAGCCGGGAAGGTCCTGGCGGTGCACGGCGTGCGCTCGGCCGTCATCGACTGCGGGGGGGACCTCAAGCTCATCGGCAGCCGGCCGGGCGGTGAGCCGTTCCGTGTGGGTGTGGACGACCCCACACCGGGCACGGTCTCGTCGTTCCGGTTCATCCTTTCACTCACCGACACCAGCGTCGTGACCTCCGGCAACTACCGGCAGTTCACGGTGATCGACGGCAGGCGCTACAGTCACATCATCGACCCGCGGACGGGACAGTCGATCGAGGCCCTGCCGTCGGTCACCGTGATCGGTCCGGATTCCGGGATGTGCGACGCCCTCGCCACCGCCATCAGTGTGCTCGGTGAGGAGGAGGGACTGAAGCTCATCGAGAAGGTGAACGCGGCGGAGGACCGTCGGCGCCGGGCTACTCGGGGGATTTGACCAGCGACAGGTGCCGGTTGAAGAAGCGGGGTCCGGAGGTCTCGCGCCAGCCGGTCCACACCTCGACGGGGTCGGACGTCTCCAGTGTGAACGGCACCTCGGCCGACGCCCCCGGCACCAGACCGTTCACGTAGCTTTCCTGCCTGCCGGTCCTGCCGGTGACCACGAAAAGCGCCAGCCTGGCCTCCTGATCCCCGTGGTTCGTGATCTTCTGCGTGATGCGCCACGTGCCGTCCGACAGCCGACGACGTGACACCACCGTGTCGATGGTCCGGGGTCTCAGGGCGATCCGACGACGTACCACCATCTGCCGGCCGTCGAGGTCGAGCTTGAACCCCAGCACGTGGTCGCCCGTGACCTCGGTGATGGGGACCTCGACACGCGTCTCCAGCACCGTCGGGGTCGCCGGGTCGAGACGGAGTGACTGACGCGGACGTTCGATGTGCCAGTCGTCGGGGGCGATGATTTCGAGTGTGCCGACCACGGGCCCCCGGAAGCCGCCGAGCATCTGGATGCGGAGGGTCTGTGGCCGGACCTCCGCCCACAGCTGGGGACTCAGTGTCGCGTCGTTCGCGACCCGCAGGGAGAGTCGTGTCAGGAGGGCCTCGACGTCGAGTCCGTCGACGAGGTAGGGACGTCCACGGTTGGCCAGCAGGGCCTTCGTCCCGGCCGATTCCAGTGTCGAGACGTTGCCGTCGAGGTCGATCCGCCGGAGGGCGGTGCCCAGGTAGAGGACGTCGCCCAGGGCGTCGGGCTTCGGCACGACGACCAGTCGCGCCCCGCCGGGTCCGACGAAGAGACAGGTCGGGACGTTGGTCGAGAGGATGCCGGCACACTGCTTGCCGCTGAGTTCCCGTGCGAGTGTTGCGGCCGTCGCCGTCATCACGTTCGGGTCGCCGTTCCCGTCCGTCAATCGCCCGCCGGGAAAGCGGACGTTCACACGGTCCGCACCGGCGACCCGGGCCAGCACCATCCGCTCGACGAACGCCGCAGCCGGTGTGGGCCCCGCGTCGTCGTCACGGGAGACGTCCAGCGACACCCACACCTCGTCGACGATCGGTCTCAGACGGGCGATGCGTTCCGGGAGCTGCCGACAGGCGTCGACGCCGACGCCGCAGTCGAGCACGATGAAGTCGCACCCGGCCGCGGCGTTCACCATTTCGTCGGTTTCCGTCCCGTCGAAGACGACGCCGACGCGGTGACGGAAGGTGATGGGCTTGAGTGTCTGACGGAGTCGTGCGACGGCCCGGGCCAGGTCGGCCGGCGAGACGTTGGGGTCGGCGCGGCGGCCGATCTGCCAGCAGACCGTCCGTGCCAGAACCGCCCCGGGTACACCGGCGATCACGGGTGATGCGTACTTCGCGTCGAGGGAGAGGGTGCGGAGCCAGGTGGCCTCTCCGACGCTCAGGACCTGTTTCTCCCTGAAAAGCGTGTCGACGAGGACGGTGGGGACGGTGTCCAGGACGACGACGGGGTCGATGATCTGCTGTCGGAGTTCACCGAGTCGGGGTGCGGCGCGTCGGGCGAGGGTGGTGATGTTGTCGGGTCCGTCGGCGCCCGCGAAGAGGTCGAAGCCGACGGTCCCGAAGCGCGATTCGAGCAGCACGTTCACCGTGCGGTCGTCGAGACCCCCGAGCCCACCCGCGTAGACGCCGAAATCGGGTGAGACGCGTCCCCCCGCGACCCCGGGCCAGTAGAGACACGTCTTCTCGAGCGAGGAGACCGGCCTTCCACCGGCGGTCAGTTCCACCGTCATGTGGTACGGTCCGAAGGTGTCGAGCGGGAGGGCGAGGTCGGCGTCGGCGAGGAAGCCGAGACGGGGTTTGACGTCGAGGGTGCGGTCCATGACGGTGCGTCCGTCCGGACCGACGAGCTTCGTGGACAGCCGGTAGTCGCTCTCGATGAGCGTGTCGACGGCGATGCCCGCGCACGCCGGGTCACCGGGTGAGAAGAACCCGTCCGGCTTTCCGGCGGCCACGTGAATGCCGGGTCGTGGGGTCAGTGTGATCTCGTCGAACCACGCCTTGCCGCTGATGGCGACCCCGTCGATGATGCAGCGGATGCGGACCAGGTGGAACGGGCGTGTGACGTCCCGAGGGAGGTCGAGACCCACGCGCGTCCAGTCGGTCGTTCCCGTCACCCCTTCGGTGCGCGCCGAGAAGACGACCGTTTTCCGGTCGTGGGCGATGCCGACGAGTTCGATCCTCGCGGCACTCGTCCGCAGTCCGGTCGTGGGGACGTCCGCCGTCCTGATGTACCCCGTCAGCCGGTACGAGAACCGCGGGTCGAAGCGATACGTCTCGCGCGTCTCGTAGACGTTCGCGATCCCGTCCAGTTCCATCAGGAACGACCGCTGGCCGGTGTGGTGCTCGGTGTCGTCCAGCTTGACCCGGATGTCCTGGGGGTGTCGTCGTCCCACCACCAGCACCCACTCGTCCGGGAAGTTGTCGGCGTCGACGTCCTCCTCGAAATCGAGCCGCACCGAGAGCTGCTCCATGAGCGGGACGACCGTCCCCTCCTGTGCCGCCGCGACCCACGCGACCAGACCCGCAGAGAGCAGCATTCCGACGACGACGGTCTTCAGTCGTGGACGTGTCATGACGTGTCCCGATGGCGTGTGCGAACAGACCCTCTCCCCGGTCTAGTTATCGGAAAATCGCCCCCTTTTCTTGAGGACACGCCTGTTTCGGCCCGGAGGCTGTCTCCTTGACCCGGGGGGCATCGCACGGTATCATACAGAGCCCCTTCGGAGGTCCGAAATGCCGACAGGTCGCTCGACAGCACTGGAAGTGGTCCATTGTGACGAGATCCGACTGCCCTTCTCGTCGGGGGAGTGCTTTGACCGTCTCTGTCGGCGTCCGGGGGTGTTTTTTCTCGACAGTGCCCGCGGGTTCGGACGTCTCGGACGGTTCTCGTTCTTAGGTGTGCATCCTTTCATGACGCTGACGGCCCGACGCACCCGCTCCAGTATCCTCGTCAACGGTCACCGACGGTCCCATCGGGGCAACGCGTTCGCGGTGCTCGCCAAGGTGCTGTCGGAATTCCGGACGAGGCGTCCGGAGCTGCCGGTGCCGTTCGCGTGCGGGGGCGTGGGGTATCTCAGCTACGACCTCAAGAACTGCATCGAGCGGCTGCCGGTGACGGTCCGTCGGGACCTCGACGTCCCCGAGATGCACTTCGCCTTTTACGATGCGGTGCTCGGTTTCGACCACGAGACCGACCGTGCGTACATCACGTCGGCGGCCGGCGGTCTGAGCCGCAAGGTCCGCGGACGCCGGGCCGGCGAGACGTCCTCCCGGCTGCGGAAGCTCCTCGAGCAGCTCCCGGATTCCCTGCCCGTCTTCGACGACGACGTGGTGCCCCCGGCCGAACTCGACAGCAACTTCACGCGTGCCGACTACCTGCGGACGCTCGCACGGACCCGGGAGTACATCGCCGCGGGCGACATCTTCCAGGCGAACATCTCCCAGCGGTTCCACACCCGGTGGCCCGGGACGCCCGAGGCGCTCTTCCGTCGGCTGCGCGAGGTGAACCCGGCGCCCTTCGCCGCCTACTTCCATTTCCCCGGCGGGACGGTGCTCTCCAGCAGTCCCGAGCGCTTCCTCAAGGTCACCGGCCGACGCGTCGAGACGCGACCCATCAAGGGAACACGTCGACGCACCGGTGAGCCCGAGGCCGACCGACGCGCCGCCGACGAACTCCTCGACAGTGAAAAGGACAACGCCGAACTCGCCATGATCGTCGACCTCGAACGGAACGACCTCGGCCGCGTGTGTGAATACGGCAGCGTGCGCGTCACCGAGCCGCGCGTCCTCGAAACCTACGCATCCGTCTTTCATCTCGTCTCCACCATCGAGGGCATCCTGCATCCCAAGCACGACCTGGTGGACCTCCTGCGGGCGACGTTTCCGGGGGGCAGCATCACGGGGGCACCCAAGATCCGTGCCATGGAGATCATCGACGAGCTGGAGCCCACGGCACGCAACGTCTACACCGGCAGCATCGGCTACATCGATTTCGGCGGCCGCGCCGACCTCAACATCGCCATCCGCACCATGGTGAAGCTGGGCGAGGACGTCTACTTTCAGGCCGGGGGCGGCATCGTCGCCGACAGCGACCCGGAAGCCGAATACGAGGAGACCGTGGACAAGGCCCGGGCACTCATCCGGGCACTCGGCGCGCCCGAGTGGACGGGGGAACCATGAACAAGGTCTATCTGAGCGGGAGTTTCGTGAACGAGGACGAGGCGGTGATTCCGGTGGGCGACCGCGGGTTCCTCTACGGTGACGGGCTCTTCGAGACGATGCGTGCCTATGACGGTCGTGTGTTCCGCATCGACGACCACCTGAAGCGGCTCAAGAACTCGGCGGGACTGTTCCACATCTCCCTCAGGGAGTCGACGGAGGAACTCTCCGGCATCGTCCACGAACTCCTCCAGATGAACGCCCTCACCCAGGCCTACGTCCGCATCACGCTCACCCGCGGGATTCACGGGGGGAACCTCTGGCTCGACACCGGCGAGAACATCACGCTGCTCGTCAACACCCGGGAGTATCACGGCTATCCTTCGGAGGCGTACGAGCGCGGGATGAAGCTGCTCGTGGGCGACACCGTCCGTCACACCCGGTCGGTCATCGGACGGCACAAGACGCTCAACTACCTCGAGAGCCTCATCGCCCGTGACGCCGCGAGGACGGGCGGGTTCGACGAAGTGGTGTTTCTCGACGAGACGGGCTGTGTGACCGAGTGTGCGACGGCCAACATCTTCTTCGTGCGCGCCGGTGAGCTGTGCACCCCGAGTGCCGAGATGAACCTCCTGCCCGGCATCACCCGGGGCGTCGTCATGGAGCTGGCACGGTGGGGGGGGCGGAAGGTGCTCGAACGGAAGTGGAAGCTCAGGGAGTTCCAGCAGGCCGACGAGGTCGTCCTCTCCAACTCGCTGATGGAGGTCATGCCGGTGAGTGAGCTGGCGGACACGGCCATCGGCGACGGCGCTCCCGGCGAGGTCACCCTGGAAGTCGCCGCGGCGTACCACCGGGCGGTCGCCGAGGAGTGCGGCGGACAGGACGAGGAGGTCTGAGACATGAGGCGAGTGCCCGTTCGGAGGGCCGGCGCGGTGGTGTTGTGCGCGGTGGTCGTCCTCCTGGCGCGCGCGGCGGACGCGCAGCAGCCGGTCAACGCCCTGGACCCGAAAGCCCAGGAGTTCTTCTGGAAAGGCGACTACGCGAAGCTGGCGGCGGTGTGCGGGGCCCGCTCCCGCAGGGCCGATGCCACGCTCGACGACCACCTGTGGCACGGTCACGCCTGGCAGCTGGCGGGTGAGTGGGCGAAGGCCGTTGATGCCTACAAAGACGGACTGTCTCACATCGAGCGCGAGCTTGCCCGGCCCGAGAGGGCGCCCGTGCAGCCGCGCAGCGGCAAGGGACACCCTCCATCCCATGACGGACGCCTGCGGAAGGAACTCCAGGAGAACTGGGCGAAGCTGGTGCTGCTGATCGGCCGATTGGAACTCGAGATGCTGAACGACCCCGCCGCCGCGGCGAAGACCCTTTCCCAGGGGCTCAAGTACGCCGACGAGGCCTCACGCCCCATCGACGTCATGGCCGCCGACGCCGCAAAGGCGATCGCGGGGCTGAAGCGGCCGGGGACGAGCCTTCCCGGGGACGATTCCCGCCTGTGGACTGAACTGATGTATCCCCTGACGACGCAGCGATACCTGGCCCTGGCCCACGAACGTCTGGGAACCACCCGGGAGGCGCTCGAGTGCTGGACGCGCATCCGCCTGGGCAAGACCGCCTACCGGGCCGCGATGGCACGCACCGACGTGATGCAACTCGCCCGGCTCTGGGCCAAGCTGCCGCCGGGCGCCAAGCTTCCCTCCCTGCCCGTCTTCGCCGTCCTCACCGCCGAGGCGGACACCGTCACCCTCCGGCCCGAGGAGGGCCGGTCGCGACTCGTGTGCTGGAGCATGAACGACTGGACCATCTACGCCCTGGCGCCGCCGCCGCGACAGGCACTCGCCGCAGTTCACATCGGGTGCACCGTCGAACATCCGGGAGAGGGGCTGCTCTACTGCTGGGTCGGCAACAGCGGATACCACATGCAGGGGAGTGTGCGTCTGCTGACGCACAGGTTCCCGGACGTTCCGCTGGACGGTGCGACCTTCTCGTTCGACGTCGAGGTGCCGTATGACGCCGACGTCGTCTTCATCCAGGTGATTGGCCGCCGAGGCGAGGTGAGTGTCGTCGAGATGAAAATCAAGGGGACGCTGCGGGGACGGGGTGGGGCACCGGCGGTGCCCGAGGCGGGACCCCGCGTGTCCACGCAGTATCTTCCCGAGGGCGGCCGGCGCACGCTGGACGGGCAAGACATGCCGGAGAGGTCGACGCCGCCCATGAAGCCCGGACGGCACGTCCTCACCTACACGCATCCCGATCACCCGAAGCCCTTCCGGGGGGAGTTCGATCTCAAGAACGGCGACGGCTTCGGCGTCTTCGTGAACCTCGAGAGTCCCTTCAGGCCGGCCCTCGTTGACCTGCCGAGATTCTCAGAGCTGGGACCTTCCCGTGCCGACATCGTGGGACTCCCCGACGGACGCATGCTGATGGCCTTCACCACCGGTGACGCCTGGCACCGCAAGGTCCTCCTCACCACGAGCACCGACGGCGTCACGTGGGACGAGCCGTGGGAGCTGCCGCACAACGGCGTGTTCAATACCATCAGCCCGTCGATGGTCGTCGACGACGAGGGTGCCGTCTGGATGCTCTACCTCTCGCAGCGGCTGTCGATTGAGCCCTTCTGCAGCGGGTACTATCATCCGTACCTCACCCGTTCGACCGATGGCCGGCGCTGGTCGGCGCCGCGATGCATCCGGGCGCCGGGTTATGCCCAGTACCAGAACACCGCTCAGCTGACCCGGAGTCCCAACGGGGTCTGGTGGGTGTTTCAGAACGGCCTCGTGGGACGGGGCAAGTCACCCGACGACGTCCGGGAACTGCATCCCCTGAAGCTGCCGATCGCCGAGAACGTGTATCCCAATAATGTCGATGCCGTGTTCGACCGCAAGGGCGCCTGTCACGTCGTGTTCGACGATTCCGGACAGGCGATCTACTACTGTCGCACGAGGGACATGCGGATGTGGTCCGAGCCCGTCCGACTGGAGCAGAAACGTGAAGGCTCCATGACGTCACACCCGCAGCTGGTGCTGGACGGTGAGCGTGTGCTGTTCGTGTTCGAGACGACACAGGGCGGCTGGATGAGACGCGGCAGGATGGGACGCGAAGGGCCCGAGCTGGGCAGGGCGATCCAGATGAACAGCCACTGGGCGCCGATCAGCGGCGCGCGCGTGTTTCGACGCGGAGATAC
>Ga0307380_10008424_pt1 | contig 13220 bp, 6 predicted proteins | sample UN3MG_FD_202239 | JGI IMG/M metagenome (GOLD analysis project Ga0307380, IMG submission 202239) | Soil microbial communities from Risofladan, Vaasa, Finland - UN-3 | ecosystem: Environmental > Terrestrial > Soil > Coastal area > Acid sulfate soil | place: Finland: Risofladan, Vaasa | collected... | reverse complement strand
CCCAACGCGACAAATCCCCTGCTCCGGGGCAAAGCCCCGGCTTGGACACTATGTGGCGAGCAACGTGAGGATTGCGGGTTACGCCACGGCGGCGGGTTCGGGCTCGTATTCGCCGAAGCGGACGCTGATTTTTTTGCTGACGCCGCGGATCTGCATCGTGATGCCGAACAGCACGTCGGCCATGCTCATCGTCCGCTTGGCGTGCGTGATCACGATGAACTGCGAGTCCTTCTGGAACTCCCGGATCAGCATGTTGAACCGCTCGTTGTTGGCTTCGTCGAGCGCCGCGTCCACCTCGTCGAGGAAGCAGAACGGCGAGGGCTTGGCCTTGAAGACCGCAAACAGCAGCGCCAGCGCCGTCATGGACTTTTCACCGCCGGACAGCAGCGAGATGCTTCGCGTTTCCTTGCCGGGCGGCTTGGCGATGACTTCGATTCCCGCTTCGAGAACGTCCTCGGCGTCTTCGAGCATGATATCGGCCCGGCCTCCGCCGAACAGCTTGCGGAAGATTTCCTGGAAATGCCGCCTGATTTCCTCGAACGTCTCCTGGAATTTCTCGCGGCTCTTGTTGTTGAGGCGAATGATGAGCTGCTGCAACTGTCCCCTGCTGCTGTTGAGGTCCTGGACCTGGGTACTGAGAAATTCATGCCGTTTTTCGAGCGCCTCCTGCTCTTCAATGGCATCGACGTTCACGCTGCCGAGCCGCTCGATTTTCCCTCGCAGGCCGGCGATCTCGGCTTTGATGGCCTCCCAATCGACGTCCTGGTGCGTGTAGTCCGCATAGGCTTCGGCCAGCTCGATCTGCAGCTCGTCGCGGACGCGCTCGACGAGATCCTGCTGCCTGACCTCCAACTGGCTCAGCTCAATCCGCAGCTCGTTGATTCTCTGCTCGGTCTGGCTTTTCTCGGCGCGTTTTTGGCGGATGAGCTCTTCGGTTTCTCTTTTTTGGACGTTCAACTCTTCGATCCGGCCTTGCAGCAGCCGGCATTCTTCCTGCTTCTTGTCTTTCTCGACAAACAGATCCGAGACGTTGGCCTCGCAGGCCAGGATGTCCCTCTGGGCCTGGGCCAACTGCTCGCGGCAGCTCTGTATCTCCTGCTGGGCGGCGTGAGCGGCCGTCTGGTTTTGCTCCATCTGGCTCTTCAGGCTCGCGAGCATTTGCTTGAGGGCCTTGCTCTGCTCGGCCGTCTGCCCCAGCGCGATCTTCACGTCGGTGAGCTTGCCCGCCAGCGCCTGCTGCTGCTCTCTTTGGCCGGCGTGCTCGGCTTCGAGTTGTGCGATGTGCTCGGTCCGCTCGTTGTTGACCGCTTCAAGCTCCTGAAGTTTCTGCTTCGAGTCGTATTCCTTCTGCACCGACTGTGCGATTTGCTCGGCCAGAAGGTCGATTTCACTGGCGATCAACGGTTCTTCATCTTTGAGCCGCTTGATGTTCTGGTCGATCACGGCCAGTTTCGAGCCGACCTGCATCTTCTCGGTATTCGCTTCATAGACCGCCGTGCGCAGGTCCTTGCACAGCTTGTCCAGGTGTACCTTCGTCTGGCTGTTCCTGGTGATCTGTTCTTCACTCGCTTCGATTTGCGCGGCGATCTCGCCGATAGTTTCCTGCAATTGGCGCAGCCGGCTCTTGCGCGATATCAGGCCGGTCGCCCTGCCGAGCGGTCCGAGCCGGACCGTCCCGTCGGAGCCGACAAACTCGCCCTTCAACGTCACCACCTTGCAACCGTCCGATGCTTTGCCGGCCAGATCGATCGCCTCACTCAGCGACTCAACGACCAGCGTCTTGCCGAGCAGCTTCCAGACCAGCGGTGCGTACCGGGCGTCGAACGTCACGAACTCGGCAAGCCGGCCTTTGACACACGAGACCTCCGAGAAATCGACGTTGTCCGCAAACGGCTCGATCTTGTCGAGGCAAATGAAATTCACCCGCCCTTCGAGCTGCTTTATGGTTTCCTGGTCGGCCAGCATCCGGTCCGTGCTGTTGATCACCAGCGCATCGGTCTGGCCTTCGAGAACGGCCTCGACGGCATGGGCGTATTGCACGTCGGCCCCAATGATGTCCGCGAGGACGCCTTCGACGTAATCCATCTGGCTGCTCTGGGCCGAGCGACGACGCAGGATGCTCTTGACGCCCGCCTTGAGCCCCTCGCGCCGTTTCTCCATATCCGTCAACACCGTCAGCTCGCTGTTCAGCGCGCTGCGAGCCTCTTTGCTTTGGGCCAACCGCTTGCCGTCCGCCGCCACGTCGCGTTCGATCTGTTCGGCGCTGCTGCGTTTGGATTCGAGGCTGTCCTTCAGCTCGGCCAGCACCTTTTCGATGTCACCAAGCCGGGCGTTGTGCCGGGCCTTTTCGGTCAGAAGCTCCTCCAGCTCCGCACGGGCCGTCTGTGCGCGGCCGGTGAGCCGGTCCTTCTGGCTCGAGAGGCTGTTGCGGTACACCGAAATGCTCTGAACCTCGTTATGGAGCTGGGCGGTCCTGCGGACGATATCGATGATTCCCGACTTCTCATCTTCGAGCTGGGCCTCCAGCGATGCGCACTCGGCGTTGATTTTCTGGATGGCGGCCTGGGTCTGCTCGACTTCGCGGGCCTTCTCTTCGAGCATCCGGTCGCAGCGTTCGGACTCGCTGCTCGATTGGGCGGCGTTCTGCTTCAAGAGGTTCATCTGCTCGCGCAGGGTCTCAATCTTGCCGGCGGCGGATTCTTTCCGCTGCCCAAGCTCGGCCACCCTGGCCTGCAAAAAGTCGATGCGCTGTGTCTGCTGCTCGATTTTGCTCTGGACGGACACAAGGCCGTTTGCGGTACCGTTGAGCGTGTGCTCGGTTTCGATAATTTCTTCGCCCAGACGGCTAAGCAGGGTGTCCTCTTTTGAGACTTCCGCCTCCAGGCCCTCGAACTGCTCGTTGACCCGGGCCAGGGCCTGCTGCTTCTCGGTCGTCTGGGTCCGATTCTTGGCGTATTCCACCAGCGAGTAGTTGACCTGAAGCTCTTTGAGCCGCTTGGTATATTCGAGGTAGTTTCGCGCTTTGCCCGCCTGGAGCTTGACGCTGCGGAGCCGTTTGGCGACCTCGCCCAGGATGTCGGCGAGCCGCAGCAGATTTTGTTCGGTCTTTTCCAGCTTGCGAAGCGCTTCTTTCTTGTGCGCTTTGTACTTGCTGATCCCGGCCGCTTCTTCGAAGATGGACCGCCGGTCCGTTTTCGACGCACTGACCAGATGGTCCACCTGCCCCTGTTCGAGAATCGAATAAGCCTTTGTACCGATCCCGGTGTCCATGAACAATTCACGGAGGTCCTTGAGACGGCAGACTTTGTCGTTGATGCGGTATTCGGATTCGCCGCTCTTATAAATCTTTCGAGAGACCTGGACCTCTTCGGTCGCGACCGGCAGAGGCCGCGAGCCGCCCCTGTCGGGGTTGGACAGAACCAGGGTCACTTCGGCCGCACCGAGGGGTTTCCTGCTCGTGCTGCCGCCGAATATCACGTCCGCCATTTGCCCGCTTCGCAGGCTTTTGACACTCTGCTCTCCGAGGACCCACTTGACGGCATCGACCACGTTGCTCTTGCCGCAACCGTTGGGCCCCACGATGGCGGTGACAGGTGAATCAAAGACAAATTCCGTCTTGTCGGCGAAGCTCTTAAAGCCGTTGAGTACAACCTTTTCAAGTCTCATTCATTATCCTGTTGCTAACGTCCGGTAACTGCTAAAAACTGAACTTCTGCAAAATTGAAGTCAGGCATATATTATTTCAGAAAATCGGTTTCACGATTTTCTGAAAATAATCGGGTATGGTATCATAACCTATTGTCTCGACAAATATTACACATCATGTTTTAGAAAGAAAAAATCGAAACAGAAGACTTCTTCTTTCCAAAAGTATGCCTGACTTCTATTTTGCAGAACTCTTATTGCCAGAATCTCTACACACTGACTTTGCGCAAAATACGCACTATTGTTATCGGCCGAAGGTTTGTCATTTCTTGATATTTAGGCCGATTTTTGGCGGGGGTCCGGCGCGAAACTCCGCATCGACGGCACCCTTGTCGCACATCAGCTTGAGCAGCGCAATGGCGTCGGCATAAGGCACGCCCAAACCGCCGGTGGCGCTGTCCCCTTCCTTCGGGGGCTCTTCGCAGAGGGCCTTGATGATATCGTCGAGTTTAAAGGAGCTTTGGGCCTGTGCGACCACGCCGGGACGCTTGGGGTGTTTGCGGATCAGCGTGACGTAGTTCTGGCCCTGGGCCGAGTTGACGGTGATGTCCCCCTCCGGCGACTGTACGAAGATGTTATCCTCACAGTGAATCGGGGCGCCGAACAGCACGATGCGGGGCTGGCCGCTGCGCGAAACGAAGATTGCCTGGCGCCTGGTCCGGGTGACTTGTTCCAGGTAAAAATTGCGGCCGACGAAATGCTGCGCGATCGTGACGTCATCCAGCCTTCGCAACTGCTCGTAAGCCGTCAGCCGGATCGGAAAATCGTCATCGTCCAACAATGTCCGGGCCAGGGTCGCCGCGTCGTTCCTGCGGGCCCCGGCGCCGACGGCCTCAAGGGCCTCCAGCCGGTAAATCGAACCCTTGTCCGTCGCGATCCGGCGCAACGCCGCCAGGCCTGCGTCACTGCCAAGATTCACAGCGCACCGGCCGGCAGACAGACGGACCCGCTCGTCGGCGGAACTCAGCAAAGCATGCAATCCACTGAGGCTGCGGTTGCCGATAGCCTCAAGGGCCACTTCACTATCGTACTTGTTCTGCGACTCGGCGAGTCTTTTTACCAATGTCTTGATTCGCTCGGCGGTCGCTTCCGGCTCCTGCGTCACAAACATCGCATTGACTATCGAAACGAATCTTTGCGGGCGATGTCTGTACGGCGCCGGCACCAGCACCTCAACCCGTCCCGGCTGCAGGGCCTGCGCCGTCGTCTCACCGAAGCGCCCGTTGATCAGGTTGCGGATACCGTTAGCAACCCTGAAATCGCTCTGGCGAAGCTCGAGGATTATCCTGTAGTCATCGAGGACCTTGCCGCCGGCCAGGATGTACCCGGTTCTGCCGTCCGGCCTGGCTTCGTTGATTCTGTCAATGAAGATGGGACCTTTCGCATCGGCCAGTATCCGCGTATCAACGCCCAGACTTCCCGGCAGCTTCAAGTCTGCCAGCAACAGGCCGCCCCCGCTGAGACTGGTGGTCTGGGTGCTTGGCAGCGCGGTCACCTTCACGTCGAAGTACTCGTTCTTGAAAGGCATTTCGGGAAACACCCCCTCGACGAGGACAACCGCCGTATCGGGGTTGCTGATGAATTTCTCGACGTCCAGCGTGCCCCGCTCAGGCAGTTGCCGGCGGATCTCGCGCGACAGATACGCCCCAATCGCCGGCGGGCATTCCGCCGAGCCGGTCCCTTTGAGCCCCCCTACCAGGCCGTAACCCTCGACCACCACCGGCTCGAGCCCTCGCACAGTCACCAGCGAGCCTATCGTCGGACCCAAATCCGCTGTCGCCAGGTTCCGCGTATCGGTGCCGGCCTTTTGCCGCTCGGCGCAACCTCCAGCGCAACAAAGGGTTAGCAGTACCGCCGCCCCAAGAACGCTCTTTTTGCCCATGGTGTTCATGAACAAGACACCTCAAAAAGACGAAAGTTATGGTGGAAAACGCACCCTCGAATCCTACGCCCCCAAACCGGCGATGTCAAGCGAATTCGCTGCCGGCCCGGACCTTCATTTCTTGTCGGGTTTCAGTGCTTCTTTCACGAGCGGACGCAGCAATCTGGTCCAGACCTCGTAGCCCCGGCCGTTCAGGTGCAGCTTGTCGGAAAGGAAGAATTCGACCTTTGGCAGGCCCTCGCTATCCAGAAGCGGCGAGGCGGCGTCGAAATAGAACAATCGGCTGTCCTTACCGCAAAGCTCCCTGACCATTACGTTCGCTTCGCTCATCACAGGCCACAGCGTCCAGCGGCTCCGGCTGGGCTTGATGCAGACGAAAATAATCCGGGTCTGCGGCAGTTTCGCGTGGACCAGTTCGGTGAAAGCCTTGTAGTCGTCGAGAACCTGCCGGGCGCTCTTGCCGGCGGCGATATCGTTGTCGCCGGCGTAAAAGACGATTACCTTCGGCTCGTAGGGCAGCACAATCCGCCCGGCGTAGTAGTTGACGTCCGAGATCTGCGAGCCGCCGAACCCGCGGTTGAGCACCGGAAATTCCGGGAAACATTCGTGGGTCCGCCATAGCCGGATGCTCGAACTGCCCACAAACAGGACCGCGTCGGAAGGGAACGAGTTCTTGCAGTCCCAGTCCTCGAAGGCCCGGATGGACTCCTCCCACCGCTCGGGACCGGCCTTGCCTTTCGAGCCGTCCTGGGCCTTCAGCAGAAGACAAATGCAAAAAACAACCAGCAACCCGGTTTTGAGTCGAGCCATTGTCTTGCCTTTCGCCCAAGCCCTGCTCTCACATCTGGGCCGAGACGTTGGTCGAGCGTCCTGCACGCCGCTTCCTGCTGAGCGTCTGTCGTCCCTTTTTGGTCTGCATACGCGCCCGAAAACCGCTCTTGCGGTTCCTCTTGACCCTGCTCTTACGATGGTTTTCCATACAAACTCATTCCTTACAAAGCTCTTTTTCCCCGGCATTATACCCGGACCCCGCCAATATGCGAGACATTTTCGGCAATCAGCTATCAGGCCTCCAACAAAACGTGGATTTCTTAATCCGCTCGTAGTTCTCGTCAAGTGCGGGCTGGAGGAGGATTATCGCGGCTATACGCCGGGCCATGTTCATCACTTCATGCACTTCTTCCATTTTCAGGCCACGGCCGAGAACTTTCTTCTCACGATAGCTGAGCCACTTCTTTATGACCTGGTAGCCGCCGACATAGTAATTCCAAACGTTCACCGGTATATTGCTCCAGCAAGCGACGTCATTAAGGTATATATCGCATGTCGTCTCGCCCAACTGCTCAAGGGCCTGCTTAAGCGTCAAGCCGCGATTAACAGCGCCCTGTTCTATCAAATCGCGTTCTTTGGGCGTGTAGGAACGCTCGACAGTCTTGCCTGCCCCTGGCATGATCGCATTACCCTTGCCCAAGTGGCCCCAGCCGGCGGTCATATCAAGCTCGCCTTGCTGCGGATCAATGGAATGACCAGCTACATGGCTCACAATGCCAACGGACTGCAAATCAGGGCGGATAGTGCCTGATGTGACCGTCTTGATGTCCGATTCCGTGTCAAGCAATGTCGCTATTTCACTGCCAAGAGCGGCAGAGTTCAGCAGCATGTCTTTGGAATCCGGCAAGGGAATGCGAGGCCAATCTTGCCTTATGCCGTCTGCGTTTTCAGAAAGATAAGCCGGCGAATAACCGACTGCCAGTGCGTGCATCCAAATCAGGCCCGCCGTGTCCGCATTCTTATCAGGATTTCTGACGCCGAGCGATTTAAGATAGGCGCGCACCGGCTTAGAAAGATTCGCGGTAACTAATGCATCATCACCGAACATACTGGCAGTCACATCATTCTTGTCTCTTGTTTGCGATTCCCGGCAGAGACGTATCGGGAAGTGCCGAGCGTGACCCGAGATACAGTCATAATCACATACAAGACTTGCGAAAAGGAACGGTGGCCCTTCGGTCTTCTTGTCGGCTGTGTCACGCGTCAAGAAGAATGCGTTGTTGGGAACAGAACGCTCCTTGAGCAGTTGAGGGCTTGGTTCACTGAAAAGCGGACGCAAGTTTTCGAGATAACACCGGCGAATATCGAAGGGCTTAAACGGATAACGAACGATGCAGTTCTCGTCATATCTGAACCCCTTCATGATCTTTGCACGTGCTTCAGGACCAATTATGCGATTACCCGTCATCATCAATGATGGGTAAATAGATGCGATTTCTTCGTTGCTGGCGGTCTTATCGAAGTACTTTTTCATTCGGAACGTCAGAGCATTTCTATCAATAGAGATAAGGGCCAGGGCGCGTCTCTCAACTGGACCGTTGTATGGAGGCATCAAGGAAAGTTCCAATACTGTAGGCCATCCAAGATAGTGTACAGCTACATTGGACGGTCTAAATGAGCACCTATTACTCTTTGCGGGCTTGGAAATCTTGTACTCTCTATTAATGTCCACCGACTTCAGGCTATCGAGAAGTTCCTTCCTTTTCTCAGTGCCCCAGAAATGTCTAAACCGTACTTGAGGCTCTTTCCGGCGTTTTTCTTTGCGGACCATCAAGCTTATCGCTGTTCCGACTCTAATACCCTGTTTATTTTGCTCGGTCGAGAACACACTTGGGTCGGGTTTACCCTCCGGAGTTGTTTTTCCTGTTTCTCGGCTGTCGCCGTTCATACAGTCAAACCAGAGTTGGTCAAACTCCTCAAGAAAATGTTGACGCATGATGACAAATGATGGATCGCCCAAGTACGAGAAATTGGAGATATAGGAAACGATACCCTTGCCGCCCTTAACAATACGACGTTCCGCGATTCTAAAGAAACGGACATACAGTTCGTCAAGATTGAATTTCTTTATTCCCCAGCCGCCTCTTGATTCCGGGTCATTCAATCTGTAACGTCTGGTTCGGCGAGGCGGGCCGCCGCGATTGGAAGACCTCTCCTCGTAATAGATGCCTTTGTATTCCTCAACCAAGCCCTCTTCTTCTTCCGGTGTGGTGCCGGCAAAGGCGTTATACGGAGGGTTGCCGAGAATCACGAGAATAGGAACATCGCATTTGACCTTTTCCGCCGCATCGTGTTCTTCCTGCAATTCCGGGAACGGGAGCTTGTCTTTGGGCTTCTTCTCAGGTTCCCAACCGGTCAGAGCATTCGTCAAATAAACACCGACACGTTCGTTCTTACTATCTGAAAGCGGCGCATTTAGATTCTTGAGCATAAGGCCCAACTGAAGATGAGCCACGACGAAAGGTGCGGGCAGAATCTCAAAACCGAAGATTCGTTCCATCGCGGCCTTTTTCAGTTGCTGACCCACCAAGGCATCGGCGCCTTTATTCTTAAGTGTTTCGTGGATTTTTCTCAATGCTTCCACAAGATAGGCCCCGGTCCCACAACAAGGGTCTAAGACATAGACATTTGGATCGGCCAAACCATCTTCGATGTCCAACTCTTCCCGCAAGACCGCGTCCACGCGGGCGACCTGATATTTCACTATTTCGAGCGGCGTGTACCAGACGCCAAGCTCCTTTCTCAATTCGGGGTCGTATGATTTCAAGAAGGGTTCGTAGAAATACTGAACAGCGTGCTCTTGCTCGAATTTCTCGAAAAACCTTGCTCTATCAACACGGTTCAGCACCATTTGAGCCCAGTCCAGCACTTCGTCTATGCCAAGAGGCTTCAACTTATGTGGAGTAGCGATCTGTGAGAACAGAGCGGCTATCATAGGCACGTGAAGACTCCACGCCGCTTCGTGCCAGTGGAAACGTGCGTCGCTATCGTAGTCATGCTCACGCGACCATAGAACCCAAGATGAGAACACTCCATAGAAAAGCGTTTGGATCAACGTAGCCTGGAAGAAGCGGTCACCATCTTCGCCCTCAAACTTCATACCAAGGGCTTCCTCTAATCCCCGCCGTACAGCCGCAAGGCCGGGCAAGTCACCGGCTGATTCAATTCTGGCTTTCGCCTCTTTAGCATAAGAAGCCAGAAACCAGGCAACCTGTTCGGGGTCAGAAATGATTGCCGAATGTAACATGATACGGTTGAGGTACTCAATTAACCTGTCCCCTTTCTCCTTTGCAGCCTTGCGAGGTTGAGTGGTCAGGTTCCAAAAGCTCATTTCACTGTCGGCCAAGCGGAACGACTCAAGCCGGACCGGATTCCCTCTTTCGTCTTGTCCTACAAAAACGAAATCTCGGTAATTCGTAACAAGAATCTGACCATAGTGGCCCCAATACTTGGTTACCTGCTTGCCTTGCGCAGTAATCCACGCATCGTCATGGGTAGGTTTGACCTCAATGACTCCGCGTTCAGGTAAACAAACGACAGGTTCACCGTCTTTAAGGCTCTGGAGCTGGTGATTAGCGTACAGGCCGAAATCCGGGTGGCCCGCACCCGTGTCCTTTACTATTTGGTGGCAAAAGACTTTGGGCTTTAGCCTCTTGCCCACTTCGTTGAGTAGGTTACAGAGCGCCGTATAATATGATGTCTCATCGACAGCGCCTCCGGTAGCCTTGGTCATCCTCAAGTCCGTGAGATAGATTTCGACGGGGTGCATGTTTGTTCCCTTATGAATCAGTTATCCTGAGGTGCTTCCTCGACATATCGCTCTCCCGACAAAGCGCCCATTCAGCCAGATCCTACCGTTCAATATCGGCGAAAGTAATAGGATTATCAAGGGGAAAAGACATGACGCACGCCAAAAGAAAAAAGTCACAAGGCAAACGACAGTGAGAGCGACCAGCAACTAACGGTCGTCGAGCAGACTCAGAAGCTCCAGAGGGGTTTTCCATCCCCTTTGAAAAACAAGAAGCTGAAAGATTGTACTATGGAACCAGGATATTGTGGTATAATGGACAGTGTGGCGTGCAGGAGCACGGATTATGAAGTCAAACAGGAAATCCCGGTCTGGTGCCGGACGAAAGCCAGCATCAATCAGGCAATTGGCTGGCGCAGTGCTTGTTCTTCTGGTAGCGGTCGGAATCGGAATGGTTATCAGGGAATTTCGTTTCCGCTCGGCTCGGGAAAAGCACCTGGCGCAGGCTCCAAAAGCAGTTCAGCCGGCCGATATGCCGACAACCAGGCAGGTACCGAAAGAGCCGGAAATTCAAACTATCGAAGAGCCGTTACCCGTTGAAGAGGTTTTTGTCGAGTCGGAGCCGCCCGCGCCCCAAGACGTCAGCCCGCCGACATCACCGGCGGAGGCCGATGTTCAGAGTGATATCGCAGTTCAGACGGAGCCGGCGCCAGCCCCGCCTGAGCAGGACTCTCGCTTCGACGATCCGGCGGTCAAGGAACAACGCGCCCGCGCCGCTTTGGCTATGATCGGCCACAATCCCGAAGCGGACCAGGTCTGGGTCCAGTTGATCAACGACCCGAGCGTCTCGGCGAACGCACGCTCGAACCTGATTGAAGATTTGAACGAGGATGGGCTGTCCTACCGAAATCTCACCATGGATGATCTGCCGGTGATTAAGTACCGCATCGAGTTCATTGAATACCTCAGGCCTTACGCCATGGACAAGGTCAACGCCGACGCCTTCGACGAGGCCCACAAGGACCTGGTGAACATGGCCAACCGCCTGACCGGGAGGTAGAATCCTGGTGAAGGTTCTTTCCATCCGAGCATCACAAATACGTCAAGGAAGGATTCCACGGCGGAACGAGCGCTTTCAAACAAGTCACCAACCTTGACGCCGGCCCCGATTTGAGCCTCGCGATGAAGAATCTCTGTGAATGGTCGTACTTCCCCCGGCGGGCGGCTAATCCTTGAACCTTCGCATCCACTCAGGCCAGTCGATGCTGCCGGTGCGGGTCCAGGGGCCGTGCGTGTCGAAACCAGGGTACCATTCGAGGGTCCAAAGCTCCTTGATACCCACCTTACGGATCGACCAGTCCATGAAGAGGCCGTTGATGAAGCCCCCGTGACGGGGGATGCAGAAGGGCCGGATACTGTTGCTGCCGATCGTCGGGTCCGTGGCGGCCTGCCCCTCGGTCTGCGGGGGGGTATCGGTGGGCATCGGGTCCCCGGCCCACAGGGCGCAGTCCAGCATGATCGGGGCGTTGGCGCCGCCTTTCATATAGATGCTCGTCCACCGCTCCTTGACACGCAGCGGATGACCCAGCCGCTCGCCGCCGTCGTAGGCCGGGGTGTAGGCGTTGAGGCCATAGCTGCCCGCGCGGTAGGGATGGTGGGGGCAGTACCAGGCCAGGAACGTGCCGCCGGCCCCGCTGGAGCTGGTCTTGCGCGCCGCCATCGGACAGAACTGCTCGTAGTCGAAGTTGTCGAGGTAATAGGCGAACTGCTGGGTCCGGCAGCGGTCCCAGGAATCCCGGTCGCGGAGCAGGCCCTCGTTGCTCTGAGCGAGGGTGTTGAACAGCAGGCCCCACTGGTGCAGGTTCGCCTGGCAGATTGCGGCTTTCGCCTGCGCACGGACCCGCTGCAGCGTTGGCAGCAGGATTCCCATCAGCAAAGCAATGATGGCGATCACCACCAGCAGCTCAATCAAAGTAAACGCTCGTTGCCTGTTCATCGATTAAGACCCACATCTTTAGTTTCTTCGTCTGGCGCTGCCTCGATGCTGCCGCTTCATGTTATACCCCTTGTCCCAGCCGGGAACAAAAAGATTCCGAAAAGAAGTCTAACCACGAACGAACACAGCCCGCCCTGAGCGTGCCGAACGGGAATGGACACGATTTGAGTTTAGCCACGCGGCTTTGCCCTGTGACATCGCCATGCCAAGGGCATCCAGGGCAGATACACACGAATAAGCATTGTGCAAGGCGGAGCACAGTTCGGCCCTGACTCCGGCAAAGCTCGACGGACCGAAGGGACTCCCCCTGCCCGGCTTTTTATGTATGCTGTCCCCCGATTTCCCCCGTGAAAAAATACGCGACGCTTGGCCTCCGGTCTCGGCGGCGCACCTATCCAACATGGTTTTTCGGCACTCACCTCTACCACCTTTCGAAAAAATCTAAACGGAGATCGAAAAATATGATTCCTCGGCGAGAACTTTGCTCTGGAATTGGGCCTTTATGTTGTCCTCCTTGTCAAAGCAACCGCAAGGCACCTGACCTCGCTTTGCACTAATATTCTTTAAGCCCTCTCATCCATTCGGGCCAGTCGGACCCCTTGACCATGCCGGCAATGGTCCACGGACCACCAGTGTCAAACTCACGATGCCACTTCAACGTCCACAGCTCTTTGAGCCCCACTTTGCGTACGGTGAAATCCACAAAAACAGCGTTGATGTGCCACTCGTGGCGATTACAGCAGTATCGCTGCATCATTCCGGTCCCGCTTCCGTATACCTCCTCAACCAGCGAAGGTGTGTCCGTATGGTGTGGCATGCCGCCGAGCCACATCGCGTCGAGGAACAGCGGGATACGATAGGCCCCTTGCACATCGGGCGACACCCAGTACCGCGAAGGACCGCCAATCACACCGCCGGGGTTTCTTGCTTTGGACGGATCGCCTACGTAGTCATTGATGCCGTAGCTACCCGCCAGGTTGGCATAACCGTACCTGACGTCATCCGGCGCAAAGACACCATACGCTTCAAGCGCCCCGCCTTGTGCCCCATTATCCGCA
>Ga0307380_10008419_pt1 | contig 13223 bp, 9 predicted proteins | sample UN3MG_FD_202239 | JGI IMG/M metagenome (GOLD analysis project Ga0307380, IMG submission 202239) | Soil microbial communities from Risofladan, Vaasa, Finland - UN-3 | ecosystem: Environmental > Terrestrial > Soil > Coastal area > Acid sulfate soil | place: Finland: Risofladan, Vaasa | collected... | reverse complement strand
AAGTCTGATCGACGCAGGTCATGACTTCGCCAACCAACCGGTAGGAACCGGACCGTTTCGCTTCGTTGAGTGGGTCCGTGACAGCCGGGTCGTTCTCGAGAAGAATCCCGAGTACTGGATGAAAGGTCTGCCCAAACTGGACGGGGTCAACATAAACATCATTACCGAGCAGATGGTGGCGGTCCAAGGCCTGTTGTCCGGGCAGCTCGATGTCGCCTACCGGATCGATCCGGATGCAGTCGCCCAGCTGGAGGCGAATGCGGACACCAAGGTGGAAACCCGGCTGACCGCTCTCACCCTGGTTATGTCCATCAACTGCAGCCGTCCTCAGCTGAATGACCTGCGGGTCCGACAGGCCATCAACTACGCCATCGACAAGCAGAAAGTTCTGGACACTGTCTACGGCGGAGGCGAGCCGATCGGCACCTTCATGGACCACGACAACGCCTACTACAAGGACTTCACGGATCTGTATCCCTACAATCCTGCCAAAGCCCGCCAGCTCCTGCAGGAGGCCGGGGTCGGAGCGGACCGAGTGTTCGAACTGTTCCTCCCGCAGAACTACGAGCTCCATGTAAAAGCCGGCGAGATGTACCAGGCTATGCTCAGTGAAGTCGGCATGAACGTCCGGATCAAGCTGATCGACTGGTCCACCTGGCTCAGCGACGTGTACAGTCAGGCCAACTATGACCTCACCGCGATCGGACACACGGGCAAGCTCGATCCCGACGGCGCCCTCGGTGGATACGGCGTCCCGGAAAAGCGCTACGTTCGCTGGGACAACCCCAGAGCCGCTGAATTAATCGGCCAGGGATCCAAAGTAGCGGGGTTCGAAAATCGGAAAAAGATCTACGATGAAGTGCTGGAGCTCATGGCCCGGGAAGTTCCCTTCATGTTCCTGGGTTCCAACTACGAGTTCAACGCCATGGGCAACGTTGTGCATGATTTCCGCATTACCCCGAAGCTGGACACTTTCGACTTCCGGTGGACGGAGCTGAGATAAACGGGCCCGCGAGACCTATGCTTCGAGGTTCGGCAGCCAATCGGCTGTACTACATCGCAGTAGCATTTCTGTTGATTCTGGGAGCCGCCGCAGTGGCGGCTCCCTGGATCGCTCCCCACGACCCGGTGGCGCAGAATGTCGAGGACCGATTCCACTCACCCAGCCTCACCTACCCGCTGGGTACGGACAACTTCGGCCGGGACGTCTTAAGTCGAATCATCTTCGGCTCCCGGTCGGCATTGATGGTAGGAATAGTCTCCGTCTCCATCGCTACCACTCTGGGAATGTTCGTGGGTCTGACCGCCGGATTGGGAGGACTCTGGACGGACAACACCCTGATGCTGCTCATGGACAGCCTGCTGTCCTTTCCCACCATTCTTCTCGCTATCACCGTTGTTTCGTTCCTGGGCTATGGCCTGCTCCAGGTGATGCTGGCCATCGGGATCATCTACAGCCCGGTTTTTGCCCGGCTGGTACGGGCGGAGACACTGGCCCTGCGCAACGAAGGATACGTTGAAGCATCCCGTGCTCTGGGCACTCCGATTCTGAAGATCGTGTTCAAGCACATCATCCCGAACCTGCTCGGCCGGGTGATCGTGCAGAGCTCGATAACCTTCGCCCTGTCCGTGGTGATCGAAGCCTCCCTCTCCTACCTCGGCCTGGGCGTCCAACCGCCCACACCAAGCTGGGGACTGATGCTCAAGGACTCTCGGAACTACCTCGTTCAGGCTCCCTGGATGGCCCTGTATCCAGGGCTTGCGATCGCCCTGACCGTGCTGTGCTTCAACATCATCGGGGACACTCTGTCCGAACGACTCAACCCCCGTCTTCAGCAGAAGTAAATAATCCTCATGAAGATCGGGATACTCTCAGACATCCATGTTGATCTGAACGGAGGCGAGGCCGTGATCAATGGACTGCTCGCAGCCATGCTTCGCCAAGGCGTTGAGGTAATGGTGATCGCAGGTGATGTCTCCAGCGATTACCGAGTAACCTTGGATAGTCTCGAGCAGCTTCAAGAGCGCTCCGGGATACGGATTCTGTTCGTTCCAGGCAACCACGACATCTGGAACGAAGCTCATCCGGACATTAGCGCCTGGCAGGCCTACGAGAAGTTGGAACGCTTCCCGGGAAACCTGACCAGAGGGCCGCAGGAAATATCCGACGGTTGGACGATCATCGGCGATCTGGGCTGGTACGACTACTCCTTCGGCGGTTCCCAGTATTCCCGGGAAGACTTCGATCGTATGCAGTTCGGCGAGCGCATCTGGCAGGACCGGATCAAAGCAATCTGGGATCGTCACACCCTGGAGATCCACCGCACCTTCTACGAAAAGCTCGACGACCAGCTCAAGAGAACCAAGGTCTCGAGGTGTTCCGATTCCAGCAAGCGCAAAATCATCCTGGTGACCCATGTGCTGCCCCGGAAGGAGTTCACGGTTCAGCGCCCCGATCCGGAGTGGATCTACCTGAATGCCTTTCTTGGAAGTCCGGAGTACGGGGAACTGGCCCTCGACCACGGGGTGCGCTACTCGATCTGCGGTCACGTACACTACCGCAAACAGGTGACGGTAAACGGCACCCGTTTCATCTGCAACTGCCTGGGCTACTCAGACGAGTGGATGTGGAGCCGGGATCCCGCTGCCGAGATCGACCGGGCCTTCCTGACCCTGGACCTGGACTGACGGACAACTTAAATAAACCCTCCTTCCTCGAGGGTGACTCAGCCGTGAAGATTGCGATATGCTTCTTCCGTTTGTATTGTCCTAAACCCACATGCAATATACAATAACAGCTATGAGCATCGAGGAACGTTCCAACCTTAGAAAGAAGAGAATCGTCGCCCACCTATCACAGAGCTTTGAGGAAGCTGAGCGTTGGGATCTCGAATTTTGGCAAAGTTTATCTCCCGCATCACGTCTTTCCGCACTGGTGGCAATCAGAAGAGATATCGATAAAGTCAACAAATCAAAAAAGAAATCCGGTTGACTGTGGAAATGATCCAGGACTTCGAAGACATGTTGTTCCTCCTCAATAAATACGGAGTGATGTATCTAATCGTCGGTGGATTGGCCTTTATCTACCATGCGAAACCAAGGTATACAAAAGACATAGACATATGGGTTGAACCTTCCCCAGAAAATGTGGAAAAGGTCAACGATGCTCTGGTTGAGTTTGGAAGTCCCTCTCTGCTGACCCCGAACAATCCAGATGAAATACTACAAATCGGTGTCGAACCTGATCGTATCGATATTTTGCGGAAACTTGAGGGTGTTAAATTCTCCGCTGCCTGGAAAAACCGCATTACGGACAAATACGGTGATATCACAACCTATTGGATCGATATCGACAATCTTATTCGGGTGAAACAGATGATCGATCACCCTCGACACCAAGAGGACGTGAGAATTCTCCGAGAAGTAAAAAAACTCCGTCGGAAATCCGAATAGGCCAAACAACTGGCGGCTTCCTGGCTGCCTGCCTCGATCATGATCTGGTAGATCTCCTTAACATCACGATGTTTTCCTTAAGGATTCCCGTCGAACCTACTTTTGGTAATACTTATAGATCTGTCCGCCATACAACCGCTCGGCTTCTTCTTCCACCTGACTCCTGCGAAAATACAGAAATTTGTAGTCGCAGATATCCCAGGAACAGAATACCTGCTTGTAGGCACCGCCGTTCTGGATACCCTTTGTGTGTCTTGCTTTCTTGTTGGCGAACCGCTTGGCGATTTTGGAATGGGGGGACTTGTGATCCGTCCAGCCCCAGACCTTCTTTCTGCTTCGGCTCATGTTCCAACCTCCTGTAAAAGAGATTAGAACAGAGCGAACAATCCTCTTCTTTTCATAACATACATCCCGTCCGACTGCGATCGGGAAAGATCAGCATTTGCTTCTCTTCGAGGAGCCATTGTTCAGGTGAGCTTTCGCTCAGGATACCAGAGATCGATCAGGGAGCAGGTAAGAGTGTATTCCAGATTCTTACTGTTGAACCAGCCCTCGATCCCAGCTGCATATTCCAGGGAAGCTTTCCGGTCCCGACCGGTTTCTACGATCAAACCGGCGGTTTTTTCTTTCAGCTTCCAGCCTCCCCCACAGTATAGGCCGTTTCCCTCTACAAAATCGTCAATGAAATTCTCGATCAATGCATCAAATTCGTCCTCAGAGATGGAGGAGGTGATTACCTGCCGATACGGCTTGGAATAAAGGGGAGACGCGGAGTCCTAAACAAGGTGGAGACGGTCAAGCGGGTCGTTGAGCATTCCCATTTATCTTGAGACAAGCTGCGGCAGTGCGCCGATCCGGGACATCGGAGACCCCGGATTCAGGCCTCCTCGAGACCCCGCATTACTTCGTCCCGGAACGCAGTCAATTCCGCCCGCACCAACGGAAGACAGCGGCGATACACGGACAACGGGTAGCGCAGCTTCTCCCAGTCGTAATCGAGCTCGAGGTAGTATCGTTTAAAATACCGGAACCGCATAAGCTCGGTCAACAGGCGATGGGACTCGTCGGAGAGAACGCGAGGACGGATTCCTTTTTTCTCGAGCACCATCTTGTCGAGAAGGTCGGCGTGCCATCTCTCCGGACTCAGGCTGTTATCGAATCCCTGGGCTATGCGCAAGAGTGCGGTTTCGATGGCCGTGTACGAGCTCTCCAGGACCTGCGCAATCACGATCCGCTCTGCACGATCCGGGATGGAGCCCGTCTGCAGGGACGGCGAGCGTTCGCCGAGGAAGCGCTCCATGTCGTCGAGAACTCGAAAGGAAAGGAAATCATGAGCTACGGAGAGCCAACGCGTTGATTCCGAGGCTCGCTGTATACTACAATAGCTTCCATGTCCTACCAGGAATACCAGCAACTGGTGGCACAGAGCAAGTATCTGGAGGCGGCCCGCTTCGCCGAACAGCAGGCCGAGTCGGGCCGCGAGTCGCGCCAGTCGGAAGAGTTTTGGCTGACCCAGCAAGCCCGCGCCCTGAGTCGCGCCGGGGAGCATAAGGCGGCCCTGGAAATCGGCCGGCAGGCTCTGAACCTGGCCCCCGACAACCCCTTCGCCGTGGCCGCCACCGCGGATGCTCTTCTCGGATTGAAGCGCCTGGAGGAAGCCCTGGGGCATTACGAGGAGCTGCTTCACAGCCCCCGACTCCTGCACCAGGGGCGAAAGGGCGTGCTGGAGTGCCTGGCCGCACTGAAGCGATGGGAGCAGCTGCTGGAACGACTTTCCGGCTGGAACCTGCCGGAGGAGCAGTCCCTTCCCTGGCGAGTGAAGGCCATCAGCGCCCTTGGCCGCAAAGAAGAAGCCCTGGAGAGCTGCCGGCGCTGGCTCGAGCTCAGGCCCCACTACCCCTCGGCCCTTTGGGAGGCCAGCGAGCTGGAGATCCGGGTCAACGGCCTGGAGGCAGCCATAGAAAAGGCGGGTCGGCTGGCCCGCATCCCCTCCCTGCCTCAGGTATATCGGGAGATCTACGCCTCCCTCTGCCGAAGAGCCGGCAAGCCCGAAGAGGCCGTGAAGGCTTACGAAACGATCGGAGCCGAAGGGGAGCAGGGCCGGATCCAGAAGAAGAAGGCCTTCACCCTGGCGAAGAGCGGACGGGAGCGGGAAGCCCTGCCCCTGCTGGAGGAACTGCTGAAGAGCGAGCCTGCCGACAAGTACCTGCACTCCAGCTACGCCGCCGCCTGCAGGAGGATCGGCGAGTTGGAGCGGGCTATCAACTTCTACAACAGACTGCTCACGCTACATCCCGAAGAACGCTCGCTGTACGGGCGCATCAAAGGCATGCAGAACAAGTTGGAGGAGCGCGGATGAGCCCGGCTGCCACTCCCCGGAGGATCGGCGACCTGATCGAAGTACCGCCGGTACGGACGGTAATCCGCCTGGAAGAGGGAAGAACCAGCCCGGCGGAGATCGCCGACAGCTTCGTGTTCACCTCCGAAGTCAAGGCGCACCTGACCGTGATCTCCGAGTCCCTGACTTCGGGTCGGGGTCAGGGATATTTCCTGCAGGGTGATTTCGGGTCGGGGAAATCCCACTTCCTGGCCGCCCTCTATACCTGGCTTTCAGGTCGAGCGGGGGCGGAGCGTCTGTCCGCCGCCCACGAGGCTCTCAAACGGGCGGAGGAATCCACAGGGCACACGCTTCCGGCGGCGCTGTCCCTGATCGATTACCGCTCCGACACCTCTCTGGAGTCGATCCTGCTGGAGTCGATCGAGCGGGCTCTGGCCGAAGCAGGCAGGGAGGTGCCCCTGACCCCGCTCTCGGTTTTCCTGGTCCGGTTGAAAGAACTGCTGAAAAGTCCCGATACAGCCCGTACCTTCACCCGGCTGGCCGCGGAAAACGATCCGGAAATCACCGAAACAGGCATCGATCTGTCCGAGTGGATCGCGGCCCATCCCCGGGAAGCCTACACCCTCGGCATGCGTTTACTCAAGGAGCAGGGGCTGGAAACTCCCCGGGCCATGGTGGAGGATCGGAAAGAGACCTTTGAACGGGTCTACAGGGAGCTTCAGGCCGCCGGTTTCACCGGGCTGATGCTTCTGATCGACGAGCTGTCCGAGTTCCTGCGCTCCAAACCCACAGTCCAGGAGTTGAATGAAGACGCCAGGACCCTGCAGTTTTTGGGGGAGCTGACCGCCGTGCGTCCCCTGTGGATCGTGGCCGCGGTGCAGGAAAGCATCGAGAGCACCGGAGACATCGCCCGGGCGATCATCCGCAAGATCAAGGACCGCTTTCCGATCAAGCTGGCCCTGTCCACGGTGCACATCCGCTCCCTCATCTCCGAACGTCTGGTACGCAAGAAGCCCGGCGCCGAGGAGGCAATCTACCGGATCTACGAAGATTACCGGCGGCAGTTTTCCACCTTTGACTGCTCCTTCGACGAATTCAGGCAGCTGTATCCGGTACACCCGGCCACCATCGCGCTTCTGGATGGACTGGGGGACCTGTTCAGTCAGCACAGGGGGATCGTGGACTTCGTCTGGTCCCGGATCGCCGGGGACAGCCGGCGGGGCATTCCCTCGATCCTGGAGCGTCCGCAGCGGGAACTTCTCGGGCCGGACAGCATCTTCGAGCATTTCTCCCTTCGTCTGGCCGAATTTTCGGCCTACAACATCTACCCCCGCCACATCGTGCCTCATCTGGACCGTGAGATCGACAGAGTCTTGAGCGACGGAGCGGACCGCCATCTGGCCAAGAGGATCATCCGTATGCTGGTCCTCTACCGCATCCACCCCACCACTGATTTCCCGAACGCGGGTAAGCTCGCCGAATTGGCGGCCTGCAGCCTCGATACGCCCGATCTGAGCGCCCGTTTTGTGGCCGAAGCACTCCTCGATCCCCTCGCCGCCTCCAGCCGATTCCTGCGCAAGAAAAGCATGGATGAAGCGGATCCCGCCCTGGCGGTCTACGAGATCTCCAGCGAAGAAGATTCGAGCAAAGTTCTGGAGGCCAGGATCCGCCGCCTCGGCGAAGAAATTTCCGACCAGGACGGCCGGCTGCTCAGTGAACCCCTGCTCCAGCTTCCCGAGTCGGACTCCTGGCCCGGCCCCGCCCTGGGCAGGGAGGGTACGGTGCGGGAGATCAGTTGGAACCTGAGCCGGCGCAGGGCCCTGGTGCGCTTCCTGCACCGGGAAGAAGCTCCTCCCGCCGATCTGTTATCGGAGCTTGAGGCCAGGGAGTGCGATTTCGCCCTGCTGCTGACCATGGGGGAGGCGGAGGCTCCGGAGGGGCACACCGCGGTGTGGCGGATCCCCCTCCCAAAAGGGGATGAGTCCATAGAAACCCTGAAGGAATATCTGGCGATCCGCCTGCTCCAGGAGGAGCTCTCCCCCTCCAATCCGGCGGACGCTCCGCTCATTCCCCAGATCGCCGAGCGGGCGGGACGTCTGAAGCCGGCGGCGGCCCAGGCGGCCCTGGAAGCCTTCTACGCCGGAGGCTTCAGCGACCCCGGGATACGGGTGGACGCGGCGGTGCGCCAGCTCAAGCGCTTCGACAGCCTCCTGGAGGCGGCCGGTCAGACCACTCTGGCGGCTCGCTATCCTCGCTTCCCCGAAGTTGCTCCCCGGCGCTATCCCCCTTCCCCCCGGATCTACCAGCAGCTTTTGGAGAGCTTCGTCATCCCCGGCAGCCTGCCCTTGAGTCAGGCCCGGCCGCTCAGCTCGGCGATCGACGGGTTGGCCGTTCCCCTGGGACTGATTGAGATGAAGCGGAGCTCCTACGTATTTTCTCCTGACATTTCCGGCCACCCGCTGCTCGTGTTTTTCTTCGAGCTCCTTCGCCCTTCTTCAGCGGTAGCCATGTCCGAGGTGCTGGACAAACTGAAGCGTGGGGTTTTCGGCCTGCCCAAGGATACCGCCCTCTTTCTCATCGCTTCCCTGGCCGCCGGAGGTCTGATCACGGTCCGCCGGGGGGGACGGGCCGTCGCCCTGGAGTTCCTCAACCTCCAGAACCTGGAGAGGGCCGACGAGATCGCCCTGGGAGAGCTGATCGGCGAGCACGATCGGTCGACCCTGCTCGAGGAATGCGGCTTTCTCTCCTCCGCTGACGAGCTCGGCTCCTTCGGGCTGCGGCAGCAGCGGGAGGCCTGGAAAGAGGTGGTGGCCTTCCGCGGCAGTGCGGAGCATCTGAGCGAGGACGCATTGGCCAAGCTATCCCAGCGGCGGGAGTACTCCTCTTTTCAGGGTTTCCCCTTCACCCTCATCGAGGAAAAACTGGATGCCTTGAGCAAGCTGGCTAAAGAGATCCGGGTTTCCTACCCGGCCAAGGAAGGGCTGGAAAAGTTCCTAGCCGCCTGGCGGGCGAGCGGGCTGGAAGCGCAGGACGTTCAACTCTTGAAGGGGTTGGACCGATTCTTGCGGCGCGAGGCGGAGAAATTCGTCTTTGTCCATCACTACCTTCGCCACGAGGCGGCGGAGAAAACCGCAAGCCTTGAGCCAGGTCTGGAAGGCCTGCGCCTGCGCATCCTCGAGCTGATCGACGATCCGCTCCAGGGAGTCATACCCGACGAAGGGGCCGAGTTGGACCATCTGTTTACCGACTTCCGGGAGCGATACATTCCCCTCTATTCCGGGCTGCATCGGCGCTACTACGAATCCTTTCGCCCCCCCTCACTGTCCAAGAATGCCGCCAGGGCTCTTGAGACCCTTCGTCGTCTTGCAGGAATCGAGGCCCTGGACCGGCCTCCCGGTCTGGACCGTTTCCTGCTGACTCTCAAGGTCCCCCGAGTCGGCCGGTGCGACCGCCAGGTGCGGGAGGAGCTGATGCGAGCGCCGGTCTGCGGCTGCGGCTTTATGCCGGGGCAGGCCGCCCCCCAAACACAAACAGTCGATCCGGAAAAGGACATCGACCGCTACCTCCAGGAATATCTTGGCATCCTGAAGTCTCCCGCGGTGCTGGAGGCGTTGGGCAGCCACGGCTACGCGGTCCGGGACCTGAAGCCGAAGATCGCCGCTCACCTCAATGAGCTGGCTTCAGGGTTGCGCTCCGGTGCCTTGAGCCCTTCCGCACTGGTAGGCTCCCTGGATGAGGGGACCGCGAGGGAAATGGCCGAGGCGCTCAGGGGAAGCGTGACCCTGCGCCGGATCGACCTGCAGCCTCTGGTCAAGCGCCTGGCCGGCCGCCGCCTGCCGGCAGAGAAGATCCTGAACCTGGTTGCCGACTGGCTGGGCAAGAGCAGGAGCGGGGAGCTGATCGCAGTGGAGGGGCCGGGTGCCATGGACGGCGGGGACACCGCCCCAGAGGCGGGCAACCGGGCAGGCATTCTCGAATGGTGGGCTCTGGCGAACGCGAGGATCTTTCCCGGCCTTGCCGAACCTGCGCGGAAACCGGCACGAACGATTCAGGATCTGGAGGAAGAGCTGGAGCGGCGTTTTCCCGCAGGACCGCTGGCGGAACACTTGAGACGCTTGGAATCCCCGGACCTCCTCCATTATATCCGTTCCGAGCCACTCCATACCCGGGCGATCCAGGCGTCCTGGCAGATCCTGGCCGAACGGATCCTGAAGGGGGAAACTGGAGCGATCGAACAACCCCTGCACTGCCGGCACGCCGATCCCGAACGGGCCGCCCGGATCGAAGATCGCCTCCGGCTGGTAAAACGGATCGGCGAAAAACTGGCACTCCCCTTCCCCGGCCGGCTCTCTCTGCGCCCGGTCCTCGAGACCTTCCTGGCTGATTCCTGGGCCGGCGTCGACCTTCAAGGCCGCGCCCTTGAGGTACTCCGGCAGACGGCGTCAATGGGCGAGGAATGGCTCGCGGGTCTGGGGCCGGTAGATTCGATCGACCTGGAGGAAAAACTTCTGCTTCTGCTGGTAGACGGGGTGCCACCGGACGTCTGGCTCGAGTGTATGGACCTGATCGAAGCATATCCGAAAGGCCTTTCCACCGATTGGAACCGGCTCGAGGCCCAGCCGCAGACGGTTCCCGCAACCGCCCGCCTGTTGGGCGTCGAAGGCGATCCGGTGGAGGCGCTGGAGGCCCGCGGGGTGGCCTACCTGCTCTTAAGCGGCCGGGAGGAGGAGGCCCTTGAGGACCTGCTGGACTCTCTGCCTTCCGAACAAGCAGCGGTGATCCGCATAGGCGCTCTGGACCGGGGCGCCCATCGGGGCGCCTACAAGCTGGTGGAGATGGCGGAGCGGTTCCGTCACCTTTTGGAAACAAGGCTTCCAGCCCTCCATGGTTTCTGCCGGCGGCAAAAACGGGAGCTGATCCTGACAACCGACCACGGTCTGTCCCTGACCGCGGAGGCCTTGAGCCACGGGCGGGGCGGGGTCTATGAACGGGCGATCTTCCGCGCCCGCTGGATCTTCTGATGGCCGTCTTTAGGCAGAGCCGCGAAGCCTGGGGCAGCGAATCTCCCGACCCCGAATCCTTTGGGGTGCCTCGGGTCAAGCCCTACAGCACCGGGTGAGCCATGACCGAGGAACTCGAGGGGGTCGTTGAGAACCTCCTGTTTGCCAGCGAAGACAGCGGTTACTCCGTCGTGAAGCTCCGCAGCGGCGGGCAGCTGGTGACCGTGGTAGGGAACCTATCAACTCCGGTACCGGGAGAGCGGCTTCACCTCAAGGGCCGCTGGACCGATCATCCCCGCTTCGGGCGGCAGTTCGCCGTCGAAGAGTACGAATCCCACGCTCCGGCTACGGTCGAGGGGATCGAGCGCTACCTGAGCTCGGGACTCATCCCCGGCATCGGGAGCCGCCTGGCCCGCCGGATCGTTCGGGCCTTCGGCGAGCAGACCCTGGAGGTCCTGGACCGGCAGCCCCAGAGACTTTCCGAAGTGGAGGGGATCGGCCGGAAACGCATCGCCGCGCTTCAGGCCGCCTGGAAGCAGCAGCGGGAAATCCGGAAGGTAATGATCTTCCTCCAATCCTACGGCGCCGGTCCGGCTCTGGCCGCTAAGATCTACAAGCGCTACGGGGACCACTCTATCGCCGTGGTTCGGGAAAATCCCTATCGCCTCGCTATTGATATGGTCGGGGTCGGCTTCTTGACCGCCGACAGGATGGCCCGGGCGATGGGCTTGGAAGAGGACTCTCCGGCCAGGGCCCAGGCGGGAGTGCTGCACACTCTGGAGGAATGCATCTCCGAGGGACACCTCTACTATCCCCGCATCGCCCTGATCCAGCGCTGCCAGAAGCTCCTGCAGATCGACAGGGGGATCATCGGTTCTGCCGTGGAGGACCTCGACCGGGAGGGAAAGCTGATCATCGAAGATCTGCAGGCTCCGGCAGGCGCTGCTGCCTCGAAGGAAACAGAGGTCGCCCTCGGCGGTTTCGGACTTGGTGCCGACGAGCCGCCGCCGGCTGCAAGGCCGGTGAATGTCGTGGATCCGGCGGTGTATCTGCCCGCCTTCTACAGGGCTGAGACCGGGATCGCCCTCCTGCTCTCCGAGCTGCAGGCTTGTCCACGAAACAGCCGCCGGATCGATCCTCTCAGGGCCGTCGCCTGGATCCAGGAACGGATGGATATCGTGCCGGCGGAGAAGCAGCTCGAGGCCCTGCGCACGGCCCTGGAGAGCAAGGTGATGGTTGTTACCGGAGGGCCGGGCACGGGAAAAACAACGATCATCCGCGCGCTGCTGGCCGTCCTGGAGCGAGCCGGTCTTAAATTTCTCCTGGCTGCGCCCACGGGCAGGGCGGCCAAACGGATGCAGGAAGCCGGCGGTCACGAGGCCAGAACCATGCACAGGCTGTTGGAGTACTCTCCCCGAGAGGGGGAGTTCAAACGCAACCAGGGTAATCCCCTCGAGTGTCACTGGCTGATCCTGGACGAGGCATCCATGATCGACGCCCTGCTCATGTATCACCTGCTGAAAGCTCTGCCTCCATCCAGCTCCCTGGTACTGGTGGGGGACGCGGACCAGCTTCCCTCGGTGGGACCGGGCTGCGTGTTGAAGGATATCATCACTTCAGGCCGGGTACCGGTGGTGGAGCTGAACGAGGTGTTTCGCCAGGCCGAGGCAAGCCAGATCGTGATAAACGCCCATCGGATCAACATCGGGCTGATGCCTGTCGGGCGGGAGGAGGGAGACTTCTACTTCATCCGGCAGGAGGATCCCGAGGAAGTGCTGCGGCTGATCCTGAAGCTCTGCCGGGAGCGGATCCCTGCGCGCTTCGGGCTGGACCCGGTGGAAGATATCCAGGTCCTCTCGCCGATGCACAGGGGACCGGTGGGGGTGAGCAACCTGAACCGGGTCCTTCAGGAAGCGCTCAACCCGAACCGGGTCGAACTCGTCCAGGGGGATCGGCGTTTTCGACCCGGGGACAAGGTGATGCAGGTCCGCAACAACTACGACAAGGAGGTCTTCAACGGCGACATCGGCCGGGTGGAGAGGATCGACATGGAAACGCGGTCGGTTGAAGTACGCTACGAGGAGCGGCGGGTGAGCTATAGGACTACCGAGCTGGATGAAATCACCCTGGCCTACGCGATTTCCGTGCACAAGTCGCAGGGCTCCGAGTTTCCCGCAGTGATTATACCCGTGCTAACCCAACACTACCTGCTGCTGCAGCGAAACCTGATCTACACCGCGGTGACCCGGGGAAAGCGTCTGGTCGTCCTGGTCGGAACCAAGAAGGCCCTGGCCATAGCCCTCAAAAACAAGGACACCCAGGAACGCTTCACCGGCCTGCGGGCCAGGCTGGCGAATGCCCGGCCCGCCGTGAAAAATCACCATTCGGAACGGTGAATTTAAAGCAGGAGGGCTGGGGCAGCCGTTGTCTTT
>Ga0307380_10008418_pt1 | contig 13224 bp, 13 predicted proteins | sample UN3MG_FD_202239 | JGI IMG/M metagenome (GOLD analysis project Ga0307380, IMG submission 202239) | Soil microbial communities from Risofladan, Vaasa, Finland - UN-3 | ecosystem: Environmental > Terrestrial > Soil > Coastal area > Acid sulfate soil | place: Finland: Risofladan, Vaasa | collected... | reverse complement strand
GTCTTATTAATGGATTTATTAATTTATTGGATATTAATGAATTAAGGATATTTCATTTGTAAAATAAAGCGAATGCAAGTTTAACATATTAAACTAAAATATGCAAGTAGTTGAGTTGAATAATCCGGGTTTAGTAACAGCAATACAAAATCGAATAAGGTAACACCCTGGAACACGATATCTGCACCGTTGATATTTCCAGAGCGTAAATAGGAACAATTCTGGGATAAGATTACACTTGTAAAAAAAGAATTTTCCGGATAGATTCTGCTACCAATCCTATTATTTTTATAATTTTGCATGTTTATTTAGATTAAATATAATTAATGGATTTTAAGAATTTCTATTGTGTATCAAATTGTTGACTTGTTTTTATGTGAAAATCAATTTATAAATTAACAATTAATATTTCAGATTGTTAATTAGTTAGAGCATCAGGCTGTTTAGAATAATGTAATGGAAAAAGACCAGGATAAGATTTTAAGCGATGTAACCTCAGGTGAATATAAGTACGGCTTCTATTCCGACATTGAAATGGAAAAGATCCCCAGGGGTCTTAACGAAGAGATAGTCAGGATCATTTCAGCAAAGAAAAATGAACCTGAATGGCTTCTTGAATTCCGTCTGAAGTCATTCCGTCACTGGCAGACCATGAAAATGCCGACCTGGGCAAACCTTAAGATACCTCCCATAGACTATCAGGATATTATTTATTATGCAGCACCAAAGCCAAAAGCAACACTGGAAAGCATAGATGATATTGATCCGGAACTTAAGAGGACTTTTGACAGACTGGGGATACCACTGGAAGAACAGAAACACCTTTCCGGCGTAGCTGTTGATGCCGTTATGGATAGTGTTTCAGTTAAAACAACATTCAAAGAGACACTCGCTGAGATGGGAATAATCTTCTGCTCGTTCAGCGAAGGGGTAAAAGAGTATCCGGATCTTGTAAAGAGATATATGGGCACCATTGTGCCTTATACTGATAATTTTTTTGCATCACTTAATTCGGCTGTCTTCAGCGACGGATCATTCTGCTATATTCCGAAGGGTGTCAGGTGCCCGATGGAGCTTTCGACATATTTCAGAATTAATTCCGCGAATACCGGACAGTTTGAAAGAACTCTTCTGGTGGCTGATGAGGAGAGCTATGTAAGTTATCTTGAAGGATGCACGGCACCGGCGAGAGACGAGAATCAGCTTCATGCCGCAATTGTTGAAATAATAGCTGAGAAAAGTGCTGAAGTTAAATACTCCACAGTCCAGAACTGGTACCCTGGTGATAAAGATGGGAAAGGTGGCATCTTCAATTTCGTTACAAAAAGAGGACTTTGCAGGGGAGAGAGTTCAAAAATATCATGGACACAGATCGAAACAGGTTCTGCGATAACATGGAAATATCCCTCATGTATTCTCCGGGGAGATAATTCAACCGGGGAGTTTTATTCAGTTGCGGTTACCAATCACCATCAGCAGGCTGATACAGGTACCAAGATGATCCACATAGGTAAGAATACAAAAAGTACAATTGTATCCAAGGGGATATCAGCAGGATTTGGACAAAACAGTTACCGCGGCCTTGTTAAAGTGCTGAAAAATGCAAGTAACGCACGAAATTTTTCGCAGTGCGATTCGTTACTGCTTGGTGATAAATGCGGAGCTCATACTTTCCCATATATCGAGGTTGATAACCAGACAGCTATTGTGGAACATGAGGCAACGACATCAAAAATAGGGGAGGATCAGATATTTTACTGCAACCAGAGAGGTATATCAACTGAGGATGCAATAGGGCTGATCGTAAACGGGTATGCACGGGAAGTGATAAACAAGCTTCCAATGGAATTTGCTGTTGAAGCACAAAAGCTGCTGCAGATCAGTCTTGAGGGAAGTGTTGGTTAGAATGAAATTTTCAAAAATCACATATTTACATGCTTATAATAAAAAACTTAAAAGCTGCTATCGACGGTAAAACCATACTCACAGGGATAAGTCTTGAAGTTAAGCCGGGTGAAATTCATGCCATAATGGGGCCCAATGGATCAGGTAAAAGCACACTTGCAGCGGTTCTTGCAGGCAGGGACTTTGCAGAAGTAACAGAAGGAACGATAACCTATTTTGGCAGAAATCTCTTCGATATGCCCCCCGAAGAGCGTTCAAAAGAGGGTATTTTCCTCGGATTTCAATATCCGATCGAAATTCCCGGGGTAAGCATGGTAAACTTCATGAAAACAGCGGTAAATGAACATCGGAAGCACAGAGGACTTGAGCCTCTTTCAGCATCCGATTTTCTGAAGCTGATGCGTGAAAAGAAAGAGCTTGTTGAGATTGACTCAAAACTTGCAAACAGGTCGGTCAATGAAGGATTTTCAGGCGGCGAAAAGAAAAAAAATGAGATATTCCAGATGGCTATGCTGGAACCAAAGCTGGCAATTCTTGATGAGACAGACTCCGGTCTTGATATTGATGCTTTAAGGGTAGTAGCAAACGGGGTTAACAAACTTAAGCGTCCCGATAATTCTGCGATTGTAATTACCCATTATCAGAGACTTCTTGACTATATCGTACCTGATGTCGTGCATGTAATGTATGACGGACGAATCGTCAGGACAGCCGGTAAGGAACTTGCCCTTGAACTTGAAGAGAAGGGTTACGACTGGATAAAAAAAGAAGTTGAAATCGAGAAATGAGATGAACGGGAAACCTGAAATAAAAGAAAGATATCTGGATCTGTTTAAGGGCAATATCGGAAAAATTGAGGAGAAATCTTCTCCTTTTATCAATTCTTTCAGAGGCGCCGCAATTGATAAGTTTAACCACCTTGGTATTCCTACAAAAAAAAATGAGGCTTATAAGTACACAAACCTCGACACTTTTTTCGAGCATGAGTTTAACAGCTATTTTCTGCCGAAAGAATCTGATTTTGTCAAGGCTGAAGAGTTCCGGTGCGATGTGACTGATCTTGATGCACACGGAATAGTCCTGCTGAATGGCTTTTATCCTACAATCAATGATAAACTCCGCCAGTTACCGGGTGGGGTTTGGATCGGGAGCCTTAATGAGGCATCAAAAAAATTTGGAGATAAAATTGAACAGCATTACAACAGGTACGCAAAAAGTGAAACAGACGGACTTGTTCATCTGAATACAGCTATGGCTTCCGATGGAGTGTTTATCTATGTTCCTGAAGGGGTGGTCCTTAAAAAACCGGTTCAGGTAATCAATCTTGTGCACTCCGAAAAGGATATTTTCAACCAGCTCAGAAATCTGATTATTGTTGACAAGAATACTGAAATCACACTTATTGTTTGTGATCATACCCTCTCTCCCCAAAAGTTTCTGACTAACGCGGTTACTGAGGTATATGTGGGTGAAAATTCTCATTTTGATATAATAAGAGTGCAGAATGAGCATAATAATGCATGCAAAATAACCCATACTTTTATTCACCAGGAGAAGAACAGTCATGCCTCCTCAAATAATTTAACACTTCATGGAGGGCTTGTCCGCAACAGCACCTATCACTATCTTGGAGGAGAGGGAGCAGAAAGTTTTTCCTATGGATTATACCTTGCAGATAAATGGCAGCATGTCGATAATTATGTAAATATTGATCACGCATCTCCTCACTGCACAAGCAACCAGCTCTTCAAAGGTGTCCTTGACGATATGTCAACCGGTGCTTTTAACGGACGTATTTATGTTGCGCCCGATGCACAGGGAACATTGGCATATCAGAAAAATAATAGTATCCTTCTGACTGACGATGCCAAAATGGATACCAAACCGCAGCTTGAGATATATGCTGATGATGTCAAATGCAGCCATGGCGCCACTATCGGTCAGCTCGATGATAATGCACTCTTCTACCTTCAATCAAGGGGGATTAATAAACGTGAAGCAAGGCTTATGCTGATGTTCGGATTTGCGCATGAGGTGATTCAGAACATTAATGTCGAGGCTCTCCGCGACAGGATGGACAACCTGGTTATGCAACGGTTAAAAGGTGAGCTTTCACGCTGTGCAAGCTGCATGGTCAAATGCGGATAAACTATAACTGAAGTGAAAGATATATCAGAAATAAGAGCAGACTTCCCGTTGCTGAGTCGTATGGTTTATGGTAAACAGCTTGTTTATCTGGATAACGGCGCCACAACCCAGAAACCGATGTGCGTTATTGATGCTGTAAAAGAAGTATATACAAGTTATAATGGCAATATTCACAGAGGTGTGCACGCCATGAGCGATATGACTTCTGAAGCATATGAAAAAGCGAGGGGAAAAGTAAAGACATTTATCAATGCGGACAAAAGAGAGGAGATAATCTTTACGTCGGGAACTACAGGCTCAATTAACTCTGTTGCATTCTCTTTCGGTGAAAGATTTATCAATGAAGGAGATGAGATAATTATAAGTCATCTTGAACATCATGCTAATATTGTTCCCTGGCAGATGATGTGCCAGCGAAAAGAAGCCATTCTGAGAGTTATCCCCATAAATGACAACGGGGAGATTCTTTTTGATGAATATCTCAGATTACTATCGCCGAAAACAAAACTTGTTGCAATTACTCAGGTCTCGAACGCACTGGGAACGGTTCTTCCCGTACAAAAGATTATTGAAACCGCACATTCCATGAATATTCCGGTTCTGATAGATGGTGCTCAGGGTGTACAACATGGAGTTGTTGATGTTAAAGCAATGGATTGTGATTTTTATGTTTTTTCGGGACATAAAATTTACGGACCAACCGGTATAGGTGTTTTATACGGGAAAGAAAAATGGCTTAATGAATTACCTCCTTATCAGGGAGGTGGCGATATGGTTGAGAATGTGACATTTGAGAAAACAACATATAATGAACTGCCGTTTAAATTTGAAGCAGGAACATTGAATTATGCAGGTGCCATCGGTTTGGGTCATGCTCTTGACTATCTGATCAGTACGGGAAGGGAGGAGATCACCAAAAGGGAGAAGATGCTCCTGGCTTATGCAACTGAAAGATTATCAGCCATTAAGGGTCTTAAGATTTATGGCAGCTCTGAAAACAAAATCCCGACAATCTCTTTTCTCCTGAGAAATATTCATCAGTACGATGCAGGAACAATACTCGATAAGATGGGAATCGCCTTAAGGACGGGAACCCACTGCGCTCAACCGGTTATGGCACATTATGGTATAGAGGGTACGGTAAGAGCATCTATGTGTTTTTACAACACAAGCGAAGAGATTGACATTCTTGGCACGGGAATTGAAAAAGTGATCAGCATTTTTGCTTAAAAACTTACTATGACGGTAGAGGAAGTTCAGAACGGTATTATTGGTGAGTTTTCGTTGTTCGAAGACTGGATGGATAAATATAACCTTCTTATTGATCTTGGAAAAGAACTGCCTGTTATCGATCCTAAGTATAAAACAAATGATTACCTCATTGAAGGCTGCCAGTCAAAAGTATGGCTTCACCCTTCATTCGATGGAAAAATAATTATATTCAGAGCCGACAGTGATGCAATTATTACCAGGGGAATAGTTGCCCTGCTTATAAAGGTTCTCTCGGGCCGTACGCCAAATGAAATAATGTCAGCCGACCTGTATTTTATTGACGGGATAGGATTGAGACAAAGCTTGTCGCCAACCCGTTCCAATGGCCTGCTTGCCATGGTCAAGCAGATGAAATTGTACGCGATTGCGTATAATGCACAAAGGAAGTAGTTTAATTAACATTAAAAATGGATCACGCTGAAAAATTGGAAATTGAGACAAAGATCGGAGAAGTTCTGCGAACAATCTACGATCCTGAAATTCCAGTAAATATTTATGATCTTGGTCTTATCTATGACACAGATGTTGATGATGAACGTGTGGCACACATCACCATGACACTGACCGCGCCAAACTGCCCAATGGCAGACGATCTTGTTGAAGAGGTAAAGATCAAAGTAGCCGGCACGGAGGGTGTAAAAGAGTGTGATCTGAAACTGACATTCAATCCTCCATGGGATAAAAGTATGCTCAGTGATGAAGCAAAACTTGAACTTGGCTTTCTGTAACAGATAATCTTATGGCTGTACCAGGAAAAGACAACCTGTCTGCTCTTACCAGAGAAAAAGCCTTTGAGCTTGGTTTTGACCTCTGTGGCATTGCAAAAGCCCGTGCACTCGATGAATACGGAGCCGTTCTGAAAAGTTGGTGCGAAGCAGGAATGAACGGTGATATGATTTACCTGAGCCGTAACATTGAAAAAAGAGTGGATCCGGAATTCCTCTTTCCCGGGGTTAAATCGCTCGTGGTAACCGGATTAAATTATTTCTCGGAAAATAAGCAGACTGCACCGGGAGTTCCTGTTCTTTCCAGGTATGCCTATGGTGTAAATTATCATGATGTAATTAATGCAAAGCTCGAAAAGCTGTTGGCTTATATCAAAACTATTGAATCAAAAGCTGAGGGCAGGCCAATTGTCGATTCAGCACCTTTACTTGAAAAAGAATGGGCACATGAAGCCGGTATGGGATGGCAGGGAAAACATTCCATCCTGATTAACAAAGAGACCGGATCCTTCTTTTTTATCGGCACATTACTTCTGAATTTAGAGCTTGAATATGACTCGCCGTTCAAAGGTGAATATTGCAGGGAGTGCAGATTGTGCATTGACTCATGTCCGACAGGCGCAATAAACAACAACAGGACGATTGATGCAAGAAAATGCATTGCAAACCTGACAATTGAAAACAGGGGACCCATTCCTGAAGAGATAATCCCCAGACTTGGTGGAAGAGTTTATGGCTGCGATAAATGTCAGGAGGTTTGTCCGTGGAATAAACATGCGAAATCTAATCTTGCTCCGGAATTTGCCATTAATGAAGAAGTTGCAGGGATGAGTCGTGATGACTGGCAGTTTCTTACAGGGGAACAATTTACAAGGCTGTTTAAAGGATCAGCTGTTGAAAGGGTGAAATACGAACATTTCATCAGAAATATAAGGGCAGCCCTTAAATCAGGGCTTTGAAAAAATTGGTCATTTAATTATCGCTGATCACTGTCACTACAACCTCCCTTTGATTCCGGGGACCGTCAAATTCACAGAGGAAGATATTCTGCCAGGTTGATAATCCGGTTTTACCATCAACAATGGGTATGGTCTCTGAGGCGCCAACAAGTCCGGCTTTCAGATGCGCATCCCCGTTGTTGTCCTGATGATCGTGTTCCCAGATACCGGAAGGGATAAGTCTTTTTAATAATGTTACAACATCATTCTGAACTGATTGGTCCCAGTTTTCCTGGATCATTATTGCGGCTGTTGATCCTCTCGCATAGACTGAAGCGATACCGGTCTGGACTTTACTTTCTTTGATTACATCAGCAACCCTGGATGTAATATCATATAAGCCATTTCTGCTGTTAGTCTGGAGTGTAATTATCTTTTGCATGATCAAATGATTAAGAATTCACCATAAAATTACCATATGTTTTTCTTGTTTTCGTCAATGCAGCACCCAAATTATAAAAACGCATTTTGAATATCATAAAGTTATGAAGATTTTCGTGAGGTGTTGTGAAAACAGGAAGAAAATCAGAAAAGGCTGAGTCACCCCAGCCTTTAACCTAAAAACCCACTACCTAACTAAAAACCCCCTATCTGCTATAGTCTTTTAAAATCAGCATTAACTTCTGTCTTGTGAAGAAGATCCTGCTCTTTACTGTACCCATTTTCAATCCAAGTTTTTCAGCGATCTCATGATACTTAAAGCCACTGATATGCATTCTGAAAGGAATTCTGAAATCATCGCTCAGAGAATCAATAGCTTTTTCAATCTCTCCCTCTGCATATTTTGATTCAGGTGATATAAATCCCTTGTCATGTGGCATGTTTAAGTAGTAAAGATCCCTGGTTCCGTCAATTATCGTATTCTCTTTTACATTACGACGGTAGTTATTAATGAAGGTATTTTTCATGATGGTGAATACCCATGCTTTAAGATTTGTATAGTCAACAAACTTATCCTTATAAGTAATCGCCTTGAGATAGGTGTCCTGAACAAGATCCTGAGCTGTATCACGATCGGATGTGAGACTCATTGCAAATCTGTGAAGATTGCTCTTCATTTCTATCAGACTGTTGTTGAATTCATATGTTGTCATAAACTTCTTATTTTTTGATTGTTGAGACAAAACTATACAAATAAAATAAGATAAACAAATCTTAATATCTTAAAATCCTTATATTCTAAGATTTTTCTAAATAGGTTTAATTTGTAATCGCAATAAATTCAATTATATATGTCTGATATTTTATCCCTGTTCTAAATTTTATACAAATAAAATCTGTATGAAATTTTGTAATTAACTCAAGTTGCTGGTTAGTCAATCAATAATTTCACCGGGAGATAAAAGAGAGGCAGAATAAAGATTATTTAATCAAGTTTTGTACTTTTAAAGAAAAATATATGGAATTCAACATTAAGTTAAAAGATGGAAAGCTTCTGCGGGGGGGTATCATGAACTGCATAATGAGCTTTTTAAAAATGAGGTGTTTAATTTTATTTTAAACTGGATAGACAAAAAGCTGATACACTAAAATTTACCTTGTTTGATTATGGATCTCCGGACAAAATTTAATATTGAACCTTCAAGGGATAAGATAGGATATAATGACAGGGTATTATTCATTGGTTCCTGTTTTGCTTCCGAAATTGGATCAAAAATGGAAGAAGGGCGGCTTCGGGCGATGATAAATCCTTCAGGCTCTGTTTACAATCCTGCATCAGTATCAAATACTATTGATACAGTTATTAGTAATAAGAAGTTTGTTATTGAGGACCTCTTTTGTCATGAGGGAATCTACCTGAGCTTTTATCACAGCACAGATTTTTCTTCCGGCGACCCGGTAAGGGTACTTGAAAAGATAAATGAGAGGTCAGTTAAGGCACACAGGTTTTTATCCGATGCAAAGTATCTTTTTATAACTTTTGGAACAGCAAGAGTTTACAGGTGGAAGGCAAACGGAATTGTTGTATCGAACTGTCATAAGATTCCTCAATCCCTCTTTAATCCTGAATTACTTACTGTTAATGATATAGCAGGCTTGTGGACCAGGCAGCTCGACACTCTTCACGCACTTTTTCCCGGGCTTAAAGTGGTATTTACAATAAGTCCTGTAAGGCACTGGAAAGATGGTGCGCATGGTAATCAGGTGAGTAAATCGGTTTTGTTCCTGGCAGTTGAGGAGCTTTTGAAACATCCGGCTGCTTATTCTTATTTCCCTGCTTATGAACTTATCATGGATGACCTGCGCGATTACCGGTATTATGCTGATGATATGCTTCACCCCTCATCCACGGCGATTGAATATATCTGGGAAGCATTTGCAGAATGTTTTCTTGAGAAAAAAACACTTGAAATATGGAAAGATGTGGCAAAGATAACCAGAGCCTGTTCTCACCAGATAAACATGGATTCTGATGCAGGAGTAAAAAGATTTGCGGAAAACATGCTGATTAAGATTTCAGAAGTTACAGTTAAAGAGCCTGCAATCGATCTTTCCGCCGAAAGGGGATATTTTGCTTCCCTGTTAAAAATTTGAATATTTTCTTATTTTGGTCGAAAAACTTCTGCTCGTTTACCTTAGTGCAGGAACAACCTTCAGAAAATCTGACGGATTACGTGTAATAATAATATTCTCCGGTATCCTCTTTTCCGGAACTTCAGGGTAGTCGGTCAGTATTATTTTCTTGATCAGCAGAGATTTGCCGATGCTGCTGAAATATCCGATCTTCTTTTTGGCAAAATCGAAAGCGCTTGAATTTACTACAAGATATTCGAATGGTTTTATCTTGTGAATCTCAATTACTTCTGAAGCGGGGAGTATGCCTCCGGTAAATATAACATCGTATCCACGTTTTTTAAGAGCATATTTATAGAATAGAAAATTATTATCCATAAGATTATCAGAGCTGTTAATCATAGCGACAGTTGCCCTTATCCTGCCTGAGATAGGTTTAAGGGAATTATCCTCAACTATCATTATCTGCCTGATGGTATTCCTTACAAATTGCTCCTGAGCTCTTGAGAGACTGCCTGTCTGCCACAGAATCCTTGATTTTTCAAGCAAGGGATAAAGATATTTTGAATATGCTTCTTCTATAACCTGGTACTTAATAAAAGGAGAAAGAGCTTCTTTAAATTGAGTTTCATTAAATCTGATAGCTGACATCAGGATTTTTCCGGGCTGAAAATTCTGATCCAGGTCATCATTCATACTGCTCAGGTTCATCACCTGTTGTGTAAGCTCATCCTCATTCAGTAAGGCGATCCTGGAGATCTTCAGTCCATTCCTGTTAAGATAGGCTACGTTCAGAATTTTCTTAAGCTCTGCTTCACTATATGTCCGTATGTTCGAATCTGTTCTGTCTGGATCGAGGATCTTATACCTTTTTTCCCAGATCCTGATGGTATGGGCTTTGATACCTGAGAAGTTTTCCAGATCCTTTATCGAGAAAATATTTAATCCTTCTTCCATGGCTATATTATAAAAACCTAATTATGATCAAGACATTTGTACCCCTGAAATAAACAACTAAAAAGTCAGATTGTTGTGCAAAAAACAATAAATATTAAAGTATTTGATATTATGCGGTATTTCCCCCAAAACCGCAATTATATCTGATGACAAAACCGATGTTCCCTATTCGATAACTTCAACCATAATCTTTTTCACAACCCTGCTTCCGTCGATGAAATTAATTGTAACAAGGTATATACCTCTTTTGGGATTTTCCAGATTAATCTTTGTAAGGTATAAAGGATTTTTATATTGAGCCTTGAAGATATCCTGGCCAATCATATTCGTAACCTTGACTGCCGTAATCTCTTTGTCACATTTAATTGTAAACCTGCCTTCCCTTACAGGCACCGGGTATATGTTGATATTAATATTTGAAGATTCTCTTATGAAACCCTTCTGAGTTGAGTTTGTGGAAAGGGTCAGAGTATCCTTCTGAGCCTGAAGATTTATGGTAAAAATTAAAAGAAAAACAAGGAGTAAACTTTTTCTCATAGATACCATTTAGTGAAACCCCATCAAAAATTGTGCTAAAGGTAATAAAATTTATTTAATTTGATCAAATATTATTTTAGCTTTTTCCAGATCCGCGGGTGTATCAATTCCGATACTCTCCCATTTAGTAATCGCAGTTCTTATTCTGAATCCATTTTCCAGCCATCTGTTTTGCTCCAGCGACTCAGCGATTTCAAGAGAACTTCGGGGTAGCAAAGTAATCTTTTTCAGAGTTTCAGTCTTGTATGCATAAAGGCCAATATGTTTATAATAAGCGTGTTTAACAGGCCATTGCTCCATTTCGGCATCCCTGATAAAGGGTATTGCAGCCCGACTGAAATAAATGGCATCACCATTTAAATTCACTACAACCTTGGGTTGATTGGGATTAAAAATATCCTCTCCTGGTTCAGATCTCCTTATCAGCGTGGCAATATCAACCGATCTGTCAGAGAAGCAGGAAACAAGCAGATCGATTTGTTCCGGCCTGATAAATGGTTCATCTCCCTGAATATTTACTGCAATATCTATTCTGTTGCCGGTTTCTGATGAGATCCTTTCAGCAGCCTCAGCACAACGGTCGGTCCCGCTCTGGTGTGATGGTGAGGTCATTACAACCTGACCGCCGAAGTTCTGAACAGCATCACGGATTCTTTCGTCATCAGTAGCCACATAAACTATATCAAGCGATTTGCAGGCTTGCTCATATACTCTTTGTATCATTGTTTTATTGCCCATGAGGGCAAGCGGTTTCCCCGGGAACCTTGAGGCTGCATACCTGGAAGGTATTATGCCTGCAAATTGATATCCCATAAATGTTTTCATGACGCGAATTTACAAAAATTGCATTTCCCAATGTTTTAAAAATATCTTAAATTCGCACCATTGCAGATTAAGGTATGAAAGATCTTCAGAGTATAAAGCAAAGGTTTGGGATTATCGGCAATTATGCCGGGTTAAACAGGGCTATTGATATTGCCGTGCAGGTTGCTCCAACTGATCTCTCTGTCCTTATAACCGGAGAGAGCGGAACCGGAAAAGAGGCTTTTCCCCAGGTCATTCATAACTACAGCACCAGAAAGCATGGTCCTTATATAGCAGTTAACTGCGGCGCCATACCCGAAGGGACTATTGACTCCGAACTGTTCGGACATGAGAAAGGATCTTTCACCGGCGCAACTGAAGGCAGGAAAGGTTATTTCGAGGTTGCAGACGGCGGAACAATTTTCCTTGATGAAGTGGCAGAGTTGCCTCTTTCCACACAGGTACGACTGCTCAGGGTCCTCGAAACCGGAGAATTCATAAGGGTTGGCTCTTCAAAAGTACAGAAAACCAATGTCAGGGTTATCGCTGCGAGCAATGTGGATGTTACAAAGGCGATCGAGCATGAAAGGTTCAGGGAGGATCTGTTTTACAGACTTAACACTGTGCCGATAAAAATTCCTCCTCTGAAAGAGAGAGGCGATGATATTTTTCTTCTTTTCAGAAAATTCGCAGTTGACTTTGCCGAGAAATACAGAATGCCTGCAATCAGATTAAGCAATGAAGCAAAAAATGTTTTGCTGAATTATTCATGGCCCGGCAATGTTCGTCAGCTTAAAAATATTACCGAACAAATTTCAATTATTGAAAGTGAAAGGGAGATAGGTGCTGAAACCCTGCATGCTTATCTTCCTGATTATACAGGAATAAAACTGCCTGCACTTATCAATAGGCAGGATGAAAAATCTTTCTCCTCAGAGCGGGAAATCCTGTATAAAATACTCTTCGACATGAAGAGTGACATGAATGATCTTAAGAAGCTGGTGTTTGACCTTATACAGAAAGGTGATCTGGATGTTGATTTCCACCACACCAACTCAAGGGCCATCAATAATCTTTTCAGTGATGCTCACTCAGAAAAACAGGTCGGAAAAGTCCCGAATGTACCTGCAGGTGATTTTACACCCCGCCATGGAAGAAGTGACATACAGGACACTGAAGAGATTGTTGAGGAATCCCTGTCGCTTGCCGGCAAGGAGATAGAAATGATAAAAAAAGCACTTGAAAAATATAACGGAAAAAGAAAACTGGCTGCACAGGAGCTTGGTATTTCTGAGCGCACACTTTACAGAAAGATTAAAGAGTATGAAATTGAGTTGTAGCAAAATATCTAATTTCGCAGGGAA
>Ga0307380_10008417_pt1 | contig 13225 bp, 14 predicted proteins | sample UN3MG_FD_202239 | JGI IMG/M metagenome (GOLD analysis project Ga0307380, IMG submission 202239) | Soil microbial communities from Risofladan, Vaasa, Finland - UN-3 | ecosystem: Environmental > Terrestrial > Soil > Coastal area > Acid sulfate soil | place: Finland: Risofladan, Vaasa | collected... | reverse complement strand
TTTCGCAATGGCGCTGGCACCTGGACGAGGTATTCGTCAGGATCAATGGAGAGACGCATTATCTCTGGCGTGCGGTAGATCACGAAGGCGAGGTGCTTGAGGTCTTCGCGACGAAGCGCCGGGATCGCAGGGCTGCGCTGAAATTCCTGAAGCGCACGATGAGGCGTTACGGCCGACCGCGATCAATTGTAACCGACCGGCTTCGGTCGTACCGATCGGCGATGAAAGTAATCGGCAATGCTGCCGATCAGGAGTGTGGTCGGTGGCTCAACAATCGGGCTGAGAATTCCCACCAGCCGTTCCGACGACGAGAACGAGCTATGGCGAAGTTCAGGGACATGAAAACCCTCCAAAAGTTTGCCGCTGCCCATGCCTCGATCCACAATCACTTCAACAAGGACCGCCACCTGAACCGCCGCGAAATCTTCAAGCAGAACCGCGCTGCCGCACTCGCGGGATGGCGTCAACTCGCAGCGTGAGAGTCTTGACCGATCGTGATCAGCCAGCTCATGATTAGTTAGTCTGACAACGCCAATTTGCGGAAGGGACAGGTAGTCGGCGGAAGTCGCCGCCATTTCGCTGCAAGTTGCCCATAACTAGCCATTTTACCCCGCGTAGACAGAAGAGAAGCCCCGCAATGGAGAGCCGGGTCTAGCCCGAGACAAGACGTAGCGGAAAGCTCGACCGAACCTCGTTTAATCTAGACGCCCTTGGCCGCCACACCGGCTGTCATCGATAGCCATGCGACGATTGCAATCCAGAACGCAAAGTGGAATGTGTTCTCGACCACACCGATCACGCCGACGAAGTAGAGTACGAGCGCCCACACTCCGAAGACAACCGAGGAATAGAAGACGTATTTTGTTGGGGGTGTTAGCCGCATTGTTCCCTCCGGCATGAATTGCTCACGGCACTGAGCATATCACCAGCGCATCATGCGCCAAGGTTGCAGTGGCTAAAGGTCTACGGCCAACCCGCCTCACAGAGCGGCGTCATTCCAGCGTGACCGCTGATACCTAACTGACATGCGGCCCGCGCATCGCCTTGATAGCGGCCTGGATGCGCCGCCAGTCTTCAGCTTGATGCTTATCGCCTTGCTTCTCGAAATCGGCTGCCTTCTGTGCCGCCTCGACCTCTGCCTTGTCGCCATGCGCGCCTAAGAAGCGCCGCGCGTAGTCGTGGATTTCGTTCATATCCATGGGGAACATCATCCTTTTCGCGAATTGGCCTTACTGTGCGTGTCCAGCCCCCTCATGCCCTTGAGCGGGATCAATTTGGGTCATTAGCGGACATCGGATCGTGGATCAGTTGTGTGTACCGAAAACCTAGACCCGGACATAGTGGTGATGAAGTCCGCCAAGGATCGCGTGTGACCTAACGGTTCCGGTCCGCTGAACGGGGCGAGAGACCGGCGCATCTTTGTCCAGCGACCGGTGGGTTCTGATGTCGTTGTAGTAGCGGGCATAAGCTCGCAGGATTCGGCGCAGATGCGCCTCGCCCAAGACTACGAAATGGCCCACACACTCGCGCCGGATCGATCCGATCAGCCGTTCGGCAAAGCCATTCTGCCAAGGCGAGGCTCGTGCAGTAGGTTTGTCCCGGATGCCCATGGCGCCCAATCGGCGTGTCGTGATGGTGCCGAAGATCCGATCCCGATCGCGAATGAGATATTCCGGGGCATCATCCCAAGGAAATGCCTCCGTTATCTGACGCGCAATCCATTCTGCCGTCGGGTTTGCTGTGACGTTGATCCAGACGAGGTCCCTGCGGTCTAGCCGAACGATGACGAGCGCATAGAGCAGATCGAAGCTGACGGTCGAGACAACGAACAAGTCCATGGCGGCAATGTCCGGCGCGTGATTGCGCAGAAACGTGCGCCATCCCTGGCTTGGCGGCCCGCGTCGCTTCACCATGTACTTGGCGACGCTCGACTGTGCGACCTCAAACCCGAGCTTGAGCAGTTCGCCGTGGATGCGCGGCGCTCCCCAGAGCGGGTTCTCGATGCTCATCCGCCGGATCAACGCCCGGAGGTCAGATTCGATTTGGGGCCGCCCTCCCCGTGAGCGCGACTTCCAACGCCAGTAGCAGCGAAAGCCGGCCCGATGCCAACGCACGAGCGTATCGGGCTGAATGATCGTGAAGACCTGCAGGATCGACGGAAACCATCGATACAGCTGGATAAAGAACCAGCGATCGTTGTTCGTGAGCTGGACCCGGCCGCGCGCCTGACGCCGTAAAACGATCAACTGATGTCGGAGTGCCGCATTCTCTGCTTCAAGCAGACTCTTCGACTTGAATGGCAAGGCGAAGACGGCCAGGAAGAAGCAGAGCAGCGCTAACATTCTGCTCTGACGTTAGGTGATTCCTTCAGCCGATCAAATGCGGATGGGGTTTTCGGTACACACAACCGCCGGACCGTCTCGTAGGATGCGTCAATGCCTCACTCGGCCAGCAATTCCTCGACATCCCGAAAGGACAGGGTGAACCTGGCATAGAGCCAGATCGCGTGAATGATTTCTGGCGGGAAGCGGTGTCGCTTAAACGATATCGGTCTCATCCGACGATGCTAATCGGCGACGAACCGCAGAGCTATCCGAGTTACCGTGACATTGCCCGTTGATCCGCTAGCCCCGCCGGCTCCATCTCGACCGTGAATTCGACAGGGTCATCCGGGGCTCCGCCCAGAGCCTCTTCTGAAGACGTCTGCAGGTCGCGCCAGTTGATCGGACCATTCGCACCGTGGAGCGCGAAGACGATCCTGTTCTTCGACCGCTCGACGCGGACCTCTACAAAGCTCTGGTAGAAAGGAGCGTGGTTGAAGTCGAACATGCCGGACAATGTCTCGATCGACAAGGGCCAGGCGCCGAAGCGCTTGATCCACAGCCAGAAAGGCTGCTTCCAGGCAGGCGTTTCCGCATCGAGCTTGCTACGGACGGCATCGCGACTTGGATAGAAGCCCCAGATCTTTGTTGGAAGGTTTTCAGGCCAAGCGAGGGCGCCCCCGATGCTCATATATGCCCCACCACCTCCATTAACGAAGTGATGGCGCGATCTCTGTTCGTCAGCGGCCTCCTCGACGTAGTACTCGAAGGCATGGGTGTCGCCAGCCATGAGCACGCGCGCACCGGCGCGCTCAAGCATGCCGTAAAGTTCAAAAAAGCTCTCATCGCCGATGCTTGTATCAACGCCTGCTGCGTATTTCGGGTGGCCGACGATCGCCATGGTGAACTTGCCCTTAGCCCTCTCGAGGGCACTCGCGAGCCAAGCGAGCTGACGGTCATCCACCGTCCGCCGGATGCCCGTATCAATGGCGATCAAGGCAAAGTCTTTCGTCTGGATCTCGAAAAAGGCGCCCCGCTGCTCGCCGTTCTGGACGCCATACAGCTCACGCAGCTGTCGCGCCCGCTCCAGTAGGCGATCAATCCTATCCTTGTCGGTACTGGTCAGATTGAGGTCTGCGTCGGCACGCGCCGAGAGCGCGACACGTGCCGCCTTGTCCTCTAGGAAATTCGCATTGAACCCTTCGAGCGCGTCGAACCAGTCATGGTTGCCGGGAATCGCATAGATCGGCTTCGTGAAGCCCTTGAAGGGAAGATAGAAGTTGTTCTCGTAGTCCGCCATTGCGCCGGCGGGGTAAATCACATCAGAGGAGATAACGAGGAACTTGACGTCATCCCGCCGTCCGAGCTCCAGATAGCGGTCGATGAGCGAGTACTGAGATGCATCACCTTCTCCAGTGTCACCGATTACTATGAAGCTGAAGTCGCCCTCTTCGATCCCAGGCGGTGTCACGCGAAACAAGTCATCGGTTTCTCCGCCGTAAGCGGACGCTACTGCGGCGACCATGCTGGCGCGCCATTTGTCAACGCGAAGTTCAGTCACCTTTTGGTAGAAGCCGCTCGCCCAGCTTTCCGTGTTGAAGTACCAGTTGAAGCCCCAGATCGGATTCACCGCCACAAAAAAGATTGCGAAAGGCAGACCGAGGCGGATGGCCAATCCCACAGCAGATGGTAGGGATGAGCGCGCCTTGCGAAGCGAGGCGGAGAATGAAAAGCGAGCTTTGGTCCATTCTCGCACAAGCCAGCGCGGCACAGCATCCATATGTGCGTCCTCGCCCGAGAACCGAAGCCGCCAGGCCCTCCTCTCGACCGGCCTTGTTAGCCACCGCCAAAGGATGCGCGCCGGCAACACCAGAAGCGCTCCAAGAGCAACCGCCATAAAGACGTCACCCGCTGTGGCGACGAATGGCGAGATCAGACCGAGCCATGTGTCAGCTGACTGCATTCGAGCAACGTGGGTCGCAAGTAGGACGATCGCAATTACCAGTAGCCAGTAAATGTCGATCTGCCGTACGGCTGGAGCGCTGGCGGAACGCTCAGCGTTCAGTGTACCCAATAGCGCATGCTCTCCGAGACCCAGCTTAGGATCTGGATGGGCATTTGATGCCCACGTCTCGGCCTCCCCCTTACCGACAGCCGGCGAAACAAGCATCCGCCAGCCTGCCGTCGCTGTATAGCCCGCGACCGAAACGCCGATCGCTGCGTCAACGCTCACATTCTTCCACAAAAACCAGCCAACCAGGGCGAGCAAAAGGCTTGAGACGCCATTGGCGGCTGTGACCGTCCGAAATGCGTTTGAAGTGGGCCGGAACACAGCCTGGCCAAGCTTCAGGGCACCATCAAGAACGAGAAAACCCAGAAGCAGGACGACGACGCCGCTCACGACCAGGGACGGGCTGAGATACAGGAGCAGGGCCGCGGTAATTGCCAGAAGCCCGGTCGCATAGGAGGCGGGACGCGCCCGAAGCGAAGGGCTCGTGATCGTCGTGTAGAGATCGATCAGCCCCACTGTGAGCGGGAAGAGGCTGAGGAATTGTAGTGACCACTGTCCGGAAGCGAGCGGGGCCGCAAGCGCCAGCAGGCTGATGAGGATCAGCCCAAGACCGACCAGGCGATTCACTTGACCGCGCCATCGCGCCGATTGCGGCTGACTATTCTGTGCGTTTTGATGCCCCACGGCTTGAACCTCAGCGATTATCCTGCGTATGGAAATCCTTACGGCTGGATCTGGCACATCTCTAAGGCATGCCGTTGATTGGTCGCAAGCTTAGGAGGCTCGTTCTTATGCGCCTGGGTAGATCAATCGGCCGCTTGGCCGCAGTGATTGCGATGACAAGTTTCTCGACTGCCTCGGCGCAACAGGCGGCCGACCCACCCGATACTAACACCAGTTTGGAATACAGGATCGAAATCAGTCAACACGAACAGCTGGTGAAAACTCGCACGTCCGCAGGCGCCAAGCTCGCTCCTTTCGCGAGTGACGGATGTAGCGGCGGCCTGTCGGTAGGTTGGAACCTCGTCTCATCGACGTTTCCAGAGATCGCACGGCTTCACGGAGATCAACCGCCATGGGAACGGTGCTGTCTGGCGCATGATCGGCTCTACCACACGGGTGGCCCGGTTAATGCTGATGCCAAGATGAGCTTCGAGGCCCGGCGCGCTGCCGACGAGCAGTTGCGCCAGTGCGTCATGGAGGTCGGAGAGGAGCGCACGGAGGACTTGGCGACAGCTTACGGTCTCAGCCGTGAGCGGGTCATTTTGCTTTATCGGGCTACCGCTGAAATCATGTACAGAGCCGTCCGACTTGGAGGCGCCCCTTGCACCCCGTTGCCCTGGCGCTGGGGGTTCGGTTGGCCCCTTTGCAAGGAGGGGCAGTAGCGACTGGCCGCCCAGGCCGTTGGAACGGTCCTTAGTGCCGACGAATAGTCTCTCGCCTGCGCGACCGGCTACCGCAGAGTTCCACACTGATGGGTTGCGGACCCGACAAAGCCCGCGGCACCAAACACAACTCCCGGGCATAAAAAAGGGTGCCTGAACGGCGCCGCGAACCATTGGCCACGCGGCGCCTGTCTTTGAGACATCAAGGCTGAGCCGTGCATTTTCCAGACAGAGCAAGGGACGCATCCGGGGTCGACACGCCGGCCGACAGCTTGCCGGTCTTCAGCGATATGAGAGCGCTCCAGGTTCTGTCGGTCGGGCCCCGCTTGCCGATGCCGTGCAGAAGGATCGCCTCATCGGTCACGGTGATATTCTCGATGTCGTCCGACCTCGCCTCTTGGCCGATCGGTGCCGAACTGAGCTTCTTGTTCTCAACGTCGAGCACCATCACCGCCGCCAAATTGGCGGTTTCTAGAGAGATGCGATTGCACCCCGTTACAGAAACGCACTCATACACTTCGTTGATTGCACAAAGGTAGGCCTTCTCGGCGGAGGCGATCGCCGGGGCCGTGCAGAGAAACGCGAGCCCAAGGCACGCCTTCGAAATCGTCATACGCATCTTGCAGCTCCTATCGAGAGACGGTGTAGCCTCTGGCCGTCAGGCAGACTTCGCCGGCCGTGAGGTAAACTTCGTAGAGTTCATTGAGGCGGCGCACATCGGACGTGCCGCGCGCTCCCCCGATCCCACCTGCGCCCCAGCGCGGGTCCTGATAGCCGGAGGCCGCGTCGAGCTTGCCTGTGACCTTGAGGATCGTTCTGGTGTTTATGCCAGCTTGCTGCGCGGCGAAGATGGCCGAGGGGTCAAATCCGCTCTCCTTGATGGCAAACTCGTTACACGCAGCGCGATCCGTGTTCTCCTGCTCGGGCGTGACGCCTTCCTTGTAGGCCATCAGGGCCCGGCCGGTGGCCGACTGCGCGTACACGTTAGGCGCCACCGTTGCCGCCATCAGCACGATAGCGGCGCCATAGATGAGTTGGTTCATTCGCTTCATGTGTTTCCTCTCCACACTAAGGCCCCCGCGGCAGTTCGGGAGCGTCATATAGAAGAATAATCTAGGAATCTAGGCCGGATGGAATTTTCGGAAGGGACACCTCAAAGGCCGCTATCTTGTTTCCTTGAAGCTCGTCGAGCGGCTTCACCGGTTGCTGCTAGATGTCATCAAAGATGAGTTCGAGCGCTTGGGCCGTGGCGACGTCAACAGCGTCCAGGCACTGCTGCTTTACAACATCGGCGACGCCGAGTTGACCGCCGGTGAACTCACCAGCCGCGGCTACTATCTTGGCTCGAACGTGTCGTACAATCTCAAGAAGCTGGTCGATGCTGGCTATATCCATCACCAGCGTTCGACCACCGACCGTCGCTCCGTGCGGGTCAGCCTCACCGATAAGGGGCAAGAGGTTTCCGAGGTAGTCAACGGTCTGTTCCAACGGCAGCTGAAGTCGCTGGAGCAGGTGGGTGGCGTCGGCCACGACGACCTGGAGATTCTCAACAAGGCCCTGATCCGGCTCGAGCGCTTCTGGACCGATCAGATCCGCTACCAGCTTTAACCGACCCGCACACCACCGGCCTCAATGACATCGCCGTCGCGACCATGGACGTGCGGATCGCCGGTTGACACGACAGACCGAGATCCTAGCCCGCCAGCCCAGCGGAGAGTCCCCTCTCCCGTCTGGTCGGTATCAGCCCATCACCGGACGGGCTGCGCGGCTCTACGGTGCTCTAAGCTAAGCTGGTCAGCCCGTCGAGCCGACATCCCAGTCGACATCCCAAACCGGCTGGCCTGACGCAACTACCCGTAAGTCATTGATTTATTGGAGCGGGTAGGGGGAATCGAACCCCCGACACGTAGCTTGGGAAGCTACTGCTCTACCACTGAGCTACACCCGCGTTGCCAGCCTCATACAATGAAGCGGGGCGTGTGGAAAGCAAGTGGCTTCACGCAGTGGTGAAGGGTGGAGGTCTTGCGATTGCCGCCCGGGGGCCTGTTAATGCGCCTTGCTGGAGGGCTCGATGACCGACGCCGCGCTTCTTATAGGCCGCGCGAAATTCGCCGAACCCGACGTGACCGCCACGGGCGAGCGGCGGGCTCGCGTGCCGCTCGGCGCTTTGCGGACGTTGTGGATCAACACCGGTAGCCTCTGCAACATCGCCTGCCGCAATTGCTATATCGAGTCGAGTCCCGAGAACGACGCGCTCGCCTATGTCAGCCGCGCCGAAGCTGCCGCTTATCTCGACGAGATCGCCCGCGACCGGCACCCCGTCACCGAGATCGGCTTCACCGGCGGCGAGCCGTTCATGAATCCGGACTTTCTCGGCATGCTGGAGGACGTGCTGCGTGGCGGGTTCTCGGCGCTGGTGCTGACCAACGCCATGCAGCCCATGCTGCGGCCGGGCATCCGCGGCGGACTCCTTTCGCTACGCGCGGCTTTCGGCGACCGGCTGTCAATGCGCGTGAGCCTCGATCATTATTCGAAAGCACTGCACGAGGAGGAGCGTGGGCCCGGGACCTTCGACAAAACACTTGAAGGGATCAATTGGCTCGCTGCGCACGGATTCTCGCTGGCGCTTGCCGGGCGCACCTGTTGGGGCGAGAGCGAGGACGACGCCCGGGCAGGCTATGCGGCGCTGATCGCGGCGCGCGGATGGCCGGTGGATGCGGGCGATGCCGCCTCGCTCGTGCTGTTTCCCGAGATGGACGAGGCCGCCGATGTGCCGGAGATCACCGAGAACTGCTGGGGCATCCTCGGCACGTCGCCGGACGATATGATGTGCGCCTCAAGCCGCATGGTGGTGAAGCGGCGCGGCGCGGCCGGGCCCGTCGTGCTGCCATGCACGCTCCTGCCCTACGACCCCGCCTTCGAGATGGGACCAACCTTGGCCACGGCGGCGCGGGCGAACGGCGGCATGTTCGACCACGGCGCGGTCAAGCTCTGCCATCCCCACTGCGCCAAATTCTGCGTGCTCGGCGGCGGCGCCTGCTCAAGCTAACCAAGCGAAAGATCATCCATGCCGCTCACACGACGCGACACGCTCGCCCTCGCCGCGACCACGCTTGCCGCCATGCTGATACGCATGCCACGCGCGGGCGCCGCGGCGAAGATCGAGGCGGTCGTCTTCGATGCGTTTCCAATCTTTGATCCAAGGCCGATCTTCGCGAGCCTCGACACATTGGTGCCGGGCCGCGGCAAGGAACTCGGTGACCTCTGGCGCACGCGGCAGTTCGAATATACCTGGTTGCGCACGGCGGCCGGACAGTATGAGGACTTTTGGGATGTCACGCGGGACGCGCTGACCTACGCGGCCGAAGCCCTCAAGATCGATGTCTCGCCGCAGCAGGCCGACACGATCATGGACGCATATCTCGGCCTCAAGGCGTGGCCCGAGGCGCGCGCGGCGCTCGATACGCTAAAGAAGTCCGGGCTCCGTCTCGGCTTCCTGTCGAACTTCACGCCGCCCATGTTGCAGGCGGCGATCGGTAGCGCGGGCCTCGAAGGTTATTTCGAGCAGGTCCTGAGCACCGATCTCATCGGGACGTTCAAGCCTGACCCCAACGCTTACCGCATGCCGACCGACGCCTTCGATTTGCCCATCGACCGGATTCTGTTCGTGCCGTTCGCAGGTTGGGATGCCGCCGGGGCCAAATGGTTCGGCTACGAGACCTTTTGGGTCAATCGCCTCGGCACGCCGCCGGAGGTGCTCGGCGTGCGCGCCGACGGCACCGGGACCAATCTCGACGACCTCGTCGCCTATTTGCGGGCACGCGCCTGAGGCCTATTTGATCTCAAAGGGCAGCTCGAACGTCGCCGATTTGCCGCCGACCTTGTCGGTGAACTTCAACTCGGCGGCATATTTGCCGACTGGCCCGTCGGTGAAGTCGATGGTCAGAGCGGCGATGACTTCCATGTTGTGATCGCGGCTATCGAAGGTGAACGTGCCGACCCCCGCCTGCTCCGCAACGACCGTGCCTTCGCCATCCTTAAGGACGAGATCGGCGACGAGAAGGGCGTGATTGAGGCCGTCTTTCGGCTGCCATTTGAACCCGACAGGCTCGACATAGATCACGAGCTTTTCGCCTTGCTTGAAGACACTGTCGGGACGCGGGTCGTAGATTCCAAAACCGCCGGGCGCGCCGGTGACGAACAGCGCTTTGCGAAACAGCAGCGGGCCCTCGTTCCACACCTGCTGCGTGGCCCTACGCATGACGTCATAGGCGTCGAGATGCTTGCCGGCCTTGGAATCGCTTTCGGCCTGCTTCGCCATGTCGCTGAGCTCTTCAGCGCCGGCGGCTCCCCCGAGACTTCCCCCCGTCAACACGGCGAGCGCGAGCACGATTGCGGCACGTTTCATCATGGCCTCCCCCCGAAGTTTCGCCCAGATCCACCGACGCGGAGCATTACATACAAGCCGTTGGCGCGCCACCGGCCGGCGGTTTCGGCGCGCGGCGCGCGCCTCAGAACGGATTCTTCTCCGACTTGCCACGTGTCTTGAAGAATTCGCGGGCGGCAGCGAACACCATCGGGCTCAACAGCGCGAGCGCAATCAGGTTGGGGATCGCCATGAGCGCGTTCAGCACGTCGGCGAGCAGCCAAATGAAGCTGAGCTTGACGGTGGCACCGATGATCGGCGCCATCGACCAGACAATGCGGAACGGGAAGATGACCTTTACGCCAAGCAGAAACTGCCAGGCGCGCTCGCAGTAATAGCTCCAGCCGAGCAGCGAGGTGAAAGCGAAGACCGCCAGCGCGATGGAGGTGATCTCGCTGCCGACGCCCGGCAGCGCCGTCTCGAAGGCGAGCGATGTCATCTCCGCGCCGGTTTCCCCGCTGGTCCAGGCGCCGGTGGTCAAGATCACCAGCGCCGTGAACGAGCAGACGACGATGGTATCGATGAAGGTGCCGAGCATGGCGACGAGGCCTTGGCTGACCGGGCCTTTGCACTCGGCGGCGGCATGGGCGATCGGCGCCGAGCCAAGCCCGGCCTCGTTGGAGAACACGCCGCGCGCGACGCCGAACCGGATCGCCGCCCAGACGGCCGCGCCGGCGAAGCCGCCCGTCGCCGCGATGGGCGAGAAGGCGTGAGCAAAGATCAGGCGAAAGGCGTCCGGCACCGCCTCGATGTTCAGCACGATGACGACAAGGCCGGCGCCGACATAGCTGATCGCCATGATCGGCACGAGCCAGCCGGCGACCGCGGCGATGCGTCGAATGCCGCCGATCAGGACGAGACCGACGAGAGCGGCGAGCGAGAGCCCGGTCGCCCAGAACGGGACGCCGAAGGCGGCCTCCAGCGCATCGGCCACGGAGTTGGCCTGCACCATGTTGCCGATGCCGAAGCCGGCAAAGCCAGCAAACAGCGCGAAGCAGATCCCGAGCCAAGCCCAGCGCGGCCCGAGCCCGTTCTTGATGTAATACATAGGGCCGCCGACATAATTGCCTCGCTTGTCCCTCTCGCGATATTTGACGGCCAACACCGCCTCGGCAAACTTGGTGGCCATGCCGACCAGCGCCGTCATCCACATCCAGAACACCGCACCGGGGCCGCCGATGAAGATGGCCGTGGCGACGCCGGCAATATTGCCGGTGCCGATGGTGGCGGCGAGCGCCGTCATCAGCGCGTTGAACGGGGTGATGTCGCCCTTGCCCTCGGCGACGCGTCCGCGCCATAGCATGGCAAAGGCGAAGGGCAGGTCCTTGATCGTGCGGAAGCGCAAGCCGACGGTCAGGTAAAGGCCGACGCCGAGCAGGAGCACCAGCATGGGCACGCCCCATACGAGGCCGTCCAGCCAAGTCACGGCCGATGTGATCGCCTGCATCCCAGTCCCCCCCGATTCAATGGTGTTTTCTTGCTGTCCCCGCGCCCCCTAGCGGGTCACTCGTGACGGATCACTCCTGGCGGAAGTGCTTGGACAGCTTCAGCCCCTGGGCCTGATAATGCGAGCCGATGCCCTGGCCGTAAAGGGTTTCCGGCAGCTCGGTGAGCTTGTCGTAGACGAGCCGGCCGACGATCTGGCCATCCTCGACGATGAAGGGAATATCGAGGCTGCGCACCTCAAGCACCGCCTTGGCACCCGGCGCCTTGCCTTCAGTGTAGCCAAAGCCGGGATCGAAGAATCCGGCATAGTGGACGCGATACTCGCCGATCAGAGGATCGAACGGCGCCATCTCGGCCACGTATTCCGGCGGCACCGAGACGCTCTCCTTGGACGCCAGGATGTAGAACTCGTGGGGGTCGAGCACGAGACGCCGGTCGCTGCCGAGATGCACCGCCTCCCAGAATTGTTGGACGTCGTAAGCGCCGACCTGATCGACGTCGATGACGCCGGCATAGCGGCGGGCGCGGTAGCCGACCGGACCGGCAGGCACGATGGGTGCGAGGCTGATGCTGAGATTGAGCCCCTCGCGGATCGCGGCGTCGCCCTCCACGAGCCCGACATCGGAGTGGATCGCCCGCAACGCCCGGTCACCCACCCGGCCCGGCCGCTCGTCGGCATCGATCTGCTGGCTGACGCGGCGGCGAAACCGGATCTGACTGAGGCGCGAGCCGTAGCGGACCTTGATGGAGAAGGTGCGCGGGCAAATCTCGGCGAAGAGCGGCCCGGCATAGCCTTCCTCCACGGTGTCGAAGCTGCCCTGATAGTCGCCGATAAGCCGCGTGAACACGTCGAGCCGGCCGGTGGAGCTTTTCGGGTTGGCGAAGGCGGCGATGGTGGGACGCAGCTTCAAGTGCTCGATCAGCGGCACGAGGTAGACGCAGCCAGCCTCAAGTACCGCGCCCTTGGTGAGATCGATCTCGTGGAAGGTCACCGGCGCCAGCTTCTCCCGCACGGTCGCCTTGGTGCCGGGGAGGAAGCTGGCGCGGATGCGGTAGGCGACCTTGCCGAGCCGCAAATCGAGGCTGGCGGGCTGGATCTGGCCCTCCTCGATCTCGGACATGCCGGCGATCTCGCCGGCGGCGATCAGCGCGCGGATGGCTTGGGAGGGCAGAATGCCGGTGCGGCCAAGCCCGCTCTTGCGCGGCTCCCCGGATATAGGGGTGTCCTCGGGACGCGCCTCGAAAAGCTGGTCGGACGGGCTCATTGGCGGCTCATATACGCGGCTCTTGGCAGCATGGACGATGGTCTTGGCATTTTCCGGGGCTTCGGTCACCTTAAGCTCGGCCTTCTCCCCTGGATTCACAAGGGGTCCGGTGTCCGGGCCGCATATCCCGAAAGACCTTTCCCATGACCACCCCTGACAAGCACCTTCAAATCGGCTCGCTCCTGTTCGAGGGGCTCGACCAGATCGACCTCACCGGCCCGTTCGAGGTGCTGAGCCGCCTGCCCAACGCGACCTACCGCATTTACGGCCTGTCGGCTGACCCGGTGCGGGACGTGAAGGGCTTGCAGCTCACCCCCGATGCGGCCTTGAGCGAGGCGCCGCAGCTCGATGTGCTGCACATGCCCGGCGGC
>Ga0307380_10008416_pt1 | contig 13226 bp, 11 predicted proteins | sample UN3MG_FD_202239 | JGI IMG/M metagenome (GOLD analysis project Ga0307380, IMG submission 202239) | Soil microbial communities from Risofladan, Vaasa, Finland - UN-3 | ecosystem: Environmental > Terrestrial > Soil > Coastal area > Acid sulfate soil | place: Finland: Risofladan, Vaasa | collected... | reverse complement strand
CACCAGCGTGGGCGCAAACAGGATGTCGGCGGTCAGCACCGCCGATACGCCCGCAAGCACGAAGCTCATCAGCAGCAGTTCCTTGATGTCGCGGTCGCGCTTGATGTGGAACAGCTTGATGATCTGTAGGATCACGATGAAATGTGCCGCCGAGAACAGAACGTATTCGGCGGTGCGGATGTCATATATCGCATAGCCGACGGCGAAGAAGGCCATTGCAATGATTGCGGACCGCGGCAGCGCGAAGTTCGGCCGCCGAGCCGACACCGCCGCGTGCAGCACGCACGCCGCAATCATCAGGAGCATATAGATCGGTTCGTGTTCGGCCGCCGCGATCACCGTCGACGATGATATGAGCGTGAGGTACAGCGACAGCATGAACATCCTGTTGAAGCTCACCGGCGTGCCTCCTGATCCTGAAACCAGCGGGCGAGGTCCGGGTCGCTTGCGGCGGCCAGCATGCGGTTGCCGCCAAACGAGCACCGCCCCTGCACTCCCACGCTGATTTTCAGGCCGTCGTTGCCGTTGCCTTCGTGCTCGGGCGGTGCGGTGCCCGGCACAGGCTCGACGCGCGCCAGGCTCTCGAATATCTCGGGCAGCAGGCGCTTGCCCGGCCCTGTGATGGGGCCGGTGCCGTCGAGGCGGAATGTGAGGCTGTAGTCGCGCGAAGCGAGATGATCGGCGATTGTCGCCGCAAAACGCGCGGCCTTCTCGAAATGCTCGGCTGTTGCCTTCGACGTTGAATCGATTGTCGGATCGAACTGTATGCTCGCGGATCGCGCGGGCAGACCGCGGAACTCCATCACGTGCAGCTTGCCGAGCCTTGCCGAGGTCCGCCAATGAATGCGGCGGGGGTTGTCGTCGGGCCGGTAGTCGCGCAGATGCGAGAATTCATCCTGGCCGGCGGCAGCACCGTTTAGCATCATCCGGCCCATTCGGTTGGCGTGGCCGGCCGGCAGGTTGGCGATTGTGCCGATCGCGGGGCAGACGATGATTTCCTGCTCGAGCGGATGTTCGTACTGGATTTCGAACAGCCCGAACGGGAAACGCGAGCGCAGCGTTACGGCGGTGAAGCGGTAAACTCCGCGGCGTGGGAAGGTGCAGCGATAGGAGACCGTCTGCGTTGCGCCGGCCCGCAACTGGAGCACGCCAACCGGCGGCAGCTTGGCGTCGGCGGGGCCGTTGGCGTGGTCCTGCACCACGAGCGTGAACAGCGTGAGGCGGCGCCGCCTGCTGGTCAGGCACAGCCGGACGCTCACCTGTTCGCCTGCATGCACGCTGTGGGGCGCCGAACGCCTTACGTCTATTTTCCGGATGTTGCGCGAGAATGCAAGCGACACCAGCAGGGCGGAAAGCGTCAGCCCGGCCACGAAGTACATCAGGTTGATGCTGGTGTTTATGGCGGCGGCGCAGATGATGCCCGACAGCACGAGGAACAGCTTGCCCTCGAGCGTCAGGCGGAGTCTGCTGCGGCCGAACAGCCTGCGGAAAAAACGGAACCTCCTGCCGTGCGAAAGCAGCAGCAACAGGCCCACTCCGGCCAGCAGCACTGCGACGGTTACAAAATCTATCACCGCCATTGGCGACAGGGATCGGAAGAATATCGGCAAGCCGGCCACGGCAACCTCCGTCAGATAGGCACTGCAACGGTGGCGAGAAGCTCCTCGATGATCTCCGCTCGGCGGATGCCCCCGTCGTGGCGGCGCCGGCCGATGATCCTGTGCGACAGCACGGGCACCGCGAGCGACTTGATGTCGTCGGGCAGGCAGAAATCGCGGCCGCTGACCACGGCCCGCGCCTGTGCGCCTCGCACGAGCGCCAGGAATCCGCGGGGGCTGACACCCACGGCGAGTTCCTCGTGCCCGCGGGTGGCGCGCACGATCTGCATTGCGTAGTCCACCAGGCTGTCGTCCACCTTCACCTTCCGCACCGCCTGCTGTATTTCGAGCACGTCGTCTGCGCCGATCACAGGCTCGAGGTCTGCGAGCGGGTCGGACCGGGCGTGCGCTGCGAGGAGCCGTTTTTCGTCGGCCTCCGCCGGATACCCGATGCTGATTTTCAGGAAGAAGCGATCCAACTGCGATTCCGGCAGCGGATAGGTGCCTTCGTATTCGTAAGGATTCTGCGTCGCAAGCACGATGAACGGCTTCGGCAGCAGATGCGTGGCGCCGTCGACCGAAACCTGGGAGTCGTTCATTCCTTCAAGCAGGCTGCTTTGCGTGCGGGGTGTGGTGCGGTTGATCTCGTCGGCCAGCACCACGTGTGCAAAAAGCGGGCCGGGTTTGAATACGAATTCACCGGTGCGCGTGTCATAGATCGACACTCCGATGATGTCGGACGGCAGCAGATCGGGCGTGAACTGTATGCGCCTGAAGGAGCAGTCGATCGACTTGGCGAGCGCCCGGGCGAGCGTCGTCTTGCCGACGCCGGGCACGTCTTCGATCAGGATGTGTCCCCCCGCAAACAGGCCCACGAGGCAGTTGCGGACCGCGCCGTTCTTGCCGAGGAACACCTTCTCGATGTTGTCGATGAGCCGCTCGATCTTACTGTTCATCAATCGTTTTTCCTCCTGCCGGCATCGGCCGCCACGCCAGATCGCTTCCATTAGAATTATACCGGTGCGGTGGCCTTGTATCAAGTGCCGCGTTGCCGCTGTTGCCGGGCTTTCTTCTATTATAGACGAAACAGGGTGCGGAATGGCGCAATGAACATGCGCAATCGGCGATCCGCTGGTCTGTGTTCTTGTTCAAGACGCGGCGGGCGGGCGAAACATTCTTGACATCCGCACGAAACCGGGTAAAATTCCCTGAACGCAGGGGTTATGGATTCCCCGCTTGTCATCTGATCGAAGACCGTTTCCGCGCAGGAGTAAAGAACGTGATCAATATCTTGATCGGCTTGCGTCGCACCGCCCTGATTGTGTTGGTGGCTTCGGCCTTTCTTGCTTCAAGCGTCTCGTTGGCCGGCAATTGGCCATCGTGGCGGGGCGATGGTTCGGGCATCAGCAGCGAAACGGGCCTGCCCGTCCGTTGGGATGCTACCACGAATGTTGCGTGGAAGGTTAGTCTGCCGGGCGAGGGTAATTCATCGCCGATTGTCTGGGGCGACCGCGTATTCCTGACGTCTTCAACCGACGGCGGGGCCAAACGGCACGTGCTGTGCATCGGTGCAAATGACGGCGCGCTGCTGTGGCAGACGACGATAGACCCCGGCCGTGAAACCAAGACCTACGAGAAGAGCGGCTATGCGGCGGCATCGGTTGTTACGGATGGCGAGAACGTCTACGCATTTTTCGATGCGCCGGGCCTGGTCGCGCTCGATATGGCCGGCGCGGTGAAATGGACGCTGGATTTCGGCGAGTTCAAGAGCGCCTGGAACATGGCAAGCTCGCCGATCCTGTGCGACAACAAGGTGATAATCTGCTGCGATCACGGGGGCGAAAGCTTCATTGCGGCGGTCGACAAGGCGAAAGGCTCGATTGTGTGGAAAACGCCCCGGCAAACCGGCTTGCACTATGCCACGCCGCTGGTCATCGAGGTGGAAGGCAAGAAGCAGATCGTGGTGAACGCGAAGGAGGTCATTGCGTATGAACCTGAGAAGGGCGCCGAGCTGTGGAGTTGCGGGGGCATGAAGCCCACGGTTGTGCCCAGCGTTGTTTTCGCAAACGGCCTCGTATACGCCGCGTCCGGCCGCAACGGCCCGATTATGGCAATCGACCCGACCGGTAAGGGCGACGTTACGGAAACGCACGTGCGGACGTTTTTCCCGGTCGGCGGGCCGTACGTTGTCTCGCCGATCGTTTACCCGTTGCTGTTTGTGCCGGGCGACAACGGCGTGTGTTTCTTCCTGAACGACGCCGGTAAGGTTCTGCTGAAGCAGCGGCTGGGAAGGCATTACACGGCCTCGCCGGTGGCAGCGGAGAACAGGATATATTGGACGACCGAAGAAGGCGAAACCTACGTGCTGGACGTCAGCCGGGTGGCGGCTGACGAGCCGGCCGTCGATGTGCTGGCGGTGAATCGGATCGGCGAGCGCGTGCTTGCGTCGCCGGCAATTTCCAACGGCCGCATCTATCTCCGCAGCGACAAGAGCCTTATCTGCATAGCGGGGCAGAAGCAGGTCGCGCCTGAATCGGTTGCCCGAGAGCGGCACAGCCTCGACGAGATCAAGAAGATATACGCCGAAAACCAGGCGCCCGAAGGCCCGGAAGTCGCCCTGCGGTTGCAACTGCTTGAAGACCTGGTTTACGAAGACGACGTGTTTGAAGGCGATCCCGCGCCCGCGATGGAATTCCTGAAGTTGACCGTGCAGAAGGATAATCACTGGGACGTGAGCGAGGAGGCGGCGAAGGTGCTTGGCAGCTACGGCAAGGCAGCCGTGCCCACGCTGATCGAGCTGATCGAATGGAAGGACTGGCGCCCGTATCCGAAGATTATTGCGGCAGGGCATCTCGAGGCCCTGAGCGCGGTCGAGGCCGCGCCAACGCTGGTTGCATCGGCCCGCCACAACGATTCGCTGGTCCGCATCGCGTCGCTCAAGGCGCTTGCCGCGATAGGAACTGCGCACGAGGCCGAGGCCGCAACTGTGAACGCCGCATTGATCGGCGGCCTTGGCGACCGCGAAGGCGTTGTGCGCAAGGCCGCGATCGACGGCCTGATACCGCTTGCGGATTCCGTAGCCGACGGGCGCGATGAGGTTGTCGCGAAGCTTCTGGGCCTGGCGGCAGACAAGAATCCGATAGTAGCCGGCACCGCGAAGGATGCGCTGCTGAGCGCGTTCAAGGTGCCGGAGGAAGTGGTGATGATGGACGAGCACCTGTACGGCGAGCAGCGCCGGGAGCCTGATATCGCACATGTGAACGCCGGACCGGTCAGCATGAAATTCCAGGACGGCGAGCTTCGGTATCTGAAGGTCGGCGACAGGGAGGTAGTCCGCCGAATATACTTCGCAGTGCGCGACGGCCGGTGGGACACGGTGATGCCGGAGTTCTCGAAGATGGATATCAAGGAGGACGCCGCCGGCTTCCGCATCAGCATGGCCGGTCGGTGCCGCAACGACATCGCAGATTTCACGTTCAACAGCACGATCACCGGCAAGGCGGACGGTACGATCACGTTTGAATTCAACGGCAAGCCGAACATGGAATTCCGGTCGTATCGCGTGGGCATCTGCGTGCTGTACGGGGCGGAATCGCTCGCCGGGCAGAACTACGAGGTGGTCGGCGCCGATGGTGCCGTCACCGAGGGCGTATTCCCGCAGTATGTGTCGCGGAGCCTTCTCGCCAACAAATTCACAACACTTCGCTACACGACGGAAGACGGTGTTGAAGTGGTAACCAGCCTGGCTCAGACGCAGTTTGGAATGGAAGATCAGCGCAATTTCGGCGACAGCTCCTACAAGGCGTTCAGCGGGATTCCGTACAAATATCCCACCGTGCCCAAGGACGAGAAGGGCGGGCAGAAGCTGACCGTGAAGGTTACGGTGCCGGAAAACTGGCAGGCGCCTGCCGCCGCCGAAGGCGCGATCGCTGTGGCGATCGGCGAGGCGGTGCCCGGTGCGAAGATGCCCAACCTGCTGCCGCAGGAAGGCCGGGGCGAAGGCGGGAACTTCATGAAGTACAACAATAAGCCCGACGACCACGCAAACGCGGAATGGATCGTGATGAATTACAATCCGGCCGCGCACATGCCCGACGACGATACGTATATGGAGAACATCACCGCGATAGTCGATCAGGTTGCGAGCATCCGGCAGTTCGCACCGAAGGCGAAGTTCCGCATCGATCCGATCACGATCGATTCGTGGTACCCGCGGCCGGGGCCGGACCCGCGCAACAACGCGCTGTTCGGCGCCGCGTGGTGCGCCAGGATGGTGAAATGTCTCGCGCTCGCGGGCGTAGACGAGGCGGTGCTGAAGGTGGGGGCCGAGGCCCCGAACGAGTATGTCGGCAACGTGCTGAAGCTGCTGGCACTGTATGACGGCAAGCCTGTGCTGGCTGCTGAAGTGCCGCCGCACGCCGACGTTGATGCCCTGGCCATTCAGGTTGGCGAGGCTCGTATAGTTTTCCTGATCAACAAGACCGACGATTCTCAGCAGATGGCCGTGACCGTTGGGCAGGCCGACGTTGCGAGAGTCATGCGGATCGGCCTGAAGGGCAGCGCGTGGGCGAATGTGCTGCTGAAGGAAGGTGCTTTCACGCTCGGCATGCAGGCGTACGAGGTGCTGATGGTTGAGGTCAGGTGACGCAGCATTGGGCGGAGAATCTGATGAAATACGTGCTAGTTCCCGCTTTCGTTCTGGCCCTTGCGTCGGCCGTCTATGCCGATGTCGTCCCCGAGCCGCCGGCTCAGATTCTCGAGGATATCGAAGACGTCCGGCTGTTGTTCTGCCTTGCCAGCTACCAGGTTCACGAACTCGAGACGACGTCGTCAACCGCAGCTACGTGCCGTTCGTGAAAGGCGACCTCAGCACGCGCGACCGGCGCGGCAACATGCGCGACGTCGACAGGTGCGTCAGCTTCGAAACGATCATCCCGCCGTATTTCGGACGCGTTTTCGCGGTCTCGACGCGCCCCGTTGTCGACCTGTTTGCCGAGGAAGAACGCGGCGGCATTCCCGACGCCGAGCTTGAATCGCGCGCGGGGCGGTTGGCGGCAGCGTGGCAGCCGCCGGCGGTAAGCAGCCTCGGCCGCCCGGGCCTCCGGCAGTGGCTTGCCGATGCCGCCGCGGGCGGCGAAACGGTCGTGATTTCCTGCGGTTCGGTGGAATACCGCCGGCCGGCAGAAAAACTTGCCGACGTGCTGGCGGCCCGCGGCATCCGCTCGCGGATTTCGGCGCTCGGCATCCGGCATGAGACTGACAATCCCGATCCGTACTACCGCATGCGATCCGCACGGTTCACCCGGCCGCTTGCGAGGATAGACGTTTTCATCGGCAACGACTACAGCAACTCGAATATAGCCGACTTCACCGGCGGATGGCAGTTGAGCAGGGAAGCCAACCCGCGCCTGCCGGTGTCGATCAACCGCGAATTTCCCGGCGGCGATCGTGCGGTGCTGATGCTCACGCATCCGTTTTTCGCCTCGCGCGGCCGCGGCAGCAAATTCCCCGACACGTTCCACCGGTTCGACGATCGGCCGCGTCAGCTTGTGATAGGCGCAAGCTCGCCGGCAGGTGCAATGCAAGGTGTGGAGGCATTCGCGCAGATGCACGATTAGCCCTCCGCAAAGGCCTCGAATACAGGAGTCAAGGAAGCAAATGGAATACCGTCAACTCGGCACAAGCGATGTGCATGTTTCGGAGATCATCCTGGGCACGTGGGCGATAGGCGGCTGGATGTGGGGCGGCACCGATGATGATGCAGCCATCGCCGCCATCCGCAAGAGCATCGACATCGGGATGACGAGCATCGACACCGCTCCGATGTATGGCTTCGGCCACAGCGAGGAGGTCATCGGCAAGGCCATTGAGGGCCGCCGCGACCAGGTGCAGCTTCTGACGAAATATTGCCTGCGTTGGGACCTCGAAGAAGGCACCTACTACTTCGAAACCAAACTGCCCGACGGCACGCCGACCAAGGTCTACCGCAACGCCCGCAAGCACAGCATCATGAAGGAAGTGGAAGACAGCCTGCGGCGTCTAGGCACCGATTACATCGATGTGTATCAATGCCACTGGCCCGATTTCAGCACCCCTTACGAGGAAACGATGGAAGCTATGGACGAGCTTCTGAAGCAGGGGAAAATCCGTGCCGCGGGCGTGAGCAACTTCGATACCGAAATGATGCAGCGATGTCTCAGCGTCGTGCATATTGCGTCCAATCAGCCGCCCTACAGCATGCTGAAACGCGAAATCGAGAACGACGTGCTGCCCTTCTGCATACAGAACAACATCGGCGTGATCGTGTACAGCCCGCTGCAGAATGGAATCCTCAGCGGCAGGGTGACGATGGATCGATCATTCCCCGCGAGCGATCTGCGGCACTCCTCACCATACTACAAGCCGGAGAACCGTCGCCGCATACTCGAGTTCCTCGACCGCATCAGGCCGATCGCGGAAGCCCACAACGCCACGCTCGCGCAGCTCGTCATCAATTGGACCATCCATCGTCCGGGCGTAACAGCGGCGCTTGTCGGGGCGAGAAATCCTCAGCAGGTCAAGGAGAACGCCGCAGCAGCGGAGCTGTCGCTGGCCGACGAGCAGGTTGCGCAGATCGATGCGCTGCTTGACGAACTGCAATTGGCTGTTTGATGCAGCATGGCTTGATGGCGTGGTCGGGCGGGACAGTAGTTTTCCGGGCGCGCCGTTCAACGGCATACGCACACGGCTCGGTTTGGTTTTGACATGTGTCTGCCGACCTGCTAAAATACCCGCTGGTTTTCCATGTGCCGCTGCGCCGTTGCGGCGGCGGTAGACGCAAAGACGGAGGTTAGCTATGGTTTCGTTCAAGTGGCTCGTTGTGGCGGGTCTGGCCTTGGGCACGATCGGCTGCGGATCCGGCCGGGTAAACAAGCTCGAAGAGCAGATGCAGACGATGCAAATGCAAATGGACAGCCTGTCGAGCAAAATGGACAAGCTCACGACGATGCAATCGAATCTGCAGAAGCTCGAGAGCCTGACCGACGAGCAGAAGCGCCGGCTCGAGGGCATCCGCAGCGCCATCATCAGTATTCTGCGCGCATCGAACGAGGCGCTTCAGAATTCCATTTCAACGCTTGAAGCTCAGTGATCCGACGGATCGAGAACCGACAGGTGCGCTGCATGGTGCAAACCGGCCGCGCACCTGTTTCCTATCAGGCATCGCGCAATGGACGCGGGCGCGTAAGCAGGGATTTCTGAATGAACGACAAACTGCGGTTCGGGCTGAATTATGTGCCATCGAAGAATTGGTGGTATAGCTGGCTCGACTGGGACAAGGCTTCCATTTCCGACGACCTCCACGCCATCTCGGCGCTCGGCTTCGACCACGTCCGCATCCACTGCATCTGGCCGGTCTTCCACCCGAACGCCGGATGCGTCAGCAGCCAGGCGCTCGACCGCCTGGCGGAGCTGATGGACCTCGCCGATGGCGCAGGGCTGGACGTTTGCGTGTGCGTGCTCGACGGCTGGCTCAGCGGCTTCGCATTTTTCCCGGCGTGGCGCGAGAACCGCAACATATTCACCGACCCCGCGATGATCGATGCCGAGGAGCGGCTGTTTCGGGCCATCGCAGGGCGTGTCGCCGGCCATTCGCGGTTTCTCGGCTTCGACCTGGGCAACGAGCTTGGCGTGCTGATTGGCCGCGGCAATCGGATCACGCTTGAAGAAGGCGACGCATGGCACCGCCGCATGTTCGAACTGTGCGAGGAGTTGGCGCCCGGGCGCATGCACGTCAGCGGCGTCGACCACTGCCAATGGTTCATGACCTTCGGATTCTCGCGCGAATGCCTGGCCACGACCGGAGCCGCCACCTCGGTCCACGCGTGGATTTTCTTCACAGGCGCAACCAGCTTGTACGAGCCGCTCGGAACCGGCTGCACGCATTTGGCCGAATATTGCGTCGAACTGGCCAAGGCATACAGCAACAGCAAAGACCGCCTCGTCTGGGTGCAGGAATTCGGCGCAACGCCGGAATGGATGCCGGACGAGATCATCCCGGATTTCGCCGAGCAAACCATCCGCAACGCCGCAACGTGCGCGAATCTGTGGGGGTTTACCTGGTGGTGCTCGCACGACATCGGCCCGGGATACCTGGATTTCGCCCCGCTGGAATATGGCTTGGGTGTGCTCGATACGCATAACAACGTCAAGCCCGTCGGGCGGCGGATCGCGGGCCTGATAGATGAATTCCGCGCGCATCCGCCGGCGCCCGTGCAACGGCCCGCCGCACTGGTCCTGCCCGACTCGGCGCTCGCCGCGAACCCCGAGAACCTGCCCCCCGGCTGGCAGTTTGCCAAGCCATATATGGACCTGCTCGACGATGGCGTAAGGCCGGCCGTTGTGCTTGAAAGCCGCGCGAGCGATTCCGATTATCTGCACACGCGCGGGATTACGCAACTGATACAACCAGCTTGACCGCATCGAACGAATGCAAGGAGGCACAATGCTTAAGATCGATCTGACGAAGAAGATCGCGGTGGTCACCGGCGGCTCGGGTCAGCTCGGCCGTGCGATGGTGCGCACATTGGCCGACTGCGGAGCCGACGTGGCCATTCATTACAACCGCAACCAGGCCAAGGCTGTCGAGCTGCTGGGCGAGGTCGAGGCGATAGGCGTGCGCGGCATGGTTGTGCAAGCCGACGTGGGGGACCTGCAGTCGGTCCTCGCGATGCGCGATGCGATTGCCGGGAAACTCGGCGAGCCGGATATCATCGTCAACAACGCCGTCAGCCAATACAAATGGACAACGGTGCTGGAACAGGATCCGGCGCATTATGAAGAACAGTTCCGTTCGTGCGTGCTGCACAACGTGCACATGGCCAAGGCATTCGTGCCGGCGATGATCCGCAAAGGGCGGGGCCGCGTTATCGCCACCAGCACCGAATGCATCATGCAGTGCATGCCCACGCAGTCGGCGTATGTGTCGGGCAAGCGGGGAATGGACGGCGTTTTGCTCGTGCTGGCTCGCGAAATCGGCGAGCATCAGATCACGGTGAACTCCGTTGCCCCGGGCTGGACCATCAGCGACCGCTATAGGGAGACAGGCACCGAACGCCAGCCTCAATACGAGAAAGACGTGCCGCTTCGCCGCCGCGGGACCGATCAGGAGATCGCCAATGCCGTCGCATTTCTCGCGTCGGACCTCGCCGGGTTCATCACCGGCGCCTACATTCCCGTTTGCGGCGGCAACGTCATGCCCTGCGTCTGACGCACCGCATCATCCCCGGCGCGTACAGTGAGAAGCGTGGCTGTTTCAACCCGCGCGCACGACATTCTCGCGGTGGCTTGATGCCCATCTTAGGCTTGATTTTCGCCGCTGATTCGTCTATTATGAATGTTTTCGGTAAAGGACCGCGTGGACTTGCTATCCGCGCAATCGGCCTGATTTTATGCACCAAGCTGATCTTCACAACCTGCTGAACCAGGTTCGGGCGGGGGAGGTGTCGGTGGACGACGCCATCGAACGCCTCAAGCACCTGCCGTTCGAGGACCTCGGCTTCGCCAAGCTGGACAACCACCGCGCGCTGCGGTGCGGATTCCCGGAGGTCGTATTCTGCCAGGGCAAGACGGCCGAGCAGGTGATCACGATCCTTGAGCACCTGACTGCATCCGGGGGGCCGGTGCTTGCGACGCGCGCGAACGCGGATCTGTATGCCACCGTTGCAGCCAATTGGCCGGAAGCCCGCTACAACGAAGCGGCACGTGCGATCATGTTCAACCAGCCAGCGAAGCCGCGCTACCCGGGTTACATTCTGGTGGTGAGCGCGGGCACGGCGGATATCCCGGTCGCCGAGGAGGCGCGCGTGACCGCCGAGATGATGGGTAATCGCGTGAAGACGATTTACGACGCGGGCGTGGCGGGCATCCACCGGCTGCTGCATTCACGCGATGAAATTTTCGATGCTAATGTGATTGTCGTGGTTGCAGGCATGGAGGGCGCCCTGGCAAGCGTGGTGGGGGGGCTGTCGAGCCGTCCGGTGGTCGCCGTTCCCACCAGCGTGGGCTACGGAGCGTCGTTCAACGGCCTGGCACCCCTGCTGACAATGCTCAACAGTTGCGCGGCGGGTGTGTCGGTTGTCAATATCGATAACGGCTTCGGGGCTGGTTACATCGCCGCGCTGATCAACCGGCCGCCGCAGTCATCAAATAAGAACGAATAGAAAATCCGATTGGATTGGAGAAAAACAATGTCTCGCGCGGAAACGCTTTCACGCTTGAAGGAGCACGTTATTGCGGCGGTTGTTCGCAGTGACGATACCGACAAGGCCCTCGCGGCCGTTCAGGCGTGCATCGACGGCGGCGTCAGGATTATCGAAATCACATTCACCGTGCCTGAGCCGATCAAGACGCTCAAGGCCGTGCGCAGCAGCTTCGGCGACGACATCGTCCTGGGTGCCGGCACGGTGCTGGGCACCGCGAACGCAGGCGCGGCCATCGATGCCGGCGCGGCGTTTGTGGTCAGCCCGATCACCGAGTTCGACGTGATCGCCGCGTGCAACAAAGCGGACGTGCCCGTTATGCCGGGCGCAATGACGCCCACGGAGATTTATGCTGCGTGGAAGGCCGGTGCGGACATTGTGAAAGTGTTCCCCGCCTCGATGTTCGGGCCGAAGTTTTTCAAGGCGATCAAGGCGCCGCTGCCGCAGGTTCCGATAATGCCAACGGGCGGGGTGGACGTGACGACCGTGGCCGCGTGGCTGGCGGCGGGCGCCGAGGTGCTGCCCGTTGGCGGCGCACTGGTCGACAGCAAGGCGATGAAGGCCGGCCAGTTCGGCGTGATCACCAACAACGCCCGCGAGTTGATGGCGGCGGTCAAGTCGTATCGCGAAGGATCGTAAGCTACGGTGGAAGGCACGAGCGGCCCCGGCAGATGGAACGAATAACGCACATACCGCAGATGCCTGCCCGCGCGCCGGATTCGCACAAGGGCACATACGGCACCGGGCTGGTGCTTGGCGGCTCGACAGGCATGGCCGGCGCGGCGGCGATGTGCGCACAGGCGGCGCTCAGATCGGGCGCAGGTCTGATAGTCATGGGCATGCCGCATTGCCTTCTGCCGGTCATGGCGGTCAAAACCACCTGCCCCACGCTGCGCGGCTTCGCACAGACGGAAGCGGGTTCATTTGCGGCAGAAGCCGCGAGCGAGGTTGCCGGCCAACTTGCAGAATTCACGGCAACCGCACTCGGCCCCGGCATCGGGCGGCACGAATCGACAGCACGATTCGTGCTGGAGCTGCTGCCGCAGCTTGATATTCCGGCGGTGATAGACGCTGATGGCCTGAACATCCTCAGCGGCGGGCTGTCGGTTCTGCGCGAGGCGAAGGCCCCGCTGATCCTGACGCCCCACCCCGGGGAGATGGGCCGGCTGGCGGGCATTTCCACGAAGGAGGTGCAGCGCAGCCGCGAATCGACGGCGGCCGAGTTTGCCCGGAAGCACGGCGTGACAGTTGTGCTGAAGGGTCATCGAACCGTTGTGACCGACGGTGCCCGCATCTACACGAACGAGACGGGCAATCCCGGAATGGCGACAGGCGGCGCGGGCGACGTGCTGACGGGCGTTATCCTCGGCCTGCTGTGCCAGGGGCTTGA
>Ga0307380_10008415_pt1 | contig 13226 bp, 15 predicted proteins | sample UN3MG_FD_202239 | JGI IMG/M metagenome (GOLD analysis project Ga0307380, IMG submission 202239) | Soil microbial communities from Risofladan, Vaasa, Finland - UN-3 | ecosystem: Environmental > Terrestrial > Soil > Coastal area > Acid sulfate soil | place: Finland: Risofladan, Vaasa | collected... | reverse complement strand
CTATTTTTTATAGTATCAAAAGAAAAAGATAGAGCAACTGATTTGCTCTTCTTCACAATTGATTTTCTCCCTTTTTTAATTAATTGATGTAAAGTAGGCATAACAGAAAATAGTTTAACAAATAAGGCATTTTATGTCAATCAACCTAATGGAATTCCAGTTAAAATCGAAAAAAATAAATAAATAATTGGTAAAATAATTGCACCTCCAAGCATAATAAAAAGAAATAAAATGATAATGCCAAATTGATGGAGAAAAATTTCTAATTCACGAGACGGAAAAAAATAAAATAATATCTTCGAGCCATCTAATGGAGGAATTGGTAATAAATTAAATACGCCTAAAATTAAATTAATCCACACTATAAACATTAAAAACGGCAAAAGCGCCACAAAAGAAGAAGTTGCTATTATTATTCTGATAACCAACCCAAAAATAAGAGCCAAGCAAAAATTGGACACTGGTCCTGCAAAAGCCAATATAGCTGAATCACGGCGCGGCATTTTAAGATTCAATGGATTATAAGGAACGGGTTTAGCCCAACCAAATATAAATCCGGATTTCATTAAAACTAACATCAAAGGTAAAAGAACAGATCCAATTGGGTCTAAATGTTTTAGTGGATTTAATGTTAACCGTCCCATTTTTTCTGCTGTATCATCTCCTAAACGCAAGGCAGCTAATCCATGAGAAACTTCATGAACAACAACAGAAAATAAAAGAATCACAAGTTGAAAAATTAAAGGAACTTCTGCAAACATAAATTTAATCAATATAATAATTATCTAAATTCATTGTATCATTCTTTTGTCTTTTTTAAAAATAGCAGTAGGAATGAAAGATGGCAGGTATGTAAAACATATCTGCCATCTTTCTCGTCCTGTCATTGAATCACTAATCTTCTAAAGCAACATCTGGAAGATGTAGTAAGCTAAAACCAACAATACTACACCAAACACTCTGAAAAAAACATCGGAAATACCAGTCCAATAATTTAACATGCTGTCCATTTTGGTTTTTGGCAAAAGCAACATAAACAATCCCTTAATACCTGCCCAAACTGCTAAGATTTGAATAAGCAAAGGAGTACTTAGTGAATTCGCAGACTGCCAAAGCAAAACAGCAATTATTAGAGCTATTATCCCCCATATCCAATAAGGGCCGCTATGAGTAAACTTTAAGGCTAAACCTTTTGCTGTTTTAGGAACAAAAAGCATAAGAATCCCAAAAATTCCCCATAAAGCCACAAGAAGATAAAGCATCCAAATCATATTTTTATTTTTTTAAAAATAATCGACCTCTAACCTATTATTATACCACTTTTATTCTATCTTATACAATTCTATTTCTTTTAAAAAATGCTTGGCCAATATCAATCTTTGTTCGCTATCAGTATAAAAAGTACAAAGAACATCTTTCTTTTTTACTTTTTCTCCAACGGATTTATTTAAATAAGCCCCAGCTTCTCTAGTCAAAGGCGTACCTAATAATCCGCAAATTTTATTTAAATTTTTATTATGAATTGATTTAACAAAACCACTTTTGGTAGATTTCAATTCATAAGTAATTCTACCAAAAGGAATCTTTTCAGAATCAATTCCTGAATCACCTCCCTGCGCTTTTATAATTTCTTGCATTTTTTTAAAAGCATTTTTTGATTTCAAACTTTCTAAAGCCAACTTCCCTCCATGCCCTTTTTTTGCTTTTCCAACTAATTCTAATAAATCTCCAGCCAATCGGACAGCTTTTTTTTCTAAATCTTTTGGCCTGTTTTCTTTTTGTTGTAAAACTCTCATCACATCTCTCGCTTCCAAACAAGGACCAATTCCTTTTCCTATGGGACCCATTGTTTTTTGAGTAAAAATTTTAGTCTTAATTTTAAATCTTTTTGATAAATATAAAAACAAATTTTTAACAAACTGAATGTCCTTTGCATTTGAAATTTTTGCAGTAGGACCAATCGGCATATCTATTACTAAATGATTAATCCCGGTAGCTATTTGTTTAGACATAATACTAACAACCATTTTAGAATAAGGCTCTAGTTCTAATCTACGCGTAATTTTAATAAATCTGTCATCAACAGGAGCTAATCTCAAAGCTCCTCCCCAAATTAAGCATGCATTTGTTTTTTTAATAATCCTTTTTATTTCACCTAAAGAAAAACTTACTGGCGCTAATACTTCCATTGTGTCTGCTGTCCCTGATGCAGAAGTTATCGCCCTGGAAGAAGTCTTTGGAATTGTAATCCCATAGCTTGCCACAATAGCAACTATTATAGGGCTTACTCGATTGCCTGGAATTCCCCCAATCGAATGTTTATCAGCCGTAACTTTTCCAAACTTCATCATTTCTCCTGTCTCACTAATAGCTTTGGTTAAATAATAAATTTCTTCTTTGGAAAAATTTTTCTCATCAAAAGCAGAAGCAATAAAAAAAGCTAATTCTAAATCATTAATTCTATACTTTGCTATATCCGAAACTAAAACGCAAACTTCTTTATAAGATAATCTCTTTCTATTCAACTTCTTATGAATAATTTTAAGAGAAGGCGCGTGGCCTGCGAGTTTTAATTCCAAAAATTCCCCCTCTTTGATTTTATATCTGTTTGTTATATCCCGAAAAACTCCGATTTCCCCCTTTTTTACTAAAGACTTTGTGATATCTACTGCGATTTCTGTTTGTTTTTCTTTCCATTTAACGACTAATTCATCGCCTGGCCTAATACCAAAACGCTTACCGTCTTCATTATTAACAATAACAATCCAGGGATAACCTGTCTCAATATCCAAATATTTAACTTTGAGGGAAAAACCGCTATCTTTTTTTATTTTAAAACTATCTTTCTTTTTCATTTTTAAATTAATTTATTTTCTAGAAAATACTGTGCCAATGGTTTTACAATATCAACAGAAAAACGAGAACTCTCTAAAGTATTTGTAAATACAATTTTCTTGGGATTTATTTTGTTTAATTGCTCTATCGCTTTATCTCCAAATATAGAATGAATGAAAGCAAAACTAATTGTTTTAGCTTTAAGCTCTTTCACTATCTCGGCCGCTTGTAAAATAGTCCTGCCAGTTGAAACAATGTCGTCCACGATAATAACATCTTTGCCTGCAAAATCACAATTATTATCAAATGTAAAACTTATTTCACCTGTTTTTACGTTTCTTGTTTTCTGAAAAACCACCTTTTGCGCGGAAAATCTTTTGCAGAAATCATCAACAAATGCTTCGGATTCTTTATCAGGCCCTACAACCACTGAATTATTATGGGGAAAATCCTTAAACTCTTCTGCTAAATCCTGAAAAAGAAAAACATTATGGCATGAAATTTTAAATAAATCTCCAATTTTTTTTCTATGTTCATGCATATTACATGTAATAAAAACATCTGCATCTTTTTCTATTAATTCAGAAATATACAAAGAAGAAAGAGACTCACCTTCTTGAAAAACAGAATCTTGGCGAGCATAGGGAAAATAAGGCATGATACATATTGTTTCTTGCGCAAGTTCTTTTACCTTTCTTAATAATAAAAGAAACTTAATTAAATAAGCATTAATATTTTCGTTTTGTTTTTTCTGAAAAATTAAAATAGCTTTATTGATTTCTTTTTCTTTTTCCAAACGAGGCTGCACTTCACCATCAGGAAAAACCCTGTCCTCTATTAAAATAAAATCTAAATTAAGTTGTTGAGCTAATTTTTTAGCTAACTCATCTCCTATTACTAAATTTTCCATAAATATTGAAAAATTATTATGATAATTTATCGTTTTTTTCAACATCTTCTTTATGGCCACTTCTGTTTATAAATCTCGCAACGTAAAGACCAGTTAAAGTTAGAAAAAAGGTTACTACAATCGCATAAAGAAGTTTAGCAAGAATGGTATCTTTGTTTAAAGGCAATAAATAATCCATTAAGCTATTTATAACTTCTCTCCAGGACAAGCCAGCTACAAATGCAAAAGCTGCTACAAGAATGGTTTCTAACTGGCTTTTAAAAGTAGCCTCTATTTTTCGTTTCTCCTCTTCCAACTTTCTAAACTGCCCCTTAAGTTCGTACAATTGTTTCAAATTATAATTCATGATTTTTATAAATGATTACTGTAAACTCCCCCTTTATTTTATCATCTTTTATCTTTTGTATCACTTCTTTTATTGTTCCCCTGTAAATTGTCTCAAATTTTTTAGTTAACTCTCGACAAATCACTACTTGAAAATTAATATCAGAAGCCTGAACTTTATTATTCAACTCTTCTAATGTTTTAATAATTCTATGAGGTGATTCATAGAAAACAACAGGATATTCTAAATCTGTCAGTTGGCGGAATAATTCTTCAAAAAATCTATTTCTTTTTTTCTTATGCGGAGGAAACCCTAAAAAAGTAAACTTATCCATTGGAAATCCAGAAATAGAAGCAGCAGTTATTAAAGCTGAACAGCCAGGTATTGGAATGATTGCCAAATTAATATTCTTTTTGACAAGAAAATCTATTAATTTATTTCCCGGATCAGAAATTCCAGGAGTGCCTGAATCAGAAACTAATGCTAAATTATTTCCTTTTTCTAATAAATCTACGATGTAATTTACTTTTTTAAATTGTGAGTGTTGATGATAACTTAAAACTGGAGTTTTAATATCATAACGCGATAATAGTTTTCTTGTCACTCTGGTATCTTCACATAATATTATATCAACTTCTTTCAAGACGCGAAGCGCTCGTAAAGAAATATCTTCTAAATTTCCTATTGGTGTGGCAACAATAAATAAATTTGCCATTTCGTTTTAATCTTAAAGTAATTTAAAGTTATTAATTACCAAACCGAATTTATAGCCTAAAAACTTTGCCGCTTTTCTGCAATAAATCATCCTATCTGTAAAAATTTCAAAGTACTCAATTATTGGCACAAAATTTGAATCAATTTTAAGAATTAAAGTAATTAATCTTTTCTTCTTATTAATTTTTACTCTTGATATTTTCGTAGCAAAATTAACCCTATCATGTATATCTTCTTGAATCTTTTTAGGCTTTTTATTAACCACTCTCAAACGGCGCACATCTGTTTTGTCAGCCAGAACAACTATCGCGGCAATGATATTGGAAAAATTCATTTCGTCTTTATCATGATTGGAAATTGCATTCATAATTATTGCTAATTCCTCCGGAGTAAAATCTTGATTAAAAAGCTGATTGAATAATAGAGCTCCAAAATAATGATGATGACTTCTGCTTAAAAAATTTCCCATATCATGACAAAAACCAGCAATAGCTGCTATTTCCTGCTCTTGTTTTGAAGAACCAATTTCCTGAGCAATTATCCTTGCCCGATCAGCAACAATCTTAGCATGAGATAAACTATGCTCTGTATATCCTGCTGCTGCTAAAGACTTGTCTGATTGTTTAATAAATTCTAATACCTGCGCATTCTTTTTAATTTGATTTAAACTAATCATAATAATTAATATTTATTCTTTATTTCTATTATATCTTATATCATATCAAAAATAAGTATAATTTAAAACCCCACAACTATTCATGGAGGTATAAAAAATGCCGCTGTTAATTGGGGCAAGCCCCTCAAAACAACGGCATTTCCATTATAGCAAAGAAAAAAAGATTCGTCAACCCCCTATTCCCAAATCCCCCTTAAGAATCCAGGCAACACAGGAATGATTTCTCTCCACCATGGAAGATTAATGGCTTGAACTGTCTTAAGAGAAATCGTATTTTCATCAAAATCATCAGGATCTGTAGGATCTCCTATGCAGAACAGCTCAAAGGAATATGTTCCAGATGTGTGAATCTTAAAGGTTTCATTAATATATGTGCTTAAAGAAGTAATGATATAAGTTTGAGAAGGATTACCCCAAGTATCATCACTTGTTACTGTGCATTCTGTACAAGAATCATTTATTGAGATGTATCCTTTAAGAGAGGCATTAACCCATACTAATAAAGGATCTCTGTCTTCATTAGTCTTTCCATTAATGGAGAATTCAGAGATTCGACATTTGGTAAGAGGTTCTACTGGAGAAGGACAACCATCATTTGGAATATCTACACATGGGCCCCAATGATTATTCGTACAAGTTCTAGTACCATCACAATTATTAGAGGCGATACAAGGTTGAGTAGCACCATTGGGACAACCACCATTATCATTACCATTATTATTATCATCATCATCACATCCTTGGCACTCGGTACAGCAAGTTCCACCGTTGCAATCGTGACAGGTATAGGTGCCGGTAAGTTGCTGGCCGCAGAAACATTGATACGTGACCTCTCCACCTCCACCATCAGTAGTACCACCATCATCGCCTCCATAACAATCACTAGAATATTGACATTCATTATTACCACTGGCACCATATGCCGTTATACAACTATAAACCCTCTGAATTACATACCATTTACTATCAAACACTTCAGAAAGGCTGCATTTTTTAACATAATCTACGCACTCCCAGTCCACAGAGCATTCATCCACTTGTGCATAATTTGAAGCAGCAGATCTACATTTGCCATTTATGCATGTGAGGTAAGAAAACATTCCAGTTCCTTCTTGACAATCTGTGTCGTTATCACAATAATTTTGACACTGATTCTCAAAATCATATAATTCGCACTTTTTTGTAGAACTACCGCATACTTTACACGAATAAGGAGGTCCGCTTACACATTCTGAATTTGAGCCGCAAAATGATGTCCCTGGCATAGGAGTTTGCGGAGATTTTGTGCTTGAGCATATTCCACTAACGCACTGATTCCAATGATAAAAACCATCACTTCCTATTGTTATTGTTAGTGTGGTCGTGGTAGTAGTAACTTTACAACTCTCCAATGTAGCACCACATTCACAATGATTACTGCAGGTATCGCTACATGGACATCCTGCCCCTGTATATTGCATGGGTGAACACCAATTACTTGCGCTACATGCATTGCAAGTACATGTTGTTGGAATAACTGAAGGTGAAGTAGGGGGAGGACTGGTAGGTGGAGGAGTAACAGGACACGCAGGCTGACCACAACCACCACAATCAGCAGCAGAAACATTCAAATAATTCAGAAAAAAGGCAGAAAAGATAAAAACTGATAATAAAATACTAAAAAATACTTTATTTCTTTGTATTGTTATTGTTTTTTCCATAATATTTTTATAAATTTATTACTCTTTAAATATTTTTGCTTCTAAATTAAAAATTATAAATTGATCGCTTGCCTTTACAGTCCCTTCTTGATCTTCATTTGCAACTCTTATATCTTTATTACTATCAGGATATACATTAACTTTTAATAAAGAAAATATTCCATCATTTGTAGGAGTTAAACCTCTTGTTCTCCATAAATATTCGCTTTTATAATAAAAACATTGTTCTGGAAATAAAATAAACGAATCATTAAGTTGTTTTCTCCAAATATCAGTAACAAGACAAACATAATTGAATCCTTCGGGAATATTTTGAATCTTTGCTGGATTGACTATGATTTCTACTTCTTCATCGAATTCAAACTCCTTACGCTCAGTACAATTATAAAATTTTTCATCTTTAATGCAACATACTATATATTGATTGCCATTTATAAAATTTTCACATTTATCCTCAGGTCTCGTATTTAGCCAAAAACTAGTTTCATTTCTCTTTTCTTGATAATAAGTAATTCCTCCGGTAATAATCACTAATAAAAGAATTAAAGTCCCGAAAATGATAATATATTTTTTATTGATATTCATATGTTTAAAATGATTAGCATTGACCTCTAATATATTAATTTTACTCTCTAAATAAGTGCTGTCAAGTCAATTTTATCTTTATTCTTATAATAATCCTTTTTAATAATTTTTAAAAATACAGGAGGGCACCAATGTGCCCTCTACTAATTAATTATCCTCTGAATTTCCTTTCTCTATAATATCCATGTTTGCATCATAAACAACATAAGAAATCCATCCATGGTAAAGACTAAAATTCATAATTTCCTTAAAGTCTTTACAAAAACCCTGTATATAGCGCGTGTTATCTGAAAAATTCAAATAACCTCCTTCCTTAAAAACTGCTATCATGTGATACCTAGGGAACCAATCAATGTCCAGTGGAGGGAACTCCATAAGGATTTGATAGACTTCATCATATCCATGAAAAATAAGTATAAACATTACGAAGCTAGAAAAATCATCACAGTTGCCTGCCTTTGCCTCGAACAATTCAAATGGAGACAAATTAGAAGCATTATCTTCATCATATTCAAAATTATCTTCCATATATTTGCATATCTGTTCTGGCGTTTGCAGCTCTTCAACTAAACACATAAATTCATTATCATCAGGCAAAACAAAGGTAGGTAAAACAGAAATATATGTTCCTACATTATTATTCACACACCCTGTTACACATCCTGTTAAAAATACTACAATCAATGTCAATAAAATATACAATAATAGCCTTTTCATCCCAATTCACCTCCTAAAAGATTTTAACTATTAAATACAAGATTTTAATCTATTGTTTATTTAAATGTAAAGGTGCTATACTCAATCTTCTCCAAAACTACCCCCATTATATATCCTTTTCCCTATTTTGTCAAGTAGGAAATGGCAAGCTTTGATTAATATAATTTTAAGGTATAATAAAGGTATAAATAAAAAATAAAAATATATTTAATTGAATGATTCAAATAAAACAAAAGGTTAAAAAATTAAAAAAACAAGGATTTTATAATAATTGGGCAAAAAGAAATTTTGATCTTATAACTTTTTTTATCTATCCAGATTTTCAGATTGACAATGAGTGGTTTAAAAAACGGCTCAATGCTTACAAAAAAAACGCCGAAATACTTAAAATAAAACCGCCAAAAGTTAGTTTTTTTGTTTATCCATCAATAGAAACAGGAAAAAAGATTGGGATTATCCCAGCTACTTGTTTTATAAAAATGAGAGAAATTCATGGGCATCTTAACCAATCACCAGGGCATGAATTAACTCATGTTCTTATTGGAAAAATTAATGATTCAAAAAACATGCCAGGCAACGGTTTATGGCAAGAAGGATTATGCACATATCTTAATAGCACAAAAACCAATCAGAAAAAACATACTCTTTCTTTGAATTTCTCTGAGGTAATTTTAGCTACGCCATGGAAAAAGTGGAGAAAATATATGCCTGGAAATTTATATCCCTTAGCAGGAAGCATTATTCAGTATTTAATTAAAATATATGGTTGGAAAAAAATGATTTTATTTTTAAAAAAATTAAAGAAATCAGCAGAAAATCAAGATAAAATTTCTTTGGAGATATTTAAAAAATCGCTGAAAGAAATTCAAAAAGATTGGTTAAAATGGATAAAAACATAAAAAATATACCAAAAATTATATTGGAAGAAAATATTGATTTAAACCGAGAGATGGATTTGTTTTTCAGCTTCTTGCATCACCCTTATTATGTGCAAAATAGAAATTTTATTTTTCAAGTCTTTCCTGAATTAGAAAAATTATTAGAAAAACAAGGAGAGAAAAAACAAATAATAAAGTTATTTATTTCAAAATTTTATGGTGATAATAAAAACGAAATTCAGAAAATCATACAAAAAAATAAAAATATATTAATGAAAAAATCTGAGCTATCATTAATAGCCCTTTTTGGAATTATGGATTATCAATACGAGAAACCGGTTGTTTATAAAGCTGCTCCTACTATTCTTCCCTTTTCTCCATTTGGAGATGATATATTTTATTTCTCAATCTTAGGAGAAATAAATGGTAAAGCTGATAAAAATATTCTTACTATTGGAATTCATGAAATATCTCATTTTATTTTTTCTGACATATTAAAAAAGATAGAAAATAAAAGGGATGTAATATTACCAGATGATGTAAAAAATTATCTTAAAGAAGCATTGGCTGTTGTAATACTAAATCAGGAACCACTTTGTGGTATTTTAGAGCTAAAAAATTATAAGGGAAATCCAGAAATCCAAAATCTTAGAATTGAAAAACCAGATGGCAGTATAAAAACATTTACTGATTTTCTTAATGAATGCTATGACGCTATTAAAATGAAAAAACAAAAATCTTTTTGTGTATTTTTGGAAAAAATTATAAGTATTCTATTGCCAATAGCGCCAGAATTTGCTAAAAAACGAGTTCTTTGGAATAAATACGGCAAAAAAGTATTAAAAGAACCTAAAATTATAAAACTATATAGCAAACCTATAAAAATATAAAATAAAAAGGGGTAGAGTTAAATCCCTACCCCTTGCAGACCAAAAAAGAAATATTTTTGCTTTTAATCTCTATCGGTGTCACATTCTTCGCAATTAAAATCACAGTCATAACAATCTACGCAATCATAACAATCTACACAGTCATTTTCTTCGCAATTACCCGACTGATTGATTACATTTGTCTTATCAAGAATTGTTTCAAAATCTAGAATTTGTAATTTCATCTCTTCCACCTCCGATTATCTTTTTTGGCCTTTGCAAAATTATTTTTTTATCAGCAAGCTTAGATAAAAATCTTTTTAATGCTTCTATGTCATAATCACCCAATTTAATGATCTCTTCTATAGTATAAATTCTTTCAGGATTGAGTTTCATCAAAAAATCTGTTGATTCTTTGTTCAAGTAAGCTTTAAAACGGTGTGCAACAAATATAACTGAACCAAATTTCTCTAATCTAATATGTACTTTTTCCGCAACTGAAAAAACTGATACAATTTTTAACTCTCTTTTTAGCAACTTATTAGATTGCTGAAGAGTAAAATTGATATCTTTTGGTGAGCTATAAGGATCCATTGCATTAGACGATCCACAACGCATCTTTGCCTCCATTCGACATCCACCACCACAAATCTCTAATAATGGGCATTTTATACATTCTAATGGAATCATACTCCCATTACGCCATTCTTCCATCCTTAACCAAATCTCTTCCAATCCTTCACTTAAAAGATTACCATACTGGGAATCAAAATGAGAACATGGACGAACTGAACCGTTAGGACCAATGGTTACAGTAGTAACCCCTGCTGAACATCTTCTACCAAGAAATCGCTGATAGCGCAACAATTCTTTCATGCCACAATATGGATAACTTTCAAGTACTCCCACTGAAACACCAACTTCTTTACCAGTAATATATAATTCTTCAAGGTATTTCCGAAAATCCTCAAATGAAAGTGATATTTCGGAAAAATCAGAACAATTTCCAGGCCAACCTGCTCTAGTAGAACTAATATGATTAATCCCTAATGATGCAAGAAATTTAATCGTTTCCCTGAGATAGTTCTTATTTTTCTGAGAAATTACAATATTCACTGTAGGAGAAAATCCTATTTTTTGTAAATATTTGATACCTCGAATTGTGTCTCCAAATGACCCATTTCTTAAAGTTATAGCATCGTGTATATCGGCACTCGGTCCCATCAGAGATGTAAGTATAGAATGAACTCCTAATCTCTTTAAAAAAGCAGCGTCTTTTTCGGTTAAGGGGATGAGATTAGAATTTAGAGAAACTCCTATGCCGAGTTTTTGTGCTAATTTAATTCCATAAAAAAGAGCAGATTTATTCAGTAGTGGTTCACCACCGGTAAAAACAACTTCAAATACTTTTGCCTCTGCAAGTTTATGCATAACAACATCTACCTCTTCCATTGACAAATGATTATTGTAAGGCTTGCTTTTATTATCTTTCCTCCAAAAATTATAGCAATGGATACAAATATTTGTGCATGCACTTTCTATCTCTATTTGCACAACAAGCGGTGCGCTTAATGTCTTATACATTCTTTCTCATCTCCTTTCATAATTTTTTAAATTTTCAAGCTACAATATTCTAGTACTATAATTATATGATTTTCCTTTAGTTCTGTCAAGATTTAATAAAGAGCTTTTTGGCCCCTATTTTATTAAAATCTCAACTATGACAAATGTAATATAGAGCAAAAGCAGGATTATTGCCTCTTTCCCGGTAATCTTCCTATGAGTTCTGGTAAAGATATAAAAAACTATGGCGGCAATTATTAAAAAAGTTCTCGCAATAGCAAAAGGCGTAAAACTGGGAATTACAATTGGACAAATCAAAGCAACTGTGCCTAAAACCAAAGTAGCGGGCATAATAACAGCGCCCATTAAATTTCCTAAGATCATTTCTGTCTTCCCGGCTTTAGCTGACGCAATAGCAAAACGAATTTCAGGTAAAGTATTGCCTAATCCTACAATCAAAATTCCAATAATAGGCAAAGAAATGTTCAAAGTCACAGCAAAAAATTTAGCGCTTTGCACTATACCCTCTGCTGCTAACAAAAGAAAAATCACAGATAAAATTATAAATCCCAGATCTTTTATAAAAAGCTTGAATTCTTTTAAAATACTTTGCATTTCTTTTTCTCCATTCCCAGAAAATTCTTTGAATCTTTCTTTGTTTAAAACGAGCCAAAAAATATAAAAAACAAAAATGGAGAGCAGTATTAGCCCATCACCTCTTCCCAGTACGCCATCCCATATTAAAAGCAAAGGTAAAATAGCAACAAAAGTCGTAAAAAGAGCGCTTCTTTCTAATATTTTGCCTTTAGTAGGAATAGCATTTTTTCCAATGAAAATAGCTAAAGCCACTGCTAATGTCAAGTCAATTAAATTACCTCCAACAATCTCGCCAAAAGAAAGCTGAGGAACTCTATGAAGAGCCGAGCTGATACCAACGAAAAGATTGGGTAAAGAACTTGCAAAAGCCATAACAAAAAAAGCAATAATAAATTCCCGCCAACGCAAAAATCTTCCAATCCTTTTCAATCCATCAATCAGCCAATTGCCTGAAAAATAAAGTATGGCGCAAGAAATTATAAAAATAAAACTGTATAGTATAAACATAACTAATATTTTAAAATCTATTATATCTTATCAATTTTTAAAAAACAATTTCGTAAGTTTTTTTAGACGGTTTGCAAATATAAAAATCTCCTTTAAATGCTGCATCATTAAAATTATCTTTTGCTTCCAAAGCATCTTCATAAGAATCAAAACCTGCAAATATCGTTGGGCCAGTGCCTGACATAGCGCACTCTTTTGAAATTGGAGAAAAGTAAGAATAAAGTTTCTTTATGCTTGGACAAATCTTTTGTGCTAATTCATAAAAACTTTTACTTTTGTTATATTGATCAAACAATGAATAGATTTCAGATGTACTAATCCCCTGATTTGGCTTTGCTAAGACATAAAAA
>Ga0307380_10008413_pt1 | contig 13228 bp, 8 predicted proteins | sample UN3MG_FD_202239 | JGI IMG/M metagenome (GOLD analysis project Ga0307380, IMG submission 202239) | Soil microbial communities from Risofladan, Vaasa, Finland - UN-3 | ecosystem: Environmental > Terrestrial > Soil > Coastal area > Acid sulfate soil | place: Finland: Risofladan, Vaasa | collected... | reverse complement strand
TTTGATGGTTTTATTTCTGTTTTGCGAATCTGTCCTGATAACAGAATGATGGATTTCATTTTCTTTTGATTGAGGAATAGTAAAGAAAACGCTTGATCCTTTTCCAATTTCAGACTCAATCCGGAACCTTCCTCCAAGGAGATCAACCAATCCCTTTGAAATAGGCAGGCCAAGTCCACTTCCATCAGTCTCCCTAAAAGGTCCGCGATCTTCCTTGACAAAAAGTTCGAAGATATTGTCCAAAAACTCTTTACCTATTCCAATGCCGGTATCTTTCACGAAAAACTCAAATTCATTATTCAGGATTTTATACCCATATTGAATACTCCCTTTTTTTGTAAACTTTATTGCATTGCTCAGCAGATGAGACATTATTTTATTTAAAATCTCAGGATCTGAATTGACTGATAATTTGTCGGAATGTTCCGGCATTTTCAATAATAATTCAAGCTTCCCGGCCGAACATATCGTCATATATTTCACTGAGAGCTCCTTCATAATCTGTTCAGGTATAAAATCTTTTCTTTTAACGACCATGTTACCCGAGGTGATCAATGAGATATCCATATAATTTGTAATGGTATCCAGCAGGCGGTCACTGCTTTCGAAAAGCATTGAATGGGACAGTTTCTTTTCTTCTTCAGAGAGGTCGGTCTGAGTTATTATTTCAGCAAAGCCCAGGATGCCGTTCAGAGGAGTACGCACCTCATGAGAGATATTGTTTAAAAAAGTTGTTTTGAGCTTATCATTGGCTTCGGCCTTTTCCTTCGCGAGCCTGAGTGCATCAGAAGCATTCTTGCGCTCGGTAATGTCGCGCAAACTCCCGATGATTTTTTCTGGACGTCCTTGTACATTGAAGATGATCTTTGCTGATATAGAACATGGGATATTCGAGCCATCACGGTTTTTGAGATTGATTTCGAAATCCGAAACGAATCCGCATTCCCGTAAAACATTCAATAGATTTCTTCTCTCCGTTAGATCAGGATAGAAATCATACATCGACTTCCCTATCAGATCTTTCCTTTTAAACTGACCTTTCGACAGAAGCTCAATTGAAGGACTAGTCTCAAGTATCTTTCCTCTGATTGACAACTCGTAGAACACATCCTGCACATTCTCAAAGATCCTGCGATATTTTTCTTCGCTTTCCCGTAGCGCCTCTTCAGCGTGCTTGCGCTCGGTTATGTCTATATCAACACCACGATAACCAATTAAGTTCCCTGCATCATTTAACATCGGAATCCCGCTGGCGGAAAGGATTACCTCTCTGCCATCTTTATGCAGGTTGTTCTTGGAAATGTTATTGAAACTTTCTTTTCGGGCAAACATATTAAATGCTGCCTGCTTTAATTCTTCTCTGACCGCAGGATTGAAAAATTCGTAAAAATATTTCTTATTTATGATTTCTTCAGGTTCATACCCCAGTATTTTTTTTACAATCTGGCTGGAATATGTATATAAACCGTTTTTGTCAATTTCCCAAATCCATTCCTCAGAGTTTTCTGATATTTGCTTAAATCTCAATTCACTCTGTATCAACGCTTCCTCCGTCCTCTTGCGCCCGGATATGTCTCTTGCTAATCCCAATACCAGAGTCTGATCTTTTATTTTAACCGGGTGAGTAATTATTTCAACTGCAACTTTTGATCCGTCTTTCCGGCTCAATACAAATTCATCGGGTCCAGTACCTTGCCCCAATGAATTCTTAACTAAAAGTTTTGCTGCTCCGGGTATTTGTTTAAGGGACAGGAGTTTTAATTTCAGGAAACTCTTTCCGATTAACTCATTTCTATTGTAGCCCAACAATTTTTCAGCAGCAATATTGCCGTCGATAAAGTTTCCTTTAAGGTCGTTCAGATAATATGCATCCGGCGCGTAATCAAATAACATCTTCAACCTTTCTTCTGAGTTTCTAAGCTTTCCCTCTGCCAGTTTGCGTTCGGTTATATCCTGGTTGACTCCATAAGTTCTTACAGTTTTTCCCCTTTCATTTTTTACAATAAAAAACCGAACAGTAATATAACCTGTCTCCCCGTCAGCATAAATAATACGATGTTCAAGTTGCCGGCTAAAATTCGGATCGTCAGATTCAATAGACTTTCTGATTTCCGAACCGACAACAGCTGCGTCATCGGGATGAACAAAGCGCTTTGCATAATCAGCAGACTTCATTGTATATCCACCAACCTTTTCAGCGGTAGTCCGGAATATTGCATAAAACAAATCATTAAAAATAAAGATATCATTTTTCACATCATATTCCCAGGAGCCAAGGTGTGCGATCATGTGTGCATTTATAAGCTGGGTCTGGTTCTTTTTCAGTTCCTCTTCCCCAAGCTTGCGTTCAGTGATGTCGCGAAACACTCCCAGTAACGTTTTCCTGCCACGAATATTCACCTGATTGGCTTTGATTTCCACTTCCCTGATAATGCCTTTACTGGTCACAATTTGCGTTTCCAGAGTCTTACCTTCTTTATCGGTCAGGTGTTGCTCAAATGTGGGAGAGTAAGCTGCCTTGTAAATACTTGGCGGGTGCAAAATCGTTTGCGATTGTCCTATCAGTTCCACCCACTCTCTGCCAACTAAAGAAGACATCGCCTGGTTGCAATCAATGATAAGGCCTGTTTCCGCATCCGCCAGACAAATTCCGTCCTGGGCCTCGTTAAACAGGATCCTGTAGTGTTCTTCGCTCTCCTGTTGAGCCTTCTCTGCTTGTTTTCTTTCGGTGATATCCAGAACCGTAAATATTAATCCTTTTGAAAGATCACTCGGGTCCAGTGGGGTAGCACTTGTAATAATGTTCAATATTCTGCCATCCTTGCATTTTAACCTTGATTCAACAGACGCCGTACCTTTTTCGGCTATCAGCCTTTCTTCTTCAAGACTGATAAATTCATATTCCTCCCGAGTGGGAACGACCATTTCGGTGGATTTGCCTATAAGCTCCCTGCGGTTATAACCTGTCATTATACAGAAAGTGTCATTAACCTCAATAACAGCAAGTCCCATACCTACAGGTGCCACCCTGAAAATACTCTGCAGTTTCTCCTCGCTTTCCTTTAATAATAGCTCGGCAGCCCTTTTTTCAATCTGCATTCTTTGTCTTTCCAGAGCCTCTTTTACTGCAAAAGGGAGCCTCGTCATTTGCTCCTTAATTATATAATCATCTGCTCCTGCTTTTAAGTATTTAACTACTGTTTCTTTATTTATCGAGCCGGTATATAGGATAAATGGTACTGATGGATCAAACTCACGCGCATCTTTGAGCGCCTGCATACCATTATAGGATGGCATCATATAATCGGAAATGATAATATCAGGTCTGAAATCATTAAGGGCTTTGATAAATTCGGTCCTTGTATCGACCCTTGTGTGTTCAAATCGCAGCCCCTCCTTCCGCAGTTCCAGAACTGCCAGATCGACATCTGAAGGCACGGCTTCAGCAAATAGTATCCTCAGCAGGTTTTTATTTATCATTTTATCCTTTTTCCCCATTGTGTATCAATCCGGTAACGATAATATTAATATCTTCAAAATCTTCGGTCTTTCTGAGAAAATAATCAGCTCCTGCTTCAAAACACCTTTTTTTGTAAATAGGATAATCGTAATTTGTCAGAATGCAGACCTTAACTTTCATTTTCAACTCCCTGATTTTCTTTAATACCTCTATTCCATTCATTTCCGGCATTCTGATATCAAGAATTGCCAGATCAGGTTCCTTTTCCCTGATAAGTTGCAACGCTTCCACTCCGTTTTCAGCTTCATACACCACTGAATTGTGATTAATACTGTTCAATAAGCTTCTGATCCTGTCTCTCAACAGAGAGGAATCATCTGCAATAACTACTTTCATAATCAGGGGTTTTTTTATTTATACAGGGATCGTTAAATTTTAACGTTTTCGCAAAATGACAATATAGTAAATATAGACGCCTTAAGATTTAAGGATTTAGTCTGTTCGGATGTAGGGGAAATGATGATTCTGGTGTAGGGGATGGACTACAAGGCAGGAGGCAGTAGGCATCAGGTTACCTTCAGCCCTCAGCCCTCAACCTTCAGCCAACATGAAATGGAGAATTATCAGATTTTCTTTATAAAATTAAAAGGTACATCCAGGTTCGAAGAAAAAAAAGTCCCTTTTTCGAGTATATCTTCATCTTCATCTTTGTAGTACCAGTTAATTATGAACTTTTCATTGTTTTTCCGGAGATGAATATGTGTGATTTCATGAATTAAATCGAGTAAGTACTTAGTACCGACACTGTTAATATATTCAAGATAAATTTCAACACAGGTAATTTCAGGAGGATTACAAAAATATTCTTTTATCCATTCCTCTATTGGATTAAAGAAGTCTTCGGCATTTTCAGGAATTAACCGACCTGTTAATTTAATAGTTCCCTTCGGGTCAAGAATGACCTCCGGAGTGTTTTTTGTGGGTGATATTAATTGTTGGTTTTTACGCATATTAATATCTTCTATAGAAAATTGTTTCCTGATAAATGTGTACCTGAACATTGGATATATTTCCAAAGTTACAATTTTTCGTGATATCCATCAATTATTTATATCATTTGCCTGTTCGACACTCGGCACAACGGCACAGCGGCATATTTCCACCTTTGAGCCTTTGCACCTTTGCGCCATTGCGCCGTTATTCTATCAGATTATTTTTTATCGCGTACATTGTCAGTTCAGCGTTCTTCTTCATACCCATTTTCTCAAGGATACGGGCACGGTAAGTGCTTACTGTTTTATCGGAGATAAAAATTTCCTTTGAGATTTCCATAACAGATTTACCTTTTGCCAGCATTACCATTACCTGGAATTCCCTTTCCGAGAGTTTTTCATGAGGCAACCCGTCACCGGGATCAAACCCGTTAAAAGCCAGCTTTTCTGCAAAAGCATTTCCAATATATCTGCCACCTGATGCAATTTTCCTGATGGCAAGAGTTAACTCTTCGAAGGCATTGTCTTTTGAAATATACCCTGAAGCACCAAGTTTAAATGTATGAACTGCATATTGCTCCTGAGGATGAACGCTAAGCATCAGGACACGGGTTTGCAAATTCCTCTCTTTTATATTCCGTAATACATCAAGCCCGCTCATTCCGGGCATTGAAACATCGAGAATTACAAGGTCATAACTTCCATCTTTGATCCTTGCCCACGCCTCATTACCATTTACAGCCTCATCTATCAGTTCAACTTCATCGAGAGTCTTTACATATTGTTTAAGTCCTTCGCGCACTATTGAATGATCATCTGCAATAAGTATCTTCATGACTTACTTATTTTCTTTTAAGGAATTAAAACAGTCAACTTTGTTCCCTGTCCTTTTTTTGATGAGATATCAACCTTACCTCCAAATTGTTTAATCCGTTCACGCATGCCAATCAAACCTAAAGATGTAGCTGATTCAACTTTTTCTCTTGTAATCCCGATTCCATTATCCTGAATGGCCAGCGTCATACCTTTTTGGGTCTGATGCAACTCAATGGCAGCAGATGAAGCATTTGCATGCCGGATTACGTTTGTCAGAGCTTCCTGAAGGACACGGAAAAAAACGAGGTTCTTTTGGGGATCACCAATGATTGAATCATCAAGTTTTAAGCTGCATTTGACCGCCGTTCTTTTCTCAAATTCATCGCAATACCATTCTATGGCAGCAGCCAATCCAAGGTCATCGAGTATCCCTGGGCGTAATTCTGACGATATCCGTTGAACGTCTTTGATTGTATCTGTAACCAGTGCAATCATCCCCTGAAGTTTTGCTGCAGCATCCGGGTCGGCATCTACATATTTATCCATCCAGTTCAGATCGAGCTTTAAAGCTGTCAGTGACTGACCTATCTGATCGTGGATTTCTCTGGAGATCAGAGCGCGTTCGTTCTCACGGATCTCGTCAAGATGCTTGTGGAGATCCTCCAGCAGTTTCTTTGATTTTCTGATCTCATCCTCTGCCATCTCGCGCTCGGTGATGTCATCGTATAAAATTTGAAACTGTCTGATACCATCCCATAAAACTTCCTTGCGGAAAACCTGTAGATTGCGAATTTCACCATTTTCCCTGACGATGCTGACTACATATTTAGTGGCACTTAAATCACCGCTTTCTCTCTGGCGCTTTCTTTCCTGAGCCTGGGCATAACTTTCCGGTGTATAGCGATCCTTCAAAGGTGTTTTTTGCAGCTCCTCAAGACTATCGTATCCGTACAAATCCAGAAGAGCCTTATTACCATAAACTGTATTTCCCTCTATCGTGACAATACGCACTCCGAGAGGGGATTCATCCAGAGAATGGCGAAAGTTCTCTTTCTCAAGGAGCAGCGCCTCTTCTTCCAGCTTGTTCTTGGTGATATCCCGAATAATTGCATGCGCGGTGCCATCTTCGAGGGCTCCTACGTTGATTTCAACGGGAAAAGACGATCCGTCCTTTCGTCGCATCAAACGCTCGAAATGCATTGTTTCCCCTGCACGCATCGCACGAAACTCTTTCAGGCGACGGCGGCCAACCGTCATATCGTCCATCGTATAGGTATCAACAGTTTTCATCTTACACAACTCGTCTTCTGAATATCCAAGCATCTTCTGCCCTGTCTGATTCACATATAGCAGATTCCCTTCCGTATCCACAACAAAAATTATATCAGGAGCCTGCTCTATCAGATTGCGATACTTCAACTCGCTCTTCTGCAGCATCTCCTCTCCCCGCTTGCGCTCGGAGATGTCTTTTTCGTATGATGTTTTTAATAAACCATACTCCTGCTGCAATTTCTGCAGCTCTTTAATGAGTTCGTCCTTGGTTTTATCCTGGTAAAGCATAATTTTTCAATTTTCGAATTAACTCATTTTCAAATTGCCTAACGTAAAACTGAAAGTGCTTCCCTTTCCTTCCTCACTTTCCACCCATATCTTACCATTATGCTTATCAATAAACTCTTTACATAACAACAATCCGAGTCCTGTACTCAGTTCACCTTCTGTTCCTTTCCGGTTGGTCCTTTCATTTATCAGAAACAGTCTGTCAATCAACTCCCTGTTCATACCAATTCCTGTATCGCGGATTTTTATTTCAACATTATTATCCGGTGTGGCTGTCGCCGATACGCTTATCTCTCCTGACTTCGGGGTAAACTTAATAGCATTGGAAACCAGGTTTCGGATAACAGTTTCGAACATATGTGAGTCGGAATATATTGTTAATTCTTCCGGAAGAGAGTAGTTTATCTTAATTTCCTTCTTTCGGGCCGATTCTGTTAATACCTCAATGCTTGCAGTAATTATTTGTTTCACATTAAATGTCTCAGGGATGAAATCCATCGTTCCCCGTTTCAATCTTGACCACTCAAGAAGGTTTTCAAGCAATCCATAGATGTTTGAGGCAGATTCCTTCATACTGATAGTAATCTCCTTAATCTCTTCCAGAGTCATATTCTGGATTTCCTCCGTTAATATTTGTGTGGCTCCAAGGAAGGCGCTTAACGGGCCTTTGAGGTCATGAGCAATGATGGAAAAAAACTTATCTTTTTCAGCGTTAATGGTCTCGAGCAGTTTGTTTTTCAGTTTAATTTCTTCTTCATCCTTTTTGCGATCGGTTATATCCCTGATAATTGCATGCGTGTTGCCATGTTCGAGAGCTCCAACGTGGATTTCAACGGGGAAAAGCGTTCCGTCCTTTCGTCGCATCATACGCTCAAAATGCTGTGTTTCCCCTGAATGCATCACACGCAGCTCTCTCAGGCGACGGTAGCCATCTTCCATTTCGTCTATCGGATACGTATCAATAGTTTTCATCTTACACAACTCATCTTCCGAATATCCAAGCATCTTCTGCCCGGCCAGGTTTACATGAAGAAGATTCGCTTCCGCATCCACAAGAAAAATTGTATCGGGAGCCTGTTCTAACAGATTGCGATACTTAAGCTCGTTCTCCCGCAGCTTCTCCTCCGCCAGCTTATGTCGGGAGATATCTTTTTGATAAGATTCCTTTATTGAATTGTAATCTTCCTGCAAATCACGGAGCTCTTTTATCAGCTGCTCTCTTGATTTATCCTTGTTGTTCATGTTAGTTTTGATTTTTAAATTATCATTCCATGGAAAAATAATTCAATTTGAGTTTAACCATTTGGTGTAAGTAATTTTAAATGAGTTCCCCTCTCGTGCTAATCAATCACAAGTTACTAAATTTCTGCCATATAGTTGGGAGTTGTTACCTGCTTCATCTGAATGAATAGAGTTGAGGGGTTGAAGAGTTGAAGGGTTGATGGGGTTGAAGGGGTTGAAGGGATGAATTCGTCACTTCTCCATTTCAACTTTTCAACTTTTCAACTTTTCAACAATTTCTTTTTACCTTTGATGCTTTAATTAAAAGAAGGGAATGCAATACGATATTCAGCCTGGCATAAAAGGCCTTATCTTTGATCTCGACGGCACTCTTGCAGATACAATGCCATTTCATTTTGAAGGGTGGAAAAAAGCCTGTCTGAAATATGGGGCAGATATTGATACATCTTTTTTGCGTAAGCATACAGGCAGTCCCGGATGGTTTATTGCCAGTGAAATAATCAGGAGAAGCAACCTCAACAACAGTGTGACCATTGACCAAATACTGAAAATGAAGATTGAAGAGTTTTTTAAGGTGCAACATCTTGTTAAACCGATCGAGCCTGTTGTGGATATCGTAAAGAAATATCACGGTAAATTGCCTATGGCAATTGGAACAGGTGGTCACAGGGAAGCAGTAGAACGCACCCTGGATTTTACCGGTTTGAGTAAGTATTTTAATATAATTGTGACTGCCAATGACGTTGACAACTTCAAGCCGCATCCCGAAACATTTCTCACATGCGCCGGATTAATGAATGTTGAACCGGCTCATATAGAGGTGTTTGAAGATGGGGATCTTGGACTTGAAGCGGCCAGAATAGCCGGGATGATAGCGACAGACGTCAGGTCGTGGTATGATTCGAACTGGTAAAAACCGGCTGCCGGCGATCTTTTCCGTTATTTATTCGTATAGATACCTACTGCCTACTGCCTACTGCCTACTGCCTACTGCCTACTGCCTACTGCCTACTGCCTACTGCCTACTGCCTACTGCCTACTGCCTACTGCCTACTGCCTACTGCCTACTGCCTACTGCCTACTGCCTTCTGCCTACTGCCTACTTCCTACTGCCTACTGCCTACTGCCTACTGCCTACTGCCTACTGCCTACTGCCTACTGCCTACTGCCTACTGCCTACTGCCTACTGCCTACTTCCTACTTCCTGTTATTTATACCAGAATTTTTGTTGTAAGGTTGGTAATACTTTTGTTTATATCCTCAAAAATTGTATTGTCCCTGCTCTGGTCCTGTTCTACCACCATATATTTCATTCCGGCAATATCCCTGGCTACCAGTATTTCCCTGAAGTTTATTACGCCTTCACCCACTGGAGCAATATCGTCTTTAATAACCTCGTAGAACGGCGCTTCATTTGTGTACATATCCTTCATATGGAAAAGCGGGAATCTGCCGGGATATTTGTTAAAGAGCTCAACAATATTTTGTCCTGCCTTTGATGCCCAGAACAGATCAATTTCCATGACAACCAGGTCTTTATCAAGCTCTGCAAGCATAACATCATAATATGGGACTTTCCCTTCCACTGTAGTAAATTCGAAATTATGGTTGTGATATCCGAATTGCATGCCAAATTCTTTCATGATAGCTCCGATCTGGTTCCAGTTGGCTGCCATTTTCTGATATGTGGCAATTGATGTCCGCATTTCCTCAACAATCCATGGCTGGAGGCAGTACTTTGCTCCAAGTATCGCATGGTCTTCTGCCATTTTACGGGCATTATCCATAGTAACTCCGGCACCTTCCACCTGAGTATGGCTGCTCAGTATTTCCATTCCGAGATCATTAACCAGTTTTTTGAATTCAACCGGTGAATAATTATAAAATTTGCCATCAGCATAGTCAGCAAGTTCGACGTATTTGTAACCTGCATCAGCTACCTTCTTCAATGATCCGGGCACATCTTCTGCCATGGCATCACGGATTGTATAGAGCTGAAGCCCCAAACTAAAGGTTTTAGGATCGACAACAACTGAAGCCGGTGCTTTTTTTGAGGCATTCCTGCATGAATACTGCGTGAACGCCAATGCTCCCAAAGCGCCTGTTGCAGACACTCTAAGGAAATCTCTTCTGGATTGATTCTTTTTCATAGACACTGATTTATTTGATATCTGTTACTTAATAAATATATTCAGGAATCAGGAAATAAAAATAATACAATAACCATAAATAAAGTAAAAGAATTAAAAGATTCTTCGTTTCACGTTGGAGTGACAGGTAATGTTAAGTTTATTTTTAATAATTTTATTCTGAACTTTTAGGGGATGAATCTAAAAAAAATATCTGGCGTTTTTTTTCTAGTCTGCTCCCTTTGTGTGACAGGACAGCAGGCTGATATCAGTGAACAGAAAAAGATTGAAAAGCTTGATGCAGAAGATCTGGCTTTCAGTACTGATACAGCCGAGATGAATGTAATTTCTGCCAGCCGGAGTTCAAAAAGCATTGCAGAATTACCAATTACCATTTATGTTGTTACCAGGGAAGAGATTATTAAAAACCATTATAATTCACTGATTGATATTATAAAAAGTCTGCCGGGAGTAAGAGTTTCACAACCAGGATCAGGTGAGCTGGGGGAGAGTTTTGAATTGAGAGGTCTCGTGGGAAATCTTTATACAATGATACTGATAAACGGCCTTCCCATTAAACCAAGTGCCGTGATAGGGATGCCCATAGGGTCTCAGCTTCCCGTCCGTCAGGCCGAAAGGATTGAGGTAATTTATGGTCCGGCGGCTGCAGTCTATGGAGCAGATGCCGTATCGGGTGTCATCAATATTATTACCAGAGAGGCAGATAAAGGGACTTTCGTTATGGGCGATATCAGCCTGGGTCAGCTTGATTACCGCAGCGGCAATTTTATGGTTGGCGGTAAGACCGGAAAGAATAAGAACATAATGCAATATACATTTTATGGAGGCCTGAGTGAGGTAAGTGATCTGAACATCAGGAAGGGGTACGAAGATGTATATAATCCGCTGCAGTATCTGCAGAAGACCAGTACAGAATATAATATCAGCGGAACAAATTATGAACCTGCCCAGATAACTGAAACTCTCCTCCGCAATGCAGGCATTGAACCTTCTGATTTCATTGAAGAGAACTATCCACCGAATTACGAAGGATCTTTAACGCTTCCGGCAATTGAAGACCTGCCTGCAGCCTCCAATAATTTGGGATTCCAGATAAGATACAGAGGCATAACCCTGTCGTTCAATAACATGTACCGGAGAACGCACAGTTCGTTAAGCCAGTCGCCTTACTATTATAAATATAATAACCCGCAGAATTACTGGGGTGAGAATATTCGTTCAACAACTCTAAGCTATAACCGTGAATGGACTCCCAGGATTGCAACCACAACAAATTTCTCAAACCTTGTTTACAAAATGGACAACAACTCCAGCATGGGAGTCACATTCATTGATTATACAGACAGGGTATACAGGTATTCTGCAGGCAGTGACATGCTGTTTGAACAGCTTCTTACGGTAATGCCTGTAAACAACCTTGAGGTCATGTCGGGTATCACTTACCAGTACTCGGGAAACCTTCCACAGACAAACTTTCTTGATGCCCCGTTCAACCAGCGTGAATACAGTTACTTCAGCACAAAAGTGAGTCTCCTCGATACATTATCAGGTAATTTTGGAATCAATCCACTTGTGTATCATAACTTTTCAATATTCTCACAGACCTATTATTCCCTTAAATCTTTCAGGTTCATGGGGGGTGTAAGAATTGATAACAACTCTCAGTATGGATTCAGTTTTAGTCCAAGGCTTGCAGGACTTTATATCATGAATCCAAGAACCAGTTTCAGAGCCTCTATCGGATTTGCATATAAGGCGCCCTCATCATCACTTGCGTGGCAATCGCTAGCCTATAAAGCCGGATTGAATCAAGACAGCCTTATCTATATAGCGGTCCCCAATCCTGATCTTAAACCTGAAAAATATAAGTCGGTAGAGATAGGCCTTATTAAAACATATAAAAAAGGATTGAACCTGAATGTTTCGATATATTATAATGTGATCAGGAATCCGATAATTGATGGTGTTATTCAGGCATCGGAACTGGATCTTCCTCTGGCAATTATCAAACCCGATACAGCAACAGTGCTGAAGAGGATAAACAGCGATGAATCAGTGTCAAGACTCTACGGTCTGCAGGGTACCTTTAAGCTTAATGACATAGTAAAATCAATACATCTTAACGGGGAGTTGAGCCTTACATTTGGCACGTCTAGCGAGAATTTTCCTGAGATCCTCGAGATAGCAACCAGCTATGCCACCGATTATATCAGTAATTTCAAACTCATCCCCAGCCATTACGGCCAGATGAAAATCTCACTGGAGCCAGTGAAAAATCTTTATCTCCAGGTTACAAGTATCTGGGAATCAAGCTGGCTGAGACTTCTGATCCCATTCAAGGATGTCTATGAAAATCTCTTCAAGGACTTTGACGGGTCATACAGTATGAATGCTGTGGCAAATTACAAAATAGGGATCAATCTGAATGGCTATATCAAAATCAATAACATTTTTGATGAAAGATACGGAGGCCCTGTTTATTCCGGGATGAAGACTCCCCTGCCTTACAATCCTCAGACAGGCCGGAGCATCCATCTTGGACTTACTTATACCCTTAACTGATGAAAAGAGAAGTATCGATACTGTTCATACTGCTTGCTTTTTCGTCATTTCTGCATCGGGCGGTAGGACAGGACACCCTGATTGTCACAGCGAAAATAATACAGGAGAGGGAAGCTGATTCGGCAAGAGCTGCTGATTATCTTGAAAGAGCACAGAGGTTCAATCTTATCAATAAGAATGACAGTGCGCTTGCATATATTTCCAGGTCACTCGACATTGCATCTGAAAGAAACCTTGTTAATATCGAAGCTGCTGATTACGAATTGCTAGCCTCAATCTACGAAAATGAGGGCGACTGGGAGGAAACACTTCGCAATTATTTAAGGGCATCAGCCGCATATACAAAGCCTGGGGACACGGAAAATGAAGCAAGGATTTTAAAAATCCTTGCCTGGAACTATTTCAGGGCCGGCGTATATAAGAAATCTGCGCAATATTCTGAGCAG
>Ga0307380_10008412_pt1 | contig 13229 bp, 16 predicted proteins | sample UN3MG_FD_202239 | JGI IMG/M metagenome (GOLD analysis project Ga0307380, IMG submission 202239) | Soil microbial communities from Risofladan, Vaasa, Finland - UN-3 | ecosystem: Environmental > Terrestrial > Soil > Coastal area > Acid sulfate soil | place: Finland: Risofladan, Vaasa | collected... | reverse complement strand
TGCCAAATTACCAGAAAAATTGGTGAAAGTATAAGCGCGATAAGTATGAAACAGAACAGAAGCGTGCTACGTTTCATCTTTTTCCTTCCTGAGCTCCCAGATACGTCAATCTCTTTTCTCGGTTATAACATTAAGCCAAAAGACGCTCTGTTGAGGCAGAAGATTCTGTTTGGAGCGCGTTGAATCACGATGTTGTGCTTGTTTTCGTATTTTCTATAGAGAAGTAACTCAATATTTTGATTATCCCCAAAATTTTAATAGTTATCTAACTCTAGAATATACCCCAAATTAACCGTACAGATACGGGTGAAGAACGCCTTCACCTCAGAAACTAAACATGTACTAGCTACAGCCGCCCCGGAAACTATAATCACGCAACCGTGGGCTTGTGTTTACTGGAGAAAACGGAAACGCCGTAAACAATGAACAATGTCAAGATTAATTCTGCAGCAAATGTGGATCAAAAAAAGACTGGGTTGCTTCCAGTGCTACCAGCAATCTCTCCCTCTTTTTGTTTGAACTTTTGCAAGTTCCAAAATGTCTTGTTTCGCTTTTCTGGGACGCCAGCATACTTTTTAAGAGACAAAAAGCATTATATCGTTTCAGAAGTTTGAAGGGCTAACCATGTCTCGGTATTCCAGCGTTTTCAAGGATGAAAGCAAACTTGACATCAACTATGTTCCACAGTATCTACTCCACAGAAAACTTCAACTAAATCTACTGAACCAGTTTTTCCGTTTCGCTGTTGAGAGTCCCGGAAGAATGACCCAACGCGCCCTGATTATGGGAAACATAGGAACAGGCAAAACTGTTCTCTCTCAACACTTCGGCTTAAACATAACAAAAGAGGCAAAGGAACGCAACATCAACCTCAACTACGTCCACGTTAACTGCCGCGAATGCAAAGGCAGCCTATTCATGATTCTTCAACGTACCATCATGAAGTTCTATCCAAATTTTCCTAGACGCGGCTACTCCGCAGAGGAGTTGTTACAGGCGCTTATGCAAATACTTGACGAGAAAGACGCCTATCTAATCTTAACATTGGACGAGCTGGAATCTCTTGTCCAAAATGAAGGCTCAGACCCCATCTACAACCTCTCCCGAATACAAGAAGACCGACTAAACGCTCCCAAAAGGCTCTCCCTCATATGCATCCTCCGCCAACCAGAACACCTCGAAAACCTGGACCCAAGCACAAGAAGCACCCTTCAACGCAACATAATCCGACTAGAAAAATACTCAGAGTCACAGCTCGAAGACATCCTTAATGACCGCGTGAATCTTGCCTTCAGAGAGGGAACCGTCCCCACCCAAACAATGGGGCTCATCGCCGAGCTGGGAAATTCGGAAGGAGGAAACGCCCGCTACTCAATCGAGCTTCTGTGGCGAGCCGGCAAGTATGCTGACGCTTCGGAACTGCGGGATGTTTCGCCCGAATGTGTCAGGAATGCGGTTGTCAGTGTCTATCCTGTTGTGCGGAGGGACATGATTCCCGAATTTAGTTTACACGAAAAATTGTTTCTTCTCGGGGTCGCGCGGCACTTCAAACAAACAGAATCTGCTTACGTGTCCATGGGAGACGCTGAGGAAACTTATGCTCTGGTCTGCGAAGAGTATGGTGAAACGCAGCGGGGTCACACTCAAGTATGGAAGTACGTTCAAGGGCTTTCTGCCGCTGGAATAATCGAAACACTGGTTTCTGGAGTTGGGCAACGGGGAAAGACCACCCTCATCGGTTTGTCTCGGGTTCCAGCCTCGGATCTGGAACAGGAGCTTGTCAAGATTCTATCGCGGGAAGGCGGTGAGGAACGATGGCGATAGAGGAGATTTTTTCTTCTAAAGGGCGCGTGAAAATTCTCAGGATTTTGGCTGAAATCGGAGAGCTGAACATATCAGAGATTGCTAGGCGAGCCGGATTAAATTATGCTACCACGAATCAGCATCTGCAGGCTCTGGAGAACCACAAGCTTGTTCGCCATAAGACGTTTGGGAGAATCCGCATCTTCCGTTTTAACGAGGAAAATCCTAGAGCAAGTATGATCAAGCAACTCATTGAATTCTGGGAAGAAACAAAATAAGTCTAGATTACGCAATATACATGAATGGGTGAATTGCATGTCGATGGTTGATGTTACTGCGAAGCCGGAGGTTTACAGGGAAGCCAAGGCAAAGGGAACAATCAAGCTGAAACCTGAGACTATACGGCTGATTAGAGAAGGAAAGGTTGAGAAGGGTGACCCCTTTGAGGTGGCGAAGGTCGCCGGAATCTTGGCGGCGAAGAACACAAGCTCTCTGATTCCCCTCTGTCACCCCTTGCCCTTAACTGGAGTAGAGGTTAAACTGAAGATAGTTGATGGCTCCAAGGTGGAAGCGGAAACAACCGTTAAGACAAGAGCCCAGACAGGAGTAGAGATGGAGGCTCTCGCCGCTGCGGCAACGGCGCTGTTGACGGTTTGGGACATGACCAAACAGTACGAAAAAGATGCAAACGGACAGTATCCAAGCACAAGCATCCAAGACCTGCATGTAGTAAACAAAGTGAAGGAGAAACAAACATGAGCGAAACCGCCCGTGAACACAAAACTGGGGCACCCAGAAAGCTCAACTTTGTAGTCATCGTTTCCAGTTCATCTCGCTATCAGAAGCTCAAGGCAAGAGAAGCCTTCACTGATCCCTCGGGAGACTTGATTGTTGAACTTGTAAAAAATGCTGGTCACGGCGTGGCTTCCCGTGAAATATTGCCTGATGACAGGGTTATGCTCGGAAAATATGTAGGAAATGCCATCGGCTCAGAAAAGGTGGATGCCATCATCGTGTGTGGCGGAACAGGAGTCAGCTTAACGGACGTGACAATCGAGACGGTGAGACCCATGCTCATCAAAACGTTGCCCGGGTTTGGAGAACTATTCAGGAAGCTCAGCTACGACGAGATTGGCTCAGCAGCCATAATGACCAGAGCCTTAGCTGGCGTCACAGACCAAGGAAAGGCAGTGTTCTGTATTCCCGGCTCGCCGCAGGCAGTCAAGCTTGTCATGACAAAACTTATCCTGCCGGAAACAGGGCACATACTGAAGCATGCTCGGGAAACGTAGCGTCACCCGAGAGATGCAAATAGGTTAATATTGAATAGTGACCACACGGATTATTTTGTTTAAGGAAGAGAGTATAATGGAGTTTTGTCCCTCTTGTGGAAAACGGATGGTCTTGAAACGAACCAAAGATAGCTCCGTTTTTCATTGTCCCGTCTGTAATTGCCAAAAAACCACCAAAAAATCTGCAGTAAAAAAGGTTGTCCAAAAGAAGCCCCGCGAAAAAATTGTGGTTATCGGAAAAGAAGACCAACAGTTGAAGACTAATCCTACAGCAACTATTAGCTGTCCAAAATGCGAGAACAACTTGGCTTACACGTGGCAGGTGCAAACTCGTGCAGGTGATGAGGGAGCAACACAGTTCTTTAGATGCACAAAATGCAACTACACTTTCCGGCTGTATACCTAGCAAATGCCTTTTTCTTCTCCAAATCAATCTCTTATACATAATTCGTTTATTTCGGCGGCTTGTAGCTTGCAATGAACTCTTTAACATCAGTTCTATCTTAAGGCTTAAAACTGGAATCACTCAATAAATAATATATTGAGGAGCATACGGGAGCTGCTCAGCTTTGAGTAAGTCCAATCGTTTTGATAAACGTAAGAAGACAATTACCCGAACTTTCCGAATTAGACAGGAATGGGACAGCGTTCTGCAGGAGGAGGCGGCGAGGCAGGGGGTCAGTGTTAATGTCCTCTTGAATAAAATTCTCCGGAAATACTCCCTTTACTCCCGGTGGACTGAAAGAAATGATGACATAAGTTTACCACAGCGAACTCTAAGAGCGATCCTGAATACTGTTCAGGTTGAGAGTTTGGCTGAAGCAGGAACCCGATCTGGAGCTTTAGATGCCATAAACATCGTGAACGCAATGGGACTCGCAATGGATTATGATTCATTCGTTTACTTGATTACTGAACATCTTGGAGGTCCCCAGTTTGCGAGGTGGTTCCACTGTTTCCATCACACACAAGGAAACAAGGACATCTTTCACCTACAACACGACTTTGGACACGGGTGGAGCGTTTTCCTCGAAAGCTACATTCTCTCTTTCTTGCGCTCCATGATAGATACGGATGCCACGACAAGGGTCTACGATTACGCAGTAACCTTAGAGGTAACACGACCCAAATCGAAACCCATTGAGAATCCACAATAAACTGGCGCAATGGGACAGCAAAACACAGTAACAAGGTTGCTAATTTTAGCTGCTCTTAAACTTTTTAAGCAGATCGAAAATATCGTCCATCCTTTCTTGGATCTCAAGGGCATTGAGAACAACTGCACCTACCCGATCCGCTATAACCTCGTAATTCTCAATAATTTTAGGTGTGAACATGTTTTCGCGTGGATCATTCATCTGAATCAACCCCAATGTTCTGTTGCTTGACCGCATGGGAATCAGAGCCACCGATTCATAGCCGCTGTAGTGACACATATTTCGTGTTCGACTAAGTCTCTCTTTCTCTGTTGTGGTCTCCAAAAGCTGCGTTATACTGTTGGTCCAGAAACTTCCCTTCTCTGTGAAATACGGAAGCTTAGGATCAAATATTCCCTTGATGACGTTTCCGCACATACACTCCAGAAGAGGATTGCCTTCCTCGTCTAGAATGGGGTTGCCTTCATCGTCTCTTGCACAGAGACTGTTCTCCTTGATGGTAAAGAAATCTGGGAAGCCTTCATGGACGTAGTATGGGTAGTCTCCATTCTCTTCTAGTCTGATGCCGATGCTTTGACAGTCAGAAAGGGTACAAATCTTCCCAAGAATCTCCGTTAAAACCTGTTTGAGGGCAACAAAGTCTTGTGTTTTATCTGGCATCTCTTTGAAACTCCAGTTAAACTTCTCTATTTACATTGTAAGTGGTAATAAAATTTGGTGTTTGCAGTTGAATACAGTGTGTTGCAGTGTAGACGCTCATCTTAACTGTAGTTTACGACAAATTAAATTACGACGTTAGAAGAGGGGGTCGCCATTAAGCAAGAATTCTACACAAACAGAAAAGACCCAAGATAAGAATTTTTCAAAAGAAATATTGATGCAGCCTCCTGTTTCTTCAGATAATCCACTGCTGTTCCAGATTTTTTTCTTGACCCACGATCAGAGCCAAAGCGTCGAAGTTGTGGAAACTGACGAGATAGATTTCGGGGAAATTATTCAGCACTTAAATATGGGAGAATCCGTTTTCATACAACACAAAAATCAGGAAACCCTTGAATCCCGCTCAAGGAAAACGAAAGAGGCTGAACAGAAACCCTGGTACTTCAATCATTGCTGAGGAAAAGCATGCCTTCTGTTGTTGTCGATTGGAACAGATGCAGCGGTAAAGGCACATGTGTGGAGGTTTGTCCAGTCGCTGTTTTTGAGCTTCAGGAAATAAATGATCATCCAGAAACCCTTAAGGCGGTTCCTGTCAAGATGGAGGAATGTATCCTCTGCAAGAAATGTGTTCCTGCATGCATCGAAGAGGCAATAACTATCAGGAAAGACTAGCCAATCTATAAGTATCGAAAGTTGCTAATTCACCTAGCTTATGTACCGCGGTTCTTTTGATTTGTCCACTTCAGGGGTTCTGTGTTCCCTGATTTTCTCTATTTTTTGTTCCATCTCTTCAGCTTGACGTTCCAGCTCTGACAGGTCTATTTTGATGCCTAGAATCTTGGTTAGCGTGTTGAGAACGGTTTGAACTGATCTGGGTTGAGGAATGTCCAAGTATCTTATCTCACAAAGGAGACATATGCCTTCCATCTCTCTCTGCTGGGCGATGCCTATTAGTAGACCGTTAAGACCCGTGATCCTCCCATCACCACTGATTAATTTGACGCCATTTTCCTTCAAGAAGTCTCTGAGTTCAGGCTTGTTCACCACCCCAAAGACCCGTGGATTCACATCATGAGGATTTGGAACAGCCGCGAAAGTGTAGACCCGTTTTGCGCCAAACTCCTCAGCAACATCCAAAACTTGGTTAGCCAGCTCATATATGGCACCTAAGGATTGAGGCTGAATTTCTCCTCCACAAATTATCAGATCACCTTGTTCTCTGTTGCTGTAGTAAAAGCGGTGCATGTATTGGCTGACTTCTCCTATGCCCTCATTGAAGTAGATGTCGTTGCTTGGGCTACGGATTTCAGCAAACTGTTTCGCGTCTAACTGTTGGATCAGATAGTCAGCTGACATCCTAGCAAGCATACCCATTCCAGGCCAGGCAGCGATTAGTGTTGGGTTTTTGAGTGAGGGCTTCTCGTTAAAGTATACTTCCATCTTCCAATCTCCGTTGCCAAAAAATCTTCTATGTTTTAAATTATTTGTATAAACTTATTAATTGTTCCTAACGTTGCATTCTGGACAATGATGTCTGCCTTTTGTGTTGATTGCTAATATGGAGTTCGTGTTCATAAACAATAATTAATCTGGTATTCTATGGGATAGAGGCGTCTCCATTGTTGAAAACTGTCTCTGTACCCGAAAAAGTAGCTGCGCGAAAAATTATTGTTTACAAGTCCCGCATCGACCCTAAAGCAGTAAGAGCAACAGCCGAGAAAATGAAGACACGACTGTTCCGCAAGTTTGTTTTTATGAAACCCAAACCTGAGGAAGTACAGGTTGTTTCAATCGACAAGTACTTCGAGCCATACGTAGTTGTTGACGGAGAATACAGTATCGAATACTCCAAGAACTGGACTCAAAACATTCAAGTCGACGATACAATGCAGCAACTCACAGTTTTCGGCGAGAAGGTAAGACCTACATCTTTGAAGGACCATCTTAAGACGCCCTGTAAGATAGTCACACTAACTGGGGTTGGACGATTCAAATATGAAGAGAAGGCTCACCTTATCTTTGACAGGCAATGGCGTGAGGTTGGACTTGAACAGCTGCCCTTCATACCTTTCGAGGAGCAACCTGAAAAAGTTCTTAGTACTCTTGACCAAAATTTTGGAAGCCTCAATATAGCTGCTGAAAAAGAGGTAGAGCTTCTTAGATCGAGGCTCGTCCGGAGACCCTCAGAGATTTTGAGTATCCACAAGGAACTGTTCAATGTTTCTGAGCGTGCTGTAATTTACAAGCCGATGTACAAAGTTGCTGTCCATAACATTAAGACAAAAAAAGAAACTACACTGTTAATCGACGCGATCACCGGAAAGACCAAATCGGGAATGCAACAAACTCCAGCCCCTAAGAAGAAAGAACCCGTCAGAGAACCTGCAAAACCCTCATCATCTGCGAAGGCTGCAGTAGAACCGATCTCTAGTCCCGTAAAGAAAACCGAATAAAACTTTTAATGTCTGAAGCTTCGGCTATTCTTGCAACTTTATCAACGCCCAGTAAAGAAGCTCTTTTAGCTGTCCACTCGAGACAATAGTATATCCTAACTTTCAGTAATTCTTGCGAGTTTGCCGAAAAAGTGAAAACCTAAAATCAGTAATGCAACCATATTTTCTGTTGAAGTTGGGTGTATTTCGTTGATTTTGCAGTTGCAACGTAGCCATGTTGATTTGTTGAAGCAAGAAACAGAGAATGTGCATCCAGTTGAGGCCTGCGCGATGCTGTTTGGAAAATTGTCTAAGAACGAGGCTGTTGTGGAAAAAGTTGTGGTTGCTCCAAACAGGCTACGGTCCACTACACGGTTTGAGGTAGACCCCACAAGGGTTGTTTCCGCCTTCAATGAGGCAGACAAACAGGGTTTAGATTTCATTGGTTTGTTTCATTCTCATCCTGCACCGGCTGCTCCTTCGCCGATTGACCTCAAATATATGAGATTGTGGGGGGACGCCCTCTGGCTAATCCTGTCTTCAACTGACGGCAACCTAGCCGCATATCACTTGAGCGACGACACAGTAAAGGAAGCAACTATAAGAATCGAATAACACTTTTTCTTTACAAACATGGGGGAACAAGAACAGTTGTCTCCTTCGCTGAACGTAGTTATTGTCGGGAACGGTGTCGCTGGCGTAACAGCGGCAAGCATCATAAAAGAAAAAAACCCAGAAACGCGGGTTTCCATTTACACAGACGAAAACAGCCACTATTATCCTCGCCCAAGACTATACGAAGTTCTGTCAGGGGAAGCTAAACCACAAGATGTCTCCATGTTTTCTGAGGAGTGGTACAAAAACAGCGGAATCATAGTTCACCTGAACAAGAAGGCATTAAGCATCGATACCGAACGAAAGGAACTATTGCTAGAAGATCGGTCAAGAGTAAATTATGACAAGCTTCTCTTGGCTAACGGAGGGCGCTCCTTCGTTCCCCCCATCAAAGGTGTAGAAAAGACCGGAGTATTCACGCTACGCACAATCAATGATGCCCTGAGCATAAAAGAGTTCACCAAAAAGACCAAGCGAGCCACAGTTATTGGCGGTGGGCTCCTCGGTTTAGAATTTGCTTCTTCCTTGAGGAAACTCGGTCAGCAAGCAACGGTTGTAGAGCTGTTCCCGCGGCTATTGCCGAGGCAACTAGACCCTGATGGAGCAGCCATCTTGAAGAATCGAATTGAATCTCGCGACATAGACATTGTTTTAGGAGTCAAAACCGTTGAGATTTTGGGCAGAGAAACGGTTTCAGGCATCTTGCTTGACAGTGGAGAAACGATTTCTGGAGACCTTGTTTTGGTTTCTGCCGGAATGAGATCAAACACCGAGTTGGCTTTGGAGGCGGGAATCAAAGTTAACCGAGGCGTCGTTGTTGATGGGCATCTGCGAACCAGTGCCGACGACGTGTATGCTGTTGGAGATGTGGCAGAATTCGAAGGAACAGTGTATGGCATAATCCCTGCCGCGTTGGAGCAAGCAAGGATAGCAGCCACGAACATATTGGGGACTGAACATAACGTCTATACGGGAACTATTCCATCCAACACCTTGAGGATTGTTGACGTAGACCTGACTTCATTGGGGCTAGTCAACCCCGAGGAACCGAAATACGATGAAATCAAAAAAATAGATGCGAAAAAGGGTGTCTACAAGAAACTCGTTTTGGACAAAGGAAAAATCGTGGGAGCCATACTATTAGGCGACAAAAAAGGTGTCATCTCAATAAAGAGACTGATGGCTCAAGAAACAGACATCACCCAACACAAAGACTCGATCCTAAACGACGACTTTGACTACAAAAAAGTAACCAGTTTAACATGACATCTCCCCCGACATGAAAGATGGTTCATGCTGTCACGTCAAAGAGGTACTTTACAGGTTATAGCACACCAATCGGCAAATTTTATTCTGCTTCAGTGTCCTCGACGCCTTTCTCCGTTATTTTGAATCGTGCCTTTTCTTCGGGTAGGTAAGGAGAATCTATAACTGTGGCGATTCTGGATCCTTTTCCGCCTTTCCTAATGTAAACCCTGTGCGTGGATGCATGTGCCATGACGTTTCCGCCAGCTGGCCTGTTTGGGTCTCCAAAAAATGCTGTGGGGTTAGCCTGAACCTGATTCGTAATCACGACTGAGATGTTATATGCTTCTGTTAGCCTCAGTAGCTTGTGCAGTTGGCTGTTAAGTTTCTGCTGGCGTTCGGAAAGGTTTTCTCTGCCAACATATTCGCCCCTGAAGTGACCGATCATGGAGTCTACGACAACTAGTTTTATGTTGTTTTCTGGACAAAACTTGAAGAGGTGTTCTGTCAGCAATTCTTGGTGGCTGCTGTTGTAAGCCCGAGCTAGAAAGATGTTTCCCAAGGTTTCGTGGGGGTCAAGTCCCAGCGATTCAGCTATCTGGAAAACTCGTTCAGGAATAAAAGTTCCCTCTGTGTCGACGTACACCGCTTTTCCGTCTAATCCCCCTTCCTCTACTGGAAGCTGAACCCTAACGCAGAGCGACAAACATATCTGAGTTTTGCCTACTCCATACTCGCCTATGAGCTCGGTCATGGCTTGAGTTTCGATTCCGCCGCCCATAAGCGCATTTAGGTTATTTGAGCCTATGGAGCATCTTTTCATGTCCTGCCGTTTTTTCCACAGGTCTTCTGCGGTTATGAAGTCTACGCCCAGTTTTTCTCTGGCGGCGGACACAATGTTAAGGACTGTGTTGAATCCTATCCCCGTCTTCTCCGCTATTTCTTTTGGTGGAGTCACGGCGATTGCTTCTGCTGTTGTGAATCCGGAGGCTTTGAGTTTGTTGGCTGTGGCGGGTCCGACGCCGGGAAGGTTTTTCAGATCATTATCTTCTGCCATCATACTTTCACCATTTCTTAAATTTGTTGAATTATAGTTCGATGTTTAGTATGCAGTTCTTGCTGAGTTGCTTTAAGCTATGTGGCGCAACGTATGACTACAAAGAGGGGAGAGATCAGTGAAAGTAATCTTATCTTGGACTGAAACCAAAACATTCTCTGCACACAAATGCTTGTCTTTCGGAGAGTAAAACATATTTACTGTTGTTTACTTACAACCCTTCCAGCTCTGATGTTAGTTAAGTAAAGGGACAGAGAGAAGGCATGGATGACATGGTTTTGGAAGTTAACATTAAGCTCAGACGGTTTAAGCCCTCTGATTTAGATGGGGTAGTCCGAATAAACCGAGAGTGTCTTCCCGAAAACTACACTGACCTCTTTTTCATTAATTTGTTCAAACGATTCCCAGAAACTTTCATCGTCGCTGAAGTCGACGGAGAGATTGTGGGCTACATTATGTGCCGCATCGAAACCGGAATTCCAAGTTTTAAAGTGTTAGGAATATCAAAGAAGGGTCATGTGATATCCCTCGCTGTCCTGCCTAATCATCATCGGAAAGGAATCGGCTATCAGCTAATGCGAGAAGCGACGCAAGCCATGGTGAACTACAAAGCAAAGGAATGTTACTTGGAAGTTAGGGAAAGCAATATACCTGCTGTAAATCTTTACAAAAAATTGGGGTTTGAAACCACGCGAGCAATCAGAAACTACTATGCAGACGGAGAAGATGCCTTCCTCATGGCAATTCAATTGCACAATTCAATGGAGTAGCCAACAAGTATCCATAATTGCTGCTCCATATATTTTTGTTACCTGACAAGCAATTAGCTGCAGTCTCTCTAGAGCAGCAAACTAGAGAAAAATTTTGTTTTCCCTAAAAATGGAAATGCCCGAGCAGGTCAAAGCCTAGGAGATCAACAAAGCATAGCCAACCATCCCGTTGCCAGCCACAACCCACCTCAGTTGATGTGATCGCGTGAGACAGACTTCAGCCGACTACCGGACAACCAACCGTGCCTAGCCGACCTATCCAAGCGTGCTCCCCAACTCGGGCAATCAGGCATACGAGTTTGTAATCTATATAGGTTATCAAAATGATAGTTAACATAAGATCAAATGCGGGTAGCGAATTTTGACAGGCTTTTTGGTACCTAACAACATCATCAAACTCTTAGCTAGCCTGTATATTAAGCATATAAAGGGAATAGCCCGTCAAAGCGCATTCTATGTCCATTGTTGTTGCAAGTTGTCACGTATAGCTAAAAAAACAGGCTACAGTAGTGTAGAATTGAGCAAACTAGACAGCTATCTGTCTACTGCAACCGAAATGGCTCTAGAATAAACAAAAGCTAGATTCAGCGGCACCAGTTTTATTTGCAGCCTTCATCATTGCATTAAATATGCCAAAAGAGAGAAAACAAAAGAAGGCGACTAACGCAAAAGAGCTTTCCTTGAAAGAATACCTGAAACAGTTGCCTCCCCCTACTGCAGAACATGCACATGAGTTAAAGATGGAGAAACGTGTAAAACGGCTGATCAAAGAACACGATAAGAAAACAAAATAACTCCATTTCTTGAAGATATAACGCGTCCTATCTCATTGTTTGACTGAATGTTCTCAGCAATTTCTTTGGAAAACTGCCATCAACCGCCATGAACCATCGGAACCAGAACAATTTCCTCAGCGTCTTTAACCTCAGTTTCGAGTCCCTGCAACGCACTGATTTCCTTTCCTCCAACGAGAATCAGAGCATTTGGTCTAGGATCATCAAGCTGTGAGTCAACTAGAACCCGATTGAATTCGCTTGAAAATGTTTCCGTAAGCTTCATTATGACTTTTCTAACCGTTGCAGGTTCCTCAAGCTTCACCTGAAAACTTTTTTTTCCAGAAAGCCGCTGGAATATCCCCAAAAACCTAACTTCTACATTGATAGACATATGTGACTCTCTCGTAAACTACGAGCTTTCGCCTCCGAAAAGCTCCACTATCTCCGACGTGAACTCGATTATATCATTCACTTGTTCCATTGTCTTTTCGTTATCCGATTTGGGGCTCTGTGCCCATTGCTGGAGAGCTTTTTCGATTTCAACAAGAAAGTTCAAAATCGGTTCCTCAACATTCTGTCTGGTGTGGAGGGTCTCATGGACTATTGGCACGATAAAAGCGGGGTCCCCCAAGCTGTAATAAATAGCTGCTTGGGCTTTCGTCAGGGCTTCCATGATGAAACCTGCCGCCATGTAAGGCGTTTTTTTAGCAGCGGTCAACTCTGCTTTTGCCTCCCTGAGATAACGGACCGCCCAGCCTTTTCGATAACCATCCATCGTTGACAATCAGGTTGCCCCTCTTTTTCTGTTTGTTCCGTTTATTCATGAGAGATGTGTAAGTGATTATAAAAAGATTCGACAGAAATTAACTAAGAATGAAGAGAATTATCCTCTCTTCAACTTGGCAAGTTTCTCTATTCTTCCGCGTCAGGTTCGCTGTCTTCAGGACCAGAAACTATGCCTGCTAATCGAGCGGTGTAACCAGCTACCCTGTTTCTTAGTTTCTTTGTAGTAATGTTTGTGTACTCACTCACAAATTGTTTATTGTTTTCAAAGTCTACCGAAAATTTGCTCGGATACTTATCCAGCAACTCTCGAGCCATCCTCTTCACCTGTTCAGTACGCACTTTTCCCATTTTTCACCACGTCCTCCCTGTAAGCAGTTCCTTACTTTCTTTAGCTATGAATTGTCCCCTCATCATGCCTTTTATCCCTTACGCCTTCTACCCCAAAAAAGTCAATGAAATTCTGGAAAATCTGGTCCGCAACCACACTTTTCTCCTCTCCCCTCAACTCAGCTACTGCATCAACTACAGTGGGAATGAAAGAAGGCGTAGTCAGCTTACCCTTAAACGGTTCCCTGAAACGAACCGGACCATCAGTTTCCGTCATAAGATTCGTTAAGGGTATGCGCCTAATTACTT
>Ga0307380_10008409_pt1 | contig 13232 bp, 8 predicted proteins | sample UN3MG_FD_202239 | JGI IMG/M metagenome (GOLD analysis project Ga0307380, IMG submission 202239) | Soil microbial communities from Risofladan, Vaasa, Finland - UN-3 | ecosystem: Environmental > Terrestrial > Soil > Coastal area > Acid sulfate soil | place: Finland: Risofladan, Vaasa | collected... | reverse complement strand
CGATGGGACCAAATTTGAGGGCAGCGACACAATCAGAGTCATAGACAAAGGTGCAGCGAAATAGCTAACAATCATACGGTTTTCAAATCAAGGGCTGGCCAAACCAGCCCTTTTTGTTTGTGTCAGTCCGCGGAGAAATACGTGCAATTTGAGTGATTTGTGGCTAAAATAAAACTCGTGAAATCCGTACTTGAAAAAACCGAAAATTGTATATTACAGATTCGCAATTGCGGTCTTGCCGACTACCGAGAAGTTCTGCGCTTGCAGCACGAACTGCGGGATAAAAGACGCCGGGGCGAAATACCAGATACCATTTTAATCGCCGAGCACCCCCCTGTCATTACCCTTGGTGCCCGGCAAAGTGCCAACAAGCTGCTGGTCAGCCGCGATAGCCTCACACAACAAGATATTGATGTAGTTGATATTCGCAGAGGCGGCGGTGCAACAGCCCACAATCCAGGCCAGCTCGTCTTTTACCCGATTTTACACCTGCAGGAGCTTGGCCTCGGCATTAGCGAATACATCAGAGAGCTTGAAGCGATAGGTTCTGAACTGCTGCAGCAATTAGGCGTCAGAAGCCAGAGACGAAAGGGCCTTCCGGGCCTATGGGCCGGCGGTAAAAAAATTGCGTCCATTGGCGCACGCATATCAAAATTTGTAACCTATCATGGTATGGCAATAAACATTGAAAATGACCTGAACATTTTCGATTTTATAGTACCGTGCGGCCTGGACGGTGTAGAAATGACATCGGTCCTGAATGAAACCGGCAAACGCTACCCAATGAGCCATATCAAGAAAAAGTTGACCCAACTGCTTATAAACCATTTCTCTGCCTACAACGAACCCCGAATCACGAGCTACAGGCAGCGAAAATTACCGCCGTGGCTGCGCAGGCCTTTGCCGGCCGGTGAGAGCTACAAACGCACAAACAGCATATTAAGCTCTCTCGGCCTGGAGACAATATGCACTAACGCCAACTGTCCCAATCGCGGCGAATGCTGGGATAGAGGCACGGCAACTGTCTTGATTTTGGGCAATGTCTGTACGCGAAGTTGTAAATTTTGCTCGGTAGCGACCGGCAAACCCACCCCGCCGGACCCGACCGAGCCGGCCCGAATAGCCGAAATGGCAAAACAAATGGGCTTGAAATACCTCGTAATTACCAGTGTGAACCGCGATGATTTATCGGACGGCGGCGCCGGCCATTTTCGCGATTGTGTCAATAAAGTAAGGCAGCGATGCCGGGATATAAAATTTGAGTTATTAACACCTGATTTCCGTAATTGCCAGGCTCGGGCCATAGAAATCCTGCGGGACGCTTTACCTTTCGTATTCGCTCACAATATCGAAATGGCGCCCTCTTTATACCCAATTGCCATAGCCGGCGGAAACTATCAACGCTCCTTGAACTTGCTTAAAATGGCCGGTGAAAGCTACGATAGTATCCAGACTAAATCCTCAATTATGCTCGGTTTGGGGGAAGCAGACGATGAGGTCGAACAGGTCCTGGTAGATTTGCGCAATGTAGGCTGCGACAGAGTCACAATTGGCCAATATCTAAAGCCATCAAAGGATTCACTTGAAGTTGTCGAATACGTGAGGCCTGCGAAATTCGACTTCTGGAAACAAAGAGCAATTGGATTAGGATTTTCCTGTTGTTTGTCTTCGCCGTTTGCTCGCAGCTCATATTTCGCAGAGCAAGAAAACAACATACTGTGAACCATCCACCGCTATTATGGGACATAACATTTTTTACATTATTTGTTCTTCCCGCTTTGTCTGAACAGCAAACATTTCTTATACTTTAGATGTAATTTAGAAGTGACTTAAACTGCCTTTAAGAGAGTGTTTTCCAGTAAGAGAGTGTTTTCCGTGGGGGGGAAAATGAAATCTGTAAGGAAATTACTCAGCCGAAGGCAGCGAGGTGCTGCATTTATCATATCAATGATATTCGTGCTTGTATTTTCGGCGTTGGCTGTCAGCATTGCAACGCTGTCGGGTACGAATCTCCAGATCGCCGATAACCAGCGCAAAGCCAATCGCGCTCTCGGCTGTGCCGAATCCGGCCTTGATACACTCCGCTTCTGGTTCGGACGCATTTATATGCCCGGCACCACACAGCCGGACGATAGATTCAGCTATCTGGCGAACTTTCTGCAGACGGATTTGACGGACAACGGTATTTCAAATATTGCGACAACGTACGACAGTGGCACATCGACCATTACTGTTGCAGATGTTGTGCTGGTTTCTTCAGCGGGGCAATCTTTTGCTTCGCAAATTCAGCAAACAAGTAACATCGATATACTACAAATGGACATAACCGGGTCTTCCGGAACGGTGCAACGAACTATAAGGGTCAATTACAATTTCGGCACAAGGGCCCATACAGTTTTTGACTATGGCGTTGCAACCAGAGGGGCCCTGAATTTGCAAGGTAACATCACTATGGGCGGTGCAAATGTTGCCCTCGATGCGGGTGTCTATATCGAAAGCACAGACCCAACTGCACTTTCTATCTTGGGTAACTCGTCGATCGCCGGTGATGTCCACATCACAGATCCGAATGCCATTGTTACGCTCCAGGGCGGACAGGCTTCGATTGGCGGCGAAACAGGCACGGATGCTATAGACAATCACGTCCACTTTGGCGCCCCTTCAACCGAGTTCCCGGTCCCTGAGCCAAACTATTTTAGGCACTATGTTCAGAATACTTACGACCCCAACAATGTATTGTCGGAATATGACAACGTATTAATACCCGCCGGAACCAATCCCAGTTTTGGTGCCGTAACGCTTAGAGGAATCGTCTTCATCGAGGCCCCCAACATTGTTCTATTTGGTGGAAATACCGAAATAACCGGCATCATTGTCGGTAACGGCGATTTGAATGATAATTCCGGAACAAACCTAATATGGTTCGCAGGCACCGTCACCAGTTATCCTGTCACCGACCTGCTGGAAGAACCGCAATTTGAGGAGCTCCGCGATGAAACCGGCACGTTTCTTATGGCCCCGGGCTTTAAGGCCGTTTTTTGGGGTAACTTCGATACTCTCAATGGCGCCATAGCTGCAAATGGAATCGAATTCGGAGGTAACGCAGGTGGAACGATTGACGGCTCGATAATAAATTATTCTGATGAGCCGATGATAGTAACCGGCAACAGCGACCTTTTCTTCAACCGTTCAGGTACCGCCCAGATGCCGGCAGGTTTCGGACCTGAAATAATACTGTATTACGTTCCCAGCTCTTATTCTGAAGTTGTACTTTAAGTTTCGATCTTGATTAATTTCATTTAAAAGAAAGTTAAGGTGAAAAAGATGAAAGACAAAAAAATTACAATCTGTTTAATTGCTGTTCTTATGGTCAATTCGGCACTTGCAGCCACTTACTATGTGTTCGAAGAAGATGGCACCATTCAAGCCGCCATCGATGCCTGTGAAGATTTCGATACTGTCGTCATCGCCCCGGGAACATACCGCGGCTCGGGTAATTGCGGCATAAACTTCAATGGCAAGGCAATCACGGTCCGCAGCACCGACCCCACCGACCCACAAATCGTAAATAGCACCATCATCGACTGTGCAGGCATAGCTCGTGGCTTCGTTTTTAACACGTGGGAAAAGGCCGATTCAAAAGTAGCCGGACTCACCATCATCAATGGAGTTGCTATGGTAGGCGGCGCAATTTACTCCTCCAACAATAGCAGCCCCTCGATTACCAACTGTGTCATCAGGAATAACTCAGCATTCTTCGGTGGCGGTATTGCATGTATAAATGGTAAGAGTCATCCTGTGATTACTAACTGTCAAATCATAGCAAACTCAGCATCGATGATCTTTGGTGGGGGCGGCATATACTTAGATGGCAGCAGTCCCACAATAAAAAATTGCATTATCAGTGGAAACACCGCACCAGAAGGCGGCGCAATTTACAGCCACAATGCCAGCAACCCGCTTATTACCAATTGCACTATTAGCACAAACACAGCTTATAACTCGGCCGGAGCCATCTACTGCTTCAATTCAAGCAATCTGATTATAAGTCACAGTATTCTCTGGGGCAATACCGCTCCGAGCGCACCGGAAATATTGGTCGGCAACCTGGGAGCCGCCACCACAATCCAGATTTCATACTGCGACATTCAGGGCGGCCAGACGAGTGTGATACTTGATAACGACTGCACCGTCGACTGGGGCCAGGGCAACATAGATATTGACCCCCAATTTGTCGACACAGGCTACACCGATAAAAGTAGACGCGATGTTGAAGGTGACTACCATTTGCTTGAAGAATCTCCCTGCATTGATGCCGGCGACTCTGGGTTTGTCGCAGGGCCTGATGAAACCGACATCGATGGAAACCCACGGATATTAGGCGAGAAAATAGACCTCGGAGCCGACGAATATGTGTTCCCAATTCCTGCCATTGTTAAAATAATGCCCAAAACTCTAAATCTCCAAAGCAATGGAAATTGGATTAGCTGTACTATCCAGCTTCCGGACGAATACAGTATTTACGATATAGACACCGACACTATTGCTCTAAATAAACAAATCCAGCCAACATGGTACAAAACTGACGAAGGAGCAAACAAGCTGCTTATCAAACTTGACCGTTCAGAAATCCAAGATATGCTGGAAAATGCGGAAAGCCCCGTCTTGCTCAGAGTCGCGGGCAAGCTTAATGATGGTTCGGACTTTGCGGGAACGGACACAATCAGGGTACTAAAGCAGGGGCAATAAAGGGAATGTTTCGAGTTTGATGAGCACGATTTCATATGTGGCAGTGAACTAAGATTTTCGCCAAATCAGTGAAGTCCGTCTATACGCCTGCATCACATCCCCCCATTGCTCAAACGTAATATCACACTGATTTCCACTACCAATATAGCATCCAGATTCACCTTTTTTCTACACAATCTTACTACGCGGATGTCCAGCTAACAACCGATGCCGAGTTATATTTAAGAATCGATTCTTCTTACCTGGCTTATCATCTTTTCTTATTTGACAGCTCAATCTCAATGTGGTCTAATTCGCCGCAATAAATCCTCGCATTGGGCATGGATGTTCATGGAAATGGCAGGAAAGAACAGGAGAATTTAGTATGCCGAAACGAGATGACATAAACAAAGTAATGATTATCGGCTCCGGCCCCATCATCATTGGCCAGGCCTGTGAGTTTGACTACTCCGGCACCCAGGCCTGCAAGGCCCTTCGCAAATTGGGCTATAAGATAGTGTTAGTCAATTCCAACCCGGCAACCATTATGACCGACCCCGGTATGGCCGACGTAACATACATCGAGCCGCTTGACCTCCAGACTATGACAAAAATCATCGAAAAGGAGCGACCCGACGCCCTACTGCCCAACCTTGGCGGCCAGAGCGGACTTAACCTGTCTTCCGAGCTTGCCCACGCAGGAGTGCTTGAAAAATATGGGGTCAAAATAATCGGCGTTCAGGTAGATGCCATAAAGCGTGGTGAGGACCGCGGCGCCTTCAAAGAAACAATGAACCGGTTGGGTATCGAGATGCCAAAAAGCGAGCTGGCCTTTAGCGTAGAGGAAGCTGAAAAAATCGCTGATGAGCTCGGTTATCCGGTCATAATCCGTCCCGCATACACCATGGGCGGCACCGGGGGCGGTGCAGTATTCAATGTCGAAGAACTCCGCATCGTGGCCGCTCGGGGCCTTTCTGTAAGTCTTGTCGGACAAATCCTCGTCGAAGAATCTGTTATCGGATGGGAAGAGTTGGAGCTGGAAGTCGTCCGCGACGCCAAAAGCCAGAAAATAACCGTCTGTTTTATCGAAAACGTTGATGCAATGGGCGTCCACACAGGAGACTCGTACTGCACTGCTCCTATGCTCACTATCGACCCGGAACTGCAAAAAAAACTTCAAAAATATTCCTACGACATCGTCGACGCCATCGAAGTCATAGGCGGCACAAACATTCAGTTTGCTCACGACCCCGATACCGGCCGAGTAGTCGTAATCGAAATCAATCCAAGAACCTCACGTTCATCAGCACTTGCCTCGAAAGCCACCGGCTTTCCAATAGCCCTCGTCTCGTCATTGCTCGCTGGAGGCCTCACGCTCGACGAAATACCATATTGGAGAGACGGCACGCTCGAAAAATACACGCCTTCAGGCGATTACGTCGTAGTGAAGTTTTCCCGATGGGCCTTTGAAAAGTTCAAAGGCGTTGAGGACAAACTCGGCACACAAATGCGCGCCGTCGGCGAGGCGATGAGTCTTGGCAAGAATTACAAGGAGGCCTTCCAGAAGGCTATCCGTTCTCTCGAAATAGACCGTCATGGCCTTGGATTTGCCAAAAATTTCAACGATTTGCCTCTTGAAGAATTGATGAACCGTTTGAGTCACCCGTCAAGCGAGCGCCAGTTCATTATGTATGAGGCGCTGCGTAAAGGCGCTGACATCGATACCCTCTTTGAGAAAACGCACATCAAACGCTGGTTCATCAAACAAATGCAGGAGCTTGTCCAGTTCGAGGAAAAAGTACTGAAGTACAAGGGCAAACAGCTTCCAGATAAGCTGCTAATACAGGCCAAAAAAGATGGTTTTGCCGACCGATACCTATCCAAAATACTTGGCATCCCGGAAAGCCAAATCAGGCAGCGCCGTATTTCTTTAGGTGTTGTCGAGGCCTGGGAACCTGTCCCTGTCAGCGGCGTAGAAAATGCAGCTTATTATTACTCCACTTATAATGCCCCGGATACAGTGCAGGTCAGCAAAAATCGCAAGATAATGGTTTTGGGTGGTGGCCCCAATCGTATTGGCCAGGGAATCGAGTTTGACTATTGCTGTGTCCACGCTGCCTTTGCACTACGCGACGAAGGATACGAGTCGATTATGGTCAACTGCAACCCAGAAACAGTCTCAACAGATTACGATACATCAGACAAGCTTTACTTTGAGCCGCTCACTGTTGAGGACGTACTGAGCATCTATGAGAAAGAAAAGCCCGAAGGCATCATCGTCCAGTTCGGAGGACAGACCCCGCTTAATATCGCCGACGAGCTTGCCCAGGCCGGTGTCAAAATTATCGGGACTTCACCGGAGACAATAGATTTGGCTGAGGACCGCGACCGCTTTCGGGCTATGATGGAAAAGCTAAATATACCTATGGCCGAGTCCGGTATGGCAAGCAACCTTGATGAAGCCCTTAAAATCGCAGAAAGAATCGGCTATCCATTAATGGTAAGACCGTCCTATGTCCTTGGTGGACGTGCTATGGAAGTGGTACACGACGAAGATATGCTCAAACACTATGTCGCTGCGGCTGTGGAAGTTTCACCTGAACGGCCTATCCTGATTGACAAATTCCTCGAAAATGCCATAGAAGCCGAGGCTGATGCCATTTCTGACGGCACTGACGCGTTTGTCCCCGCAGTTATGGAGCACATCGAGCTGGCCGGCATCCATTCCGGAGACTCGGCCTGTGTGATTCCACCTGTCAGCATACCTCAAAAACATCTTGATACTATTTGTGAATACACCAGAAAAATAGCGACGGAATTAAACGTCATCGGCCTGATGAATATGCAGTATGCAATAGCCAACGACACCGTCTACGTGCTTGAGGCAAACCCACGGGCCTCTCGAACCGTGCCGCTGGTCTCAAAGGTCTGCGGTCTTTCAATGGCAAGGGCGGCAACCCAGCTTATGCTCGGCAAAAAACTTTCCGACCTCAACTTAAAGCATCGCTCAATCCCACACTTCGGCGTAAAAGAATCCGTCTTCCCGTTCAATATGTTTCCGGAAGTCGACCCGATTCTCGGACCGGAGATGCGCTCGACCGGCGAAGTGTTAGGTCTGGCTGATTCATTCGACCTTGCCTTCTTCAAATCCCAGCAGGCCGCAAAACAACAGCTCCCCTCCGAAGGCACTGTCCTGATAACTGTTACCGACACAGACAAAGCCGCTGCCCTGGAAATCACAAAACAATTTCAGAAACTCGGCTTCAAAATTAAGACAACCAACGGCACTCATCGGTTCCTGGCGAAAAATGGTCTCAAAACAGAGCATATCCTCAAAATGCACGAGGGCAGACCAAACATTGTAGACGCGATTAAAAATGGAGAGATTCAGCTTATCATAAATACGCCCAGCGGCAAACTAAGTAAGCACGATGATTCCTATATCCGTAAGGCAGCTATCAATTATAAGGTGCCTTATATTACCACGACAGCCGCTGCTGCCGCCGCTGCAAAGGGCATCGCCGCCAGCCGAAATGGCGACAGCCCCGTAAGATCACTGCAAAGCTACCATGCCGACATTAAGTAGGTAAAGAACCAAAGGTCATTCTGAAATTATGACGAACCGGCCCCCAAATAACTGACAGCTTTTTTCCACAATTTTACAAAATTTACCTTTTTTGCGTCTCAAGAGTGTAATAAACGCTCAGCGCTAAATAAACGCAAAAGCCAGAAGCTCGTTTGTGTTCCTGTGCGCTTTTTAAGGTTTTTGGGACTTTGTTTTCCGTTTTTAGCTTTAGTCACATAGCATTTTGGTTCGATACATTAAAAGGCTCACAGAAATGATGGCAAGCAGTTTGAAAAATTTTTTATTTTCCAATAGTGATTGGCTGGTCGAAATGTCGGCAGAAGAACCCACAAACCTTGAGCACTATCTGCACAACGAAAATCCCGAATTACGTGAGAACAACCACGAATTCAAACTGCCGGATACAATCGGTATCCTGCCGATTCGAAATGCCGTTGCCTATCCGGGGACAGTAACGCCATTGGCGATAGGCCGGGAGAGAAGTAAAGCCTTACTTGCCGACACCAGGCCCAATGAATCCATCATAGGACTTGTTACTCAACACAATCCCAAAACTGACAGGCCGAACTTCGACGATATCTACTCTATTGGAACCGCCGCTTCGGTGCTGAAAATCACAAAAATGCCGCAGGGCTCAATCCACATTATAGTCCACGGTATAGACCGCTTCAAAATAACAGAAAGGCTAACGACAGAACCATACCTGAAGGCCGCAGTCGAGCTGCTCAGCGTCAAAACAAAGATGACAAAAAGACTTCAGGCACTTATCGTCAGCGCCCGACAGACAGCAAACCGCGTTATCGCATTAAGCCCAAACGTGCCTGAAGAAGCTTCTGTGCTGCTCGAGAATATTGCAAATCCCTCCGCTTTGGCTGATTTTTTGGCTGCCAATCTTAGCCTTGACATTGCCAAAAAACAACAATTGCTCGAAGAACCTGACGCCGCCAAACGCCTTGAAAAAGTATCCGTTGTCCTGGCAAATCAGTTGGAAGTCCTCGAGCTAAGCCACAAAATCCAGGGGCGGGTCAAAGAGTCGATAGATAAAAATCAGCGTGAATACTTCCTGCAGGAACAGCTAAAAGCCATTCAGTCCGAGCTTGGCAAGGGTGACCTAAGGACCGAAGAGCTCAAGCAAATCAATAAGAATATCACAAAAGCCAAAATGCCCAAAAAGGTCAAACAAGAAGCCCTTCGCGAATTAGACAGATTAAGCAAGATACCCCCCGCTTCACCTGAATATAGTGTTATCCGCACATACCTGGACTGGGTCTGTGAACTGCCCTGGTCCATCCAAACCAAAGACCTGCTCGATATCAACAAGGCCCAGCGGAGACTAAACGCCGACCACTACGACCTGCGGAAGGTAAAAAAACGAATCCTCGAATTTCTCGCCGTCCGCAAGCTGAATCCAACCGGCAAAAGCCCTATTCTTTGTTTTGTCGGCCCACCCGGCGTGGGAAAAACATCGCTCGGTCGGTCCATCGCGCGGGCTATGGGAAGAAAATTTATCCGCATATCACTCGGTGGAATAAGGGACGAGGCTGATATTCGTGGACATCGAAGAACCTACATCGGAGCTTTGCCGGGAAGAATACTGCAGGAATTGAGAAAATGCGGCAGCAAAAATCCCGTATTCATGCTCGATGAATTAGACAAAATCGGGCAGGATTTCAGGGGCGACCCCGCAAGTGCACTGCTGGAAGTACTCGACCCCGAGCAAAACTTCAGCTTCACCGACCATTATCTTGACCAGCCTTTTAATTTGTCAACCGTGATGTTCATCGGCACTGCAAATTATACAGAGCCTGTCCCGCCGGCACTTCGTGACCGAATGGAAGTTATCGAACTGCCCGGTTACACCGAAACCGAAAAACTCCACATCGCAAAAAAATATCTCGTCCACCGCCAGCTAAAAGAACACGGCCTGAGCAAAAAAGTGCTGACTATAAAAGATGAAACCATACTGGCAATAATTCGCGGCTACACCCGCGAGGCCGGCGTGAGAAACCTCGAAAGAAACATAGCCGCTATCTGCAGAGCTATCGCTACTGAAATTGCCAAAGCCCAAAAAAGGCGGGCAACCGTTGGCAAAAAAGACCTTGCAAAAATCCTGGGACCGGTACAATTTGAATCGGAACTGGCTCTGCGAACTGGAATACCCGGTGTCGCGACCGCACTTGCCTTTACCCCGGTCGGCGGTGAGCTGCTTTTTATTGAGTCTGCCTCTATGCCGGGCAAAGGCGGGCTGCTCCTGACGGGCCATATCGGTGACGTTATGAAGGAAAGCGCACAGGCCGCCTTTTCTATCGTAAAGGCAAACGCCAAAAAATTAAAAATTGGGGCTGATAGATTCAGAAAGTTCGATTATCACATCCACGTTCCCGCAGGAGCGATTCCTAAAGATGGTCCAAGTGCCGGAGCAGCGATGTTCACTTCGCTGGTCAGCTTGTTGCTGCAAAAGCCGACTCGCCCAGATGTTGCGATGACCGGCGAAATAACCTTACGCGGCCTCGTCCTGCCTGTTGGCGGCTTGAAGGAAAAAATCCTCGCCGCAAAACAGGCCGGCATAAAAACCGTAATCCTCCCAGCCAGAAACAAAAAAGACATCACCGAAGTACCCACCGAAGCAAAAAAAGGCATCAAATTCGAGTTCGTAAAAAATACAACCGAGGCCCTTAAAATCGCATTAAATACTGAGTGAGCCTAATTAGCAAGGTGCTTTTTACTTGTTTTCGCCGCTGATGTGTGGTATTATTACGTTTGAAAGAAAACTACGAAAAATTTCTCAAAGTAGCTATTCACAATGGCATTGAATACAAAAGAAAAGTCAGCTCTAAAACAGTTTAAAGCCGATCTTGAGCAAGTTCTGGGCAATCAGCTAATCGAGTTGAACCTCTTTGGCTCAAAGGCCCGAGGTGATGACCGGCCCGATTCTGATTTAGATGTGCTTGTTATTGTAGCAAACGATGATTGCCATATCCGTCAGTCAGTCTATAATATTGCAACAGATATATTACTGCAAATGGACCTTTGCATATCACCAAAAATTATCAGCAAAGACAAATTCAACCAACTCCGTAAAGAAAACACCTCTTTTATACGCAATGTTAGCAGGGATGCGATTACGGTATGAATGACTTATCACAAAAAGAACTAACTCGGGCTAAAAAAGCCCTCTTGGCAGCAAAAACTCTTTTGGAAAATCAACTTTATCAAGACTGCGTTTCCAGAAGCTATTACGCAGTCCTGCACGCTGCCAAAGCTGCATTGACTACGGTAGGAGTTGAGCCTGAATCGCATCACGCTGTTCGGCGAATGTTCGGCTTGCACCTTGTCAAGAGCGGAAAGATTGAAAAAGAATTCGCAGCAATCTTAACGGCTGAACAGGAAGACCGCGAAATCGGCGACTATGACATTTACATCGAAATTGAGCAGGATAGAGCCCGCAAAAGCGTTCTCGATGCAGAAAAGTTCGTCGAACGGATTGAAAAATATCTCCGCGCCTGAAATTTGAATTCGTCAAAAACACAAACCAAGCACTCAAAATTGCATTGAATACCGACTGAATCTGATCAGCAAAAGAACCAGCAATCTCAACTTTAGGTGGTCCTCACTTACCTGCTACGTTCGCGAGGTAAACCTCTGACAGATATGACTGCTACAACAATAGCAGCTATCCCCAATACGAGAATTAGCAGCCCGAATGTGAGGCATCCTCCCGCCATCAACATGCCAATTAGAAATCCCCCTAAGAAGAAGACAGCTAAGCCAGCCAGGCCAAGCTCTATCAGCACAACGCCTAAGAAACAGAGAATGACACCGGCAATAATGAAGCCCACGGGTTTGTCTACACGCTGACTCTGTTTACCCTGTTCATCTTCTTTTGAAGGGCTCGTTGCCTCAGGTTGTGGCTCATCCACAGTCACCAGCTCGGGCAAAGCCGCTGGCTCAGGTACAGTCAGTGGCTCAGGCAGCGGGCCGCTTCGCAATGTGTTATCACATTCGGCGCAGACGATATTACCCTCAAAAATATAAGCCTGTTCCAACCGGCTAATCGCCCGCCCACAATTAGAACAGATTTCAATATCACTTGGGCCCATAAAATTGCCTCCAACCCTGACAATATTTTATCCGCTGGCGGCCATTTTGTCAATGGTATTATTCTTGCCGCAAGGCAAACCTTCATCCCGCTGAGATGTTAGCGTTTGCCACTTTTACTACATCTATCATCTCAGCTACATCGTGCACACGGACAATCGATACACCTGCGGCAACACACAAAGCAACCGAAGCGGCGGTGCCAAATATTCGGTCAGCCGGGTTTTCCCTGTTGGTTATTTTACCTATAAAACTTTTGCGACTCGTGCCTACAAGCACGCGGTAGCCGGCAGCAACAAACTTATCAATATTTCTCAAAAGATCAAGATTATGCTCTAATGTCTTGCCAAAGCCGATTCCAGGGTCTATGAAAATTCGTTCTTTTGGTATACCGAACTGCTCAGCTCGTTTAGCCCTTGATACCAAAAAATCCAGAACCTCGCCGACCACATCATCGTATTTCGGCTCATTTTGCATCGTAGAAGGTTCCCCCTGCATATGCATCAGAACAACCGGCACCTGTTGTTCAGCCGCCAATTCTCCCATACGCTCGTCGCTAAGAGCCGTAATATCGTTTATCATTGCCGCCCCTGCTTCCAGAGCAGCTTCAGCAACCTCAACATTGTATGTGTCAATACTAATCGGCACGAAAACTTTTTTAGCAAGTGCTTCTATAATCGGAATCGCCCTGTTTATTTGCTTCTTAGCCGAAATATGCTTGGCGCCTGGCCGGGTTGATTCAGGGCCGACGTCTATTATCGCAGCGCCGTCGGCGGCCATTTTTAGGCCATGTTCGATGGCCTTATTCGTATCGAGGAAC
>Ga0307380_10008408_pt1 | contig 13232 bp, 10 predicted proteins | sample UN3MG_FD_202239 | JGI IMG/M metagenome (GOLD analysis project Ga0307380, IMG submission 202239) | Soil microbial communities from Risofladan, Vaasa, Finland - UN-3 | ecosystem: Environmental > Terrestrial > Soil > Coastal area > Acid sulfate soil | place: Finland: Risofladan, Vaasa | collected... | reverse complement strand
AACGGCCAATTTGGTGATGAAGAGCGGCGTATAATATCGCCGGCGATTCTATTGGCGCAGGAGCAGGGCATAAACTGCTTCGGGCCTTTTCCGGCTGATACGTTATTTTTGCGGGCTGTTCATGGTGAATTTGACGCCGTCGTCGCTATGTATCACGACCAGGGGATGATTGCCGTAAAACTGCTCGATTTCGAGAAGGCTGTTAATGTTACTATCGGTATACCAATAATAAGGACGTCGCCTGCTCACGGGACAGCTTTCGATATCGTAGGCCGGAACCTTGCCAACCCGGAGGGTATGAAATCGGCAATAACTACTGCGATACAAATGTCTACAAGAAAAAAGGCTTACCAACTTGCCCACGCAGCAAACAGGTAGTTTTCAGAGTTGAATTAACTATAGGCTAAACGCTATCCGCAATCAGATGCAGACGAAGCATCAAATCCAGCAGTTGCTCGCATCAGCGGGCGTTTTCCCAAACAAGCATTTCGGTCAGCATTTCCTTATCGACCTGAATCTGATGCGGCTGCTGATAGATTGTGCGAATATCGGCGGTGATGATATTGTACTTGAGGTCGGCTGCGGCACAGGTTCCTTAACCGAGGGATTAGCAGAGCAGGCCGGCTATTGTCTGGCCGTCGAGCTTGACGTAACACTTGCCAAAATCGCAAGGGAGCAGCTTGCGAAGAAAGAAAATGTCGATGTTATTAACACCGACATACTTGAGAACAAACATACTGTCAGCCGCACCGTTACAGAAGCAATCGAACAGGCCCGTAGAAAGCACTCTGGTCGGTTGATGTTAGTCGCCAATCTTCCTTACAATGTAGCTTGCCCTGTTATGCTAAATCTGGTTACAGGGCCAACGGTTGTGGACGAGATGTATGTTACTATCCAGAAGCAAGTTGCTGAGAGAATGACTGCAAAGCCGGGCAGCGGAGATTATGGCATCCTGAGTATCTTTCTGAGCGCGGCCGGTGATGTAAAAACAGAAAGAGTCTTGAAGCCTACGGTTTTTTGGCCCCAGCCTCAGGTTGAGTCGGCGATGGTGAGTTTTGTTCGCAAACCAGAGAAGGTGAGCCGGATTAAGAGTATGGAAGTTTTTGGCGAGGTCGTAAATCTTTTTATGGGGCATCGCCGAAAGATGCTGAAGGGATGCGCGAAGTTTGCCGGTGGCGAACTTTCAAAAATTGACAACTGGCTTGAAGTCTTTGAGCAATGCTCCATTGCCCCTACAAAACGCCCTGAACAAATTCGGCCGGAAGATTATATCGCTATTGCAAACTTGTGCTTTGAGGCCTTCAAATGCGATAAATAGCGTTTTGAGTAACCCTGCAGTAGTTCGCGAAATGAGTTTCCAAACAATCCTGAAATTTGCACTTGGCGCGTGCGTGGATTTCAGGCATAATCTACGAACCTTTTTGTTTTGGAAGTGGTCCCCAGGGATGGAGGATATGCCGTATTTAGGAAACGCCGGTTCGTAAGAGAAATTGAAATGTTAATCAAAAACGAACAAATTTAGATGGAGGACACAAAATGAGAGTTCTAACAAAGGTGTGCCGTGTTAACAGTACAGTATTGGCAGTTGGTTTGGCCTTAATCCTTATGTCAGGACCGGATGTATTCGGCTTGCGAAGAATCGGGCCGGAAAGGAAATTAACAATGGAGAAAGTCTCTTATGCGGGATGGCCCAATTGCATCAAACTGAGCAATGGCCAGGTAGAGCTTATCGCGACTACGGATGTGGGGCCTCGAATTATGCGGTTTGGTTTTGTCGGCGGACAGAATTTGCTCAACGAATACAAAGACCAGATAGGCAAAACCGGCGGTGATGAATGGCGAATCTACGGCGGACACAGATTGTGGCACGCCCCGGAACATATTGTGAGGACGTACTCGCTCGATAACTCGCCTATTAAACATACCTGGGACGGAAAGACTTTAACGCTTACGCAGGACATCGAGGTCGAGACAGGTATAGTAAAAGAAATCGAGGTCACGCTTGATGAGAAGGCCAACCATGTCAAAGTGCTTCACCGGCTGATAAACAAGAACATGTGGGAGATCGAGGCGGCGTGCTGGGCCATGAGCGTTATGGCGCAGGGGGGAAGGCTCATACTGCCGCAGGAACCTTTTGGTCCTCATCCTGAGTATCTGCTTGCCGCCCGTCCTTTAGTGCTCTGGCAGTACACGGATATGAGTGACCCGCGATGGAGCTGGGGCACAAAGTATATACAACTCAAACAGGACCCCAAAGATGCCAAAAAGCAAAAGGTGGGCCTGCTCAATAAACAAGGTTGGGGGGCTTACTACCTGAACGGCGAGCTGTTTCTTAAACGTTATCCTTACGTTGCCGGCGCGACGTATCCGGATATGGGCTGCAACACCGAGACCTTCACCAACGACGAAATGTTGGAGTTCGAGACGTTAGGGCCGTTAGTAAAAATACCGGCAGACGGCGGAAAGATCGAGCATGTCGAGCGCTGGTCCTTATTTAAAGTAAGAGTCGGGGAAAACGAATCGGAAATAGATAAAAAAGTCCTTCCTCTCGTGAAGAAAGCGACTAAGGCAGGCCAATAGATTTGAGGAGACAGAAAGATGGAATCAAAGCAAAGCGAAAGAGGATTGTTTCAAAGGAAAATACTGTATTGGGTTGTAGTATGTGGGGTGTTGTGCATCAACTCGTCGGTGTGGGCGAAGTGGAAGCCGGCTAATGGGCCGCTGATGACACGTTGGTCAAAGGACGTTTCGCCGAGTAATGCCCATCCTGAGTATCCGCGACCTCAGATGGTGCGCAAGGACTGGCAGAATCTCAACGGGCTGTGGGAATACGCCATTACAGCCAAGGATGCGCAGCAGCCTGGGAAATTCGATGGCCAGATTCTTGTGCCGTTTCCGGTTGAGTCGGCTTTGTCGGGAGTGATGAAGCCAGTGGGTGAAAATAAGCGTCTTTGGTATCGGCGCACATTTGAGATACCACGTAAGTGGAAGGGCCAACGAGTTTTGCTGCATTTTGGTGCGGTGGACTGGGACACAACGGTTTGGGTCAACGGCAAAGAGCTCGGCAATCATAAGGGCGGATACGATGCGTTTACGTTTGATATTACCGATGCGTTGAAAAAGTCGGGTTCGCAGGAAATCGTTTTGTCCGTGTGGGACCCGACTGATACCGGAAATCAGCCCCGCGGCAAGCAGGTGAAAAAACCGGGCGGTATCATGTACACGGCGGTTACGGGGATATGGCAGACTGTCTGGCTGGAGCCGGTGCCCGAAACCTATATCGCTGCGCTTAAGATTGTGCCCGACGTCGATAACAGCAAGATGCAAATTACGGTTAACGTCATTGGTGATGTCAATGAATATTACGTAAATGCCATAGTAAAGATTGGCGACTTTGGCCGTGTAGCTGGTGGCAGTCGGGGATTGTGTACGTTACAGATTAAAATACCTGAACCAAAGCTATGGTCACCGGATTCGCCAAATCTTTATGACCTCAAAGTGAAGTTGCTAAAGAAGCTAAAAACCAGTCACGAGACTTATGACGAAGTAAGCAGCTACTTTGGTATGCGCAAAATCGAGGTCAAGAAAGACGAGGCGGGGTTCAATCGTTTGTTTTTGAATGACAAAGTTGTGTTTCAGTATGGTCCGCTGGATCAGGGCTGGTGGCCTGACGGATTGTATACCGCGCCGACGGATGAAGCGCTTCGCTATGACATCGAGGTATTGAAGAAAATTGGCTGTAATATGCTGCGAAAACACGTCAAAGTTGAGCCTGCGCGGCTGTACTACTGGTGCGATAAGTTAGGGCTGATGGTGTGGCAGGATATGGCCAGCGGCAATAATAAAGGGGATGAAGCCCGTGAGCAATTCGAGTTGGAGTTGAAGCGCCTTGTTGAAAATTTCTACAATTATCCCTGCATTATTATGTGGGTGCCGTTTAACGAGGGGTGGGGACAGCACGACACGCCGAGATATTCCAGATTGGTTAAAAAGTGGGACCCGACTCGATTGGTGAACGAGGCGAGCGGCTGGGCGAACAAAGAATCCGGCGACGTTAGGGATATTCACAGCTATCCGGGCCCGGCGGCGCCACCCAACGAGGAAAAGCGCGTAGCGGTGCTCGGCGAGTTCGGCGGGCTGGGTCTGCCTGTTAAAGGGCATACGTGGCAAGCTGAGAAGAACTGGGGTTATCGCAGTTATGAAACCCGCGAGCAACTGACGGATGCGTACGTGACTTTGTTAGGCAGGCTTCGGCCTTTGATCGGCAGTGGGCTGTCGGCCGCGGTGTACACCCAGACGACGGATGTGGAGGTTGAGGTCAACGGATATATGACCTACGACCGGGCGATGATAAAGGCGGACGCTAAAAAGATGGCCGAGGCCAGCCGCAAGCTCTACCTGCCGCCGCCGGTAATCAAGACGATTGTGCCGACATCGGAGAAGAAGGGTATAGAGTGGAGTTACACTACGAGCAAGCCCGGTGACGGGTGGCAGAAGCCCGGTTTCGATGACTCTTCCTGGAAGAAAGGCCGCGGCGGCTTCGGCACGGAAAGTACACCTGGTTCGGTCGTGCGGACCGAGTGGAGAACATCGGAAATCTGGTTGCGGCGGACTTTTGAGTTGGGAGACAAGAAATTCGGCCAGCCGCATCTGCAAATTCACCACGATGAGGACGCCGAGGTTTACATCAACGGTAAGCTCGCGGCGAAGCTGAGCGGCTATACCACGAGTTATGTCCAGGCTCCTATTAACGAAAAAGTGAGCAGGGCATTGAAAGTTGGCACCAATTGTTTAGCTGTGCACTGCCGTCAGACCGGAGGCGGGCAATATATCGATGCTGGTCTGGCCGATGTGGTTGAACAGCCAACTAAATGACCGCTGATTTGTGCCGGTGGCTGTGGCATTCGATGTTGACCGCTACCGGCAGTGACGCGATATGGCACGGTGCGGTCTCGACCAAGCAAGCTAAGGCGGTAGTGTCACCACCAAGTCCCTGCGGGCCGAGGCCGAGCGCGTTGATAGCCGAGAGCAAATCCACCTCAAGCTTTGCGTAAAACTCGTCGGTGTTTCTTGTAGTCAGATTTCGGCACAGGGCCTTTTTACTGAGCAGACAGCTTAGTTCAAAATCCCCCCCAATCCCTACGCCGACAATAAACGGCGGACAGGCATCAGCACCGGCCTGGCAGACGACATCAACAACCCAATCAATTATCTGGTTTCTTTCTGCCGTTGGCCTGAACATTTTGAACCGGCTCTTGTTCTCGCAGCCACCGCCTTTAGTCATAACGGTCAGCTTTAAGGTCTTGCCGGGTACAATCGTAAGGTGAATTATAGCAGGTGTGTTTGACCTGGTGTTTTTGCGTGTATTTAGAGGGTCAGCGACGACGCTTTTTCGCAGGTATCCTTTTTCGTAGCCGGCGGCAACGCCGGCGTTGATTGCATCGAGCAGCGTTGCCTTCGTCTGGTCTGAAGGGGGCTTAACAGCCACATCGGCACCCTGCTCAACAAAAACTACCGCAAGGCCGGTATCCTGGCAGAGCGGTATTGATTCGGCGGCTGCTATGCGGGCATTTTCGATAAGCTGATTTAATATGTTAGCCGCGGCGGGGTTGGATTCTTTTTGTGCCGCTTGCCGGAGAGCGGCTAAAACATCATCGCCCAACTCATAAGCGGCTGCTATGCAAAGCGATTCAACGGTATCAACGATTTTTTCAAATTTGATATATCGCACAATTTCGTGCCCCGTGATCCGTGTCCGAATCCGCCAAATGCGGAAGTCACGAACCACGACTCACGAGACATTAACCTCGAAAGTTTTATACATTGTATTGCCGACGCTATCGCCGGCTCTGACTGTGATTATATGCTCGCCGACCTCCAATTTGTCAATCACAATCGTAAAATCTTCATCCGTAGTATCATAGACCAGGTCGTTGGGCATAGTGCCTATCCACTTGGCATTGCTGTCAACGGTATAATGCAGTTGGCCGATTGCGCTGAATTCATCTGATATTTGCAGCTTCAGCGTTATGGTTTTGGCGTCTTTGTCGATAGAGTGCTTTTCAATAACCGGGGCGGTGTTATCGACTACCGCCGGCTCGCTTATTCTACTGCCCGTTAGCTTCGTTGTAGTGGTATTGCTTCTCTCATCGCTTGTGGTTACTCTGACCTCGTACCGGCCATCTTCTACTGTTCTTCCATCCCATTCAAAACTTTCCGCTTCGAGCTCGTCTTTGAGCTCAATCCAGTTTGTTCTTCCGATTTTTCTAAAATCTATTTTGTAAATCAGCTTGTCACCATTATCGTCTTCGGCCTTATAGCTGATTTTGAATGTTCCTTTTTTGTCGGCTGTTTCAATTCGGCTAACGCTGACCGATTCGACCTTCGGCGCCAGATTCGGCACACTGCCGGCAACAGCAATTTCCCTTATAAGCGGACTGAGCAGGCCATCTTCGCTTTGCAGCACAAGTTTATATTGACAGAACCTGCCGAGCGGGCATCGCAGCTGGACCGGCTCGGTCATTTTCACCAGCTCAGTCCAGGGCGAAAAAGTCGGGTCGTTCACATCTTTAACGTTTCCGCTGCGGGAAGCGACCTGAACGCTGCAGCCTTGTGGAATATCCGCTTCGATTTGCAGCTTGCCCCACTTGGCCGGCTGATCGGCATCGATAAGGTCGGAAGTGTAAGTCCCTTCGGAAGCGAAGCCGGAGCCTAACTTTACCAACTTTGGAGGATTCGCCGTGCCGAGATACACAATGTCGCGCCAGACGGCTGCCGTTGTTATCTGTGATGCCTGTTTGTCCTCGTAGATAATTGCCTGCTGCTCCGAGGCCGGGTCGACGGTAAAAAGCTGGGCACTGTTTCCGGTGCCGATAAGCAGTTTTTTGTCTTGTTCTGCCAGGCAGAAGAAAACGGCCGCCTCGCTGAATATATCGGTCACAAAACCGTCTTTGGTTATCTTGTATATATAACTGGCCTGGCCCGGCTTGGGCGGCTTGCGTATCGGTGCCGGTCTTTTGGCGTCTTTATCCCCGGTTCCTTCTTTTATATTTGCAATCTTAAGTTTCAATCCGCCCTCTGCGGCACCTGGCGTCTTTGGCGATTTTGCCTCAGGTCGACCAGCCAAAGGTAATTGTGCGGCAAATTCGGTCTGGGCCTGGACAATCTTGGCGGATGTCGCGGCTGCATGCAAATCGCCATCTTTAGTAAATAATAATGCTGTAATCTCAGGCTGGTCGCTGTCATATAAGACCGCTGCTGTTTTTGTGCGCGGGTTTATCTTATATACCAGTCCCCTGCTGTCGCTGCCTGCGTAGACAAAGCCGTCCCGCCCGATTGCCAGTGAAAGTATGTTCTTGTCGAGACTATCGTAAATAAGCTGAGATTTTTTGCCCAGCGGGTCAAGCCTGTAAACCTTACCTTGAGGTCCGGTCCCCAGATATATATTTCCGCCGGCATCGATAGCTATGGCGAAGATATATTTTTCCTCATTCAGCTCAAAAATCACCTGGCTTTTGTCTGCTTTGAACCGGCAGAGCCTGCATTTGTCGCCGCTTATACCTGCCAAAAGCCTGCCGGACACATCGGTTGCCATCGCGAAGATATGTTCGTTCGACAGGTGCTCTTCCGTCTCGACAGTATTGGCATCACCAGGCTCGTTTTGCACCTTTTTCTCTTTTGCCTGCTTGACAGCCGGCTTTTTCTCTGACGGCGGGGGATAAATCTTTTTCAGTTTGCCGAGACTGTATTTGTAGATACCGCCATTAGGGCTTGTGCCGACATAAACCGTCCCGCCGCTTACAACGATGCTGTTTACCGACCAAACATCTTCAAACTCTTCAACGAGCGCCTCCCAGGCGCTGCCGAGCTGGATGGTGCCTCGTGAGCCAACGACAATATTTTCGGTCTTGCCCTTCAACAGGTCTGAGCTGCTTGCGTGACGTGTAATCTTACTGCTGACCGCCAGAGAAGCTGAACTTACAACCAGACAGACTAAAGTCCCTACTACAAGTGTGAATTTGCAATTAAGGTGCAATTTTTCTCTCATAACATTTCCCCGAATAAAATATTATACCTCGTATCTGTTATTGCGTTTTATGCTTCGCGCGTCACGCCTTATTGTTCTACGGTTATATGCATAGTCTTCCTGTCGATAATAACTGTGCCGGACTCTATTCTTTTTTCGAGCCAATGTGGATATGGCTGGGTACTAAGCGTTCTTTTTGCACTCTGCAGGATGAGCGCTTTTGTGTCCGGCAAATCGGGAAGCTCGGCCTTTTCTATCGCCACACCACCGGGCGGTAAGGCCAAAATACAATACAATTTGTCTCTTTCGATACTAAGAAGATACTTCAAGGCCTCCACCAGGCCCGGCAAATTCTGGGCCACAAATTTGTAGGGTGTATTTTTCCTGAGAAACAGCTCATAGCCGTAGCCGCCGCAGATAGTCAGCTCATATCTTCCAGGGGGCAGGGTCTTAGGTATTTCGAAGCTGCACTGGTATTTTTTTTTTCCGGCCAGGACGGATTCGATAACTATTCCGAGCTCGATATTCCGGCCTGCCTTGACTTTTGAATTGGACAAATCGATTGACCATATATGTGAAACGATGCTTTTCGGGACTATGCGAACATCAAAATCAATCGATTTTATATCAACCTCTTTATACGGGTTATTCATAAGCATGGTGACGGGGCTGATACTTTCCATTATCATCTCGGTCAGGCCTATGTTTGTGGAGACATTTTCAAAGGTAATGGGATCGGTGTCCTCTACGCCGATAGCCACCTTATATTCAATCGTGTGGTCTGGCGGCAAATCGCCGAGCCAAAGGCCGGCTCCAGCCACAGCCGAGCGAAGCAGCATTGGAGTAAGCGAGCGATTATGAGCAACCCGGCAGTTGTAAACCCGCTTGTTACTGTCCCTGTAGTCGTCAATTGTTATCGTCAGCGGGAACATGTGCGGTTTTGCGCCGATTCGTCCGACGATCGCCGGCGACTCGTCCCTGGTCAGGGCGCCGACAATTTTAACCGCGCTGGCGAGCTTAATAGAGCGATACACGCTTGATACCACGGTGTGGACTTGTCCGGTAGCCATCGGCAAATTAACGGATCCATAACCGAGATAGCTGTGCCCGAAGCCATATACCTTGTCACCAACGACATCGGTTACAGTCCCGATCACTTCCATTGTTATATCGCCGGTCACCAAGGGTACGGCCAGACAGGCACCCGGGGCCAGCTGTACATCCTTGTTTTTGTTTAAACCTGCGCCACCCCCGACGCCGGAAACGACGACAAGTCCGAAAGGTTCGACTAAGGCATTTAACTGTTCAGTAACCTGAGCCGGTAAACCTGAGGTAACCAACGGACAGGGCAAAGCAGCGGCACCGGTGAGGCTGCGCCGTCTTGAAAGTTGTGGAGTCGTAATTTGCTTGTCAATCCGGGCAAAATCAATTGGCCTGGAAAAATCAAGCACGTACCCATGCTGGGCAGAGAGCGGCTGCGAATGGCTAACTTCGCCCACCCTGAGCATCTCCTCGATTGGCGTAACACCGTATAGTGGGTCCTTACTGTAAAAATACGCGTAAGCCAACGCGCCGGCTAAGCGGCCGTCGATATAAACGGGCGAACCGCTACAGCCAGCCACCGGGCCTGTGTGGATAAAACGCTCATCCGTACCTTGAACGAGAATCCAATCCCTGCCCGGCATCGCATTACGAGCTACGCTTAGAACATCCAGGTCAAATTTTTCAATCTTAGTGCCGCTATAGCAGGTCAGGCAATACGCCTCCATACCGGGCCGAATTTCATCAATGCCAATATATTTGGTAGGGTCCCAGTGCTCGACCCTCGATTCTCGATTCTCGATGCTGGCGCGAGAATCCAGGCTCAAGAAATGAGTGTTGAGGAGAGCTAAAAACAGCGTGCACAGCAAAAAAGCTCCTGTTTTTGATTTCCTGAGAATTTTGAACATCTATGCCCTTTCGATTAATTATTGGCTATGCCGCGTTAGAAACAGGACACTGGAGGTGTCTGGATTTCTAACGGGATAAAATTTTAATCGGCGAACAGGCTTGTTGCAAGATAAAAGAAATTTTGTTACAATGCCCTTTTAAGTCCATAATTGAATATTACAGGCAGTAAGCTATTTTAAGAAAGAGACGCAGGAAAAATGAAGTCTGAACATCGACACGAGCTAAAAACTAATGAGTTGGCCGAGTGGATTGCAAATTTGCCGCAGTGGTCTCGGGAAAATTATAGGATGATTATCTACGTCTCAGTAGTTGCAGTCCTGGTCGCAGGCTCAGGCCTGTGGTACTGGTACAACAAAAACGTGGAATCGGTTCAAAGACAGCTCAACTTTACAAGCCTTATATCGAGACTGCCGCAAAACAAGATGCAAATCCTTATGTCCCAGACCAGGGGAGTCGATGCTTCGTATGTGCTCATTGAGACGGCCGGAGCTCTCCGTGCCGCCGCCGATGGTGCGAAAGACGACCAGATGGCTGCTCTGGCGCTAATTAAGCAGGCAGAAGCCCTGCGTGCGGGATTGCATTATCGCCAGGAGGCTGTGGATCAGGCGGAGCTGCAAATGGCGATAAACCAGGCCAAGAGTGCATATAGCCAAGTGCTTGAAAGGGCCACGCTGAATCGGTCATTGAGGGCGACGGCAAGATTCGGCCTGGGACTTTGCGAAGAAGAGCTCGGTAACTTCGATGGGGCACGGCAAATATACAAAGAGCTTGTGGCAAATCCTGACTTTGAAGTTACCACAGCCTTTGCCCAGGCAAAACATCGTCTCGAAACTATGGCCGATTACCAGCAAAAGGTGGTTTTTAAGCCATCGCCAAGACCAAGACGACTGCCTCCTGACTTTCTCGAACCGCCGAGCCAGTTGGGACCTGTCGACGACAATCTATGGCCGCCGGCGCCGAATCGTGTCCCTCGGGTTCTCGATTACAATGTGAAGCCAGAACCAAATTTTGTTTTTAGGGTTCTCGATGCCAATCAGCGTATCCAAACACCGAACGGTGCTCCGGTAGTTCCTGACATCAATATTGGACCCAAGGCGCCAAACTCTGTCCGCGAGGCCGTGGATGTCAATCAATGGCTCGATGCGCCAATTGGGGTCTCCGATATCAATGTGCCCAGCAAATAATTCACGAAGCGAGATTCAAGATGCGGGAAGTGGCCGCCTGACACTTCACGTGGGAAACTCAATCAAGGAACGCCGGGTCGATAAATATCTGCACGGCCGGTTCAGCAATTTCAGCCGGGTTATGATACAGAAGCAAATCTCCGCCGGCAACGTCAAGGTCAACGGCAAAATAGTCAAACCCAGCTTTAAGCTGAGTCCAGGCGACGAAATCGATTTGACACTGCCTCAGCTTCCGAGCAAGGAGATTGAAGCCGAAGACATTCCGCTGAATATCATCTACGAAGATGAGGACATGATTATTGTCAACAAGCAGGCTGATATGATTGTTCACCCTGCCCGCAGCAACACTCATGGTACTCTGGTAAACGCCCTTGCGTTTTATTCCGACAAGCTGTCGAGCGGGCTTGGTGAGTTCCGGCCTGGTATTGTGCATCGGCTCGACAAAAACACCACCGGCGTTATGGTCGTTGCCAAAAACGACACCGCCCAGTGGAAGATTGCGAAACAATTTGAACGCCGCCAGGTCAAAAAGACCTATCTTGCTGTTGTGCACGGCACGCCTGAGCTGACGGCCGACCGTATAAGTGCGCCGCTGGGTATGCACCCAAGGACAAGGGAAAAGTACGCGATCAGACCGGAAGTCGGCAAGGAAGCAATCACTTTTTACGAAGTCGTTGAGAGCTTTCGCGGCTTTTCCTTATTGAAGCTGACACCCAGGACCGGCCGAACGCATCAGATCCGAGTCCATCTCTTGTATATAAAGCACTCCATTGTCGCCGATGATATGTATGGCGGCAAGCTCGTTTATCCCTGGCAATTAAAAGATGCAGAACCCGCTGTTGAGGAGCCGGTTATAAGTCGAACTGCCCTCCACGCCTCGACGCTCGAATTCAAGCACCCAACGACTGAGAAGATGGTGAAATTCGAGGCCCCCCTTCCCGAAGATATGCAGAACCTGCTTAATATGCTAAAACAATATCGAAAAGCCTGACTGTGAAGCTTTTGGTGAATCACCCCTCAATTAAAACCGCATTTTTTTCCTTATTAATGTGTTCAATGCTACCTTTTTTCCTATCAGGAATAAATTGCTCGACCTCAGAAAACAAATTTGGGCTGATGGGACAGAGTGCATGATAGTTGTGCAAAAGGGTGAATTGAACTTGCTGGACTTCTTCCGAAAACGGAAAGCTACAATAATGGGCGTTATTAAAAGAACCAATCGCAGATATACGTCTGAACCACTTTCCCCCATCTCTATTTCTGGGCTTATTTAGCTTTCCATCAGGCACAAATATTGTCTTGGTCCGATTAAACATCTCTTGACCGTAGAAATATACCTCAAACGAGTCTAAGTCGATCCAGGTGCAAAGTTGGGTACAAATAACCAAGAGATTCTTGTTTTCCCTATCCAATTCTCTCGCCGCGTCCCTAAATACTGATTCTATCAAATTTGTGTCGAGACCCTCATGGAAAGGTTCTATGCTACTATGTAAGTCAGGCTCGTCTCCTTTTGGCGTTTTCACTTCAACTATTACTCTTTCAGGTGTAACTATATGAAAATCACCAAGCCCCTTTCTGTTTACCGCTCTGACAAATTCAATCCTAACCTTAAATGCTTCTGCAAAGAAATATGGAACCAACAATTCATTTCTAACGGCCAACCAAGAGGCGTAATCTTCAGGATTTCTCAGCCGACTAAGTCTATCAGTATCAAGGCCGTCACCTTTTTTCGCGAAATATAAGCACCTATCAAGATGAACTCTTTCAATTCTCCGATGTTCGCTGGCAGCTGTTAATAGCCGATGCAAAGGATCCAAGCCTTGTTCCCGTTTCGCTCTTTCAGCTATTTTACTTAAAACCTGCGGCGTGTAAACTTCATGAAAAACCGTGAGTTTCTGGTTTTCTGATGTCACTTTTCTACTCATGCGGCAGTTTAGCCAGCTCGGCAATACGCAGGTCATCATCAGCCAGCATGAGCCATTTTTTTACCAGTTCGACCTTGGGACTCATATAACACTTTCCCTTTGCGAATTACCGTATAGATGAGCGTACATTTGACGTCCGACCATTTT
>Ga0307380_10008407_pt1 | contig 13236 bp, 12 predicted proteins | sample UN3MG_FD_202239 | JGI IMG/M metagenome (GOLD analysis project Ga0307380, IMG submission 202239) | Soil microbial communities from Risofladan, Vaasa, Finland - UN-3 | ecosystem: Environmental > Terrestrial > Soil > Coastal area > Acid sulfate soil | place: Finland: Risofladan, Vaasa | collected... | reverse complement strand
TTCATGTGGCTTGCTCATTTTGGTGAATGGGTCGAGTGGCTGAAGCTATCAGCCTGACTTGAAAACTACCTGGATGTTTTTCTCCTGGTGATTCGATTGTGTAAATAAATTTCAAGATAGCATGCCACAATCCGCGTACAAGTCTATAAGCCAAATGGCGGGGAGTCCATTTGAGTGGCCATTTCTGCCGTATGAATCTTATATTGGAAAACCCAGCTAAGGATAATACCTGCTTTAGTGACATTTCAGTAAATATGGTTTCGTGTGTAAAATCATTATACCTGCAGAAAAGACTTGCGAACCCTGATACTTGAGGTACGTTGATCACTGCATGCCCTCCTGGCTGGAGGGCACCAAGCACTGCCTTTAACAAATTCACTGTTTCATTTTTGGGAACATGCTCTAAAATATCATTCATGGTGATCATTTGGTAGGTGGAGGGATGTTCATGAAGAAAGACAGAAGTATCTTCAACCACATAGACAGGGCATTTTATATATTTTCTGGCTTCTTCCGCCTGCTGGGATGAAAGTTCTACTCCTTCTATAGCTGAATATCCATTTTGTTGCAAAAAAAAGAGAAATTTGCCATCCCCGCAACCTATATCCAGGATTCTGGCTTTTTTATCTGCCGGGAGACAGTCGTAATACCACTCCCCATATCCTGCGCTGGTCAGATTATAATCCCGCCATCCATGGAGGTCTTCATAGAATGTTTCATGGTATTTTTCGAATATCTCTTTATTTTTCCTATCGACTTTTTTATCATTCAAATTCATTTCTCCAAAGACTCACAGTCAATATAATTTCTTCAACAGCATGCGGGCCTAATTTGAAAATTTTAGATCCATGTGTTCATCTCCTGAACATAACCCGCATGTTTTACAAATTTTCATTTTTCTGAATATTATTTTTTTTATAACCTTGTGGTGTTCTTTATTCTTCCAGACCTTCAGGAAATTTTTCTTTAAAAGATTTCCATAAACTTCTAGCCCATTATGATCAAAACAGCAGACAGTGATATTGCCATTCCATAATATCACAGGTATTTTCCAATGGGGACAATAATTGTATTTCCATTTATTTATCACCCTTTCCTCCTTATCAATATTATATCTGGAAAAAGAAAGATCATGAGGTAGATATTCTTGGGCCAACTTTTTTCTTGTTTTTTCATCAGTTTGGTGAGTGCCCAAAGAAACACTTATAAAAGAAATGGCATCAACTTTTAAGTCCTTTGCTAGTTTGACTGCCAAGTCCAATTCTTTTTCTGTATGTTTCGTAATAATGAATTGGATTTTAATAAAAGGAGTTTTTAAGCACCTTTTTCTCTTTTCTTGAACAAGCTTCCTGATATTTTCTATCAAAACAGGGAAATTTCCGCCCTTACGATATTTTTTATATGTATCTTCTGTAGCCCCATCAACTCCTATTATTAATTCTGATAGCCCTGAATCCAAAATCTGATCAATCTTTTTTCCAAGGAGTGTCCCATTAGTACTTATAGAACAGTTAATGTTTCTATTAACAAGAAATTTAACCATTCTAAATATATTTTTATTAATTAATGGCTCTCCAGATAAATATAAACTAACATTCTGGATGCTTGGAGGTAGACTTTCTGATATTTGTAAAAAATCAGAAAAAGACATAATCCCTTTTTCTCTGTTTGAAGATTGGGTCGGACATAATGGACAATGTAGATTACAGAAATTTGTTGTTTCTATTATTGCTGATTTAATAGGAAATAATGAAAGGAGCAGAGGGGAGGATGTTTGACTTAATATTTTTTCAAAACTCCGTTCTAAATGTCTCTTGATATTCCCCAGATTTCTTTTCCAATGCATCATAGAGATTTTATAATCCTCCATTAATAAATGGGAACTTTAGTGATTTTTTCTTAGATCTTTCGTTGTTTTAGTTCTACTATATATGTAGAAATTATAGGTGTTTTCTGCGCGTAGTTTCTATCTGCTTCAGCTTTTTATCATGATTTATTATGTCTAGAATTTCTTTTGTAACAGCATTCCAGGTTAGTTTTTTAATGACAAAATCATGAAGAATATTGGCCCTTTCTTTTCTTTCTTTCGGATGATTGTACAGCCAGAGGATCATATCCGCTAGTGCAGGAGGATCTTCGGGAGGAACAAGGGATAATCCTTGTGAAAGCTCATCAGGGTAGTTTTCAATATAGGTGCTGTTAGCAATAACTGGTATTTGGAAGGCTGCGTAAGTTGCAAAACGAGTTGTGACTGGGCCTAAATCCTGAAGACCATTTTTTGTCAAATTCATGAGTCCAGCATCAATAGCCCCCATAACATCAAAGAGAATTTCAGGTTGAATATAACCGAGGAAAATTATCCGTGAAGTTTTTTGCATTTTTTGTGATTTCTTTTTTAAATTATCTATCTCAGGGCCAGCTCCAATCATTATCATGTATAAGTTTGGTACTTTTTTATGGCAAAGTTCCATTGCTTTCAAAATAGTACTTAAATCATAATATCCCCATACATTTCCTAAAAATCCTAAGTAAAAACCGTTTTGAGGTAGATTTTGTTTTTTCAGAGCAATTGAACGAACTGTTTTTTTTGCTGTAGGAATATTTGTCCCATTCAATATCATATGAGCTTTATTTGGATTTAAATCGTAATACTCAATTATCCAATTGTATCTCGGGAATGAAGGAACAATCAGGCCTGTTGCTTGCTTAAAATCAGAAGCCTGATGCCTTTCGATTCTAAGCATATGAGTTCTGTTTATCCCCGCCATCTCCATATATTTAAGTAAGATGGCGTTTATTTCAATGTAGAAAGGAATTTGAAATATTACGGAACACCATCGAGGAAAAGGATTTACTTCCAGTTCTCGAACATAAATTGCGTCGTATTTTTTTAACAAACATAGTGTAAAAAAGTACGCGCTACCTAACACTTTTATCCAGAATCTGCCTAATGTCGAAAACTGCCAGGGCCATAAATAATAAAAACGGACGCCAGGAATCTTAGGGCGCACTTTTTTCGGACGGGGCACTATGGCATCTACCTTGCAAGAATTATTGCTGAAACCACGGATTACACCCAGTGTGTGAGTCTGACAGGCGTTGGGAATATCAAGTTCTACAAAAGAAAAGTATAGGATTTTCATAAAGAAGTTCTCTGTGTCCTAGTATTTCTCATAAACAGCAAGGTACCAAAGAGGTATTTTTTTCCTGTAAATCATTCTGTAAAAATATCGCATTCCAGAAGCGATCCAGCCGATCCAGTTTCTTTTCGGCCTTTTATCAACTGTGGATAAGCATACAGGACATGTAATTGAAGGTCCAGAATAGAGATATTCTCTGGCTAAGCGATAGCGGATGAATAACTCAAGAGAGATCGTTCTATCAGGATGCAATACATTGACAATCCCCTTCAGGCTTGCACACTTAGATTTTTTAAAAAGGGATTTAATATCTTTCTCTCTAAATGATCGAACATGATAAGATCCGTTAAAGATGCATCCGCATGCCGGGCAACGAGCATAATTCCATTCCAATTTTTCCTGATAAGGTACTGTAATTATAATGTTCCTTTTTGCTACCCTTTCTATTTCATCCAGCACATCGAGGTAGATAGAAATCGGAAGGTGCTCGAGCAGCTCACAAGCAAGAACAAGATCGAAACTGTTTGAAGGAAAAGGCAGTTGACTGGCTGTAGCCTGGATTAGCTTACTTCCCTGGATGTATTGTAGAGCACTCTGACTGATGTCTAAGGCGAAAGGATCATGACCTGCTTTTCTCAAGGATTTTATAACAAGGCCATCCCCTGATCCCACTTCAAGGATTGTATGGACATCACTCGGCACAGCCTTGGCTGTTAATTTAGCTCTTTTCAAATTTGTTTCAGGGTGTTTTTTACCCCACATCTTTGAGTTTTCATAGAGTTTTCTCTGGGCGTCAGTCAGCATGGTTGTCGTCCGGAACGGCAAAAAATTTCAGGAATTCTGATCTTTCATAGAGATTTTAAAATTTCCCTTAGAAGTTGCTTCTTAAAAAGCACAAGGGTTCCTCCATAAGCCATCAGGCATAGGAAAGCGGATGAGAAAAAACGCCATAGGTCCATTTCCAAAGGGATAAAACTCCTAACTGCTAAAAAGATCACCAGTAAAATCGCCAAAATCACTAAGGGAAATACAAAAGCATTGGCCATGATTGTCCATAAAGGACGGAGAAGACGAGAAGTATCAAAGGTGTTGATCAAAGCACTTATTCCATAATCTATGGTTACACCCCAACTGACTCCTACCAGACCCCATTTTAAGGTTAATGGATAAACCAAGATAAGAAAAGCTACCAATTCAATTGTCTTGTTTCTGCTCTGGATATTTGGCCGGTTGACTGCCAGATGAAGAGCTGCAAAAACATTGTTAAGTCCTCTGAATAAACCAAAAAGGCAGAGGATTTTCAGGGCTGGCACCATAGGAAGCCACTTTTCACCAAGACACACTGCGGTAAAATCCTGGGCCAGTAGAAATATGAGCCCTATCAATGGCAACAAAATAATCATGACGGCTTCAAAAACCTTCTTAAAAGCTTCTTTTAGTCTCTCTGGCTCATTCTGTAAAATGGAGTATGCTGGGAATGATATTTTCCCGACAACACCCGCCAGGCTGGCAACAGGAACATTAGCAATATTATAGGCCATTGTATAAAATCCGAGAATCGTTAATCCCAACAATTTCCCGACCATGGCATCGTCACCGCTTGTTACTACGAAGGTCATTAAGGTAATCCAAAAAATGTGTTTCCCAAAATTCATGAGACTTTTGGTCGTAGGCCAGTCCCAGCGAATTCTTGGTCTATACATATGTAGTTCAAACGAACCAAGACATTTAACAATTCCCCAAATAATACTTCCCAGCACCAGTGCCCAGACATTTCTGAGCCAGAAGGCCAGTGAGATGACCGCGATAAATCCAGCAACGTCTGCTGATAACTCCAGAATAACCTTTTTTTTAAATTCAATTTCCTTTTGAAAAAAGACAATCCCGATATTGGTACATCCTTCCAGCAAAAAGACTACAGCCATTGCCTTCAAGACTGGCTCGAGTGTTGCGTTGTTGAAGTAAGAGGCAAACCATCCAGCACTCAGAAAGAGCAATCCAAACAGAAGAAGAGCTCTAATGATTTTTATTGTCCAGGCTGTATCCAACTCAGCCTTCCCTATTTTTTGCCTTTGAATCAATGCTGACTCAATGCCGGTCTCTGAGAAGACATTGAGAACATTGATCGAGAATAATGCCAGTCCGAGAATTCCAAAATCCAACGGTGACAGGATGCGGGCCAGGATAATCATTTTGATTATCCCTAATCCTCTTGATAGCCAATTGCCTCCCAGGCTCCAGAAACCAGAGCGAATAACTTTCAGTTTTAGGTTTTCCATCGATTATGAAAAAAAGGATAAATTTCTTAATTTGGGTAGGCTACCGCCGTTAGGAGCATAAAATTAATCTAAATCGTGATTCAACTTGCGCGTCTGTTCTGACTCTTCGGTATTATCTATTTGTTACGTCCATTCTGTTCATTAATCTTTCATTGCTGTCTGAATTATAGTATAAATCAGCCGTTTTAAGGTTAATAAATTTCACCACATCAATGCAGCCAAAAATTATCACAGTGAAGGGGTTGGCTTCAACAAGAATTAACTTCTCTTTTTATAATAAGACATTTGTTTTTAATGGCTCCTCTTCTTTCAAAGTTGGCAGCATCATAATTATTGCCGTGATAAACCAGAAAGGTTCCATAATACGGAGTATGATAAAAGTATTGGCTGTAAGAGCATGAATAGCTAAGCCAATAAAGCCTGCCATAAAACCAAGGGAAAGACCTTTGTATAATTCATCATCCATTTGTTTATAAACTTTATACGAATGTTTGAGAATCGATAGCAGAAGCCATATAAAAGCAACCAAACCAATAATGCCCATCTCAGGAAGGGAGCGGATATACTGTCCGTCTATTAATCCAAACCCTGCTATTCCACGACCTAAGATAGGCCTCTTTTTCCAGCTTTCGAAACTGTCCTTCCAACTAAAAATTCTTGCCGAAGAAGATTGATCAAGATATATATCGCCAATTCTAGCTAAACGTGATTCTTTTTCTGGAAATGTATATTTTACTCTGGAAAGAAACGCTTCTGGTTTTAGAACGAGTATTAATACGATTATTAGTACCGTCGCTGAAGTTAATAACAATTTTTTCTTGCTCAATATTATAAATGTTATTAAGGAAAAGATAATAGCTATGTATGATCCCCGAGAAAGTGTATATATAAATGGAAGGGAAATCAAAATAATCAGTCCAGCAAGAGCTAACCTTAAATTTTCAGGTACTTTTCTAAGAAAGAGTCCCATTGCCAGGCAAAATATAAAAAGTAAGTATCCACCAAAAGTATTGGGCTCGCTAACTTGTCCCTCAAAAGGCGCACTTACTCTTTCACCCGTAGGAATTTGCAGTATTCCATAGACAGATACAATAGCACAAGTTATAAAAAAAGCAGTAAGGAAGAATTTTATCTGTTTTCTGCTGTGAATATGATTTGCCACCAATATATAGAGCAAGAAATATTCAACATATCTTAAGACATAAAAGAGTCCTTTCTCGGGAATTACATAACCTAAAGCAACACCTCTCAGGGTAGCTATGAAACATACCAGGATATAAACTCCTATGGCTTTGTTAAGAGGCGTTTTTATGAATAAGGCTAATCCTTTATTTATGGCTGTTTTTGCCAGCCAGGCTAAGGTAATAACAATCAGCAGTAAGTCGTCAAAGCGGATAACAATATCTCTGCCTGGAACCTCGCCTATCATTATTTCTGGAGAAAGGAGCATTGAGAAGATCAATAAAGCCAGTCCCGCATCTGTATTTACTAACGTTATTACAAAGATTAGAACACTCAAGGCTAATACTAAGGGAACCTTATAAGAAAATCCGGTAACAATTTTACCCATGAGCATCCCGATGAGAAAGATTGCCAGAACAATAATAACAGCAACAACTTTTGGCTCTTGCCAGTTTATTCGCATATTAACCTTTTACTCCTTAAAAAAGTGGTAAGCGAATCCCTAAAAAGAGAACCATTCTCTTGTATTTCAATATTTGAAAGGAGCATCATCGGCTCTTGACTCATTGGTCTAATTATAGACTCATTAGTCTAATTACAATTAATAAAGTTCTTTATATTAGTAAATAGCCTTTATAGATGATATTTTGAATGATTTTTCTTCTTTTTTTCTCACCTAGGAAGATGATTTATTCTCACCATCTTTTGCATCGCAAGATAATTTACAATCGGAATATGATTCTCGATATTTGGCAGGTTGGGGAAAGGTCTCAAATTGTGAGGGAGCTGAGATCTTATTTTGTTCTGTGTTATGACCTTCTCTCCAGGATTACTTTCCATTAAGGGGCTATGGCTAAGTTTATGTCTAGATTTGCTGGAAGGCAACCAGCGAGCGGTAGTATTCGTTTGTCTCCAGGAGTGACTGGTGTGTGCCAACGGCTATAAGGCGGTTCTCGTTTAGCAGTAGAATGTAGTCTGAGTTCTTGATAGTAGAGAGTCGGTGTGCCGCCACAAACAGAGTCTTGTCCCGGACGAGAGAGGGAAGCATACTGAAGATCGACTTTTCCGTCTTGCTGTCCAAGGCAGCGGTTGGCTCATCCAGCACCAGGATGTCTGGATTTTTAACTAGCGCCCGAGCAATGGAGAGCCGCTGTTTTTGTCCTTCCGAGAGGTTGACTCCCTTTTCTCCGATTTCAGTTTTATAGCCTGCTGGCAGGCTTTGGATAAACTCGTGGATGCCAGCCGCTTTTGTAGCCCGTGTAACCTGTTCTTCGTTTGCCTCGGGATTTCCGTAGCGGAGGTTCTCCATTATAGTACCGGACAGGAGGAGCGTACTCTGGGAAACATATCCGATCCGACGGCGTAAAGAACCCACTTCATAGTCTGTTGCTGGGCTGCCGTCGAAGTAGACCTCTCCTGAGGCAGGCCTGTAAAAACGGAGGATAAGACTCATCAGCGTAGTTTTGCCCACGCCACTGGGCCCCACAATAGCGACCTGTTCTCCGGCATGGATACGGAAGGAGACATCCTCGAGTACTGGCTCGCGGTCATCATAGGAGAAGGAGACGTTCTTGAACTCAATCTCCCCTTTTAGCCTATCGACGGTTTTGCCAACTCCTATTTTCTCTTCTGGAACGATGTCAAAAAGGGCCGAGACTCTTTCCAGCGATGCTCGTGCATTTTGCAGTTCAAGGTTAGCTGAGGCTAGATATTGGGCCGGACCGAACACGTATCCCAGGTAGGCCTGAAAAGCAAGCAGAGAACCAAGGGTCCATTGGCCGTCGATCACCAAATAAGCGCCCAATGCCAGCACGACTCCCCGGGCTACAGCAGGCATGGAATTGATTATAAAACTAGCAACTGAACTTACTGTGGATTGTTCCATCGAGATTTGAAATGTACCCTTCAAACCGGACATCAACCGCCCTGTTGTTCGGGCTTCGGAGGAGAAAGCCTTGATCAAAGAGACTGAAGACAATGACTCCTGAAACATGCTCGAGACCATGGCCTGTTTTTCCATACTATGATGGCTCAAGACGTGAACCTTACGAGAAAAGTAACGCACAGAGATAGCTATAAAAGGAAGGATAGCCAGGACACCTATGGCCAGCCTCCACTCCAAATAGAACAAGAGCCCTAATCCACCAATACAGCGAATTGTATTGCTGAAGATGTGGACAATTGTGCCGGAAAAAAACCATCGCAGTCCTTCTACATCAGAAGACAGGCGAGACATTAGGTAACCGGTCTGGTTATCGTCGAAAAATGATTTTGGAAGACTCAGGGTATGATCAAGCAGGTCTTTCTGGATGTCGAGGGTGACTTCCTGCTCAAAGCGGGCAAAATAGTATTTTTGCAGCAAATTCGCCAGGTGTTCCGCCAGGAAGATCCCGATAAGAAGAAGGATTGCTCCGATAAGGAGTCCCAGTTGACGGTTGAGGATGACGTCATCAACGACATAGCGCATGATGAGGGGCTGAGGAAAACCGAGCAAAGAGGTGAAGATGATGAGTCCGGCGCCCACCAAGCCCTTCCACCAGTGCCGGCTGACAAAAGGGCGCAGGTTCTGGAGGTTAGCTTTGAGGCCGGAATAGCCCTCCTTCGCGGCGAGGCGGTCTTCGGGCAGTTTCCTTGATAGACCGCGTTTAAGATAGGAGAACCAGTTGTGCACGTGCTTAATCAGGCGTCTCGAAATATGGGCGAGACTCACTCATTGGAATATTATATTTTTTTTTGGAATCTTATATTTTTTATTGTAGGGGCTTGATTCATCAAGCCCGCACTTATTATTTGTCTGATCAATTGGTTTTCAAAAATTATATATCATAAATAAATAAGGGTCAAACGCAAATAAATAGAGTCAAATCTTTCTTGTTGGGGCTTGATTCATCTAAAAATGGGGTCAGGCTTGTGAAACTTGAGTAATTGCGGTCACACCTTTTTTTCAATTGAAGGGATTTGATTCATCTTGTGTAGGGGCTTGATTCATCGAACCTACCTAATGTAGGAAATGGAATCTTATGTTTATTGTAGGGGCTTGATTCATCAAGCCCACCTTATTCCCCCCTTATTTAACCTCCACTTAGCTTATGTTTGCCCTCTGTTTGATCCAGTGATCTTGGTTTATCCCCTGCAGAACTCCAGTGCCTCTGGATAACAAAGGTAACCATATTTAACCTTATTTGCCCTCTATTTGATTTCTGTCTAGCCCCCGGTGCATTTGTTTGATCTATATCGCCCTTCATCTACCACCTATTTGACCCCCTATTTCTCTATATTATCCCAGTTGCCTCTGTTTGACCCTGCGTGCCTCTGTATAAACGCCAGTGACCCTGTTTGACCCCCATGCTCCATGAATGGTGAGAGTAAATCATCTTTTCAGGTGATATAAAAAGATGAAAGTTCCCTCTAAATTTCATCCCCAAAGGCGATTTACTTACAGGGGTAATTACCTTACCTTTAATTAAGTGTACAGATTAAAGTCTGATCTTGCGTCTTGCCCATACAGAGATGAGAAAGAGTTTTTCGCTTTATGGGCAACTTTATTTTCTTATGAAATTGATTGAGAACAGGATTGAGAAATGAAAATTCAAAATTATGGTGATTGGAGCCTTGATCTTCACCAGAGGGTGGTGGCCCAACGAGTCCCAGTCTCTGCCTCCATAGAAATAACCCAGCGCTGCAATCTAAAATGTACCCATTGCTACAACAGCCTGGCCTTGAGCGACAAAGAAGCCAGAAGCAGCGAACTCACCTATGATGAACACTGCCGCATCCTTGATGAAATCACCGCGGCTGGCTGCCTGTGGCTCCTCTACACGGGTGGAGAGATCTTTGCCAGGAAGGATTTCCTTGATATTTACACTTATGCCAAGCAAAAGGGCTTAATCATAAGCCTCTTTACTAACGGGACGCTCATCACCCCTAAGGTGGCAGATTATCTAGTCCGGTGGCGCCCTTTTTCCATTGAGATAACTCTCTACGGCCGCACCAGGGAGACCTATGAGCGAGTCACGGGCATTCCGCCGGGTTCATACGAACGATGTATGCAGGGAATAAAGCTGCTCATGGAAAGAAGCCTTCCTCTGAAGCTTAAGACCATGGCTATTACCATTAACAAGCATGAGATCTGGGAGATGAAACGATTTGTGGAGGAAGACCTGGGGCTGGAGTTCAAGTTTGACGCCATGATCAATCCCCGGATTGACTGCTCTAAGAGCCCTCTAAACGTGCGGCTTACACCAGAGGAAGTCGTAGCGCTTGACCTGCAGGACCCCAAGCGGGTGACCGAATGGAGGAAATTTGCCAAACGATTCAACGCTCCTGCCCCTTCTGCTGTGGGATGCTCTGATCTCTACCAATGCGGTGGTGGAATAAGTGCCTTTGCCATTGACCCTTCCGGCAAGACTAGTATCTGTGTGCTTTCCCATGGTGATACCTGGGATCTGCGCCAAGGAAATTTTCACGACGGATGGGAGCGTTTTCTCTTGAAGGTGCGCAAGAAAAAGATCACAAGGCACACAAAGTGTGTGGATTGTAAGATAAAGGCCATGTGCGGTGCGTGCCCTGCCTTTGGAGAGCTGGAGAACGGAGAGCCGGAAGCCCCGGTGGATTTCCTCTGCCGCGTAGCTCATCTGCGAGCATACGCACTCGGCATTCCAGTTCCACCCAGCAAAGACTGTGAATACTGCAAAGGCGGTAGTAAATATAAAGACCTGATGCAGGTAGTTGGTTCCCTGCACCAGGGTAAGCCAATAGCTGCGAGCGAGGAGCTTTCAGCAAATAATCTTCAGGAGCCAGCTGTTAGCGATCAAGGATCGCCGCCGCGAGGTGCCTGATAACTAAAAAGGAGAAAAAACCATGAAAGGAAAGACAGCTAACCTCAAGCAAAAAGCAAAGAAGACCTATACGAAGCCAGAACTGAAGAAAGTTCCGTTGAGACCTCAGGAGTCAGTGTTGGGATTTTGTAAGAGTGAGAATATTTATGGACCGGTCGTCTCAACCTGTGCAAACGTCGGCCTAGTTTGTCAAACCCTTGGATCTTGAGGGAGCTATCTAAAAATGCAAATCCCCGAAAATGAGGACTGGTATCCAGTCCTGAATGTTTTCTCTTGTGAGGTAAATGCCAATGGCTGAACTTTTAAAAACAAAAAACAACCAGTGTTCCAAAGAGAGCGTTAGCAGAGTCTATCTTAGGATCGCTGACGTCACTATCGCTCTTACATCCGCTGATCCGAAGCTGAAACTGAGGATTGATGGGTCAATGGAGAAGTTTGTCACTAACGGAAAGGATCCTGACATGTTCATATGGGCAGCCTGGGAAAAGCTGGAAAAAGAGACTTCGGGTGATAAACTCTTCGATTCCGGTGACCTTTGGCAGCTTTATTCTGATTGCGGCTTCTATCATTTCCGCTTCACTTCCCCGGCCTCTGGGAAGATTCCGTATAAAGTGGCCCGGGTCCGGAAAGACTTCAATAAGGGCGGAGTCTTACTTCACCGTCCTTACTTTGACTGCGATCAACCAATATATCCGTTGGAATACCCGTTGGATGAACTTCTTATAAATAATTTTCTTCTTTCGGGAAGAGGAATAGAAGTGCATACAAGCGGTGTCGTGGATGCTCAGGGAAACGGCCATCTTTTTGTTGGTCACTCTGGAGCTGGTAAGAGCACGATGGCCAAGCTCTGGCATGATGAACCAGATGCGAAGATCCTCAGCGACGATCGGATCATTTTGCGGAATTCGGGCGAAAGGATCTGGATGTACGGAACTCCCTGGCATGGTGATGCAGGATTTTCCTCTCCGGAACGTGCCCCTTTGACAAGAATCTATTTCCTGAAAAAAGGACAAATAAACGCACTGCATCTAAAAAGAAAAGCTGAAGCTGTAGAGCGCCTCTTTACTTGCAGCTTTTCTTCTTTTTATAGAACTGAAGCAATTGACTTCAGCCTTGGGTTTTTGGGAGATGTCGCCAAAGCTGTTCCCTGCTGTGAACTTAGCTTTGTTCCTGATAAACGGGTGATTGAGTTTATCCAAAAATTAGAGAATTGAGCAATGAGGACTGAGGATAAAGTAATGAATAATGGGAAATTGCAGGCCAAGCGGGAAAAATTAAAATCCTTGCACTGCGCATCCCCTCAGTCCTCTTTATTCAATTCTCGAGATTCTTTACTCAATACTCGGTTCCTTTCCCTTGTCTACAATTCCCCAGTTCCAAATCCCGATCAAAGCGCTAAATCTCGATCATTTAGTTCTCAGTACAACAGCACGTGCTCGACTCCCAGTCCGCAGAACATCAAAGAGTCCGCGACATGCTGTCCGCAACTCAGCAGCGAGCGCGTCACACGATGTCCACAGCACAGCAAAGAGTCGGCGGCACGATGTCCGCAGAACATCAAAGAGTCCGAGATGCGCAGCTTACAGCACTTATTTATTGACGTGAGCACTGAGTTTCTGCGTCAGAGAAAAAACGTGCGATTTCAAGCACCTGGCCGGAGTATGCATCCCGCAATAAAGGAAGGGGAGACCATCACAGTAGCACCCATAGCGCCATTCGATATCAAACGGGGAGACATTCTCCTTTATATCGTGGGAAGGAAGGTCATTGCTCATCGGGTCGTCAGCATCAAGAGCG
>Ga0307380_10008404_pt1 | contig 13237 bp, 11 predicted proteins | sample UN3MG_FD_202239 | JGI IMG/M metagenome (GOLD analysis project Ga0307380, IMG submission 202239) | Soil microbial communities from Risofladan, Vaasa, Finland - UN-3 | ecosystem: Environmental > Terrestrial > Soil > Coastal area > Acid sulfate soil | place: Finland: Risofladan, Vaasa | collected... | reverse complement strand
CCTGGGCTTTGATCAACGGCACGGAGTTTCTCTATCGGCACTGATTGTTGCGGAATCCGCGGGAATTGGTCCGCGGATTCCTTGGGACCATAACAAGAGGAAGCCAGGAACATGAGCGCGAATCACATTTCGGACGAAGCAGGGGGAGTCTCCCGGCGCGAGGCGATGCGCCGGGGTCTCTGTGGGGCGGCGGGGTTGATGTTGGCCAAGGGCCTCGGCTCCGAGGCGTCGGCGGCCGCCGCGAAGCCGGAGAAGGCTCCGGCCAAAGCCAAGTCGGTCATCCAGATCTTCCTCTGGGGCGGCATGTCGCACATCGACACCTGGGATCCGAAACCCGACGCGGGACGCGACTACATGGGCGAGTTCACGGCGGTGATCCCCACCAACGTGGACGGAATCCAACTCGACGCCCTGTTCCCCGAACTGGCCAAGCAGGCCGACAAGTACTCCCTCATCCGCAGCATGACCCACGGCAACAACGGCCACGAGACGGCGGCCTACCTGATGCAGACCGGACACCTGCCCGGCGAGCGGCTGGCCTATCCGAGCGTCGGGGCCGTGTTCGCGCTGTTCAAGGGTCCCCAGTACACCGGGATGATTCCGCCCTACGTGGTGCTGACCAAGCCGGCCGGGCGGTTCTCCGAAGAGGGCTTTCTGGGACCGAAGTTCAAACCCTTCGCCACCGGCGGCGACCCGAGCGCCGAACGGTTCGAGGTGGAAGGCATCGTCGCCCGGGGAATCACCGACCAGCGGCAAGTGGCCCGGCGCGAATTGCTCGACAAGATGGACACGATGGGCGCCGCGATGGCAACCAGCCCCCAGTTGGCCGACGCCAGGGACGCCCGCAAAACGGCCTATGAATTGATCTTGGGCGCGGGCAAAGAGGTGTTCGATCTCTCGCAGGAAAAACCGGAATTGAGGGATCGCTACGGCCGGCACACGTTCGGGCAGGAGTGCCTGGTGGCGCGACGGCTGGTCGAGACGGGAGTCCCCTACGTCACCATCAACTATCCCGGAGGCTGGGACACCCACAAGGGCCACTTCCAGACGATGCGCCGGCAGGTGCCCCAACTCGACCAGGGCCTGGCGATGCTGCTGCAGGACTTGAGCGATCACGGCCTGCTGGAGAGCACCGTCGTCTGGTGTTGCGGCGAGTTCGGCCGAGGTCCCAAGGTGGACTGGCAACCGCCGTGGAACGGCGGCCGCAACCATTACGGCAAGGTCTTCTCCGTATTGGTCGCCGGCGGCGGATTCAAGGGCGGCCGCATCGTCGGCTCGTCGGACGACAAGGCCGAAGAAGTCAAGGAGCGGCCCGTCTATCCGGTGGATCTGCTGGGCAGCATTTATCAATTGGCCGGCATCGACTCCAACGCCAGGCTGCCTCATCCCTTGGGCTTCGAGGCCCACGTCTTGCCCGCCCCGTCGGAAAGCGTCAAGTCGGCAGGGCTCCTGACGGAGATCATGTAGACAACGATCATGGTGACAACAAGATCCTGGTGAGAATGGAGCGGCTCATGAGCAGAGTTCAATGGCTTGCGGTCTTGGGACTGGCCGGATTGCTGGCGACGGCATCTTCGGCCCGCGGGCAGACGAGAGCGTATATCGGGTACGTGTATCCGGCCGGCGGCCAACAGGGCACGACCTTCCAGGTCAAGCTGGGTGGACAGGGACTGGACGACGTCGACCAGGTGCTCGTCACCGGTACGGGCGTTTCCGCCAAGGTGGTCGAGTACTACAGGAAACTGGGCGCCCAGGAGACCACGTTGCTCAGAGAGCAGTTGGCCGAGTTGAGACCGGGTTCGCGCGGAGGGCGAGGAGCCCAAGGGGCAACAAAACAGGATAAAGCCGCGCTGAACCTGATCGCAAGGATCGAGCACAGGATGGGGGAGTACTGCAACCGGCCGGCTTGTGCTTCGATCTCCTCCCTGGTTTTTGTCGAGGTCACGGTGGCTCCCGACGCCCAGCCCGGTCAGCGGGAGCTGAGACTGGCAACGCCGCGCGGCGTGTCCAACCCGCTGGTTTTCCACGTCGGACAGGTGCCCGAAGTCGCCCGCGAGCCGATGCGCATCAGCGATTTGCAGGTGCTCGGCAAAGAAGCGGCCTCGCTGCGCAAGAGACCGCCGGAAGAGGTCGAACAGACCATTCCCGTACCCTGCACCGTCAACGGCCAGATCGCTTCCGGCGAAGTGAACTGGTATCGTTTCGAGGCCCGCAAAGGCCAGCGGCTGGTTCTCTCCGCCGCGGCGCGGCAATTGATCCCGTACATTGCCGACGCGGTGCCGGGCTGGTTTCAACCCGTGTTGGCGGTTTACGACGCCGGCGGGAAGGAATTGGCGTATGACGACGACTTCCGTTTCAAGCCCGATCCGACCCTGCTGTTCGAAGTGCCCGAGGACGGCGAGTACCGTTTCAGCATCACCGACGCGATCTACCGCGGCCGCGAGGATTTCGTCTATCGCGTCACCATCGGCGAGGTGCCGTTCGTGACCAGCATCTTCCCCTTGGGCGGCCGGGCGGGCAATCCGGCCACGATCGAGATGAAGGGCTGGAACCTCGACGGCGCCAGGCTGACGCCGCCCCCAACGGACGCCGGGCCGGGACTCCACCTGCTTGCCGCGAGCAAGGAGGGGTTCGTTTCCAACCGCCTTCCGTTCGCGCTGGACACGCTGCCGGAATGCCTCGACCGGGAATCCAACGACGACCCGTCGCATGCCCAGAAGGTGGAACTCCCGGTGATCGTCAACGGGCGCATCGATCGTTCGGACGACTGGGACGTGTTCGAATTCACGGGCCGTGCCGGCGACACGATCGTCGCGGAAGTCACCGCGCGCCGGCTCGATTCCCCGCTGGATTCCATGCTCAAGCTCACCGACTCCAGCGGCCGATTGCTGGCGCTGAACGACGACCATGGGGACGTGGCGTCGGGGCTGAACACCCACCACGCCGATTCCTACCTGACGGTCGCGTTGCCCGCCGACGGAACCTACTGCGTTCACCTGGGCGATACGGCGCGCCACGGTGGCGAAGAGTACGCCTACCGACTGCGGATCAGCCCGCCGCGGCCCGATTTCGCGTTGCGCGTCGTGCCATCCAGCGCCGCGCTGCGCAGCAAGGGCAACGGTGCCGTCAGCATCTACGCGATCCGGAAAGACGGATTCGGCGGCGACATCAAGCTGGGCTTGAAGGACCCGCCGGAGGGATTCTCTTCATATTCCGTTTCCTTGTCGAAGGACCAGGAGATGGCGAGGCTGGGGGTGAAAACCGGCCTGACGAATACGGAGCAACCGATCGGCTTAGCCATCGAGGGCCGGGCAACGATTCAGGAGCAGGACGTCGCCCACGAGGCCGTGCCGGCGGAGGACATGATGCAGGCCTACTTGTGGCGGCACCTCGTTCCCGCCGAGGACCTGCCGGTCCTCGTCTACGACCCGACCTACCAGCCGCCGCCCAAGCGCGCCCCTCCTCCGCCCGCTGCCGAGCCGAAGGACCCGCCGGAAATCAAGAATCCGGCGGCCGGTTCCCCCGCGTTCACCAAGCAGCAGGTGGCCGCGCGTCTGAGACAGCTCAAGCTGCTCTACGAAGAGTGGCTTCTCTCGGAGGAGTTCTACGCCCGGAATGTCGCGGAATGCGAAGCCGCGTTTTGATTGGTTCCACCCGTCCACTTTCCGGCCGCAGCGACGCTTCTCGGCCGGCGTCAGCCAAGCCAAGTAGTGGTGCGACTACCCGGCTCGGGTTCTGGGACAATACGCAATGATGAACTGGAACCAACCGGATAACCGCCCACGCACTGGCTGACAAACAGCCAGTGGCACCCGGCGAAGCCGCGCTTCGATTAGTTCCACCCGTCCGCTTTCCGGCCGCTGCGGCGCTTCTCGGCCAGCGTCAGCTTGTCTTTCAGGCTGGTGATCCTCATCTTGATGGCGATTCTCGTCAGCAGGGCCGCCTTGTCGGTGCCGAGCTTCGCCATCAGTCGCGTTTTGTGGTTGTCCACCGTGTTCGGAGACAGCTTGAGGATCGCCGCGGCTTCCTTCACCGAGCAGCCCAGGCTCAACAGTCGGGCCACTTCCTTTTCTCGGTCGCTCAAATGAGTGTGCATGATGTTCCTCCCGGGCACATTCTAACCCTGGCCGAGGTATGAGGGAAGTAGCAAGTAGGCCGGAACAAGCAACTGGTGCGGTTGCCGGAACTTCGGTCGCCGGATGCACGTTGGTCTGGCGAGAAGGTGTGCGCACGCTCTCGCCCAGTTGCGATGTTCCGGCAACTATTTCGGCGACCTTGTTCCGGCCTACCTGAGAAACCCGGACCAGCCTCGGCCGTCAAGGCGATCGACGCGGCCGTGTCGAGGAACGGGCTGTCGAACTCTCCAACGGCGGCGCGTGAGCCGATACCTCGCCATTGGAAGTAGGCCCCCTGAACCTTGGACTCCTCGCGCAGGATTCTCTCGCCGATCACGCAGTGTTGCTTCATCGTCGCCCACTGCCCTGGGCCCAGGGGACCGCGTTTCATCAAGATCACGTCGGGAATGCCGATCTTGCCGAATTCGTTGGAGCAACTGCAGGCCGTTGAGTTCGGGCATCCCCAGATCGGTCACCACGGCGTCGAAACCGCCATCCCGCAGCCGCTCCCACGCCGCCTCGGGATGGCACGCCCTGAGGAGCGAAGGGCGTGGTAGACCGGCGAAGCTGCGCCCTTCGTTCCCTTGGGGCGTGTCGTTGCCGATTACTCCACGTCGTCGTCGAGATCCTCGAATTCGTCGTCGAACTCGTCCTCGTCCTTATCCTCGTCCTCGTCCTGCAGCCGGTTGCGGCTCTTGTCCGTCGAGAGGACCTGGCGGAGCAATGCGGAGAGGTCGTCGTAGGGGTGATCGCTCGGTGGCCCGGGGGCGTACTGATAGATGCAATGCTGAATCTTCTCGGAGAGCGACAACAGCGTCGAGGAAACCGTGCCGTGCTCGCCGCCGGTGGAAACCACACCGCGACGGCCGGCGACGTCCGGTTTACGGGAAAAGGCCCGGCTGGCAACCGCCAGGAAAGTCACGGCCGAGTCGAGGGTGTGCAAGGTGAACATGCGGAGGAGGAATTCCTGGCGTTGATCCCTCGGGTCGTTCAGGTCGCCGTTGGTCAACAGGTGCAAGCCGGGCTGCAACTCGACGACTTCGATCCGGTTGCCGCCGTAGACGACGGCCGCAGAATCCGCATCGGCGCAGAAGTAGTTGGCCCCGGCGTACAATCCCGATGCGAGTTCCTCAGCGGCATATTGGGCGGCCTCCGTTGCCGTACTCAGGTCGAGAAGTTCGCGGCAGAGGAGTCCCCGGGACCGCGGATCGGACGGCACCAGAGTCTTCGGTCGGTTGGTCACCGCAGCAACCAGGCCGTGCTGATTCACTCCAAACCAGGTTCCTCCCGCCTTGCGATCGATTCCACAGACAACCCTCGGCGTGCCCGACTGGATCTTGGGGGGATGCGTCGGTCGATCGAACCGTTCTTCCCGATTGGCGGCCACTAAGACAGGGGTATTTCTGGCCGCCTTGAAGAGGATTGCCATCGTACACATGAGCATTCGCCATCGGGCAATCGATCTCAGAGGCCTGAGAGCCCTTGCCCGACATCTCCTTTCGTCTAGGACCTGAACTTGGGCGAACCCGTAGTCTACCTGCTCATCGCCCCCACAGACATCCCCCTTGGGAGGTAACTGGTGGCGTTGTTGGAGAGAAGGTGTGAACTTAGAGGGTGTGCATAAAACAAGCTGCGTGGGAAGTCGAGAACATTCCTGCCCGACCCCCCTTCCTTTGAGGCGGGGCTTGAGGATCGGCCCGAAAACATGTAAGGTACAAGTTACCCATGCCCCGACACCCCTGATGACCTTCCCGAGTTTCTTCTGATCGACCGCTTCAGACAGGACCCGGGAAGAACGCTGCACCGCGATCCCCAAGCGGCCGTCGCCTTCCGCCCGCAGAGAAAACGAAATGTCCCACGATACGACCACCAACGGCGATGCCGAACTGGAGATCAAACCCTCGCGCATCGGACGTTTGATGGGCGTCCAGGTTGTCGGCATCGGCAGCAGCGTTCCGGAGAAGGTGATTCGCAACGAGGATCTGGCCGCCCTGGGTTACGACGCCGAATGGATCGTTCAGCGGACGGGCATCCTCGAACGCCGGCACGCGCCGCCGGACGTGGCCACCAGCGATCTGGCCATCGAGGCCGCGCAGCGGTGTATCGAGCAAGCCGGGATCGATCCGCGGTCGATCGACCTGGTCCTGCTGGGCACCTATACGCCCGATCGCCCCCTGCCCTCCTCGGCCAACCGGGTGCAAGACCGCCTCGGGTTGTGCGCCCCGGCGATGGACATCCACGCGGCCTGCTCCAGCTTCATCTACGCGATGATCACCGGCATGCAGTACGTGGCCACCGGTTGCAGTCGGATGGCGCTGGTGATCGGCGCGGACTGCAACTCCCGCGTGGCCAATCCGGCCGACGAGCAGACCTTTCCGTTGTTCGGCGACGCGGCCGGCGCCGTGCTGCTGGCCCCCGGCAGCGACGCCCAGGGCCTGGTCTCGTTCGCCATCGGCTCGGACGGCTCCGGGGAGAAGCTATTGTACCAGCCCATGGGCGGCTCCCGATTCCCGTTCTCGTCGTCCGTCGAACAGAACGGCTGCCACTTCCTCCACATGCAGGGCCGGCCCGTGTTCAAGTGGGTCGTCCGCATGTTGCGCCAGAACATCACCGAAACGTTGCAGGCGGCCGACATGACGCTCGAAGACATCGACCTGATCATCTTCCATCAGGCCAACATGCGGATCATCAACTCGGTCACCGAAGACCTGGGGATCGACCCCGCCAAGGTCTTCAGCAACCTCGAACGCTACGGCAACACGTCTTCGGCCAGCATTCCCTTGGCCCTGGACGAGGCCTTCCGTCAAGGTCGCATCCACCGCGGCAGCCACACGCTCTTCAGCGCATTCGGCGCCGGATTGGCCTGGGGAACGGTGTTGATGAAGTGGTGAGGTAGGGGCTGGGGGTTAGGGGCGAGGGATTTGGGGTTGGGGGCGAGAGACGAGAGCGTGGGGCTTGGTTTCTCGGGGCCGGTTTTCGGCACTACGGTTCTCTCACTTGTACGACTTCCACCTCTCTCAATCATGTACGACCTCTACCGGCAAACGCCGAGAGTGATCATTCCCACTTCGAAGACAACCCTCGCCCCTCGTCCCTCGTCCCTCGCCCCTCATCCCTCGCCCCTCATCCCTCATCCCTCGCCCCTCGCCCCTCGCCCCTCACCCCTCACCCCTCGCCCCTCGCCCCTCGTCCCTTCCAAGAAAGGAATCACCCATGAAAGATGTCAAAAAGCTTCCCCCCCGCAGCAAAGTCAAGGCCTCCGATTCCTGGGATCTCGGCAGCCTGTTTCCCGGCGACGCGGCTTGGGAGAAGGCGTTCGCGAAATGGGAGAAGCGGATCGACGGCTACGCGGAATTCCGTGGCAAGTTGGCCCAGAATGCGGCCGCGCTGGCCGACTGTCTGAAGTTCGATCTGGACTTCGACCGGGCCGGCGAGCGGTTGGGCACCTACGCCTTCCTGAAGACGGCCGAGGACACCACCGAGGGCAAGTACCAGCGGATGCAGGGCCGCTATCTGAACGTCGCCAGTCGCGCGGCCCAGGCCGCCAGTTTCATCCGCCCGGAAATCCTCGCCATCTCCGCTGCCCGACTGAAGAAGTGGCTGGCCGAGAAGCTGTTGGCCCCCTATCGATTGATGCTGGAGCGTTTGATCCGCTACAGGCCGCATACGCTCGGCAGGAAGGAAGAAAAGCTGCTGGCGATGCAGACCGAGATGGCCCAGGCCGCCGGCCAGATCTTCCGCCAACTCAACGACGCCGACATGAAGTTTCCCGCGGTGAAGGACGAGAAGGGCCAATGGATCGAACTGAGCCACGCCACCTTCAGCACGCTGCTGCACTCGCCTAAGCGGAGCGTGCGGAAGACGGCGTTTCATCGATACTACGGGTCTTACGTCGATCACCAGCACACGCTGGCCGCTGCGCTGAGCGGGGCGATTCAGCGAGACATCTACTACGCCCGTGCCCGCCACCACCCCAGCGCGTTGGAGGCGGCCCTGTTTCCCGACCGCGTGCCGGTCTCCGTCCACGACAACCTGATCGATTCGGTCCACCGGCACCTGCCGGCGCTGCACCGCTACTACGAGGTTCGCCGGCGCAAGATGCGGCTGCGGGAGATCCATCATTACGACACCTACGTGCCGGTCCTCTCCGAGTTGCAGACCCACTACACCTGGGACCGGGCCGTCAAGCTGGTTCTGGCCGCACTGGAGCCGTTGGGCAGCCGATACTGCGAAGTACTCCAGCGGGGACTGAAAGGTTGCTGGTGCGACCGGTACGAAAACCGGGGCAAACAGAGCGGCGCCTTCAGTTGCGGCTCCTACGACGGCGATCCTTACATCCTGATGAACTACCAGCCGGACGTGCTCGACCACGTGTTCACTCTGGCCCACGAGGCAGGCCACTCGATGCACACCCATTTCTCGGCCCGAAAGCAGCCGTACGCCTACTACCACTACACGATCTTCGCCGCCGAGGTGGCCAGCACCTTCAACGAACAGTTGCTCAGCGAGCATCTCCTCCGCCGGGCCCCCGACGGCCGGCACCGCGCCTTCCTGATCAATCGCCAGATCGACGCCATGCGGGGCACGATCTTCCGTCAGACGATGTTCGCCGAGTTCGAGAAGCTCACCCACCAGACGGTCGAAGCCGGCGAACCGTTGACCGTCGAACGTTTTCGGGAGATCTATCGCGAACTGCTCGTGCGGTACTTCGGGCCGGATTTCGCGCTCGATGAGGAGTTGGACTTCGAATGCCTGCGGATTCCCCATTTCTATCGGGCGTTCTACGTCTACAAGTACGCCACCGGGATGTCGGCCGCCATCGCACTGGCCCAACGCGTCACCGGCGGAGGCCAACGCGAACTGGCCGACTACCTGGACTTCTTGGCCGGCGGTTGCTCCCAGGATCCGCTCGATCTGTTGCGCGGCGCGGGCGTCGACATGGCACGCCCGGAGGCCGTCGACACGGCGCTGGAATACTTCGGCCGTCTGGTCGACGAGTTGGACGCGCTGCTTTGATTGTGGTGCAGGTTATTGCCGAGGTATCATTTTCCGGATAGTCCGCAGACGTAGCCCGACTCGGCGAGGATTTCGCTCAGACTGCGGAACTCTTCGATGGTGTTTTTCGCGTCGGGCCCGATTTGCAGCCGCCCGCCGGCCAGCCAGCAGTGTACGCCGTGCTGCGAGGGCATCAGCCCGGTCAGCAGCGTCGCCCGGGTGGGCGAGCAGACCGAGTTGGAGCTGAAGCACCGCGTAAAGAGCATCCCCTCCCGCGCCAGCCGATCGATATGCGGCGTGCGGATCTCCCGATTCCCATAACACCCCAACGTCCACGCCCCCTGGTTGTCGGTGACGATCAGGAGGACGTTGGGAGACTCTTGGCTGGCAAACGTCCCAGTTCATGCCCCGCAATAGCCGGAAGTGAAGTTGCCTCTTTGAAACAACATCGGCTGTGAATACCAGGCGAGTGTGAGGAATCGTCATGCATTCATTCAATACACGCGCGGACGAAATCGTGGCCATATTCTGTCAAGTAGATGCACTCTGAATTCGTTTGGTCGACGTGGGGGGCCCATGTGCCATAACGATCACCGCCTTCAGGAATGTAGCGAGTTTCCGCCTTATTGTACTCTCCGAAGATGCGAAGGCGGACGAGATTATCCATGTACGATTGCAACTGTTCAGTACGAACGAACTGAGCTTTGGCGCAGAGGTTTTCGAATTGCTCATAGATCGTCGTTGACCCTTTCACCGGTAAGCCCACGGAATCGGTTGTTTCCATGCAGATTGTTCCGGCCGGTTTAAGTTCTCTTAAGGCAGCTAGAATTCTGGCCTCGTCCGCGGATAGCTGCTGGAGAATGTGGACAAATGACGGATGTGCCTTATGGACGCTATTCTTGTCCATTGCCGTTGCGAGTAAACTGGCGTACATTTCACGCAAATCTGGTTCTTCAGCAGCGAACGAGAGGTTGAACAGGACTGGACCAGCGACGATTAGCGGGGGTGTTTGAATGTCATCAGGGTTCTTTCGCGCGAGCTTGGCAGTGAGTCGTACAGCAAGCCAGTCTTTAACGCGCTCGTAACCCCACACTGCAGCTTGCAGTGGAGCAAGGGCAACCGCAACGCATTTGGCGACAGTAGCCAAGTTTCTGCCGACCTCTTGCGCAGCAGGCTGCAGCAAGTCTTGGTAGGCCTGTGGAACCAACTTGCTTAGCCCAAGCGCATTGGCGGCCTCCTCAATCGAGTTCTTATCTGGCATTGCGATGTCTCTGTGGGTCTTAAGTACGGGCTCTGCACGAGGACAGATAGAAACCTCCAAAACATGTATGATTATTGGACAGCTTGTTGCTTCGTGTCCAGCACTGGTAAGTCACGTTTTCCGCAGTGCGTGCGAAGGCCGATGGCGCCGGTGAGGATGGGGGAACGTTCGTCGGTGAAGTCGATTCGCAGGCCGCCTTCTTCGTCGGCTGAGGGGGGGCATGCGGCACGACCAGCGAGAGTTCCTGTCGGTCGCACTTGGCCAAACCCTTGACGTCATCTTTCGGATAGTTGATCCTCAAGAGCCCGTTATGCACGTGTGCTCATCCTACATTTGGCGTAGACGAATTCAGGATCGAGGTCCACGCCACGGTCCCATTCGATCGTATCGAAGGCGACCCGGACACGCTTGAAATGCTCAAAGTCCCTGATCTTCTGAAACACCCCGAAATCGAGATAGGGCTTCATGTCAAGAATACCCTCTTCACCATTGTCGAACCCGATGGCAAGAGTGAAGTCTTCGTTCGCAGCCACCTTTGCCACTGACGGGTACATGTTTCTCTCCTGCTTACTGAAGCGGTTGAATTGTTCCAGTTCTCGTGGACGCCCAGACCGGTCAGCCGAGTTACGTGGTCGTCGTGATCGGGGTCGTAGAAGTTCGAAAGGCTTTCACTGCGCCTCCACCGGCAACACAACCACATTGTCGAACCACGCCTCCAGCCCGTGCGTGCGCAGGCCGATGTTGCCGGAGAGGATGGGGGACTTTTCGTCGGTGAAGTCGATCCGCATGCCGTGATCCTTGTCGGCCGAGGGGTGCATGCGGTTGAACCAGACGCGGATGCGGGGGCCTTCCGTCTGGACGCGGATCTGGTTCCAGACGCCGGGCACGACCTTGCAGTCGAGTTGGCCCAGGTCGTAGCTGGCCAGCGGCTGCCAGTTGTTGTTCATCTTGCCGAGGTGGAGAGTTTTGGCGTCGAAGCCGACGTAATAGCCCCGCATCTGGTCGTAGCCCGGGCCTGGCGAGTTGACGCGGAAGACCAACCCCGCGTTGCCCGACTCGCCGCGGAGCATCACCACGGCCTCCAGGAGGTAATCGGTCCACTTTTCGTCGCCGGCGATCTGCTTCATGTTGCCGTCGAGCTTCATCACGCCGCTGGCGCCGGGTGCGATGCTGCCGTAGGTGGTCCAGCCCGGTCGGGCGTCGACCGGCGGGGCGTCCTGGAAGTCGTCGAACAGCAGGGCCCGACGCTCGCCGGTCGTGTAGCGGCGGACGGCTTCGGCCTCGGCCAACGAGACGGGCGTGGCGTCGGGCCACATCAGCCCGCACCAGGGGATCGTCGGTTCCGGCGTGCCGTCGGGCGTGCCCCAGTACCAGCGGCAGTTCGAGTTGCCCACCATCAACTCCCAGCAGAGATACACGCCCGGGGCGTACTTCCCGGCGGCCCGGCGGCCTTCGAGCCAGTGGATCACCTCGATCGGCTCGGCGTTGCTGCGGCGCGGGGCATACCATCGGGCACCGGCCTCGGTGAACACGGTCCCCTTCTCGGGATTCATCTCGGCCTGCCGCTCCCAGCCGGCGAAGTCGTTGTTGTAATTGTGGGCGTCGACGATGTCGGTTTCCGGGCTGTCGTTCCAGCAGCAGATGACCGGCTGGACGGGCTGGAGTTCCTTGGCCCACGCGTAGCCCAGCTTGCGGAGCCGGTCCGAGTAGGGCGACTGTCTCTGCGGCTCGTTGAAGATCTCCCACCACAGCACCCGGGCGTCCTGGCGATGCGGCCGGATCACGTCCTGGACGTAGTTCTCGAGTTTCGGCAGGTTCTCTTCGGTCCGCTCGCCATCCTGCGGACAGACGGCCCAGCGGCCGTTGTGGCGGCCTTTGATCGGCGGGGGCGACTCGAGCGTCATGCCCGTGCGGTTCCAGCAATCGTCGAAGAAGACGAAGCCCGGCTTGACGGCGTGACGATCGCAGATGACCAGGAACTGCTCGATGCGCCCGAGAAACGCCTCCTTTTCGGCGTCGTAGGGGATGTTGTGCAGATACACCCTCAGCGAGGTGATCCCGAAGTGTTTTTTCGCGGCGGCCAGTTCCTTTTCGATCACGTCGGGCCGGAAGTCGTGCCAGAGCTGCACGGCGTTGACGCAGTAGGCCGGCGTGTAGTTCGCCCCGACCCATCCGGCCGTATCATACGGCTCGGCGGCCGGCGCGGGGTTGGCGAACAGGGCCGTTGCAACCAGGGCGAAAATGGCGCTCGAGCGACTGTAGTACATGGCGGCTCCTGAGGGTCATGGCGAGACGATTCTCTTGTAGGGCGGATTTCCGAATCCGCCGATCTCTTGTAGCGCGGATTTCCGAATCCGCCGATGGTGACGGATTGGGAAATCCGTCCCGCACGGGTTGACTGCGAAGATGTTTCGCAACGGTTACCGCCTCAGTATTATATCTGCGCGCCGTCGGGCAGTCGATAATCTGCAGAATCGGCAAAACCAGCGGTGCTTCGAGATCGGCGCCGTGTTCGTGCGGGAGCCGTCGGACGCAGGGCGGTAGGTACGTGCCGGATGGCTTGTCGCCGCTGCTTTAGCCATCTCGCTGGGGCGAGACGGGCTGCGTCTCGGCGGAGCGAGACGGCTACTCTGGGACGGCGGTCGATTCACAGCGGATACTTCCCATATCTCCTGGTCGCCTCCAACATCGCCAGGTAGTTTTCGTACGGGACGTAGTCGGTCACCGAGTTGGACGACCCGCAGCAGTAGCCGCCGCCGGGGCCGAGGGTGCGGATGCGGGTTTTGACCTCGGCTTCGACTTCCGCCGGCGTGCCTCGGGTGAGCGTCGAATCGAGATCGATGTTCCCGCACAGGCACAAGCGGCC
>Ga0307380_10008403_pt1 | contig 13238 bp, 14 predicted proteins | sample UN3MG_FD_202239 | JGI IMG/M metagenome (GOLD analysis project Ga0307380, IMG submission 202239) | Soil microbial communities from Risofladan, Vaasa, Finland - UN-3 | ecosystem: Environmental > Terrestrial > Soil > Coastal area > Acid sulfate soil | place: Finland: Risofladan, Vaasa | collected... | reverse complement strand
CGGCTGGCACAGTATCTGGGCCTGCCCCACGTCTTGAGAGCCAGTCAGCTGACTTTGGACGATGGCAAGTTGACCGCCAGAAGAACCCTCTCGTCTGGATACGCGATGCTGGAGGTGAATTTGCCAGTTGTGGTGTCGGTGGACGAGGGGGCGAACAGGCCACGCCACCCTAGTCTCCCTGGGTCCATCGCTGCCTACGACGAGAACACGGTCGCGGTGTGGGGGGCGGAGGACCTGGGAGCGTCATGTGGCATGATTGCTGAGAGCTCGTGCACCGAGGTCAGGACCACCTTCGCGGGTCCGGAGCGAGAACGAGGAAGGACCATCTCTAGCGAGGCTACCGACGCGGCGAGGGAGTTGCTTGCTGAGCTGAGGACCAGGGGCCTGCTCCCCCGATAGGGGCGACCGCGGAATCGCCCGGCAGAGGGGGCAGTAATTGAGATGGGCAGTGTGCGCCTAGGTAGTGGATTGGACAATCCCTATGGAGATAGCTGAATGAACAACGGACTGCTCCTGCTGAATGGTACCATCTACACTATGGACTCCTCTCGGCCTCGCGCCCAAGCGGTGGCCGCAAAGGGCTCGCGGATCGAGGCCGTTGGGACAAATGAGGAGTTGAGGAGGCTGGCGACTGCGGGGGAGTGGCGCATCGTAGATCTCCAGGGTAGAGTGGTTTTGCCCGCCTTCACTGATTGCCATCTTCATTTCCTGGACTGTGCCTTGAAGGCCTCCAGGCTGTCGCTGGAAGAGCAAGTGTCCTTGGAGGGGGCTCTTTCGGGCGTGCGGGAATACGTTCAAGATGCTGAGGTAGGGGCCTGGATTCGCGGCTCGGGCTGGAGCGACAGCACTTGGCCACCCGGCAGCGTGGCCTGGAGACAACTACTCGATCGAGTGGCACCAGAGCACCCGGTGGTCCTGACTAAGAAGGATGGACACGTCATCTGGGTGAATTCGGAGGCCCTGCGTAGAGCCGGCATCGACGAGGACACACCCGAGCCGCCCGGAGGGGTGATCGAGAGAGACTCGGACACAAGACAGCTCACAGGGATTCTCAAAGAACAGGCCATGCATCTGGTCTGCGACGCCATCCCTTCTCTCAGCGCTGAGGAGCGCCAGGCCGCGCTGAGAAGGGCCGTGGCGGAGGCGCAAGAACTGGGGATCACCGGCATCCATGACTGCGGCAGCTGGCAATCCGTGAAGGACAAATCTTTCAGCGATTACCAGGAGATGATCGGCAGGGATGACCTCGGCGTGCGGGTGTTCATGATGCTTTCCAGAGCCAACCTCGACGAGGCCATCAAAGTTGGGCTGAGAAGTGGCTTTGGGGACAGCTATCTGCGCGTGGGCAACGTGAAGATCTTCTGCGACGGCACGCTTGGCTCCCAGACGGCGGAGATGATTGAGCCATTCTTGGGGCAGCCTGACAACGAGGGAGTGGCGGCTATTGCACAGGAGGAGCTGGAGGACACGATCCACAAGGCGTCCTCCGCAGGCATCGCGTGTTCGGTGCATGCCATTGGCGACAGAGCCAATCGGCGTGTTCTGGATGCCTTTGAGAAACAACGCCGCGCGGGATTGGGGCGGGAACTGCGGCATCGCATCGAGCACGTGCAGCTTCTGCATACCGATGACATACCCCGCTTCAAGGAACTCCAGCTCATCGCTTCCATGCAGCCCATTCACGCTACACAAGACATGTATATGGCCGACCGGTACTGGGGGCAGCGGGCGGAATTGGCCTACGCCTGGAGGTCGCTGCTTGACTCTGGCGCACAGCTCGCTTTCGGTTCTGACGCGCCCGTGGAATCCATGGATCCCTTGGTGGGCATCCACGCGGCGGTGACAAGACAGCGGGCCAGCGGCGAGCCGGAGGGAGGTTGGCGCCCGGAACAGCGCCTCACCACGTTCGAGGCGGTGCACGGATACACTCTGGGAGCGGCTTACGCCTCCGGGACGGAAAGGGAGACGGGATCGATCAGCGTAGGGAAACTAGCCGATCTAGTGATTCTCTCTGAAGACATCTTCGAGATACCGCCTGAAGACATCTTGGATACGCACGTCGTAGCCACGGTGTTCGATGGCGGGGTCGTCTTTGGCGATGGGGATCTTTGATCGGTGGCCAGATCGTGGGGTGACGCGAAGCTGTACGCTGTCTTGCTGATGGGTGTAACGGCGTCATCTTTTGCCGCCGTGCTCATCCGTCTGGCTGATGCTCCACCCCTGGTTGTCACTACGTACCGTCTCACGCTAGCCTCCCTGATACTTGCGCCGCTTGGTTTATTGCGATGCTGGCCAGAGCTGAGAGCGCTGGAACGTAGGGATCTGCCTTGGGCTATCCTTTCCGGGGCGTTTCTCACGCTGCACTTCGCTTTCTGGATAGCCTCGTTGCAGCACACGACGGTGGCCAGTTCTGTGGTGTTCGTGGCGACGAACCCACTGTTTGTGGGGGTAATCTCGCACCTGTTCACACGGGACAAACTGTCGTCACTCATGTTCGCGGGCGTCATGCTGGCAGTCCTGGGTGGAATGATCGTAGGATGGGATGATGTTGAGCTAGGCGGCAGCGCTTTGTGGGGCGACTTCCTGGCTCTCTTGGGCGCAGCCATGGCAGCGGGGTACTTCCTCGTAGGAAGGAAGCTGAGACCTAAGGTATCGCTGCTGGCCTACGTGACGGTGGTATACTCCATCGCGGCTGTGGGAGCACTGCTACTGTCGGCCGTCACGAGACAGACCCTGACTGGCTACTCGACGAACACCTGCTTGATGTTCGTTCTGCTAGCGATTGGCCCACAGATCATTGGGCACTCCTCCCTGAACTGGGCCCTGCGACATGTCTCGGCCACCGCCGTCGGCGTCACGACTCTGGGAGAGCCAATGGGTTCCACTGTCCTGGCTTACCTGGTTCTGCAGGAGGTACCGACGCTGCTCAAGGTGGGGGGAGCCGCCTTGATCCTGGCGGGCATATACTTCTCACTGCGAGAGGAAGGGCAGAAGCGAGGACTGGCTGTCGAAGTCTAATGGAGATAGAGGTGTATCTTGGCAGAACCGAACACGATAGGGTGTATGCTCTTCGATCTTGACGAGACCATGTATCCCAAGGAGACAGGGATCATGGACCTCATCGGTGAGCGCATCAACAAGTATATGTCGCTGCGTTTGGGCATCCATCCGGACGATGTATCCGCGCTGCGCAGAGCATATTACAAACAGTATGGCACTACCGGCCGTGGCCTGTATCTGCACTACGACCTGGACGACCACGACTACTTCGAGTTCGTCCACGACCTGCCATTGGAGGATTTGCTCCAGCCCGACCCTCGACTGGATGAGATGCTGGGGTCCCTGGATGCAGAGAAGGTGATCTTCACCAACGCAACCGCTGAGCACGCCAGGCGCGTGCTGCAAGTCTTGCAGGTGGAGCAGCACTTTGACCGCATAGTGGGCATCAAGGAGCTAGAATACGTTCCCAAACCAGATATCCGGGCCTACCAGAAAGCGCTTGAGCTCGCTCGGGCGCGGCCTGAGGAGTGCTTGCTGATAGATGACCGTGTCAGAAACCTGGAGCCCGGTCAACGACTGGGGATGACGACGGTCCTGGTGGGCGAATCAGCGGGCGACGACGGCGCGGATTTCGTGATCGAGGAAATCGTCCAGCTGGGCGGTTTGATGAAAGAGATCCGATCCCGCCACTAGTGTCCTGGGGGAAAGACCAGCCTCGGCAGGGTGTGCTAGTAGACATAAGCAGGAGGCGTGTCTATGTGGGATGAACTACTGACGCCCATGGAGGAAGCCACTGAGGCCATGCACGCGTGGGCCGTAGCGGAGGTGGAGAACGGCGGCATTGCGCCCATCAGCTATGAGTTGCTGGGGGCGGCGAGGGACCTGGCTGATCTCCTGGCGGTGCGAGCTGAGGTGGTCCTGATAGGGAAAGACGTCGAAGCACTCGCGGGTGAACTGGTATCGCGGGGAGCCGACGGGGTCTACGTAATTGATGATGCCGGCCTGGGAGAGTACCAGTCGGAAACATACGTGCGGGTCCTGGGGGATCTCATCAGAGAGAGGAAGCCAGAGATCCTGCTCTTGGGGGCCACAGACATCGGCGACGATCTGGCGCCCCGTCTGGCTCAAGAGCTCAGCACCGGCCTGCTGCCGCATTGTACCCGACTGGAGGCAGATCAGAGCGAGCGGATTCTGTTGGGAACACGCCCCACCTACGATGGTGAGTTGATGGTCACCACGGCCTGTCCCGAGAAACGTCCCCAGATCGCCACCGTCCGTCCCGGATCCATCGAGCCTTTTCCTCCAGACATGTCCCGCACATCGAACGGATCGCAGTGGAAGTGGGGCAGGACATCGCGCGGTCCAGGGTGCTGGAGGTTGTAGAAGGGCTGCCGGAACCTGGGCTCCAGGGAGCCAGCATCGTTGTAGCAGGGGGCAGGGGTGTCGGCGCCGAGGGTTTTCGACTGCTGGAGGAACTGGCGCGGGAAATGGGCGCAGCCGTTGGCGCCTCCAGAGGGGCGGTCGACGAGGGCTGGGTAGGCAGAGAGTACTGGGTAGGAGGAGCCGGCGGAACCTCGGTGGCGCCGGATCTGTACGTGGCGTGTGGCATATCTGGTGCCCTGCAGCACTATCTGGGGGTCAAGGATGCCAGGTTCATCGTGGCGATCAACAAGAACCGTGATGCCCCCATCTTCAAGGTCGCCGACATAGGCATAGTAGGAGATGTGCACGAGGTGGTGCCAGCGTTGCTGGAAGAACTGAGGGCTCAGAGGATTTGACCACTCCGACTCCGTTGCCTGGTATCAGGGTCCTCCAGGGCAGCTATTACGAGATCGGCCTGCGGCTGGGAAGCACGATGAGGGATCTACAGGTCCCGGAGGCGGACGAGGGGGCGCTCGCTTTCGCCCGAGCTTGTGAGGATATCGTGGCTCGCATCCACCCTCCGACACTGGAGAAGGTGGAGGGTATAATAGAGGGGGGCGGACTCCCCAGGAGAGACTTCATCGCTTTTTTCTATGCCAGGCACTTCTCACCTCGGATGGGTTGTACGAACCTCGCCGTTCTTCCACATCGGACGGCCGACGGCTCTCTCATCGTTGGAGTCAACTACGACTGGTACTACCACTCTCAGGAGTGGCGTGAGATACGAAAGGTGAGACCCCAGGGTGCTCTTCCGAGCCTGCGGGTGACGCATCACTGGGCTGGAAGCCCTGATGGGATCAACGACGTGGGGCTGGGCGTGTTCCTCTCCGTGTTGCCCCGCGAGGAACCACTCGGCCCCGGGCTGGGGTGGCATCTGGTCACTGACATTGTGCTCGACAAATGCCACAACGTTGAGGAAGCTTGCGAGCTTGTCACTTCGGCTCCTCATCTCGGTGCTTTCAACTATCTGATCACCGACGCTGGCGGGCGGGCAGTGGTGGCAGAGGCCTTGCCCGGTGGAGTGACCATTCGAGAGGCGGAAGGTGGGTTCATTCTTGCCACCAACCATCTGCCCGGTAGAGAGGTCCCGGAGGAGGAACTCTCACCGCAGGACAGAAGGAGACTGCGCCGCTCGCTTCAGCGGTACGCGCGGACCAGCGAGCTGCTCGAGAGTCTGGAGCAGCCGGTGGACGAGGCCGTAATCAAGAGCTTGCTCAGCGACCATGAGGCGCCCATTTGCAGGGGGAATCACGATCCTGTGGAAGGCGACACCAGCTTCGACAACGTGTTTGGGACTATCTGGTCCTTGATAGCGCGACCAGCGAATCGGAGTCTGCAGGTAGCGTGGGGCCATCCATGTCGCTCAGACTACGTGAGACATGGCCTCGCTTGATCGCACGGAGGGACGCTTGAGAGATCTCGCTGGGAAGATGATACTGATCACTTCGGGTCCTACCCGAGGGCCCATCGACGCAGTTCGCTACGTCACCAACAAGTCCACGGGAAGGCTGGGAGTGCTGATGGCGGCCGAGGCGCTACACCGCGGCGCCAACATCACCTTCGTGTACGGCAGGGGCAGCCTCGTTCCCGATGATGAGCGGATGGCAACAGAAACCTTGTCCCGCCTGAGACTCAGGGAGGTCGAGACGGTGGACGACCTCCTCGAAGTCATGAAGGAAGAGCTGGAGCGCCAGCCCTACGATGCGGTGCTCCATTCTATGGCGGTGTTAGACTACGTCCCGGCATCTTACGCGGATTCCAAGACCCCCTCGGGTCAGGACGAGTGGTTGGTCAGACTGGTGAGGGCACCGAAGGTGATCAAGATTATCAAGGAGCTACAGCCAACGAGCCTGCTGATCAGCTTCAAGCTGGAGGCGGGCAAGTCTCAGGAGGAGCTAGTGGAGGCAGCTCACCGTTCCCTGCTGGCGAACAAGGCAGACCTGGTCCTGGCCAACGACCTGCGCGATGTGGAGCAGGGGCACCACATCGGGTACTTGGTCGGCCCAGCTGGGAACGTTGAGGCCGTGGCTGAGGGAAAGGAAGAGATAGCCCGCGTGCTGCTTGACGCGGTCTCGACAAGGCTGAAGTTGGAGAAAGCATAGGGCGTTGCAGCAAAGGAGGTCCCGAATGTCACTCAAGGGAAAGACCGTCGTCCTCGGCGTCACAGGCAGTATCGCCGCCTACAAGGCCCCCACGCTAGGACGAAAGCTTCAGAGCCAGGGCGCGGAGGTGATAGTGGTCATGACCGAGGCGGGAACAAAACTAGTTGATCCTCTGACCTTCCGCAGCGCGATCGGGGGGCCTGTCCTGGTGAACATGTTTCCTCCCTCTACAGATTGGCAGATCGAGCACATTGCTCTGGCTGAGAAGGCAGACCTCTTTCTCATAGCACCGGCAACAGCAAACACCATCGGCAAAATCGCCGGTGGCATCGCTGACAACCTGCTGACCTGCGCGGTGATGGCTACCAAAGCGCCGGTGCTCATCGCCCCTGCGATGAACGTGAACATGTATGAAAATCCCCTGGTGCAGGCCAACATCGAGAAGCTGAGGCAACAGGGCTACAGTTTCGTGGGTCCAAAAGTGGGAACGCTGGCCACAGGCATCAAGGGGAAAGGGCCGCTTGCGGAACTCGACGAGATCGTGAGCAGAGCTGAGGAGTTGCTGGCAGCGAGTGGTTAATCAGGCAAGCGCCTCTCCTTCGGGCTGTGAAGCTCAAAGGTGTGGTGCTGCCACAGACGGCCCACGCTCGCAGCACCGTTCTTGCGGAATCGCAAGCGGGTCTTCGAGGTTCACCACGGGGTGGAGGAGCCCCGCGAGGTGGCAGGAGTTGAGCCCAACAGCCCCCATGGTGCTGCGTGAAAGGAAAACATTGATTACGGAAGCCGGTTCGGCTGCTCCGCCCCACCGGGATCTCTGGAGCGGGTTGAGCAGCGACGACCCAGATGCCCACGTTGGAGTGCTAGGGGTCCCCTTCGACGGAGCGGTCAGCTTTCGACGTGGTACGGCCTTCGCCCCGGCTAGGCTTCGGGAACTGACCCCTCACCTGGCGCCGTGCGCCGAGGAGGGGCAGCCTCTAACCCTTGGAGTGCGAGATCATGGGGACGTCCCTATCGATCTCGAGTGGCCACGCTACTTCCAGGATGTGGAAGCCAGAGCGGTGGAGGTCCTCCAGCATCCTCTGGCTCTCTTCCTGGGTGGTGACCATTCGGTGACCATTCCCTTGATGCGGGCCTTTAGCCGTTCCGTGAAACGTCCTTTCGGTGTCCTTCACTTCGATTCCCACCCCGACTTGTTCGATTCCTACGAAGGGCACAAATGGTCACACGCTTGCACTGAACGTCGTGCGCTGGAGTTGTCCGGCCTCGATTCCGAGCACCTGGTTCTCGTAGGGCTGCGCTCCTTTGCTCGGGAAGAGTGGGATTTCCTCAAAGAGCACCCGGAGATACCCTACTACACGGCTCGACAATGCCACCAACAGGGCATAGAGGCAGTCGTTGACGCGGTGGTGGAAAGACTAAGCGACGTAGAGGCCGTGTACTTCACGTTGGACATCGATGGGTTGGACCCAGCCCACGCGCCTGGCACCGGGACACCCGAAGGAGGAGGGCTCACCACGCGGGATCTGCTAGAGTTGGTGCGGGGGGTATTTCAGAGGCTTCCCGTGCGGGCCATGGATGTGGTCGAGGTGGCGCCCCCTCTGGATGTGTCGGACATCACCTCTTTCGCTGCGCTCAAAGTCATCTACGAGGCCTGGTGGGTGTTGCAGGAGACGCATAAGGAGAGGCCAGACTAGGAGAGCACAGAGGAGCAGATCTTGGCCCTCACTCGGGACTCTCTGGGGCTGCTCAGCTGGTTCTATCCTCCGGGGCTTGCCGCGTGGACCAGTGAGTAAGCACGATGGGTAGCCCTTGGCGCCGTTGCACAGCGACTCTGGACATCAGCCCCTGCAGAACCTGCTACTCCACAGGAGACCGTCCCTGCTATCCCAATCCGGTCAACCCTCAGAGTCATGCCGTGCCCAAAGCCGGAGCAGCCACTCGGGCACGGAAGCCTCTGCCTTCAAGTCACCTCGTGTGAGATAGGGCTTGATATCCAGTACGGGCGTGCCATCAAAGGTGTCCAGGCCGCGCACGTGCAGCGAATTGCCTTCCAGCCTCAGCAAACGCACAGTGGTCATTCCTATGGGATTGGGTCGCATTGGCGCGCGGGTGGCGAAGAGCCCCACTAGAGGCATGTCCTCCTTCCCCTGTGGGTGGACCTTCACGGGTGTCTCGCTGTCCGCGGGGCGGTCGAGCCAGAAAATGACCACAACGTGCGAGAAGTCTTCCAACCCCTCAAGCCCCTCGACCCAGGGGTCGTAGATCACGACCCGCGAGTCAATCTCCTCCCATGTGACGTGCTCTCCGGCCTGGATGTCGTTCTCGACGTGCCCAATAGGCCTGAGAGTCAGCACCTTCTCTGATTGATGCCTGGTCATTGTGGCTGATCGATGCTCCCATTCCGTGGATTGTCAAGAAACGCAGTTCGCTCCAAGAACTCAGGAGTAGTATAGCTGTTTCGACCATCGTCGCAAAGCACATCCAGACCACTCTGCCGAGCGCTTCGTTCCGATGCCTCCAAGGGACGCCTTGCCTGGACGAGGAGCCGGTGCTACCATTGCACCAGCGAGCCCGACGCCAGCGGCGGGGAGATAGCACCATGACCAAGGTGACGGTACAGAGGTCCGCGGGCGGAGTGATCTACCGCGAGCGTGAGGGAGAGATGTGGGCCGTCCTCATCGCCACCAGGGGGGCAAGACGTGGGGATTGCCCAAGGGCCTGATTGAGAAGGGGGAGAAGCCGCTGGAGGCGGCCGTGCGCGAAGTGGCAGAGGAAGCGGGCCTTCGGGGTGACCCGGTGGCAGACTTGGGCCACATCGAGTACTGGTATAGAGACTCCAAGAGCGAGGTGCTCTACCACAAATTCGTGCAATACTACCTCCTCGAATACGTGGGCGGCGATGTCGCTGACCACGGCTGGGAAGTGGATGAGGCTCGTTGGTTTCCCATTGGTGATGCCCTCGAGACAGTGTCGTACGAGAACGAGTGGGAGGTTCTGAGCAGTGCCCAGGAGCGATGGCGCGGTCTTTCACCCAGAGATGCGTGAGTTCGGCGTGCCGGCGGAACGCCCTCACCCGGGGCGACTGGCGATGGGCGGTCTTCGCACGGCCCCCCACTTGCAGTCGTGTCCCACCGTGTCCTTCCAGGCGCGCCCATGAGCAGCAGCAAGTCACCATCTCGACTGGTAGCTGTGCTGGAAGCCCTCTTGGTGGTCACGCTTTGGTCGTCGTCGTGGATACTGATCAAGTGGGGACTTCGAGACATCCCCCCCCTGACCTTTGCTGGACTGCGCTATCTCGTCGCTTTCCTCGTCTTGCTGCCCTTTGCCATGTCGAAGGCCAATCGCGACGCTCTGGCCAGCCTCAGCCGCCGTTCATGGCTTCTGCTCACCGCCCTGGGGCTGCTCTTCTACACTGTTGGCGTGGGGGGACAGTTTATAGCGCTGTCCTACTTGCCCACTATCACCACCCGGCTGCTATTCGCCCCTAGCACGGTCGTTGTGGCATTGCTCAGCGGGCTGTTGCTTCGCGAGCGGCCAACAGGATGGCAGTGGATCGGTATCTTCACCGCACTAACAGGGATCTATGTCTACTTCTATCCGGTCAACGTGGCCCCATCGCAGCTCGCCGGCATCCCCGCTGCCCTGATTGGCATGTCGTCCCTCGCTGGGGCAACCATCGTGGGACGCAGCATCGCCAAGTCGCGGATCGCTTCGCCCCTCTTGGTGAGTGCGGTCAGCATGGGGGCGGGCAGTGTGCTGCTGCTCACCTTTGGCCTGCTGCTGCAAGGCATGCCCGCCGTGAGCCTGCAGAATTGGCTGATCATAGGGTGGATGAGCGTGGTGAACACATCCTTCGCCTTCGTGCTATGGAATCACAGCATGAGGACTCTCAGGGCGGTGGAATCCAGCATCATCACCAACGTCATGGTGGTGGAGATCGCAGTGCTGGCCTGGGTCTTCCTTGGCGAGCGTCTGACGCCGTTGGATTTCGTGGGGCTCGGACTGGTCATCGCAGGAACGCTAGTAGTCCAGCTGAGGGGTGCGAGAGTGGGCAGTTCCGAGGCCGGGGCCTCTGGCTAGGGATCAGCCAGCTTGTCCCGCACACTGGACCATACGTTGCGGAGCTCTTCCGTGATGGGCCCGTCTCTGTAGGCTGTGACCGGCATTCCTGCCACCATGGCTTCGGTAACTATGGTGTTGAATGGGACGCGCCCCACCACCTCTACGTCCAGGTCCGCGCAGTAGTCGGCGATCTCGTTGCTTTTTCCGAGGTTGATGTCGTACTTGTTGACGCATACTACCGCCGGCACACCGAAATGCCGGGCGACTCCGAGAATTCGCTCAAGGTCGTGAATGCCAGATACCGTCGGCTCAGTGACCATCAGGGCCAGATCTACACCGGTCGTGGCGGCGATGACAGAACAGCCGATACCAGGCGGCCCATCAATGATCACGTACTCGTGGCTCCCTTGGAGGGCGATTCGCTTGGCCTGCTGGCGCACTTCGGCGACCAGCTTGCCCGAGTTCTCGTGTCCAGCGTAAAGATGGGCATGGACTAGGGGGCCGAAGGCGGTGTCGGAACGAAACCAGAGGCCATCCTGTGGCTCCTCCATGCGCACGGCCTCTGCAGGGCACTGGTAGTAGCAGACGGCGCATCCCTCGCATGCCACAGGATCGATGGCGTAAGGTTCTCCATCCTCTTTGGGAGCTAACACTGCATCGAACCGGCAGAGCTCCTGGCATCGACCGCAGGACTGGCATGATGCAGGATCGATGACGGCGATCTTGCTGCTGAAGAAATCGTACTTGGCGCGCAATTGGGGTGAGAGCACGAGATCCAGGTTCGACGCGTCCACATCCGCATCGACCAACACGATGGGAGCCTCCTGCGAAGCGAGATGGCCGAGGGCCGCAGCGACTGTAGTCTTGCCAGTGCCCCCTTTGCCGCTCAACACAACGACTTGCTTCACTGCTGCCCCTCCTTGCGAATGCTGCGCATCAGTTGCTGGAACCGATCTCGGTACTCGGGCAATGCCTCCACGAGGGGTATGCCTCTGGAGTAGGCCTCCGCGATCCGACGATCCAGCGGTATGCGCATCAGGATGGGGATCCCCTCGGACTCGCAGTACTCATCCACTCCAGCGTCCCCCACTCCGTCGTGGTTCACCACCACGCCCACCGGCAAGCCCAGTTCGTCGCGCCCCACCTGCACCGCCAGTCGAAGGTCGTGTAGGCCAAAGGGAGTTGGTTCCGTGACCAGAAGCAGGAAGTCTGCGCCCCTCATCGACTCTACGACGGGACACGCCGTGCCTGGTGGAGCGTCGAGAATGGCCAAATCGTATTCGTCGCTCAAGCGTCGCTTCAATCGGCGGATGACGGGAGTGGCCATAGGCGCGCCGACGTTGAGTACGCCATGGGCGAAGGCGATGCCATCGGCATGGCCTCCCTCGATGATTCCAATCGCGTGTCGCTCCTCGCTGATGGCTTCCTCCGGGCAGGCCAGCGCACACCCTCCGCAGCCGTGGCAAAGCTCCGGGAACACCAGGGTCTCATTTGGCAACGCAGCGATGGCATGGAACTGGCATACGACGGTACACCGGCCATGATGAATGCAGCGCGACGCGTCAACTCTGGGGACTCTCACGGCAACGTCCTCGCGGGCGACCACGGAGGGCTTGAGGAACAGGTGGGCATTTGGCTCTTCGACGTCGCAATCGAGGAAGAGAAGCCTCGAGTCCTGTTCTGCTGATGCCACTGCCAGTGCAAGGTTGACGGCCACCGTCGTTTTTCCGGTCCCTCCCTTCCCGCTGGCGATAGTAAGGATCATGTGTGGATTTCTCCTGTCAAGGGATTGGATTCAGACAAGTTGGTGCAGACTAGTTGTCCAGTGCCTTGGAGCATTCCTCACAGTACCCGAGAAGCTCCACGCGACTCCCGGTGATCCTGAACCCGTGCTCACTCGCCAGGCTCTCGTGGACCCGTGCGTAATGCCCGCACAGGAATTCGACCACCTTGCCGCAGCTAATGCACACCAGGTGCTGGTGCACCTCTGACTGGGCTTCGTAGCGATAGTGATCGCCAGCGAGGTGCAGCTCAGCTACGAGGTCCAGCTCTTTCAAGAGATCCAGTGTGCGGTAGACTGTGGAAAGGCTCAGGCGAGGCACATCCCTCCGTGCGAGATAGTAGATCTCGTCAGCGCTGAGGTGCCCTCCGTGCTCCTGTATGATGCTCAGAATCGCACGTCGCTGGGGGGTGACCCTCTTCCCAAGCTCTCGAAGCGAACCCGCGAGGCGAGTCGGTTGCACATGCCTGTCAGGCTGCATCCTTCGCTACATGGTACGCGCTATCGTCGGCGACAGCCGCTCTCAGTGGAGCAAGACGGCGTCGCACATCGTTCCTCCTGACCGCAACAGGTACGACCCTTAGGTCGTGGCGCTTCCTTCCTCCGTATGTGCGGGACAGAAAAGAGCTTCTCTAGAAGCGGGCTACCACAATGAGGACAACTCGGACTTGATCCTCCAGATCGAATCAGCAGCTCGGTGGTCTCCCCACAGTTGGCACATCGATATTCGTATGGCGGCATTCTCACTACCCTCTCAGGGATAGGTTCTGCGTGCGCTTAATCGTCTCGCAGCATGTAAAGCGGCCAGTCATTGGCCACATGCCAGGCCTCATTCACCCTCCGCGCCGCCGTCTTCGTCGGCGGCCACCGGA